>OHGA01000016.1_pt1 | contig 66604 bp, 81 predicted proteins | sample 1567621 | NCBI WGS metagenome assembly OHGA01 (sample SAMEA3879607, study PRJEB24766) | human gut metagenome | biome: human-associated habitat; feature: feces | place: USA | collected 1985/1987
CCTTTTGCGCTAATGGACTCAAGTTTCAGATTTTGCGGTATTCCAAGATTCGTTATGAAAATACTGGCTTTGTGCTCAGAGGTTTCAGTCCGCGGTTGCGTGCTTTTTTCGGGTATATTTTCCGTGCCCTGCGCCTTTTCAAGCATCTGCTCCATATCCTTCTGCACCACAATCGGCGCATCGGGGGTTGCCTGGCAGGCGGTGAGGAGGAATAGTATAGCAAGTGCAATAACAATTGTTTTTTTCATAATCAATATCCCCTTCCCAAGTCAATCGTGCTTCCGTCTACCGCATTGATGATTAGTATGGGAAACGGCTCTTTGTTCCATGAGCCTGCGTTGCCGTGGGCAAAGTCATACAATGTGCTGCCATCATTGCTCACAACCGTATTATTGCCGTAAAACACCCATGCAGGCACAAGCAGTCCCGTCGCCTCACTGTCCCGCTCACGCACCCGCACAAGGCAAAGCTCTACCGTGTCTATATTTATATCCATCTCTCCGCTGCCCTCTGTCCATTTGTTCAGGAATGCTTCATATTCTATCCTTAGAAGAGCTGCATTTTCTGTTACCGTGTCCATGATTTCTATTGGGTTATGCCACGAAAGATATGTAAGGCCGCTGTTATCCACCGTGAAGGATATGTACTCATAGTACCATGGCAGAGAGGTCATGCCGTTATTTGAATCGTCAAGCCCGATATCGGTATTGACAAAGCAGGGTATGCCGTTAATCATCCTTGTGTAATAAAGCCGGTAAGCGTAGTTTTCGGCCGGAGTGCCAAGCTCCTTACCGTCGCCGCTGTATACCCCCGTACCGGCATCGCCTACCAGGAATGCGTGGCCAAGCTTATAGTCGTCCGAAAGTTCGGCAGCCGCAAACATATCATCGCAAAGCGCTTTTGCCTCGTTAAAGCTTATGGTGAGCTTTTTACGCGCCGCCTCCGGCAGATTTTTGCCGTCCGTGCGGAGTATGCCCTGAGAATTGTATTCGACAGTTTTCTTCGTCCTTGAATGCACGCGATAATATAGATGGGTTCCGAATCCGCTATTTGCGGAATACCGTGAATTGGGCGTTAGTACGTTCATGGTTCGTGCCGTATCGCTCGCTGTATCGTTATCAACATTAAGCAGAAGATAATCGCCAATGTTCTCCAACTCCTGTATATGCATTGTGCCGTTTGAAATCGGCAGTGCCGGGGCAGTCTCGGGCGCAGCGGAGTATCTTTCTTCTATGCGCTTTAATCGGGCGGTATACTCCTCCTCAGTATAACCGTACTCCGCATAGCTGCCGTCGGCAAGGCGGCGTTTGGCATCGATGATAAGCGGTTCAATCTCGGCCTTTGTTTCCACATGTTCGGAACTCGCGTCATACGCGGTTTCTCCTGCATAAAAGTGGTTAAACAGCTTTGTCACAAGCTCCTGAGGAAAGCCACCCCGCTTAACGTGAACAATAGGCATAGCCGTCGTTTCGGGTACGGTAATCTCAGCGTTGACCGCTATGCGGAGTCGCCCGTCAAGCCCCGTTGCAGAGAACGTATATCGTCCCTGCGGAATGTCCGGTAAAGCAGCTTCCCGCACGCCGTTTTCGGGTCGGTCTGCTTTTTCAAGCATCTGCTCCATATCCTTCTGCACCACTATCGGCGCATCAGGCGTAGGCTGGCAGGCGGTGAGGAGGAGAAGTGCGGTAAATGCGAAAATAAACAGCTTTTTCATGATTTAGTACCCCAACTTTACGTCTATTATGCTACCGTCTATGGCGTTGATGCTCAATAGCGGGCCGCCGTCATTTGGCGCGTGGTCATAGGCTGCACCACTTGCATAGCTTGCTACTGCGCTGCCGTAGAAATTCCACACGGGTATGAGCAGCCCTGCGGTAAAATTATCCCTTTCCATTACGCGCTGCAAGGAAAGGCGTGCCCGCGTCAGCTCTATCTTGTAGGAGGTTATGCCTTCAAGCGGCGTATACTTAACGGACAGCATCTTCAACAATGTTGCTTCAATCTCCGCCCAAGGCAGCAGGTTGGCGTTTTCCGTTATGGTATCCGTCACGACAAGGGGCGCGTTCCATCTCAAATTGACAATACCCGCGTCATCAATGGCGATTGTTAGGTATTCATAATCCCATTCTTTACCAAAGCCCATCTCTTCCACACTGGCTTGGGAGATGCCAAATGTGGATGCGACAGGAAACCCCTGTACTGTTCTAATAAGATTAAACACATAGGCGTATTTTTCATCGGCTTTCTTATTATCGACGGGAGGGATTGTCGAATTTGTGTCCGGTATGGGTTCAGCCTCGTAAGCTAACCGCTCGGCATCGGAAAACAGCATTATGCGGTCTACTATAAAATCATTCAGTCCCAATGCTTGCATCAGCGTTTCAACTTTTGCCCGCGCCTCCGTCGGAGTGAGGGCAAGCGCAGAATGCTCAGTCTGCCCGCCTGTTAGCGAAAGCTCCGTCACATCCGCAAGCTGTGTGCCGCCGATAACATCCAGACGGAACAGCTGATACCCGTTTCGTTCAAAGGATATATGGGAACAGCTTCTCGGGTTAAGCGTGTGTATGTTTCCATGTTCGATAACGCTATTGTCGGATGAGTCGTCAGAGATAACTTCATTTTGGAGAAGGGTTCCATCTGAAGCGATAAGCACATTTTTATCCGGAGCGGTCTTATACATTTCCTCCAGCCGCGCAATCTCATTATCCCAAAATTTACCGCTGCCACCTTGCGCAGCCTTTTCTGCCATGATATTAAGGATAGCCTGTTCTATCTGCGGCTTATCCATCTGTTCAGGCTCAAGGTACATAGGCTTGTCCGCGCAAAGTGTATTAAAAAAAGTATATACCTGTTCTTGTGAAAACTTTCCTGCCTCCACATGCATCATTGGCATGCCGCTTGCTTTCGGTATCTCCAGCGGCACGTCGGCCACAATGGATAACTTGCCTGCTTCTTCGTTTAACATAAGTCGCTCCGGCACATTCAGCCTTTCACGCAGTGTGCCCGCAATGGGGGAATCCTGCGGCTTAGCACCCCGTTCTATCATCTGCTCCATATCCTTCTGCACCACTATCGGCGCATCGGGGGTTGCTTGGCAGGCGGTGAGCGCCGCCGTGAGCATACATATGCATAGTAATAAGGTATTGCGTATTACGCGCTTCATTCCGATTCTCTCCGTTCAGCCGAATATGCATCAAGTATTCAACGGATGGTAAACGGATTGTAATTTATTCTGCATTGCTCGATACCGTGATTATTTTCCCCTTGCTTGCGTTCATAACGCCTATAACTATGCGGGGTGAGGCGAACAGGGAAAACAGTACCGCCAACGCAAGCAGCACATATAAAATATTCCATTTACTGATTGGCTTTTTCATATTGCGCTCCTTCCGCATCGAATACCACACTAACCGTTGTGCCTATGCCGGGCGTGCTGTTTATTATAAGCCGCGCCCCGTGCAGATGCGCTATCTCATCGCAAAGCGCAAGCCCAAGCCCCGCGCCGCCTGCCTTTCGCGTGCGGGATTTATCCACCATGTAAAACGGCTGCGTAAGCTTGTCAAGCTCGCTTTCGGCTATACCTATGCCATGGTCCGTAACCGATATAATGCCGCCGTGTGCGTTAAGCTCTATTATGTCGCCGCGCCTTGATGCCTTGCCCGCGTTGTCTATTAGGTTTATAAACAAATCGGCAAGCAGATCGCGCTCCATCATCACTAATCCCATATCGTTAGCCGTTTTAAGCGTCAAACCGCGTATACGAAGCTGCTCTGCGCACGCGGCCTGTACATCCGCAATAAGCACGGCTGCGGGGACGGGGGAGAGGAGCATATTCCCGCTTTGGCGAAGCACTATAAGCTGCATCAGCTTTTGACTAAGCCGCTCCACCCGCGTACACGCCGCATCTATTGCATAAAGCGCATCCTCGCGTTCTTCCTCGGTAAGCTTGGTTGCAAGCAGCGTTTGCGCGTTGCCCTTTATGCCAGTCATGGGCGTTTTTAGCTCATGCGTAAGGGCGGACATGAACATGGTTCGGCGCTCGGCCTCGTCCCTAAGCTCCTGTATATGCGTTTCCACGGCCTCGGCCATACGGTTGAAATCCTCGCCAAGCTCGCCTATCTCGTCCCGCTCTGCAATCGTTACACGGTTGCCGTATACGCCGTTTGCAATGAGGGCGGTGTTTTCCTTTAATGTCGCTATGGGCTTTAACAGCGCCCGCGTTATGAATACCGTCACTGCGCCCGCCGCAAGTATAACGCATAGGCTGATGGCGGCAAAGCTGTATGCAAGCTCCCGTATGCCGGTGAAAACATGGGTTATGTCCTTTATTGTGTAAATTCGGTAGCGCGTTTCATTCACCGTGGCGGCGCTGCCCGCTATAAGCATTGTTTTGTCGCCTATATCCTCTATTATGTATTGCTGTGCTTCCGCCGTAACGGGCAGATATTCTTCTGGTGATACGGTGGTTGTATTGTATATAACATCCGTTCCGCAAAGCAGCGCCGTACTGCTGTCCCCAAGCTGCCCCATAAGATATTTTGCAAGGCTCCTTGCGGCGGTTTCGCCGTAGCTTTCGTCAATCCGTGTCTGCATGGCGCTCTGCCAGCTTGCGGCGCGTATCTGCTGATTTGCAAGCGCATTATCTATTGCAAGGTTAAGGTTGCTTTGGCCGGAGCGCAGCAGCAGAAGAAGCGAACAGGCCGTGGTGGATAGCGTAACCATCACAACGGCGCAAAGGGATACCTTCAGCCATAGCTTCATGCTCTAATCCTCCAGCCGATAGCCCATCTTGGAGATGGTCTTAATATTATCGAACAGCCCTAATTTTTTGCGAAGCTGGCCTATGTGTACGTCAACCGTGCGGGTCTCTCCCGCGTAGTCCACGCCCCATACCCTGTGCAGAAGGCAATCCCGCGTAAGGGCTATGTTCTTGTTTTTTGCAAGCATCACAAGCAGGTCAAATTCCATCGGCTTTAGAATTATCTCAACGCCGCCGCGCCTGACGGAACGTTCAAGAAGGTTTATTTCAAGCCCTGCGGCGGTGAGCGTTTGCTGCAGCCGCCCCGTGCGCTCCAAAACTTTCTCCACCCGCACCAGCAGCTCCAGCACCTCAAACGGCTTAACTATGTAATCCTCCGCGCCGTTGCGAAGCCCCTGTATTTTGGAATCAACATCGGCCTTTGCAGTCAGGTAAATAACGGGTATATCGTAATGCTTCATGTATGCCATAAGCTCAAAGCCGTCAAGCCCGGGCAGCATAACATCAAGCAGCGCAAGGTCATAGTCCGCGTCAATCGAAAGCGATTCGGCCGCCTGCGCCCCGTCATAAAACGGCGTGGCGGCGTATCCGGTGGATATAAGGTTTTTAACTATCACCTTGGATATGGCCTCATCGTCCTCAACGACCAAAATGCGGTTTCTTGCCATGTGGAAAACACCTCCTGTTCGGCATTATTATTATAACAGATGACAGGTAAACGGATATTCAACGGATTGTAAACGATTTGTAAGCTAAGCCCAAATACTTCCGCTTCCGCGCGGCATTATAAAGCAGGCATATTAAAACGGGCGCTATTTTAGCATTTTTATTGCTTTAGTAACGTTATGATCGGCAATTCTGCATTTTTATTAAATAAAAATGTTACTGTGTTTATTTTTTTTGATTGGCATACGGGCAACGCGGCTTACAGTTTTTAGTTAAAAAACATTGACTTTTATTGTGCAATGAGATATTCTATAAATGGAAAATATTACAATGCTGATATTTGCTTGTTTAAGGAGAATTTCAAATGATAAGATCTATAGAAACGCTCTGCGACGCGGCGAAAGCGCGTGCCAAACAATGCCTTGCGGTTGCCTGTGCGCAGGATGATCAAGTGCTGCTTGCCGTTGAAAATGCGCGCAGCTCCAATATTGCGGATGCAATTTTAATAGGCGATGAAGCACAGATACGCCGTGTTGCGGCCGAAAGCGGCATAGACCCTTCCAATTACCGCATCATAGATGTTCCGGATAAGGTAGAGGCCTGCCGTACCGCCGTTTCGCTTGTTAAAAACGGTGAAGTGGATGCCGTGATGAAGGGCATTGTTGATACCGCAATTATATTAAAAGCGGTTCTTGATAAGGATATCGGCCTTCGTGATGCAAAGCTTTTATCCCATGTGGCGCTGTTTGAAGTGCCCGGCTTTGATAGGCTTTTGCTGGTGACCGATGCTGCAATGAGCATAGCTCCGGACCTTGAAGCAAAGAAGGAGATAATACGCAACGCCGTAAAGGTTGCAAATGCAATCGGCGCGGAAAATCCCGTTGTCGCCTGCCTTTGCGCAATCGAAAAGGTCAACCCCAAAATGCCCGCAACGGTTGACGCCGCAGCGCTTGTCGATGCGGCTAAATCGGGAGAAATTACTGGCTGCACGGTAATAGGCCCCTTGGCGTTGGATAATGCCATAAGCGTTGAAGCTGCAAAGCGCAAGGGCATTGCGGATCCGAATGCAGGCCATGCGGACGTGCTGCTTATGCCCAATATCGAAACCGGAAACGCACTTTATAAAGCCTTGGTAATACTTGCAGGCGCAAGCACCGCCAGCCTTATCGTTGGTGCAAAGGCGCCCGTTATAATCACATCCCGCGCAGACAGCGAACAAACCAAGATAAATTCAATAGTGCTTGCACTTGCCACGGCGGCAAAGAAAGGAGAAAACAATTGACGGAACATAAGGATTATAAAATACTTGCACTTAATTTCGGCTCCACATCCACCAAAATTGCCGTATACGAGGGCAATCAAAAGATGCTGGAGCATGCATTTCGCCATACGCAGGAGGAAATGAACGGCGTTCACACCATGGAAGAAAACGCCGCAATGCGTAAGCCGCTGATACTCAGCTATTTGAAAGAAAACGGTTATACTCCCGAAAGCTTTGACGCCATAGTAGGCCGCGGCGGATTGGTTCACCCGATACCTGGCGGCACATACGCCGTAAACGATGAAATGCTGCGCGATTTGCGCGAATGCCGCTTCGGTACGCATGTCTGCAATTTGGGCGGCATACTTGCGGCGGAGATAGGCGAGGATGTAGGCAAGCCCGCTTTTATTGTCGACCCCCCCGTAATAGATGAAATGACGGATATAGCGCATCTGTCCGGTCATCCGGATTTTCCGCGGCGCGCCGTGTTCCATGCGCTTAACCAGAAGGCCATTGCCAAGCGGTTTGCGGAGGATATAGGCAAGCCGTATAATGCGCTTAATCTAATCGTTGCCCATATGGGCGGCGGCGTTACCGTAGGCGCACATAAAAACAGCAGGATTGTGGACGTTAACAACGGCCTTGAAGGGGACGGCCCATATACGGCGGAGCGTCCGGGCAGCCTGCCCGTTCTGCAGGTACTGCGCGCGGCATTCGAGCATCGCTATGGCGATACTTTGGAGGAGCAGCGCCGCTTCTACATGTCAAAATGCGGCTTGATGGCATATACGGGAACAAATGACGGCCGTGTTATAAGCAAGCGCATAGCGGAAGGAGATAAGGGAGCGGAGCTTGCCTACCGCGGCATGGCATATCAGATAGCCAAGGAAATCGGCGCCATGAGCGTTGTACTTGGCGGCAAAGCGGATGCCATTCTGCTTACCGGCGGCCTTGCTTACGATAAGCAGCTTATGGGCTGGATAGAGGAGCAGGTAGCCCATATCGCGCCCGTGCATGTTTACCCCGGAGAGGATGAGATGCTTGCCCTTGCAATGGGTGCGCTGCGCGTGCTTCGCGGTCAGGAGGATATTCTGGAGTATCATTCATGAAGCGGCTTCAGATAATCACAGGCCATTACGGCACGGGTAAAACGGAATATGCCGTAAATTTGGCGCTGTCCTTAGCCGATGGCAAGAGAAAGCTTGCGTTGGCCGATTTGGATATAGTAAATCCTTATTTCCGCGCCTATGAGCAAACCGAGCGTCTGCGGGCGGCCGGAATCAGGGTGATAGTAAGCTCCTGCGGCGGTGCGGTTGATATGCCCGCAATCGATCCGGCGGTACTGTCGCTGTTTCAGGATAGAAGCTGGTCAGGCGTAATAGATATAGGCGGCGACCCGATAGGCGCACGCGTTTTGGCGCGTTTTGCGGACCAACTGCATTCTGAGGATTTTGATATTCTTTTCGTTGTAAACGCCAATCGTCCCGAAACGCATAATGCTGAAAAAGCATTGCTGTATTTGCGGACGATTGAAGCCGCCTGCGGCCAGAGGGTGACGGGGCTTGTGAACAACACCCACCTGTGTGCGCAGACATCCGCAAAGGATACGCTTAAGGGCGCGGCGTTGGCGCGCGAAATTTCAAACGAAACGGGATTGCCGATAGTGCATCATGCGGTGCAGCGGCGCTTTGTAAACGAGGTATGCGGTCAACTGGCGGAACCCATTCTGCCGATTGATATATACATGAAAAAACCATGGGAAATAATAATTGAGGAGGACATCTAAACATGGCTGGAAAAGTATCGTTTCTCCGTGATCGATGTAAGGGCTGCGGACTTTGCATAACAGTCTGCCCCAAGAACATCATCGTCATGGAAGAAATCGCCACAAACCGCAAGGGGTACCACCCTGCAGTCGTTCGCCCGGAGGATATGGACAAATGCGTTGGCTGTGCGAGTTGTGCAAAGATCTGTCCCGATTCCATTATCACTGTGGAGCGGTTTTAAGGAGGAAACTATGGAGAAAGAACTTTGGAAAGGCAATGAGGCAATCGCCGAGGCCGCAATCCGGGCCGGATGCAAGCATTTCTTCGGCTATCCGATCACCCCGCAGAACGAAATTCCCGAATATCTGTCGCAGCATTTGCCTGAGGTTGGCGGCTGCTTCCTTCAGGCGGAATCCGAGGTTGCCGCCATCAATATGGTTTACGGTGCGGCCGGCTGCGGCAAGCGCGTAATGACGTCATCGTCATCTCCCGGAATATCGCTTAAGCAGGAGGGCATAACGTATCTTTGCGGCGCCGAGCTTCCCTGCGTTATAGTAAACATGATGCGCGGCGGCCCCGGCCTTGGCACCATTCAGCCTGCGCAGGGCGACTATTATCAGGCCACCCGCGGCGGCGGAAACGGCGACTATCGCCATCTTGTATATGCCCCCGCAACAATTCAGGAGGCGGCGGACTATGTGCGCATGGCCTTTGACGTGGCGGATGCTTACCGCAATCCCGTCATGATACTTGCAGACGGCATGATAGGCCAAATGATGGAGGCCATAGAATGGCACGACGTGCCCAAGCGCGAGCTGCCCGATAAGCCCTGGGCTACCACCGGTACGCATGGCGAGCGCAAGCCCAATATAATCAACTCTCTGTATATAGATCCGAACTTATGCGCCGATCATAACATCCGTCTTGCCGAAAAGTATCGCGCGATAGAAGAAAACGAAACCCGCTGGGAGGAAACGGATACCGAAGATTGCGAGGTTCTTTTCGTTGCCTACGGCACGCCTTCGCGTATTGCAAGGGCCGCCATACGCCAGCTTGCCAAGGAAGGCATCCGCGCCGGACTGTTCCGCCCGATAACGCTTTGGCCGTTCCCGGGCAAGGCGCTGAAGCAGACCGCCATGCAGCCTAATTGCAAGGTTGTTGTGGATGTTGAGCTGAGCATGGGCCAAATGATAGACGACGTGAAGATCGCACTTGAAGGATGCCGCCCGGTCACATTCATCGGCAAGGCCGGCGGTGTGGTTCCCACGCCGGCAGAGGTCGCTGCCGCAGCAAAACAGGCTTTGGGGAGGTAACACAATATGGCTATCGTATATCAGAAATCCAAGGGCTTGACCGATGTTGAGCTGCATTACTGTCCCGGCTGTACCCACGGCATAGTTCATAAGCTGATAGCCGAAACGCTTGAAGAAATGGATGCATTGGGTCGTGCCGTCGGCGTTGCCCCTGTCGGCTGCTCCGTATTTGCATATAACTATTTTAACTGCGATATGCATGAAGCGGCCCACGGCAGGGCGCCCGCGGTCGCAACCGGCATACGCCGCGTATCCGACCCGAACGCCATAGTCTTTACATATCAGGGCGACGGTGACTTGGCTGCAATAGGTACCGCTGAAATCATTCACGCGGCCATGCGCGGCGAGAAGATAACCACCATCTTCATCAATAATGCCATTTACGGCATGACCGGCGGCCAGATGGCTCCCACAACGCTTGTTGGCCAAAAGGCAACCACTGCCCCGTCCGGCCGCCGGAAGGAGCATTACGGAAGCCCCTTAAGAATGTCGGAGATTATAAGCACCATTGAAGGATGCGCATATGCCGCGCGCGTCTGCGTGAACGATATCCCCCAGCTTAATAACGCTAAAAAGGCCATCAAGAAGGCGTTCCGGCTCCAGCAGGACGGTGCTGGCTTCACGTTTGTTGAAGTGCTTGCCTGCTGCCCGACCAACTGGGGAAAGACCCCCGTTGCCGCCGTTGATTGGCTTAAGGAGAACATGATTCCCTATTACCCGCTTGGCGTGTATAAGGACATAACCGCGGAGGGAAAATAAAATGACTAATGAAATCATCATATCCGGCTTTGGCGGCCAAGGCGTAATGGCCATTGGTAAAACTCTTTGCGAGGCAGGCATGAAGGAGGAGAAGAACGTTTCTTGGCTCCCATCCTACGGCCCTGAGATGCGCGGCGGCACGGCTAACTGCTGCGTAGTAATATCCGACGAGCCCATCGTCAGCCCGATAGTTCTTGAGCCAACGGAGCTTATTGCAATGAATTTGCCGTCCCTGCTCAAATTTGAGCCGAACGTTGTGCCAAACGGCACCGTTTTCGTAAACAGCTCCATAATAACCGATAAGGTACAGCGCAGCGATCTTCGCGCCGTATACGTTCCCTGCCTTGAAATAGCACAGGAGCTCGGCAATCTGAAGGTTGCAAATATGGTCATGCTCGGCGCCTATATCGAGGCCATGAAAAACCTTGGCACCGAAACCATTAGGGAAATGCTTGTCCATATGTTCACAGGCCCCAAGGCAAAGCTTGTTGATCTGAATATTGAAGCATTGAAACGCGGCGCTTCCTGCGTTAAATAACGCAAGCAGCATTCATGCCGGCGCTTCATTGCGGCGTACATCGAAAAGACTACCCGACACATTTGCGGCATGCGGATACGTTTTAATGGATTCGCCTTCGTTCCCCTGCGGAAGCGGGGGATGAAACCGCATAATCTTTCAATGCACAAAATATTAAGGAGAATCTTGCAATGACCGATTTGGAAATCAAGCTCGTCAAAACAACGACACCTAAGCAGAAACCCGCCGATGAAGCCAGTCTCGGCTTCGGCAAGTTCTTTACCGACCACATGTTCATAGCCGAATACTCCGTTGGCAAAGGCTGGCATGATGCCCGCATAGTGCCTTACGGCCCGCTGAGCATAGATCCCGCCTCGCCCGTGCTGCACTATGGTCAGGAGATATTTGAAGGATTGAAAGCCTACCGCCGCAAGGACGGCGGCATTCAACTGTTCCGCCCGATGGAAAACGCCCTGCGTATGAACCGCAGCGCGGAACGCATATGTATGCCCCCGCTTGATCCGGAATTCCAGGTCAAGGCTATGAAAATGCTGATACAGCTGGAGGAGGACTGGATACCGTCATCCGAAGGCACTTCGCTATATCTGCGCCCGATGATGATTGCAGACGGCGCGGAGCTTGGCGTACACCCGGCTAAGCATTTTCTCTATGTCATAATCTGCTCGCCTTCCGGCGCTTATTACAAGAACGGAATGCAGCCGCTCCGCATCCATATTGAGGATTATTATGTCCGCGCCGTCAAGGGCGGCATAGGCTCCGCCAAGACCGGAGGAAACTACGCCGCATCCCTTAAAGCAACGTTTGACGCCGCCGAAAAGGGCTTTGATCAGGTGCTTTGGCTTGACGGACGCGAAAACAAGTATGTTGAAGAAGTCGGCGCGATGAACATGATGTTCGTAATAGACGGCAAGATTGTAACCGCCCCGCTTGAAGGCAGCATACTTGCCGGAGTTACCCGCAAGAGCATACTTCAGCTTGCTCAGGATAAGGGATATCAGACCGAGGAGCGCCGCATCAGCGTGCAGGAGCTGTTTGATGCATATGAGCGCGGCGGCTTGACCGAGGCGTTCGGCACAGGTACTGCGGCCGTAATTTCGCCCGTAGGTGAGATGGAGTATCAAGGTAAATCCATGGTGCTTAACGATCACAAGATCGGCAATATCTCGCAGGAAATGTACGATACGCTCGTAGGAATCCAGCGCGGCGATCTGCCTGATATCTATGGCTGGACGGTTAAACTGAATTAATTGAATTCTCTATAAAAAGCTTGTTTTATTGCGGCTTTTGACCAATGCGTATCGCAGGCGGAGGAACGTTTGATATTAAGCGTAAACCCGTCTGCGGACTCATCGGCTTTAGCATAAGGCGTTGATAATCAAGTTATTCTAAAAACGTACCGGCATTATCCGGATTGGCTTCCGGGGAGTATGTTTTATGCTCCCTGTATTTCCTTACCGATTTTTATCGGCTTTTGCTATTTTAACCCAAAAAAAAGGCAGCGAAAAAATTACTGCCGTCAACATTAAAAAAAGACTTGCATTTGTTCATTTAATTTGCATGTATACGAAAAAACGGCTGGCTAAGCAATACTAACTAAATGTTGTACAAACGTCTTTAGGGATTTCTCATGCAGACGGTGAACAACGTATACAGTATGCTTTCCCGACCGGGAATAAAGACGAGGTGAAGTGTATTTGAATACGAAGATGTTTGTGTATATCCTAAAACGCTTGGGACTCGCGATCCTGACGGTTTGGGTAGTCATCACGGTGACGTTCTTTGTTATGCATGCAGTGCCCGGCGGCCCGTTCCTCAGTGAAAAGGCTGTGACCGAGGCAGCACAAAAGGCACTCGAGGCTAAATACGGACTCGATAAGCCGCTGTTTGAGCAGTATATAACATATCTTAGGGATATAGTGACGCGCTTTGATTTCGGCCCGTCGCTTAAGCTGCGCGGCCGTCAGGTCATCGATATCATAGGCGATGGCATGAAAACCTCCGCAAAGCTTGGTATAATAGCGGCCTGCACTTCGCTTATAATCGGCGTTGTGCTTGGCGCAGTTGCTGCGCTCCGCCGCAATAAGTTCATCGATAAGTTCATAATGGTGCTTACAACGGCGTTTGTGTCCATGCCCTCTTTTATAATGGGCTCGCTGCTGCTGGTAATTTTTGCCATTGCGCTTTCGGTTCTGCCTGCAAACGGCTCCACGCCCGCGGGACTTGTGCTGCCGATAGTAACATTGGCGCTGTACCCGATGGCTTATATCACAAGGCTTACCCGCTCGTCCATGCTGGATGTACTCGGTCAGGATTATATCCGTACCGCGCGTGCTAAGGGCGTTTCGGGAATGAGGGTCATATTCGGCCATGCGTTGAAGAATGCACTCATCCCTGTTATAACCTACTTTGGGCCGATGCTTGCTTACATTGTAACGGGCTCGCTCGTTGTGGAACAGATATTTGCGGTGCCCGGCATTGGGCGCGCGTTCGTAAGCAGCATTACCGGACGCGATTATCCGCTTATAATGGGTACGACCATTATACTTGCCGCACTCATTGTTGTTATGAACCTCGTGAGCGACATACTTTATAAGGTCGTCGATCCGCGAATCAATCTGGAGTAAGGGGGCAGGAAATCCGTATTATGAAGAAAAACCCTTTCAGTTTACATGTAAATCTTGATGCCTTCATTCCCGCCACCGACGAGGAAAAGGCATACATGGTGCAGATGCGCCCGTCAACTACGTTCTTCCGCGATGGCGTAAAGCGCCTATTGAAGAACCGCGTGGCGACCGTAAGCATGATAGTAATTATACTTATTGCACTTTCATCTATATTTATACCGATGTTCTGGCCGTACTCCTATGATGCTATGCTTGGCGTAACGCCGGGCAAGCCCGTGGATGCTTCCTACAACAATCTTTCGCCTTTTACATACGGCACGGCCGAGCAGGCGAGGATAGCTGCCGGAGAGAAGGTGTTCCCGCACGTTTTCGGTACCGACTCCGCCGGACGTGACTATTTTATCCGCATAGTATACGGAACAAGAATATCGCTTGCAGTCGGCTTCTTTGCAAGTATAATAGTTCTTATTATCGGCATGACGATAGGCTCCATTGCGGGCTACTGCGGCGGCAAGGTAGACCTTATCATAATGCGCATAGTGGATATCATATATTCGCTGCCCGATATGCTGATGGTCATATTGCTTGCATCCGTGCTGAAGCTGACAATTGGCGACGCCCTTGAAGGAACGGCGCTTGCCAAAATAGGCAGCAACATCATCAGCTTGTTCATAGTGTTCGGTGTATTGTACTGGGTTTCCATGTCCCGCCTGATCCGCGGGCAGATACTTTCGCTGCGTGAGCAGGAATATGTTCTTGCGGCGCGTGCGGCCGGAGCCAAGGGCAGATGGATAATCAAAAAGCACCTGCTGCCGAACTGCATAAGCGTTGTTATCATTTCAACGGCCTTGCAGATTCCTAACGCTATATTTACGGAGAGCTTCCTGTCCTTCCTGGGTCTTGGCGTAAATGCGCCCATGCCCTCGCTCGGGTCATTGGCCTCCGATGCGCTGAACGGACTTAAATCCTATCCGTTCCGACTGATAATCCCGGCCGTAGTCATTTCGCTTATAGTGCTTTCGCTGAACCTTTTCGGCGATGGCCTGCGCGATGCATTCGACCCGAAGCTGAAGGAATGAGAAAGGAGACCGGCATAAATGGCATTGTTAGAAGTAAGGGATTTACATACATCCTTCTTTACCCCGGCCGGCGAGGTTAAGGCGGTAAACGGCGTTTCGTTTAACCTTGAACGCGGCAAGGTGCTTGGCATCGTGGGCGAATCCGGCTCCGGCAAGTCGGTTACGGCTTATTCCATAATGCAGATACTTGCAAGCACGGGCAAAATCGTTTCCGGCTCCATAAAGTTTAACGGAACAGAGCTTGTGAATTCGGGCGAGTCCGTAATGAAAACCATCCGCGGCAATAAGGTTTCCATAATATTCCAGGATCCTATGACATCGCTGAACCCGACCTATACGGTCGGCCATCAGATAATGGAGGCCATACTGCTGCATACGGGCCGCAACAAAAAGCAGGCCTTTGACCGCGCGGTTGAAATGCTCAAGTTGGTTAACGTAAACGAGCCGCTAAAGCGCATGAAGCAGTATCCCTACGAACTGTCCGGCGGTATGCGTCAGCGCGTCATGATCGCCATGGCGCTGGCGTGCGAACCTGATATTCTGATTGCGGATGAACCGACCACGGCGCTGGACGTTACTATTCAGGCGCAGATTTTGGAGCTGATGCATTCGCTGCAGGAAGAGCTGGGCATGGCCATCATCATGATTACGCACGATCTTGGCGTTGTGGCGCAGATGTGCGACGAGGTGATTGTAATGTACGCAGGTTCTATCTGCGAGCAGGGCACTGCGGACGAGATATTCTATAACCCGAAGCATGAATATACAAAGGGTCTTATGCGTTCCATTCCGAGCGCGGACACGGCGGGCAAAAAGCTGCAGCCCATTACGGGAACGCCGATAGACCTGCTGAACATGCCGGAAGGCTGTCCCTTTGCGCCGCGCTGTGATGCGGCGATGAAGATATGCCTTAAGCAGCGGTGCGAACGGATGCAGATAAATGAATTCCATCGTGCGGCCTGCTGGGTAAACGTTAAGGAAGGCATTGAAAACGGCACGATTACGCTTGAACCGGAGCAAACGGATAACGCACAGGAAGGCGGTGTGAATGCATGAGTGAAAACAACAATCTGCCGTTGGTCGATGTGCGCGATCTTAAGCAGTATTTCAACATCAATGTGGGCCTGTTCCAGACAAAGCCCCTAAAGGCTGTGGACGGCGTATCGTTCACGATAAATAAGGGCGAAACGCTTGGCCTTGTCGGTGAATCCGGCTGCGGCAAAACCACTGTCGGCCGCTCCATACTGCACCTATATAAACCGACAGGCGGCCAGATATTCTTCAACGGTAAGGAGATAAGCACCAAGAGCGAGATTCACGATTTCCGCAAAAGCGCCACCATGGTCTTTCAGGATCCGTATTCCTCGCTTAATCCGCGCATGACCGTATCCGATATCATAGGCGAACCGCTCGATATCCATAAGGTCTATAAAAACAAGGCGGATCGCGAGGCGCGAATACTGGAGCTTATGGATCATGTCGGTCTGAACAGCGAACACGCCTCCCGCTACGCGCATGAGTTCTCCGGCGGTCAGCGTCAGCGCATAGGCATTGCGCGCGCTCTTGCCCTTAACCCTGAATTCATCGTTTGCGACGAGCCTGTTTCCGCGCTGGACGTTTCTATCCAAGCGCAGGTCATCAATATGTTTGACGAGTTACAGGACGCGTTGGGGCTTACCTATCTGTTCATAGCGCATGACCTGTTGGTCGTGCGGCATATAAGCGACAGGATTGCCGTCATGTACCTTGGCAAGATGGTTGAACTGGCGGACGCTTCCGAAATATACGATCATCCGCTCCATCCTTACACAAGGTCGCTGATGAGCGCCGTGCCTGTACCGGATCCGAAGATAGCGCGCGCGAACAAGCGCATTGTGCTTACGGGAGATATCCCAAGCCCGCTGAATGCGCCGTCCGGCTGCCCGTTCCGCACCCGCTGCCACTACGCAGAGGAACGCTGCGCGGAGTCCATGCCGCCGTTTAAGGAAATAAGCAGCGGCCACTTCATAGCCTGCCACCGTGCAAACGAGATTGATTGAGCGGACAGAGGATATGAAGCCTAATTGGTAAATGAAAATTTGACAGGGTGAAGCCCTGCCGCATTTTCTTAAAATAAATGAAAGAGGAAAGGAAGGAAAACAAAACATGAAAAAAATCTTTGCTATGCTGCTTGCACTGGTAATGGTGCTCTCCATGGTAGCCTGCCAGCCCAGCAATGCACCGACGACCCCCACGGATTCGAGCAAGCCTGCGGATAACACCTCAACGCCGGCAGACCCCGGTATGATGGGCGGAAGCAACTCCATGGCAGTCTGCTTGGCTTCCGAGCCTGACACCATCGACCCCGCGCTGAACTCCGCTGTTGACGGAGCGACGCTCCTTGCGCACCTGTTCTCAGGTCTTGCCAAGTGGTCACAGGATGCCAACGGTGCCCTGGTAATCGCGCCCGATGCAGCGGAAGAGCTGGTTGAAGGCGTTATGAACGACGATGGCACCGTGAGCTATACCTACACCCTCCGCGAGGGCATGAAGTGGTCAGACGGCAAGGATGTTACCGCGTCCGACTTCGTGTTCGCGTGGAAGCGCGCCGCCTCTGAAGAGCTTGGCGCAGACTACGGCTACATGTTCGAGGTCGTAAAGGGCTATCCGAACGATTTGGCCATCTCCGCGCCCGATGACAGGACCTTTGAGGTTACCTTGACCAACACCGTCGCCTATTGGGACGAGCTGCTTGCGTTCCCGACGTTCTTCCCCGTCAGGGAGGATGTTGTTTCCAACGAAGCTTGGGCAACCGATGCTTCCACCTATATCGGCAACGGCGCCTATAAGATGACCGATTGGGTACACAACAGCGTTATCGTGCTTGATAAGAACCCCGATTTCTTTGACGCTTCCCTTGTCACCATGGATAGGATAGAGTTCTATCTCTCCGATGATGCCAACAACATGCTGACCAACTTTGAAAACGGCAGCTGGGCGCTCATTGACGATGTGCCGACCAATGAAATTGCTAACCTGAAGGAAAAGTATCCCACCGAGTTCTACGTAGTTGGCCAGATCGGTACCTACTACGTATGCTGGAACATCAATGAGGAGATACTGCCCGCATCCTCCAACCTGACCGGCAATGAAGCCGAGCAGGCGAGGGCTGAAATCCGCAGCGCGATAGGCCTCCTGTTCGACCGCAACTATGTTGTTGAAGAAATAGGCCAGGCCGGTCAGGTTCCCGCATCCTCCTTCGTTGCAATGGGCATGACCAATCCGGACGGTTCGCAGTTCTATCAGACTGCCGGCCATAACGATGGCTTTGACGGCTACTACAATGTTTCCAAGGAAGCATTCGAGTCCAACTTCAGCAGCGCGATAGAGACGCTGAAGAAGTATTATGCCTTCGATGAAGCCACCCAGAAGTTCACCGACTTCCCGACGCTGACCTACCTCTACAACACAAGCGAGGGCCACAAGGCCATTGGCGAGTATCTCCAGAGCGTGCTTGCGTCCGTCGGTATAACGATGAACCTTGAAAACCAGGAGTGGAACACATTCCTTAACACCCGTAAGAACGGCGATTACTCCATAGCCCGTAACGGTTGGATAGCGGACTATAACGATCCTATCTGCTTCCTGGATATGTGGATCTCCAATTCCGGTAACAACGACGTTCAGTTCGGCAGGGGCGACAATGAAAACATAGCTATCTACAGCATGGACCTGACCCCCTATGGCTATGATACCAAGGTTGAGAACGGCACTTGGGCGCAGACTTATGACGTGCTGATTTCCGCCATCAAGACCTGCACGGACAATGAAATCCGCTATAAGCTCATGCATGAGGCTGAGGATCTGCTGATGAGCACCGGCTGTATCGTCCCGCTGTACTTCTACACGGATATCTACATGCTGGATGACAGCGTACACGGGTTCTTCTCCAACCCGCTCGGCTACAAGTACTTCATGCACTGCACGATTGACAAATAATACAAGGTTGACCTGAAAAATGAGCCTGCCCGACAGGGCGGTTCATGCTAAGGGATTCAATCCTTAAAAATTCGGCATAGTCGTTTAACGCGGCTATGCCGTTTTTATATGCTGAAAATCATTAAGCTTGACATTTTGTTAGATACGGCTTATTTGGCTTCAATAAATGCGCAACTACATGCTTGACAACACTTTGCCAATATATGGCCGTTTGTCAAGAGTAAATGCACAAAAAAGCAAAAATATTTTTTATGAGGCCAGAATGAGGGCGATTTCTTCCCGGAAAAGCTGCTCGGAGCACAGATAACCGAACATTTTGCGGGGGTAGTTGTTCAGCCAGTCCTCGATCCGCTTGGTCTCCTCGTAGGAGACCGTGCTCAGGTCGGTGCCCTTCGGCAGGTGCCGACGTATGAGGCCGTTCTGGTTCTCATTGGATCCGCGCTCGCTCGGCCGGTACGGGTGGCAGTAGTAGACCTCGGTGCGGGTGCCCTTGCCGCTGGCGCTTCGTTCGATCCCGGCGGCGTCGGCAAACTCGCAGCCATTGTCGCAGGTGATGGATCTGAATACCTTCGGGAACAGGTCGCCGTACTTGGCCTCGAGCCCGTCAATCGCAGCGACGACGCTGGCGGCTGTCTTGTCCGGCGACGGTATAATGAGCTCCCAGCGCGTTTTCCGCTCTGTCATCACGATGTAGGTGTTGCTGACGCCTTGGCAGCTCTCGACGCTGTCCATCTCCCAGTGACCAAAGGTACTGCGGTCGTTGATGTGCTCAGGGCGATCCTCGATACTCCGGCCGGCGGGCTTGCGGGGCATGGATCCGGCCGGGCGCTCCGGCTGGTGGCGCTTGCCGTGCTGCGGCAGCATGGAGACGGTCAGCTCGTCGCCGAAGATCTCGCCGCGGATGTAGTTGTAGGCGGTGCTCGCGCAGATGTGGGTCTTGAAGGGCCAGCCCTTGACCTCGGCCTCACCGATCGCGGCCTCCGGGCTGTACTTCTCGTCGCGGATCTTGGCGATCAGGTAGTCGGCCAGCTCGTAGTCGTTGCCGATCTTCAGCTCCGGGCCCTTGGCGCGGAGGTTTGCCTCATATCGAGCCTGCGCACCATCGGGGTTGTATCTGATTTCGGTGGTGTAGTCGCTGTTTCGGTGCTCATAGGTGCATCGCTTCAGCTCGCGGTATATCGTCGTGTGATGCACGCCGAGCTCCTTGGCGATGTCCGTCGGCTTCATTCCCGCGCGGATGAAGGCGTCGAGCTGGATGCGTTTTGTCGATGTCAGATGGCTCCAGTGCTGTCCCATTGTGTTCCCCTCCATGATAAAAGAAAAAAGGGCGGCCCGCCGGCCGCCCTTCTGTGTCAGTGTTCCTCGTAAATTTTCAGGAGCTCGAGCGTCTCCTCGTCTGTGATGATGTCGGCCAGCCTGCACTCCAGAGCGTTGCAGATCTTCAGCAGCGTCGGCAGCTTCGCGCCGTTGATGTCTCTGGCGCCGCGCTCGTACTGTTGGAGCACCTGCACCTTGATCCCGGCCAGTGCGGCGAGCTGAGACTGAGACAGGCCGGCCGCTTTGCGGAGCTTTTGCAGCCCCTCGTTTTTGTAGGTTACTTTGATCGAGATGTCCATGATATTCCTCCCGCTTGACTTTGCCGTGGTTTCGTGGTTATAATTAAAGAGGAACGGCGGGCGGGAACTTTCCCGCCGTCCTTCTGGCTTACTGCTTGGGCTTCTGGTTTGGTTTTATCGTGATCGTAATGGTGGCAACCTGTTCACACTTTAGAGCCTGTTCCAGTAGCTCGAGCAGTTTTTTCGTCTGTTCTGCGTCCACGGCTTTGCCTCCTTTCTGCGGTTTTGTTCTCCTTTCTTTCTGTACTCGGCTATCCCTTGCCTGTGATTATATTATAGAGCATTTGCTCTATAATGTCAAGCATAATTCGCCGGATTTTCAACATTTTTATGCAGTTTTCCACATAAAAAAGCCCGCACGGCGTCAATGCCGTGCGGTTTTTCATTCTTTCCCGAGCAGGTGGTTGATGGTGGTGCTGAGTGCGGTCGCCAGATAGTCCAGCTCGTAGTCAGCGACGACTCTGCTGCCGTTTTCAATCCGGCTGATGACCTTCTGCGTGACGTCCAGCCCGATGATCTGGAGCTTATAGGCGAGCTGCTCCTGTGATAGGCCAGCCCGCAGCCGCGCCTCTTTGACTCGCTCGCCGGAGATGTTGCACCTGCCGTCTGGTTTGTATATCTTCGCAGCCCTCGCCTCCTTTTACCCTAAAGATGACTATGCAATATTGACTTTACCAGTTTTGGCATGGTAATATTATGCCAAAGATGACTAAATGCTAAAAAACACAAACAGGAGGTAATAGCATGGGTACACGGTTCAGACGTAGTTTTAAGGTCGCCCCGGGCGTCAGGGTAAACCTTAACAAGAAAAGCGCGAGCATCAGCTTCGGCCCGAAGGGCCTGAAGCACACGGTCAGCACGACGGGGAAAAGCCACACGACCGTCGGGATCCCCGGGACGGGCCTGTCATATACGACGAGCTCCGGCGGGAAGTCCGGCGCGCAGCAGGGCGCGGTCAGCATCCCCGCAGCGCAGCGGCCGACGTCGCCGAAAAGCAAGACGGTGGCGCTGCTGCTGTGCATCTTTCTCGGCTTCTTCGGTGTCCATCGGTTCTATGTCGGGAAAACCGGCACAGGCGTCATCTGGCTGCTGACGGCCGGGGCCTGCGGGATCGGCTGGTTGGTCGATATTTTCACCATCCTGCTCGGCGGTTTCTATGACTCCGAGGGCCGTGTGCTGCGGTTCCAGCCCACAGAGGCCGAGCTCGCCGCTGCCGGTGAAGCGCCGGATCCTGACGCCGAGGAGTAAAGCCCCACATAGCAGAAAAAGCCCGCCCGGAGATCCCGGGCGGGCTTTCTTGTGCTGTGAAGTCGTGGATTAGCGTGCGAGTGCTGCGTTTACGGCCTGCTGGACGGTGTTGTAGTCGTAGCCAGCGGCCTCGAGGCGCTTCTTGCGGTCTGCGCCGTTTCCCCATTTGCCAGCGATGACCTCCTTGGCGAGCTCGGCGTTGGTTTTCTTGGGAGCTGCCGTTCCCGGGATCTTGATCTTCTGGCCGACTCTGATGATATTCGGGTTGGTGATCCCGTTGTACGCTGCGAGCTTCTGGTAGGTCGTCCCGTACTTGGCCGCAATCTTGCTCAGGGTGTCGCCGGCGACGACCGTGTAGGTCACTTCGCTGGTGGTGCCGTTGCTTGGCGTCTGGCTGCCCGCGTTGGCGTTCCCGGGCTCCGCGTCGTAGGCCGGGCGGCCATAGCCGACGATGTAGCTGTCGCTCAGGTAGTAGGAGCGGCGGGCCACTTGGTCGGAGGTGTTACCCTCGATGGTGTAGACCTTGCTGCCGTCCACTTTCTCGACGAGGCCGGTGTGGCTGACGTTGCTCTTGGAGTGCGCGGTGCTGAAAAAGATCTGGTCGCCGGGCTTGGGATCCTTGGCGTGATAGCGGCCCTGCTTCTCGTAGTACATGAGGGAATAGGTGCAGCCTGCACCTGCGGATCTCTCGGGCTGGCAGAGCAGGCGCAGCGCGTCCGCATATCCGAAGGCGGTCAGCATACACCAGTCAACGAACATATCGCACCATGCGAAGCCGTTTTTCTTGCCGTTGTACCACTTCGGGTACTTCTCGTCGTAGTCTCTGGCGTACTTGGTATAGTTGGCGCTGCCCGCGTTGGCGGACGGGTTGTCGAGCTGGCTATTGCTCTTTTTCTCGTGGTAGCCGATCTCTGCCGCAGCGATGGCGAGAACGGCCGATGCGTAGCATTTGCTCATGGTTTTACCTCCTTAGTTGTAAAAAAGAAAAGGGCGGGCCGGAGCCCGACCTCTCCGTTATTCGATGGTCAGGCCCTCAGTGTTGAGCTGCTTGACGATTGCCTCGATCGCGTTGACGACGCTTTCCTCGTCGACCTTGAAGCCTTTCTGCTTCAGGAAGTCGAGGACGTACTGCTTCTTCTCCTCGCCGCGGCCCTGTCCGACGTAGAGCTGCTCAGCGGCAGCGACGCCGATCTTTACCCACGCGGTCAGCTCCTTGCGCTGTGCCTCGGTGGTCTGCTTCTTCAGCCACGGGATCAGGAAAACGCTGACGCCGGCGCCGATCAGGGCGAGGGCTGCGTTGACGATGGGTGTGATGTCGATGGTGTTCATCCTTTTGCCTCCTCATTGTTGAGAGTGTCCCCGGACGGATCCGGGAGCGGGTTGCCGTCGGCGTCGAGCCTGTGGCGGTTTCGGCTGATTTTCTCGCCGAGGCTCTTGCCGGCGTATGTGATTAGATAGCCGACGCAGGCGGTGAAGATGGTGCCGGTCAGTTCGCCGACCGGGTCGCGCCCGAAGGCAGAGAGCAGCAGAGAGCTGGCTGCGCTGAGCGTTGCCACGCTGGCCGCCCAGTATGCGAGCTTTTTGCTCGCCTCGATTTTCTTTTTACGCTTGCGCCGGCGCTTCTTTGCGGCCATGCTGCTCACCTCCTTAGTCGATGATCGCGTGGATCCCCTGACTGGTGAGGAAGTCCTTCTGCGCGTGTTTGATTTTGGCAGCGTAGTCGAGGGCCGCGTGCATATCCCCGTTACAATGCGCGTCAGGGATGCGCTGCACGGCCCGGGCCGTCGCCTCGCCGAGGGCGATGGCTGCCGACGTGCCCTGAATGGTGATGATCTGGAGATCTTCACGGGCACGCTCTCGGGCCGCTGCCTCTTTCTGCCGTTTGGCCTCCTCGGCCTCCTTTTGCTTCTCGCGCTTCTGGATCCTGTGCTCGAGCATCCAGAAGCAGAAGCCGGTCGCGGCCGTCGGGATCCCCAGTAGGACGACGAGCGCGCCGATGTTGATTTCGATCATTGTGTCACCTCATAAAAGCCGGAGGGCCGCAGGACGCGGCCCTCCTTGTTGTTGGGCTTACTCCTCGACGTCGTCGAAGTAGCCCATGTCGACGAGATACTTGTGCACGCGGGCCTTCAGCTTCGCGGGGACGTTGTCCTCGGTGATGCGGCCCATGATGATCTCGCCTGCATACAGACGTACCAGCATTTCACGCTCCTCCTTTCCTGCAATTTTTAATAATAGCCACGCGAGGGCCCGGGCGATCATTCGCTCGCCCCTTCCTTCGCGGTGCCAGCGTTTGCGGCTGCCTCGATGGCAGCGATGGCGTCCTCGACCTGCTTGCGCAGCTTCTTCGGGACGTCGTTGATGGTCATGGTGGAGCCTTCGCGGGTCAGCTCCCTGACGTACAGCTCGACGATCTTGCTCATGCTGTTACCTCCCCTCCGTCGCCGTAGACCACGTCGGCCAGCTCCATGATGCAGCCCTTCAGCAGCTCGATGGTGTCAGCCTGCTCGGCGATGGTTTTGTCCTTCTTGGCCTCTGCGGCCTGTTCGTCGTTCAGCTTTTGGATGCTGTCGGCTCTGTGTTTAATCATGCAAAGTTACCTCCGATCGACTGGATGTAGCAGGTCTCCGTAGCGGAGCCGCGGAGCAGCTTGGCCTTGACCTTGACGCCCCACGCTGCGGCCGTCTTGGTCTGGTTGGTGAAATAGTGCTTCTGGCCGGTGCGGGCCTTCTGCGTGATGTCCTCCCACGTCGGGCTCGCGTCGTTGCCATTGTTGCAGATCCAGACCTGAAGCGTGCAGCCGGCCGGGAAATTGCCCTGAATGTTGACGAGGGCCTTGGTCGGCATGGCGTCGGCCTCCATAGCGAGGGTCTGCTCGAACTCGACGGACGTGACGGCCTTGGTGAAGGTCAGCGTGCGGGTGACGCTGGCGTCCTTGGCGTCGGTCGCCACGATCTTCAGGGTGTGGCTGCCGTTCACGACCTTCAGCCACGCCTCGGAGCCGATCGTCAGCGTGTTGGTCTGGCCGAGGGTCACGGTGTAGCTGCGCAGCGTGACGCCGTCCAGCATCTCCACGACGTCGACTTGATGGCCGTCGGCGTCGGTGACGGTGTACTCGTAGGACGGGGCCGCCGTGCTGAAGCTGCCGAGGGCGCCGTCCGTGCCGCTGATGACGGGCGGTCGGTTATTGGTGACAGTGCGGGTGGCGCTGGTGGTGTATGCGCTCTCCGCGCCGGCTGCGTCGTATGCCTTGACGCGGTACTGCACGCTCGTCCATCCGTAGGTGATGGTGTCGGTGTAGGTGCGTGCGGATCCCTTGTAGACCTGCGCCCATGTGCCGCTCCCGACCTTGCGCTCCAGAACGTAGCCGGAGAGGTTGCCGTCGGGGTCGGTGGAGGCCGCCCACGAGATGCTCAGGTTCTCGCCGCCGAGCACTTCGCTCGGGACAGTGATGGACGACGGCGCTGTGGGCGCCTGATTGTAGATTACTGTATAGCATCCATCCGAGTCGACGGAGTCGGAGATCAGGAGATCAGAGGACAGATTACAAGCGGGGCGCAGGCCGCTGTAGCCGTAGTAGGCGCTGAACCTGACCAGAGTGCCATCGGAGAGGACGAGGCGGGCGTAGTAGGCCGAGCCGGCATAGGCGTCACGCAGCCAGTAGTACCACGCGGCACCAGAGCCCGGGTTGCTGGAATAGTTGGAATTGGCGACGCAGGAGGCCGTCACGGTGGCGATGCGGCTGTTGTTGTCGCTGAAGATCGCCAGCTTGCTGCCGCAGACGTGGTCGCCGCTCAGGCCGACCTCAGTGCAGGACAGAGGAAAGATCTTGTCCGTGCAGGTCTCCGTCCCGCCGCCGTCTGTGGAGCTCTTGCCGACCGTGATGGTGGTGTTCAGCAGAGCTGCCCGCTCGTTGGCGGTGAAGGCGTTCAGAAAACCGGCGAGGCCACTGTACGGGTTGACGCCGTTCCAGACGTGGGAGGAGTCCGGCGTCTGGTCTGCGGAGTGCTGCGCGGTGTACCACTGGCCGGCAGCCGCGGGGCTGTTGAGCCACTGGCGTAGGTTCGAGTAGATGTAGCGGTTGTTGCCGTAGTTGCGGCGGTCGCTGTTGCCGTTGCTCGGCTCTGTCGCGTCGAAGCACAGCATCTTGATGATCTGGTTGGTCACGAGCGTGACGCTGTTGGAGGGGTAGCCTGCGTGGTTCTTATCGGCCACGATCCAGATGATCGGGCTGCCGTACAGGCTGCCGAACTTGACCTTCGACTTGTTTGCGAGGTTGCTCAGTTTTTGGGCCATGAGTTGTGTCTCCTTTCGGTGATGGTTTGAGCTCCGGGAAATAGCTGAAGAAATAGGCGTCCATGTTCTGCCGCAGGTGGTAGGTGTTGCCGTGTGAGATGTGGCCCGTCCAGCTCGCGTAGGATTGCACGACGCTGTCGAGGGTGATCTTGCCGGAGTCCACCAGAGTGCGGAACTTGCGGATCTTGCGCTTCATGTTGTCGATGCTCTTGGCCCGCACTTTCCTCACGACCTTGCCGGTCTGTGTGAGGTATGTGTGGAAGCCGAGGAAGTCGATGCCGTTCTTCAGCGGGAGGATCTGCGTCTTGCCGTTCAGCCGAAGGCCGAGCGGCTTGATGTACGCCTCGATCTCCTTGAGTATCTGCCGTAGCAGCAGCTTGTCGCTGTGGATGATGTAGAAGTCGTCCATATACCTGCCATATACGAGGCCGCGGTCATCCCGCAGCCAGTGATCGAAGGCGTCCAGATAGAGCAGCGCGAGCAGTTGGCTCGACTGGTTGCCGATCGGGATGCCGGGGTCTGGCGTGCTGTCGATTATGAGCCACAGCAGCCACTCAGCGAAGTCGATCAGCTCGGGATCCTTCAGCCACTTCAGGGCCCGGCGGGCCGTTTCGTAACAGTAGGAATGGAGCAGGGTGTAAAAGAACTTTGAAAAATCGCCCTTCAGTACCCAGCCGTCGGCGTAGTCCCACTCGTTCATCGGCCGGGGCGGCAGGCCGGCAGCCTTGCGGGCTGCTTCGTCTGCTGCCTTTCGGCTGAAGAAATAGTGGCGCATAGCCGCAGCCAGACGGTCGAGGCCGTCGTGGGTGCCTTTGCCGATCTGGCCGGCGTAGTTGTCCCGGATGAAGCGCCGGGAGAACGCCGGCTCGAGGACGTTGTCACAGAGCGAGTGCTGGACGACTTTGCCCTCGAAGTCGATGGCGAGGACGAGCCGCTCCTTGGGCTCGTACACCTTGAAGGGGTAGTAGGGCCCGAAGGAATAGTCGCGCCGCTGGAGCCCCTCAGAGAGGGCGACGGTGCGCTCGATGGCCTCCATGCGGTAGCGCATGGCGGTCGGGTTGTCGCGCTTTCCGCAGCGGGTTTTGCGGTATGCTTTGTAGAGCGCGATGGTGCTGTTTACGATATTCTCCATTGAAAAGTCTCCCCGCCGTGTATAGCTCCGGCCACGCTTTGCGTGCGCCGCCGGGAGTATCGGCGGTCTTGTGTTTACCCATGACCGGGCCGGTCAGACGGCCGCGGCTGCGGGAGGGATATGCCTTCCTTGGATGATGGGGCACAGTGTTCGCCGTCCGTCTCCGGGCGGTTAATAAGTCGGGCGATCCATCGAAGCGGGGCGCAGGCCGTTGTTGCCGTTGTAGGCGTTGTTCCTGTTCAGAGTGCCATCGGTGTTGACGTTGCGGGCGTTGTTGGCCGAGCCGGCACGAAAAAACAAGGCATACCCCGAGGGCCGCCTCACTGGTGACGCTTCTGCGCGTCCAGCTTGGCGGCCCTCTCTTTATCGGTTTTGTACCATTTGGCGGTCTGGTTCTTCACGCCGGCCGCCATCTTCGCCCAGTATGCAAAGGCGTCATCGCTGAAGCCGCTGAGGATCTCATGCGCGAGCTCGATGTGGTGGATCAGCTTTCGGCAGTTGCGAAGCGCCGACCGCTGCGCGCGATACCTGAGCTCACGCTCCTCGGGATCCGTCAGGAGCAGATCGTTGGCCTCCATCAGATCGGCGACGAGGTCGCTGGCCTCGTTCATCATCCTCTGCGCCAGACCGAGCCGCTCCTTCTTCGGGAAAACGGCCGGGTTTCTGGTCTTGATGTAGGTGTGTTTCTCGAGCTCCTTGGCGTCCGTGATGACCTGCATCTCGGGCAGTTTGTCACGGCCGAAGGGCGGGCGGCCTACATTGGCCCGCTCGTATGGCCGCGAGTGTCCGTTGCTTGCCGTAGTATCTCACCTCCTCGCCTTTGATTGTGACGCGGGCGCTGCTGCCGTCGTAGGTCTTGCCCTGAATGACGATGACGCCGTCCTCCCGCTTGCAGCAGGAGCAGGGCAGGGCCAGCTCGACGAACAGGTGCGCGATGATGCAGGATGCTTCGGCTGGTGGGATCGGGGTGTAGTTGTAGCAGTTTCCCATCAGCACTCGAGCCTTTGAAGTGAAGCGTTCCAGACGCCAGACTTCAGCGTGATGCCTGTTAAGTCTGCGAATGTGATCTGGAACGGGTTACTTGTGATGTCGCTGAAAACGGCGTCCCACAGCGTTGCGATCTTGCTGGTGTTCTGGCCGACCGCGTTGCTCAGGTCGTTGGCCGATGCCTCGGCAGCCTGCGCGATTGCGATGGCCTGCCGGGCGAGTGCCAGAGCCTCCTCGGCCGTAGCCTGCGCGCCGAGGGCGATGGCCTTGTAGGTCTCGTAGTCCTCTTTGGTGGCGTAGGCGTCGGCGGGGATGTAGGCGGTCACGTTGGTGGCCGTGCCGATCGCGGTGACGATGTCGATGGTTTTCTCGACGATGGTGGCGCCGCCGGAGGGCGGGATCCACTCGGCCAGATCGCCGCAGTTGCCGTAGCAGTACAGCACCTCGCCGACCTCGGGATCGGGATCTTCGGCATAAAGGCCGAGCTCGCGGTAGTAGAAGCCATCGGTCTCGTCGCCGTTGGTGAAGATGCCGCCGACGGCCACGGTGCCGTCGCCGTTGATCTTCAGCTTTGTGATGTCGACGGTCGCCTTCGGGCTGACCACGCCGGTGAGGGTGCGGGGCGTCTGGCCCTCCTCGAGGTAGCCATCGCCGAGGACGATCTTGGTGTAGTTGATCTTCTGGCCGGCCACGCCCTTCGCCAGAACGATCAGGCCGGCGGTGGTGATGTCGTTGTTGATAAATGCAGCCATGTCTATCTCCTTTCCTTAGTCTGAGATGACCGCCGCGTCGGTGCCGATGCTGACGGTCTCGCGGTTGTTGTCGTGGACGACGGCCGCGTGGTAGATGTGGATCTCGTCGCTGCCCATGACGTGCACCTCTTGGGTGTGATCCCTGACGGCCATGCCGGAATAAAGGAACATTTCGCCGGTCAGGCAGATCAGGATCGCGTCGAGCCACGAGCTGCGGCGCTTGACCGTCCGCAGCAGCTTCAGGAACAGGTCGAGGTTGCTGTTGACGAGGCTCGGGTTGTCGCTCAGCACCTTGAAGTGATGCGGCTGCCCGCCGTACTGATACCACTCCCTGACCTCGCCGGTGCCGAAGTAGTCGGCCACGATCTGCTCCACGGCGTATGGGGTGCCGAGTTTCGCGTAGACGCGGTCGCTGCTGCGGATGACGGCCCGCTTGACTGCTATGGGCGCGGTGCTGTCATACCACTGGATGTTCAGCTCCCACGCCATTTCGTCGAGCTCTGCATCGTTGAGTTGGTCGATCTTGTCCCACCTGCTCAGGAGCTTCAGGCGCGCATAGGCGTCGCGGCTGATGATGTCGCAGCCGGTGGCGAGGCCCTTGTCGCTGCCGTCCTCCTGCATCCACGCAGGCAGCAGCTTGACCATCTCGGTCTCATTGAGCCGCATTTACACCACCTCGCTCTCGACCTTGTGGCTGACAGTCAGGTGGCCGCTGAACTTGGCGACTTGCGTGTCGTCGAGGGCCTTGTAGGTCGGCTTGACGACGTCCACGCGGAAGGCGCCTGTCAGGTTCTCGCCCCACGAAGGCGAGAGGATCCGCTTGCGGAGCTGGTCGGGGTTGATGTCCCGGCCGAGGGCTGCGACTTGCCACTCGTTGTAGCGGTCGATCGCGCCGCCTGTGCCTTCGACGTTGGCGATCACCTCGGCCTCGCTCTCCGGCGTGGTGTAGTACACGATCTCGATGTCGTAGGTCTCGACCTCCGGGGGCACGGCGCTCACTTTGTCAGTGAGTGGCCGGATGTCCTTGGCGTTGACCACGTCCAGCACCTTCGCCAGCATGGCAGCGTCGGGGATCCCGCCGCCTTCCAGCAGGGGCACGATCTTGACGCAGCCCTCCAGCGTGCGGGTGATGATGATGTCGATGCTTTCAGCAGCCGCGAGACTGCCCTTGAGCGTGATGGCCAGCAGGCCGTCGGCGTAGTCGACGGTGTAGTCCGTGTCCTTGACCGCCGCCGTGCTCTGCCCGTGGGCCTTCACGACGAGGGTGTCGGTCAGAAGTGTGCCGCCGCCCTTGAAGGCTTTGCCGTCGTAGACCGTGAGGGTCTCGCTGACGGTTTCCTTCTCGCTGACGGCCTTTGCGTCCACGATGGAGCTGTCGGCCGTCATTACCCAGTAGATGTAAGCCTGTTCAGGGCCCGCGGTGGATCTCTTGGCGGGCGCCAGACGGATCCGCTCGCGGAGGCGGTTGTCGCCCTCGGTGGTGTAGGGCTCGCCGTCATCGCCTCCGGCCGTTTCGGTCAGATTGGTGACGGACTCGATGTAGGGGATCAGGTCGACAAGGGTGGTGATCGTGCCGGCTGCGTAGCCGTTGAACTTCGTGCCGTTGCTCACGGCCGAGGTCGGCACCTCCACAGAGTAGGCGCCAGCTTGCAGCACAGCGATCTCGTCGGTTGCAAAATAGTTTTCGCTGTCCGGCGTCACCTTCGTCCACTTCGGAATGATGATGTTTTTCTCCTGCGGCGTGGAGACAGAGAAGCGCATGGTCGTCTTGGCCGGTGTGCCTTCCAGTCGTTTCACATCCTGTCGCTCGCCGATGGCGTCCAGTACCTCGCCCCTCGCATAGCGGAGGAGCGTCTGCCGGCCGGCGTCGTTGAGGCTGTTGTAGAGGGCAACGAACACGGGCACGAGAGCCTCGCCGAAGATCCGGCGCTCGTCGCCCGGGTAGAGCGGCTCGCCGGCGCCCTTTTCGAGCTCGGTGATGATGGTCTTGTATAGGGTGCTCGCGTCTGTCGTGGTGAGTTTGATGTCCTCGCCGTAGGTGTTTGTCGCGTCGCTCACGCTGTTCACCTCCTTCATGTGATGTTGTCGATGCTGGCCCGCAGCTCGAAGTCGCCGGCCTGAGCGGTCAGGCCCTTCAGGTCGGAGTCACTGAGCTGCACGCGGGGCTCGTAGGTTTCCACAACGAACTCCACGTCGGCGGCCAGATCGGTCGCAGCGGTTTCACTCGGCTTGTCGATCAGCGTGCGGTCGATCCCCTTGATGCGCTCGTAGGGCACCTCCCCGCGGATGGTCTTGAGGAGGTTCTGCACACAGATCTCGGGCGCTCCGTTGCCAGATGCTTTCATTGGGATCACCTCGCTTTACTTGAGCTGCGCATTGGTTGGCTTTTTGGATGCTTTGGCGCTGCTGGAGGCTCCGACGTTCACAGCCGAGGAGCTGATGCCGAGCTCCTTGTAGGTGGCGATGCCCGCCGCCGACTTGGAGCTGCTGCCGCTCTTGCCGCTGCTGCTGGATTTTCCAGAACTGGCCTTTTTGCTGCTGGCCTCCTCAGCGTACTCTGTCAGCTTGATCGTGATCTTGCCGGTCAGGATCCTGCCGAGGTTGTCCAGCTTGGTGTCTGATAGGCTCACACCTGTGAGCTGAAGGTTGGCCGGGCCGAAGCGCCGGCCGGCCAGATAGAAGGGGGCATACTGCCCGACCAGCGCCGTCCACGACTCGTACTCGCTGCGCACGTCGCAGCCGACCGCGGCGGCCAGATCGAAGTCGAAGCTCATGCTTTGCAGCTTGAGCGCCTTGGTCTTGGTCGCCGGGGATCCGGCTTTGTCGTCGCTGTTTTCCGTGTCGAGCTCGACGCTGTGAGAGACGCCATTCAGGGCGGCGATCCTCTGGCTGGAGACGCCCCACGTCTTGCCGTTCCATGATGCCATGACGGCCATGTCTATCCCTCCTTACTGCGGGCCAGAAGTGCTGCCTCCCATGCTGTCGGTGTGGGTGTGGCCGGTCAAGCTGATGCCCGTGGCGGTCACGTCTGCCGACGGGACGCTGATGCCCTTGTCCTGCATCGTGAGCGCGCCCTTCTTGACAGTGATGTCGCCCGGGACGATGCCGTCCCACTCTCCGTCCATGCGGGAGAGGATGATGCCGGTGCCGTCCTCGAACATAGCATAGGCGACTTCTGTTCCGGGGGTCAGGTTTCCCATCTCTCCGCGCAGATACCACGGGATCGTCAGCGGCCGTGTGACCATGCTGTCGGCGGTGCTCGGGAGCACTCTGGCCGTGGTTTTGTCGCCGTTCCTGTCGGCCTTTCCCTCCACGCTGGAGATCTTGCCCTTCTGGATCATTTGGTTGTTGCTGTTCATCAATATCCCTCCAGTGGCTTGCGGAGGTATAGCTTGCTCCGCGTCTTGACGTAGTCGTGCCGGATCCGGCTGATGAAGGCCGCGCCGTCCCACGACTTAACGCCCTCGGTCGCCAGCGCGACCACAGATCCCGCCGCATAGTCTCGCAGCAGCGAGCCCGTCCAGAGGGTGCCGACGGTCGCGTTTTTGTTGGCGTCCCGGAGGAGGCCCTTGGCGAAGCGGTCGGCCTCGCTCTGGTCGGTCATGCGGAATGGCAGGATCCGGCGCAGCACCTTGTCGCCGCCGTTCGGGGCTGCGAAGGTGCCGGTCAGGCCGCCGTTGACGGCTTCGGCCGAGCCGTAGGCGTTGGTGCCCTCGTCTCGGTACTCGAAGTCATTGGCCGGGGTGATGGTGATGGTGTCGACGGGCTGCTGGCTTTCCATGTGCGCCTCGTCGTAGACGACCAGCTTGCCGTCATACACCAGAAACGCCGCGCCCTCGAGGGTGCAGCGGTTTTGAAAAAATGCGAAGTCTGCGAGGTTGTTCTGCTCGACGTAGTCGTAGGTCTGGTCTGTGATCCCGTAGGTCTCGAGTGTCAGGCCGTGGCGGCCGGCGATCTCTTGGGCCAGTTGCAGAAACTTGACTTTTTCCCACGACTTGCTCCGCTTATCCTTCGCAGACTGCGGGACGGAATAGGCCCGCAGGGTGATGATCCCGGACTCGGGGACGACGCTCTCGACGAACATTTTGCCCGTCTTGGCCGCGCCGTCCTCGATGGCGATGCTGTCGCCCTTCTTGGGGTTCCACGAGTCCCACAGCTCGCGGGTGTCGTTGAGCTTGAGCAGCAGCTCGTCGCTCTGCTTTTCGGCGTACATATCGTGATAGCAGCGGTGGACGCTGATGTCCGGGTAGACGTCGACGCCTTCGTATAGGATCTTCACGGCGTCACCTCCTCCACGGCGGCAGGGTCTCCGGCGTTTCCACGGTCTCGACGATCGGGATCCGCACGGCCTCGCCGCCCTCGAAGATCAGCACGTCGCTGAGGTCGGGGTTGGCTGCGATGATGGTGCTTGCCATGCGCTCCTCGTTGTAGGCGACGAGCGCGATGCTGTCGAACGTGTCGCCGCCCTGTGCCACATAATCAATAAAGCCGACTGTCTGCTGTGACATAAGCGCCGCCCTCCCTTCTGCTGAGTGCCTCGAGAATGAAGTCGATGAACTCCGGCTCGAGGTCGCGGAGCTTTCGGATCAGTACGTCCTCGTCAGTGTCGCCCTCGACCTTGATCTGCGGAGAGAAGGACAGGCCACTCAGGTCGTAGACCACAGCAGTGCCGGAGCCGCCGCTGAGCAGCTCGTAGTCGCTTTCGCCGTCAGATGCCCCGAGCATCCGGCCCGCCTCTGCCCAGTAGGACAGGTTTTGCGAACGGTATGCAGGGTTGAAACTGATGACCGCCTCGGTCGGGTAGCGTGGATCCTCGCCGGCGATGGACGGCCCTCTTGTGAAGCCGCCGGTCGCATAGCCAGAGACAGACGCGCTGCCGCCTCCACCTCCGAACAGGCCGGCGATCTTGGAGATGACGCCGGAGCCGAAGCTGACGATCTTCGATACCCAGCCGACAATCGTGCCGAGCACGCTGGCGATGGGTTCCAGAATAGACAGCAGCGGAGTCAGCAGTGGGGTGATGGCGCCGATCAGGCTCAGGATCGGGGGGAGTAGTGCCTGAACGAGCTGCATCAGGGGATCAAGCAGCGGCATGATGACGCTGTTGACGATTTGCAGGGCCACTTCCAGCAGCGGGGTGATGACCGGCAGCAGGCTCGAGATGATGCTCACCAGCACAGGCAGCACGGCGCTGACGATCTGCGTGATGATAGGGAGCACGGTGGCAAGCAGGCTGGCAATAGGCGGCAGGATCGCGGAGACGATCTGCATGAGTGGCGGGAGGAGCGTCTGCACGAGGTTGAGAAGCGGCGGGAGCAGAGTGCTCATTAGCTGCGTCAGAACTGGCAGAAGGTCGGCCGCGAGCTGAGAGATCAGGGGCAGAACGTCCTCGAGGGCGTCGGCCGCGCCGGTCAGGAACTCGTCGACAAACGGGGCCGCAGCCTCGACCGCCTTGGAGATGGCCGGAGTGATCTGCTCCATCAGTTTTTGCAGGGTCGGCATGAACTTGTTGAGCCCGTCGAACACAGTGTTCGCCATAGGCTTTAGGGCCACTTCGAGCCCCTGCTTCATAACCTGAAGCCGCTCGGCGAAGTCGTAGGTGTCATCAGCTGCGCCGGCGATTGTCTCGCCGTTTTCTTGCAGCTCAGCCGTCAGGTCTGCGACGGCCAGAGAGCCGTCTCGGATTGCTGCGGCCATCGTGGAGCCTGCCCTTGTGCCGAAGATCTCCGACGCGATGCTGGCGGCCTCTGCGGCCGTCCCGGCGTTTTTGATCTTTTCGTAGTACATGGCGAGCCCGTCGCTGGCGCTGATGCCCTCCTTGGCGAGTGTGGCGACGCTCTTTTTCATAGCGCCGAGCACTTCGTCGGTGTTTACGCCGGCCTTGTCGAGCTGGCCCATCAGGGCGCTCGCCGTCTCGAAGGAGTAGCCCATCTCCTGAAGCTGCGGGCCGAACTTCTGCATATCTGCCATCAGATCTGTGAAGCCCATGCCTGTGCTCTGGCTGACCTTAAAGATGTAGTCCATAGCGCCGCCCATGTCGTCGGCGTCGATGCTCCACTGTTGGAAGGCTTGGCTCGACTCCTCGATCACGCTGCCGAGGTCGTCCCCGAGCATATCACTTACTTGGATGGCTTGCTTGGAGATTTCCTGAAGCTGCGGGCCGGTGAGGCCGAGGCGGGTGTTGTAGTCTGCGATCGCCTTGCTGGCGTCCTCCATTGTGGTCGGGACGCTCTTGTAGACGGCGTCGAAGTCATCCAGAAGCCCGTCCAGTGCGTCGCCGGTTGCGCCGGTTCCGATGCGGATAGCATCAGCAGCGTCGTCGAAGGACGCGCCGAGATCCTTCATATACTTTCCGGCCTCTATGACTGCCTTGCCTGTCGCCACAGCGATGCCGCCCACGGCTGCACCAACGGCCAGCGCCTTCACGTTCAGGCCGCTGATTTTCTTCTGAGCCTGTTCGATGGCTTTGCCGAGTGATGGGTCGATGCTGCCGGCCAGATTGACGACCGCCTGCATCGTTTTTCCGTTTGCCATGTGCGTCACCTCCTTCTGATGTGTGGCTTCTTAAAGCTGGCCGCACGAGTCGGCCGGCTCGCTTGGAACCGCTTGGCCTCCTCGACGGCCTCCCCGTATTCGGTCAGGAAGTCGGTCATCCTTCGCTCTCCGAGGTCTCGCGTTGATGTGTGGAAGGCTCGGGCGTAGTCTCGGATTGCGCGTCGGAGCTGTCGGGGGTGTAGGGTTCCTCCGACTTCCCGGAAATAAAATCCCGGCCGATCCTCATAATCTTCATAACGTCGTAGCCGCGGACGCGCTCGAGGTCGGAGATGTCGATCTCAGGGTTGACCGCGATGATGGCAGCGAAGCCGAGGTAGAGGTGCAGGCCGTAGTCCAGCTCGGCCGCGCCGGCTGCGTTGCCATTCTTGGAGCCGCTGGCGCTCAGCTTTCTGGCGTCAGCTTCAGCAAACGCCTGTGCGGTGATCTCGCTGATGTCATAGGTCAGCTCGTTGTAGCTCTTGCCGTTGATCTGCACAGGGTTGTCGAGCTTGATGGTGTTCTTCATTGGGTGCGTCTCCTTTCGATAAACAGAGGGCGCCGCATAGGCGCGGCGCCCTTTAGGTTACAGCAGGCTGCGGATGTCCTTGGCGTAGTCGACGCCGCCGACGCGCAGGATCGTGTTGAGCTGGTCGATCAGCCAGTATTCAGCGCCGCCGACGTAGAGCTGGTAGCGGCTCACGGCAAACGTGGCCTCGTTCTCGCTGGTGTTGCCGGGATCCACAGAGATGCCCGGGATGCCCTTAGAGACGCAGCGGAGGAACGCCTTGCAGCCTTCGGTCTTGGTGGAGCCGTCGGCCTGCTTGACGTCCTGAGCCCAGCGGATCTCGATGGTCTTGCTCTCGAGCTTCATCATGTTCCGCAGGCCGAGGTCGATGCCGATCTTGGTGATGGATGCCTCCATAGCCTCGATCTGGCCGAGGATGGGGGCGGTATAGGTTCCCATAGCCTTGAAGTCAGCGGTCACGGGAGTGACAGCCGGCAGCGCGATGGTCACGTCTTTGGCGACGAGAGTGCCGCCGATGTAGACGGTGTCGGCGAGGATGGGGCCCTTCAGGTCGAGCCACAGGTTTGCCATTACTCGTCACCTCCTTCGTAGTAGACAGAGAAGCCCGCGTCGGTGTAGGCGACGTAGACGCTCGCAGACTTGAGGGGCGGGGTCGGGGTGACGGCGATGTCCCAGCGGAAGTCGCCATTCATCACGTCCGTGGTGCTGTTCTCGCTCTCGAGGAACAGGATCACGGGCTCGCCCAGCAGGGCGCCCATGCTCACATAGCCGTCGAGCTTCTCCTGCTCGCGGTTGATGATGCGATCCTTCAGCGCGCGGGTCATAGGGCTGTCGATCTCAGGGCTCCACTCGCGCTGGAAACTATTGGTGATGTGCATGAGCATACGCATGGAGACGTCAAAGATCGCGCGAGGATCCACGTCTGCGCCGTATGTGTAGGCGGCCGTATGGTCGCCCCACAGTACCCACTCGCCTCCCCATGCGACGGCGGTGCTGATGCCGTTCTGCGTCAGCTCCTTGCCGGTCTGCTGGTCGAAGCCGCGGTTGTTGGCGTTGGCCCCGAAATACTGCTTGATGACAGGGATGGCCTTGTTGCCGCAGGTCTCCATCGGGACGCTGTTGTGGCTGAAGTCAGCGCGCATAAGCTCGACCACGGCCAGCGTGCTCAGGTGGAACACGTTGCCGAGGTTGTCCACAGCCTGCGGCCAGTAGACCTTAGAACGCTCGCCGGTGAAGGCGTTGGCCTTCTTCCATGCGATCGCCTTGGTGATCGTGTCGACCGCCTGCGCGGTGCTGTCCACGAGGGGCAGGTCGGCCACGACGAAGGCGTCCCAGTGGCCGTTGATCTTCTTGCAGGCCGTCAGCATGGCGTTGTAGACGGCAGGGCTGTGACTCCAGCCGGGGGCCGCGATCAGATTGCAGACCGCGAACTGCTCGGGATAGAGCAGCGCGATCGCGCTCAGGCCGCTGTACTCGCCGGAGGAGGTGACGCCGCCGATGATGTCGCTGTCTGCGATCTCAGAGTCGTCCACCTCGCTGAAGCTGGCCGTCAGGCTGCCGGCGAGCTGCGCGTCGTCCTTCAGGCTGGTGATGATGACCGTGCCCTTGGTGAAGTTATAGTCCACAGCGTAGTCGGTGCCCTCGACGTAGTTGCCGCTGTCATTCTTTGCGATGGTCAGGGTGTCGAGGATGATCTTGTCGCTGGCGAACTCGGCGCGGCCGCCGGTGAAGGTGAGGGTCTTGGTGGTGGCCGTCTCCTTGCGGTGCTTGCCCGCGGAGGGGTCGAGCACATTGATGACGTAGATCGGGCCGATGTTCCCGAGGGTGTTGTTGAAATGCGCGTACACGGCCTCGCACAGGGTAAAGGTGCCCCAGTCGGACGAGTAGCCGATCTTCTTCTGAGCGTCGACCAGACTGGTGATCTTGATCGGCGCGTTGATGATGCCGGCCTCGCCGAAGCCGCGCACGAGGTTGACGGGTGCCGTGCCGATATAGACCGGTGTGGTGCCCGCCTGCACGGCGCTCTGTGCCACGGTCTCGCCGATGTGGCCGTAGGCGCCGTAGAGGTATTCGTTTGCCATCTGCTTATCCTCCTTTGCATGAAATTAGAGCAGCCGAGTGGCTGCCCTTAAAGCAGGTGTTGGTAGCTTTTCGGGTTGCGGGTCAGTGTCTCCTCGATGGAGAACTCAGCCCATGCAAACCAGTACGGGTAGAAGTCGGGGACGGCGTCTTGCTCCGTGACGGGGCCGAAGGTGATGCCCTTCTCCTTGATGACGCGGAGGTCGCCGAGGTACTCGGCGTTTTCAATCAGCCGGAGAGCTGTGTCCACAAAATTCCATGCGTCACGCCAGCCCTCTCCGTTCTTCACGAAGTAGGAGGCCGCCGCCTCGTTGTATTGCTGGATGTAGGTGCCGCTGCCGTCGCCCTTCGGCTTGAAGATGTCGGGCCCGTGGTAGCCGGGATCCCACGCTGAGAAGCAGAGCCGGATCTTGATGTCTCGGGCACTCTGGAGCAGGTCGTCGTCGCCCTGAACGATCTGCACGCAGACCGACGGGATCGGCGCGGCGATGTTCGGGGGCGTCCTGTCCTTCGATGGTACGAAAAGCGAGAACGCGGCCGGGTTTACCAGCTTGTATGGGTAGGAGGCGTCCGTTGCGTTGTCGTCGGGGAGCTTCAGCTTGACCAGAGGGCAGACCTCGGCGGTCAGCCAGTCCCGGACGGTTTCGATGCTGTTGACGATGGACATGGGGCACCTCCTACATGGTGACAGTCTGGCCGAGGGCCACGGTGGCGATCCCCACGTCCTCGCTCCAGTCGTTGACGATGTACTCGCGGCCGTCGACGTTGAGCCCTTCGCCCGCCGGGCGCCGAGCGGGAAGATCCTCGACCGCCGCGTAAAGCAGCAGAGAGGACTCCGCGACGCTCAGCTCTTGCCCCCCTTGGCGTTCCTTCAGGGCGTTGTCGTCCAGCACGGCGGCGATGGCTTTGCCTTCGACGGTGTGCTTCTCACCGAACTCGTCGAGATTGAGAAACGTGCGCCGACGGTCAGCCTCGACCATCGCCTTGAAGCTGAAGGCCATCAGACGGGATCGGCGGCGCCGATCTGAGGGGGCTCCTCGTCGTCGGCACCGTCATCAGGCTGCTCGGCCTTGGTGGCCTCGATGGCAGCGATGACGTCGGCCTTCTTGCGCATAGCAGAGGCGTCCACGCCATAGCGCGTGGCCACTTCCTTCAGCTCGTCGAGCTTCATGTCCTCGTTGTACTCAGGGGCCTCGTCGGCCGCGGTGTTGGTGCTGGCAGGCTCGTCGGCGTCGTCGCCGGGAGCGGGTGCGGGCTGCTCGGCGGTCTCGCCCAGCTCGCCGATGTACTTGGCGACGCCTTCCTTCACCAGACGGGCCTCCAGCTCGTCGTCGAACTTCTGAGGGCCATCTGCTTCAGTGATGGGGATCACCTTGCGGCCGTTATAGTAGCCGAAGGTGCCCTTGATGATCTGGATCATACTCTGCTCCTTTCTGCTGCGCTCAGCCCGTCAGGACGTCCGCAACGATGAACGGGTTCTTGTTGTTGGGGATCATCAGCGGGCGGCTGGAGATGGTCAGCGTGCGGCTGTTGCCTTCGGCGCTGCTCACATACTTCGGCACGCGGCGGCCGGCGTAGGTGTGGAACTCGCCGTCGCTCTGCTCGACCTGAGAGACGGCGCCGTAGGCGGTGCGGCCAGCGCCGGGAGCGGTGAGGATGCACTTGCCGGACGGGATGTAGAGCTTGTCCTTGCCCTCGTCGTCGGTGTAGGTCAGGTCGTAGGAGATGACGCTGATGATGCGGCCGAGGACGTTCAGGCGGGCCACGATGGCAGCGCCGTCAGGCAGCAGCTCAGGCTCCACGTTGCCGATCTCGATGCGGCGGTTGTCGAGGAGCTTCTGCACGGCCGCGTCGTTGATGATGGTGTCAGCCACGTCCGGGGAGCAGACCAGATCAGAAGCGCGGAGGCCGCGCTTGGTCAGCATACGGATCATGGCCTCCAGATCCTTCAGGATCTTGCCGCCGGTGGCGTCCCACTTGGCCGTCGGGGTGTAGGTCGCGGGGTTGCTGGCCTCGGAGTAGAAACGGATCTCCATCTCGTCGGCCTTGTCGACGTCGTCGGCGATGTGCTTCATCACGCAGCCATTGGTCAGCATGGTCTCGGCGGCCATCGCTTCTTCGCGGTTGGTGATGAGCTCGCCCAGCTCGTCAGCGTCGCGCAGGATGAGGGTCTGCTGGCGCTGCTCAGGGGTGAGCTGAGAGTAGAGAGCCTCGCCGAAGCCGCGCTTGCGCAGCTCGTCGAGGGTCAGGACGCGACGGGGAGCCACGAAGGGCGGGGTGTAGCGTTCCATATTGTAGCCGGCGCGCAGGACGGTGACGCCGCCCTTGCGAGGGGCCACGAAGGGCGCCAGCTTCTTGCTGCCGTCACGGAACTCGACGAGCACGTCGTCGGTGGCGAAGATGTCGCTCGCGTCGTTGGTGGGGAAGTAGCGGTCACGCAGGAAGGTCGCAGCAGGGGTGAGCTGCTGCACGGCCATGAGCAGCGTGTGGGTGTCGTAGAAGTTAAAAGGCATTTTGTTGTCCTCCTTCTCTTAGTATTCGATGGCGTCGGAGAGCAGGATGCCGGCCTTGCGCAGCTCCTCCTCGTCGGTCGCCTTCAGGGTGTAGCTGCTTGCGACAGCCAGCTTGTTGCGGGCGAAGTGGCCGGTGCGGTAGGCCAGCACGGTCACGTCCGCGGTGGTGCCGACTTCCACGTCCTCGGCGAGGATGCAGTTGGCGGTCAGGGTTTCGTTGGTGGTCGCGGTGGAGCCGAGGATCACCAGCTTGCCGTCGCCGGCGGTGCCGGCAGGCAGGGCCAGCACGGTGCCGCGCTTATAGGTGGCTGCGGCGGTGGCCTCCTTGCTGATGGTCACGGTGAACACGTCAGCGACGGGCTCGTTGGCAACAATCAGACCGTCATAGCCGACGCTGCCGAGGTTTTCGTCCAGTCTCTTGCTCATTACTTCTTACCTCCGTTCTGAGACTTGGTGGAGTTGTAGAGGCCGACGATGGCGTCCACCTTTGCCTTGTCGTCGTTTTCGCTGCCTTCCTCGCCGCCGTTAGGGGCAGCGCCGACGCCGGCAGCGCCGGACTCGTCGTTGTCAGCCTTGGCGTCCTTCAGGTGCTTGGCACCGAGGGCCGCCTGCTTCTGCATAGCCTTGAGCGCGAGCTGCTCAGCGGTGCAGGGGGTCTCGCCGTACTTGGCGTCCCTGACGAGCTGCGCGTCGCCCACACTTGCGGCGATGCTGTCGATGGCCTCGATGCGGGCGCGTTCCTGCGTTCTGGCAGTTTCGGCCGCCTGCTGCTCGATCTGAGCCACGACGTCGGGGTGCTGTGCTCTCATTTCTTCGAGGGTCATGGTCTTATTGTCCTCCTTCTTGGGGCCGTCGTTCTTGGCGGCCGCGTGTTTATTTCCAGCCGCAGGGGCGGCGTGGATGCTGTTGTCGATGGGGATCGTCCTCGGGATGTGTCTGAAGCCCTTGACGTCGTGCCGGATGCCGGCGACGAGGAGCACCTTCTTGTCGGCGCTCAGGGTGACGTCGGGGCCTTCGTCTGTGAGCAGGGTGTCGGCAAAGCCGTTGTCAATGGCCTCCTGCCCGACCATCCACGTCTCGCGGGTCATCATGCTGCGGAGCTGGTCGACCTCGAGGCCGGTCTTGGCGTGGTAGATCTCCGCGATGGCCCGCTCGCTCGCGTCGAAGTCCTTCTGGAGCTTCTTCAGGTCTGCGAGGGTGTAGTAGTCGTAGAGCAGCCCGGCGACGCCGTGGATCATCACCATGCTGCCGGGATAGACCTGCACCTCGTCACCTGCGCAGGCGATGACGCTGGCCGCGCTGGCCGCGATGCCTTCCACGACGACGACCTTGTGGCCGGTCAGGCCCTTGATGGCGTTGTGGATGGCGATGCCGGTGTAGAGGTCGCCGCCGCAGCTATTGATCTTGATGGTGATGTTGCTCTTGCCCTTGACGGCCGCGAGATCCTCCATGAAGCTCTCGGGCGCGATGTAGAGGCCGGGCTCGGGCTCGCCCGTCCACCAGTCCACAGGCTGACGGCTCACGACGTCGCCGTAGAGGGTGATCTCGCCCTCGTCGTCGCCGATGCTGGCGACGTTCCAGAACTTGATCGGCGTGCCCGCAGTCTGAGGCCCGGCGCAGAGCCGGGGAGTGTTATGCGTTCTCATGCTTGTCTCCTTCCTTGATGCTTTTGATGGCCTCGGCGACGATTGCCTCCCGCAGAGCTGCGGAGATCGTGCCGCTGGCCGCTGTGCTCTGGTCAACCTGCCCCTGCGCTGCGCGCAGCTTCTCGTTTTCCCGAGTGAGCTGGTCGACGTTGGCGTCCCACTGACCGCCGTTGAGTCGGATGGTCGCCTGCTCTCTGGTCGTGATGCCTTCGCCGATGGCGAGGATCTCGGCCGTGATCTCCTTCGTCGGGTCGAGCTGTCCCTGAGAGGGGCCGATCCACTCGGCGCCGAGGTATGCGGCGCGGATCGCCGGATCTGCGAAGAAGCCCGGGGCGCTGATGCGGCCGCGGGCGACGGCTTCAGAGAGCCAGATCTCATATACCGGCGTGCAGAAGTCATCGACAAACCACTTGCGCCTCATGCGGAACGCCTTCCACGCCTCCATCAGGGCGGCGCGGCTGGCGCTGTACGAGCTGTTGAAGCTCTTGAGCAGAAGGTCGGCCGGGATCTCGAGTGCGGCGCCCACCTGTTCACAGATGGCGCGCAGGAAGGTGTTGAAGCCACTGGCCGGCCGCTTGGGGTCTGCAAAGGTCACGTCCTCGCCGGGCTCCATGATGTTGATCTGGCCGGGGCCCATCTCGTACTCGTTAGGATCTCGGCTCACCTCCGGCAGGCTGCTCCCGACCTCGTTGAACGGGTTGTCGCCGGCGCCTGCCTCGGTCTTGATGAAGGCCGTGAAAAACGACTCGACGACCGCCGCAGTCAGCTCGCTCTCGGTGTAGCGGCGAAGCTGGAGCAGGGGCTCGATGACCTGCGCGAGATAGCTGACACCGCGGTATTGATCCGGGCGCTCGCTCTCCATGACGTGCAGGATGTTCGGCAGGCCAGTCCGCTCGCCGTATGCCTGAACACGGGCCCACGTTGTCGTCGTGCTGCCGAGCTCGAAGGGGTAGGTGCTGCGGATGTGGTACGCCTCGATCTGGCCGTCGCCGTTCACCTCGACGCCGTCGTAGATGGTGTTGCCGTTGGCCGCCTTGCCGGTGGTCAGCAGCATCGGGGTGATGATGCCGGAGGTCGTTGGCGTGGCGACTCGGTCAGCCTCGATCAGGTGCAGGCGTAGCGAGTAGGGCGTGAGCGGCGTCGGCTCGTACTGCTTCACGACGGCGAACACGTCGCCGCTGACCAGCCACGAGGAGAGTGCGAGCTGCTGCATGGCTGCGAAGTTGTTGACGCCGGTGGCGTCGCACGCCCTTTTGTTCTCAGACCAGAGAGCGAACTCACGCTCGGCCTGAGCCTGCCATGCGTCGGCGGCCTCCTGCGTCATGCCGAGCGCCTCGCGGTCGATCCGACTCTTGAGCTGGAGGCCGATGCCGACGACGTTGGTGCGGTTGGTGCGGATGGCAGAGGTGGCGATCGGGGCCGCCATGTAAAGCATCCGGGCACGCTGCCGCAGGGTGTAGTTGTTGGCGTCGATGTCCTCCTTCGGGCTGCCGCTCATAGCTCTGAAGCCCTTGGTCGCCTTCTTGTGCCAGCTCGCGCCGGCGTCGCCGTAGCCCTTATTCACAGGGCGCGGCTGCTGCCGCCTGTTCTGTGGGCGGCTTCTGCTTTTTCTTTTGCTGATGGTGCTCACCTCCTTCATGGTGAAGATGGCCGAGTCGGGAGAAAAGGAGCGAAAACTCCCGGCGTCGGCCTATGAAAAAAGCCCCTTTCGGGGCTTCTTTCACCAGTCTCGGGGCACTACTCCCACAGCTTTTCGCGGCTTCTCGCCGTTCAGTGCGGCCTCGAGGGCTTCGATGTCTGCCTCGAGCTGTTTGATGGCGGCCCGGATGGATCCGAGGTCGGTGTTGTAGCGGGCCAGATTGCGCGAGCCGATGCCGTAGCTCTGGACGCCTCCGTCCAGCATCTCGGCCTCTCGCTTCAGGTAGAGCTCCAGCCGGTTCCTCTTGATGGAGAGCTGGTACTCGATTTGTTCGCGGGTCTTTCTCATTGTGGTCTGTCCTCCTTACCAGTCGTCGAAGGCGTCGGCCCGGTTGTGCCGTTGCCGCTGCCGTCGCTGCTGCGGGGCCTTCGGTTTTTCCTCCAGCCCTTGCAGGCGGCGCTCGATGGCGTCCATGTCGGGGTTGATGATCTTGAGGCCGGCGTTGGCGTAGTCGCGGCAGTCGAGGGCCTCGTTGCGGTTGTGCCCGGGCAGCTTCTCCCACGCCCAGCGGTCGCCGCGGCGCGTGTGCGTGAGCACCAGCTTCTCGGAGAGGAGCCCGTTGAAGAAATTGAGGTCATAACCGGCGTCGGGGTGCCGGTTGAAATGGCAGTATTTTGGCCCGGGCTCCTGCACCTTCAGATTAGCCATGATCGTCGCCTTGCCGGCGTCGACGCCGATGGTGTAGAGCCAGCAGGTGATCCGCTTGTTGTCGCGGATCGGCACCTTGCTCGGGGGCGAGACGAAGGGGATGCCGTCGCCGCCCTTGCCCTTGATGGCAAAGACGCGCTTGCCGACGCGGGCCCGGCACGCCTCATAGACCTCTTGGGTGAAGTGGCCGCCGGAGTCGACGCAGGTGATGGAGATCTTCAGGCCGCGGCCGTTTTTGAACTTGTAGACGTGGTCGACCACGTCATCGAGCCGCTGCCAGACCTCCGGGGTGTCCGGCCGTCCCATGATGTAGCCCTTGACGATGCCCCACGTCTCGCCATACTTCCCGTGACCGACTACCTCGTATTCGAGGCGGTTGTCCTGAGTGTCGACGCCGCAGGTCAGCACGAGCACGCCGTCAGGCAGCTCCACAGGGGTGCCGTCCGGGCGGGTGCCGTAGTCCTCGCGGCGGGAGAGCATGGTGTCCTCGTCCTCGAGGTCGCCGCGATCTTCCCACAGTTGGCCGAGCAGGGTGTTGTAGACGACCTTGAGGCGCTGCGGGTCATCCTTGGCGTCGAGGAACTTGAGGACGATCTTCTCCCACGGAGTCCACGGGCTCGAGAAGGCATTGAGCCAAAAAGAACGGACGCCCTTTTTGTAGGCGTCCGGGTTGTCTGCGATCCACTTGGCCGGCTGCTTTCGCATGACGTCCTCGGGGATCAGGCAGCCACAGGCCGGGCAGCTCCACGAGACGCCGCTCTTGAGGCTCCACGACTTTTTCCCGCGGATCCTCTTGACCTCCGGGTCGAAGTGGATATTGTCGAACACGATCTCGCTGTACTCCCCACACTCGGGGCAGCGGTGGCACCAGCGTTCCTGCGTGCCTTGGTAAAAACTCGTTTCGATGTTGCTGTTGCCCTTGATGGTCGGGGTGGAGACCTCGACCGCCTTGGCGTTGTAGAATGTGGCCTGACGTGCTTCGGCCAGCGCCCACGGGTCGCCCTCGGTGCCGGCGCTGGTCGCCCAGCGGTCGCGCTCGTCGCCGATGATATAGCGGGCAGGCGTGGAGGCCAGAGCCGAGGCACTGTTGGAGCCGGTCAGGGTGAGCATCCCGCCCGGGAACGACTTCTGGAGGATCGTGTTGCCGCTGTCCTTGGCCTTGACGTCGTGCACCTTCGCCTTCAGGGGTTTGCTGTCGCGGATCATAGGGGCCACGCGGAGGCGGCTGAACTTCCGTGCGTCGTCGATGGTCGGGTGGACGTAGAGGATGCTGCCGGGGTCTTGGTCGATGATGTAGCCGATGATGTTGAGCTCGAGCTCAGACTTGCCGACCTGAGAGGCGGCCACCATGACTATTTTGTGCACCTTCGGATCCGTAAAGGCCCGCATGGGTTCCTCGAGGTACGGGGTGCGCTTGGTACGCCACGGGCCGGCCTCGGCTGAGCTTTCCGGGGAGAGGCGGCGGTGCTTGTCGGCCCACTCGTCCACGGTCAGGCTCTCAGGCGGGGCGAAGCGTTTGACCGCTCCGGCGATGGCGGTATTGAGCTTCGCGGCGGCTTTTTTAGTCGTCCGCGTCATCGGCGAGCTGCTCGCTCCAGCCTTCCCGATCCCTTACTCGCCGGGCGTACACCTCGGGATCGTATTTATAACCGGCCAGCTCCGTCAGGATCTTGTAGACCTCTGTGCGGATGATCTCAGATGCCTCGGCGGGTGTTGTTGCGCTGGTGACGTCGACGGCCAGACGGCCCGGCAGGGCCACGAGCATCGACCTGATATTGTAGACGAGGTCGGTCATCACAGCCTCGACATCCTCGCTGCGGTGCATGGTGCCCTCGAGCTCACTGAGCTGGAGGGCGGCGATGTCTGCCTTGCTGCGCTTGAGATCGGCCTCAGCCTCCAGACGCCGGCCCTCGATCTCGCTGTCCTTCTTCGACGGCTCCCGGCCGTTGGCCTTGGCCGTCAGGTATCGGATGTACCTCTGGATCGTCGGCAGCAGGTCGTAGCGGTTGGCGTTGCCTTCCTTGACCGCGGCGATGACGCCCTCCTTGGTGAGCTGCTGCACTCGGCGGGGCGTCATGTCGAACAGGGCCGCGATGGTCTTGCTGTCGACGAGCTTGTTGTTGGTTGGGTTCGGCATGGTGCTCCCTCCTTTCTGCTGCTCGGGCGAAACGAAACGGCCCGAAAAAAATTTTCCCCGGCTGCGCGTTTTTTGGGCTCGCCAGCACCGCAGGCCAGAGAGGCGCGTCACAGTACCTTCGGCGCGTCGGTGCGCGCGTGGAGGCGTCTGCGAGGCGCTGTGCTGCGCTCTGTGCGCGTCTGGTGTGTTTGGTGGGCTCGGTGTCGGGCGTCTTGGCGGGACGCCCTGTGCGCCGCTGTGGGCTATTTCCCGAGGGCTCTGTCGAGGTTGTGCTGGAGTCGCTTGGCTGTCTCGTCTTGGAGTCGCTTCAGGATCTTCTCATTGGTGCGCTCGCTGGTTATCATGGACGGCACCGAGATGGTGGTAAACTTCTTGATGTCGGTGCGTGTCCGGCTCATTCTCTGGAATGGAATGGCGCTGACGCCGCCGGCCTTGGTGTTGCCCGTCCCCATGAGGATATTGTGCGATCGCTCGGAGTACGGGCCGCCCGGGGTGCGGGTGTTCAGGTAGCGGCCGATGACCTTCTTCTGTCCCTTGACCACCTGCATCCGCAGCGTGTAGCTCTTGCCGGGCGGGGCGGTCTTGGGCGTCATGCCGAAGTGCACGGGGGTGAGCAGTCGGCCGGAGTAGGTGATGGTCAGTTCCTCGATGGTCTCGCCCGAGACGCTGACGCTGCCCGCCATCTTCTTCGGCTTTCCGCTGTTCTTGCCGGACGGGGTGATCTCGCCCTTCTTGATGTTGTAGACCGATGTGACTTCCTGAGCGATCCAGCTCGGCGCTCTGGCCTTGACGTCGCGGACGGTGGCCTTCACGGCCTTGCGGCCCTGCTCGTCGATCTGTGCGACGGTGTCCATGAGCTTTTGGAAGTTTTCGACCTGCATGGTGATGGTTGCCTTTGCCGTTGTTGTCACCTCCTGAATATGCAAAAAGAGACCGGCGGGCGTTGGTTCGCCCGTCGGCCTCTTGCCGTCGGTTGTTGTTTGGTTTTCCTCTGGTCAGCCGCTCGGAATTGTCACGGCGTTGCCCATGTGTCCGGCGGTCTTTTGCAGGATATAGAATAGCACGGGTCGCTACTGCTTTTCAATTCCTTTTACTTCCCTTTTGTTCCTTTTACTGCGTTTTACTGCCGCAGCTCAGGCAGGGGCTCCAGCTCGTCCAGCACGGCGGCGAGGTTGAGCAGGGCGCGGCCGTGGATCTTGTATGTCCTGTTCTGGTAGGCGTCCACTCTGTCGACGTAGTCACGCCGATCACCGAACAGGACGCCGCAGGTGCTCTCCCAGTCAGCCCGGTCGAAGTAGCGCAGCCGGATGACGGCGCGCTCGTCGGGGTCGGAGAGCTGGAGGATCAGGCCCTCGATGGCGTTGCGCTCCTGCTTCTCCTCAGCCTTGAGCCGGTCGATCTGTTCCTCGAGCTCCATTTTCCGCTCCACCATCATGCCGGTGCGGTCGGATGGTGTGCCGGATCCGCGTGGCATACCTGTCAGATCAGGGCCGGGCGGTGAGGCCATCGTCATCTCCATGCGGTCGAGGCGTTCGAGTTGGTTGTCGATGTCCCTCAGCATGGCGGTGTAGGCCGCGAGCCTGTCCTTGATCCGTTGTGTGATCGGCTTCTCGCTCATTATGTCAGGGCGTCACTCCTGCTCACCTCCTTCCTCGTCAGGCTCGAAGATCGCGGCGATCTCCTCGCGCGGTAGCTCTCGGCCTTGACGGACGCAGCGCACGGTTGTCTTTCCTGTTATTCTGATGTACCTCTTGACGATCACGTCCGTGAAGGCGGGCGTCAGCTCCATGATGTAGGAGGGCTGCCCGTATGCCTCGCAGGCGGCCAGCGTCGTGCCGGAGCCGCCGAAGGGATCATAGACGCCCGTGGCGAAGTCCGTGTTGTCGACCAGCTTCTCCAGCAGCTCGACGGGCTTCTGTGTTGGGTGCAGCTCATTCCCGGAGCGGGAGATGCTCAGGACGTTGCCGTAGCCCTTGTGGCCGTCGAAGTGGGTGGCAGCCTTGGCGCCGAACAGAATGAGCTCATGCTGCGAGCGCCAGCCGACGCCCATGCCCGGTGTGCCCTTGTCCCATACGATCTCAGACTTGACGCCGAAGCCGGCCGCCTCGACGAGGTCGAACAGATATACCCACATACGCCAGTCGGTGAAGATGTAGGCGTAGAGGCAGGGGATGTCGGTGAGCGCTCCGCGGATCAGGTTTTGATAGCCGCGCGTGCTGAGGATGTCGTTGGCGATCTTCGGGGCCTTGCCGTTCTTTCTCTCGGTGCCGATGCTGCCGGTCGACTTCTGCGACTCCTTGCTGCCGCCCGAGCAGTATGGCGGGTCGGTCAGCAGGATCTCGGGCTTGTTGCCGTCGAGCAGCAGGGCGCGATCCTCCGGCCGGGTGCAGTCTCCGCAGAGGACGCGGTGCCGGCCGAGGATCCAGAGGTCGCCGTACTGTGTGACCGGCGCGGCCGGGGCCGGGATCTCGGCGTCGGGGTCGCTGCTCGGCTCCTTGGTGTGCAGCGCCTCAGAGAGGGCCGTCACGATGTTGCCGTAGTCGTCCTCGGTGTAGCCGCTGAGCATGAACGGGATCTCGCCGGTGTCGATGTCGGCGAAAACCTCGGCGAGCATCTTGTTGTCAGTGGTGGCGAGCTCCGCGATGCGGTTGTCGGCCGTCAGGTCGGCCAGCTCCTCGGCCTCGCTGGCGTAGTCCTGATAGTCGACCGGGGCGTCGGTCAGGTCGTCGAGCTGCGCGGCCATGAGGCGGCCGTGGCCCTTGGTGACGAGCCCGCTGCGCTTGCTGACGGTGATCGGGGCACGCCAGCCCGTCGCTCTGATGATAGAGGCGAGGAGCTTGATCTGCTCCGGCGGGTGCTGGTTCGGGTTCTTCGGGTTCGGCCGCAGATCCTTCAGCGGGACGATGGCGTCGTGTGCACAGAACACGGGGACGCTGCCGGCGTATGCCTTCGGCGTGGCCGTGGTGCTGTACTCCTCGATCTCGGGGCCGGTCTGCGGCTGCGGTTTATTCATGGCCGTCACCTCCTGTGGAGAATTGTTTCTCGATCCACTTGTGGAGGCTGGAGCCCTGCCAGTTGTTTCGGCCGTCAAGACGGTTTTTCAGCCGTTCCAGTTTCGCCTCCTCGACCTCCTCGGTGGATCGGTGGAAGATGATGCGGAGCTGGTCGAGCATGATCTGGACGTCTGCCATCTCCTCGATCACGTTGCCGATCGCTGCGGTCACTTCGCAGCCAGCCTGTGCCCGTTTGATTTTGCAGAGGGCTTTGGTCAGCTCGGCCATCTCCTCGACGGCCATGTCCATTTGTGCCGGCGCGCCGTAGGTCGTGATCGCACGATCCAGCAGGGCCCGGCGCTCCTCCGCTGTTATCACGGGCGGCCTCCCTTCGTCAGCTCTCTGACCAGTATGGCCACGAGCACGATCACGATGATGGCGAGGGTGATGGCGGTCGGGATCCAGATCGGGGCCAGTACCCACAGCCAGCTCCAGTTGATGACGCCGGTGAGCTTCAGGACGATGAAGGCGACGGCGAGAAGGCCGCAGAAGCCGATCCCGCCGGCCGTCGTGTTGTTTCTTTCGTTGTTCATGTATTACCTCCAGTATTATTTTCCGAGCCCCTTCAGCGCGCAGGCTGTGCAGGCGGTTCGGACGTCGGGCTCCAGTGCGAGGATCCGGCGGGCCGTGTCTGTCTGCCAGCACTCAGCGCCACAGACGGGGCAGGTGGTGAGCTGCCAGTCGTCCGTCGGAGGCTCCGGGACGTTATCGCACAGCGGCATGGTGAGGATCCCGCCGTCTCCGGGCTGGTGGGGCGAGAGGATGGGCTCAGGCTCGTCGGGGATCATGGTGCCGAGGAGCTCGTTGTACTTCTTGAATATGGCCTCCGACGCTGCGCTCCAGCTCTCACCGTGCTCTGTGTCCTCCGGGGTGGCGACGTGGGCCAGCTCGTGCGCCAGCAGCTCAGGGGCGGCGCTGATGGGCGCCTCGGCCGAGATACAGACGATCGGCGTGCTGCCGTCGTCGGGAAAGATGGTCAGGCCGTAGGCGGTGCCGTTGGTCTCGTCCCGCAGGTCGGGGACGTACTGCGCGACGTACTCGACGCCGGGGTAGAGCTCAGAGAAGGCCCGGGCCACGATGGCTGTCGGGTCGTTGATGAAGGGTGAGGCCATCGGGCCGATCTTCTCGTACTGCTTCAGGGCCGTGTAGGTCTCGCGCAGCATGGCCCGCACTTCGTCCTTCTTGATGCCGTTGATGGTGGGCCCGTTCAGGATCAGGTCGAGCATCCTGTCGCTCCAGTCCTGCATCAGGTGGGTCTCCGACATACCACAGCCGAAGGGCACGACGTCGACCTTCTCACGGGTGAGGGTTTCGTATTCTTTCACGGTGCTGCTCCTTTCAGAAAAGCCGAGCGGGCCGGAGCCCGCCCGGCGCTCCATTTACTGCATGACGACGACCTTGCCGGCGTCGATCAGATCGCCCATGTTCTTCAGGAAGTAGTCGGCGATGTTCTTCTTGGCCTCGAGCTTCCAGATGCCGCCGTCAGCCTCGAAGAAGCCGATCCCCTCGTCGGGATCCACGCGCAGCAGGAACTCGCTCTCGGGCTGCTCCACCTCGAGGAAGGTGCGGAACGGCCGCAGCATGACGCGAGGCTTGATCTCGACGACCGCGTTGAGGGCGACGCCCTGACGTGCCTCGACGGTCTGCGTGACGCCGTTGTCGTTGGTGCTGACGCTGTTCTCGTTGGTCATGCGACTCAGTAGGTCGAGCAGGTAGGCCGTGCCCTCGTTGGGGATGCAGAGGCTCCGCAGCTCGATCAGAGCTACCTCGCGTCCTCTGAAGCCGGTGCGCAGGCCCGGGGCGTCAGCCTTGGCGCGGTAGAGCGTGTTGCGGGAGAAGTCGCTCAGGTAGGTGGTCATCACCTCGACGGTGTCGTTGCTCTTGACCTGCACCATGATGGTCGTGTCGACCTTCTCGAGCTCGGTGCGGATCAGCTTGCAGATGCTATCGAGTCCGCTGACGCTGATGCAGTCAGGGCGGTCGACGTGTGGCGGGATGCGGGTGAGGGATGCGTCGGCGTAGGTCTGGCCGCCGATCTCGAAGATCTTGGTCTCCTTCAGGCTGACGATTTTGTCGATCATTTTTGCGAGCATTGTGTTGTCCTCCTTGTTCTGTGTTGTGGGTTGTTATGCGTGCTGGACGAGCTTCAGGAGCTTCGGGGCCTCCTGCTGCGTGCCGTCCATGTTCATTTGGCCGGGCACCTGCGGCACCATCTCGGCGACGACGAGCTCGCCGTTGCCGTCAGAGGTGACATAGAGGGCCGTGGCGACGGGGTTGGTGGCCGCGAGCGTAGACTTGGCCGTCACGGAGACGCCGATGGTGCGGCGTTCGTCGTCCGGGGTCAGCTCGATGGTGAGGGTGATCTTGCGCTTGGCCGTGGCCTTCGTGTTGGGGTCGAGTATGTTCTGGATCACCTTGTCCATCTCATAGTCGACGCGCTTCTCGAAGGCGCCGCGGGCCATCGACATGATGCTGTCGCGCTGGTTCTGTTCGTTCATGGGGTTTCTCCTTTCTCTCAGGTGGCCGATCCGAACGTCATCTGCTCGGCCTCGGTCGGGTTGTCTGCGTAGGCTGCGGCCGTCTGGTCTGTGGGGCCTGAAGGCTCTGCTCTGGCCCATACGGCCTCGGTAGCGTCTGAGCGGGTGGCCTTGCGGCGGCCGACCGTTGTGAGGATCCCGATCTCCTTCAGCTCCGTTAGCCGCGGGGCGACGTAGTTGCGGTTGAAGTACGGGATCCGGCCGGCTGCGACGAGCTCCTCGGTGATCTCGCTGGCCGTGAGCTCACGGTTGCCGAGGGTCTCGAGGATCAGGCGGCAGCGGGCGGCCCGCTTGGGTAGTACGGCGTCATAGCTGCGGCGCCGGGTCTCTTTGGTTGTCTGGTTCATGCGTTTCCTCCTTTCCGGCCAGCTCGACGCTGTCGGCTGGCACGTCCTTGACTTCAGGCGTCGGCGCTTCGTTGCCCCACGCGTCCCATCCCGGGGCGGCTTCTCGGGCGAAAAGCTCGATGCGGGGCAGGTCTCCCATCAGCTCGACGATCTTGTCGCGCACTTCGGCGGGCTTCTGGCTGTGCCTGCGCAGCGGCGAGAATACGAGCTGACCGACGCCGGCGCTGATGCGCTTCGGCTTGCCTTTGATAGCGATCAGACAGGGCTCGGTATTACCTCGAGTCCAGCGGCCGAGGCCGAAAAAGTAGCCGTTTCCGCTGCGGTTCTGCTTGATCCACTGGAAGGCGATCGACTTGTATTTGAAGCCCCACGCCTCGATCAGGTCGAGGGCCTCCTGCATCTTCGGGTATGTGGCCCACATAAAGAGCACACAGTCATCAGCAGCTATACCCCCCCCCGCAGGGTTGACGGGGAGCTGCTTCAGCTCGTTGATGCTCATGGTCGCGTACTGCGCGGCAGCCGCGCCCGAGCATCCGCTGTCGCTGTAACTCCACGGCGGGTCGGCGTAGATGATGCTGTATTTCTTATCCGGGAACGGGATCACGTTGTTGCCTCCTTTCCGAGCACTTCCGACTCGATGCCGTGCAGGAACTTGATGAAGCCGGCCGTCGCCGGTACTTCGTAGCGGGAGAGCTCTGCGTGCGTCATGTACTTGCGGCCGTAGATCTCGGCCATGTCGCGCCAGACGGGCCACGGCACGCGGTAGAAGTCCGTCAGGCTCATGGAGACGAGCACGAAGGCGATGGCGCCGAGCTTGTGATGGGCCTCGAGGTCGTCCTGCTGCTCTTGAGTGAGCCGGCGCTGCTCGATGCGCTCGTCGTCGGTGTGCTTGGCCTCGAAGTAGATGCTCCGGCCGCCCTTCAGGGTGCCGCCATAGTCCGGCTGGGCCTGCTTTGTGTAGCAGGCGAGGAACTGGCCCTTGCGGTTCTTGGCGCCGAGGGGTTTCATGGGCTCCGGCGTCTTTTCGATCTTGGCGAGGCCGCGGCTGAGGTAGTAGTCGCACGAGGCCGAGATGATATTCTCGAAGTAGCCGCCGGCGACTCTGGCCTGCTTGCCGCGGATCTGCGCCATCATGTGTTTTTCGGCTGCGTAGGGCGTCGGGTCGTTGTAGCCCTCCGCGTTCTTTCTCGGGTCGTACTTCGTCACGGCGTTCAGCCTCCGATCTCGATGTGGATGCCCGGATCGGCGATCAGACGGTCGGCGAGCTCGAGGATGACGCTGCCATCCAGCTCGATGCTGATGGGGCCGTGGTCGAGGTGCTGGTTGCAGACAGCCATCGCCCTGAAGGCGGGCAGGTGCAACGTGACGCCGCCGATGTCCGGCTTGTCCTCCTCGCTGTTTTCCAGCTCCTCGTCCGGCTTCAGCTCGCTGATGGCCTCGAAGCCGTTGCGGACGGGGATGCCGTGCACCTTGGCGAGCTCGATCTCCGCGGCCATACCGGCCGAAGGGTGGTCGATACCGAAGGCCCACAGCTCGGAGCAGCCGAGCACCAGCTCGCTGCCGATCTTCAGGGCCAGCTCACGCTCCTCGGGGACGTTGTCGTCCATAAACTGCGTGAGATAGATGTGCGGTGTGACGGGGATGACGCCCTTCTCCACAGCCGCGCGGCTGTACTCCTTGGCGCGCTGGATGTTGTTCTCGTAGTCCCCGCGGCACGGGGAGCAGATGTAAACCTTTTTCATGTTGTTCCTCCTATCGTGAGCGCCAGCTCTGGCCGGTGAGGGTGATGCCCCTGCACATTTCCATGAGCCGGTCGATGGTGGCCCGGGCCGTCATGCTGTCGTGGCTTTCCCGCGGCGTCATGCGGTCGATCAGGGCCTCGGTGTCGTAGTTGGTGGTCACTATGGTCGGCAGGTATGCCTCATAGCGGCCGTTGATGATGTTGTAGACCGTGGAGATCGCCCACTCGGTCGGCGGCTCCTTGCCGATGTCGTCGATCACGAGGAGCGGGACGGTCTTGTAGATCTTCAGGACGTCGCTCTCGCTGCCGCCGGTCGCGGAGTAGGTGCGCTTGATGCGCTCCAGCAGGTCGATCATCGTCATACAGATGACCGGCTTGCCTTGCGCGATCAGGTGGTTGGCGATGGCAGCGGCGAGGTGGGTCTTGCCGGTGCCCGGCGGGCCCGCGATAAACAGGCCGTTGCGGCCGGGTTCCTGACGGCCGGGCTGCGGCAGCATGGCGTCGAAGCCTTCGGCATAGCGCCGGGCGGCCGCCGCTGCTCGCTTGTTGTCGTCGGTGAGCTGGAAGGTGGAGAAGGTGCGCCGCAGGAAACGGTCGCCCATGCCTGACTCGCCGACGATGCGCTTGATGCGATCCCGCATTTTCTTCTCCTCCTCAGCCTTGGCGGCTGCGGCCTCAGCAGCTTCGCGCTCTGCCTTCGCCTTCTCATAGGCAGCCACGGCCTCGGGACAGGTGCATCGCTCGGCTCCGTAGGGAGGCCAGAGGATGCGGTCGCCGAGCGTGATGCCCTTGTGGTAGCGCAGGGCGCCGCAGAACTCGCAGGGAACGGGCTCAGGGACTCCGGGATGGCCGGCGAGGCGCTCATCGTTGCTCCAGATCCAGTTGCCGGGTTCACTCGTCGTCGGCCGGCTTGAAGCCCTTGCCCCAGTCTCGGCCGGAGCTGTCGGGCTGCTCAGGATCTCGCTGATTTTCTGCACCTTCGTTCACCTCCTCGTTATCCCAGTAGCCGCCGTTGAGCCATGTGCTCGGGTTCGGTATGTAGCGCCCGTTCTCCCGGCGCCACTGGTCGCTCCGCTTCTGAGCGTCGACCGCCTGCATGATCCTCTCGTGGAGCTCAGCGGTGGGCTTGATCTTGTTCCACGCCTTCAGGGCGTACTGCTTGCCGGTCTTTTTCGGGTAGGCTTTCCAGAACTCGAGAAATCTGACCTCGACGAGCGACTTCGTGCCGCCGTCACTCCCCTCGTCAGAGGGGGAAGGGGGTGTATTACCTTCTCTTGTCTTATCTTCTCTACTCTGGTCTACTCTGCCTCCGGCTTTCTTGCGGCCGTTTGCCGGTCGTCCGGCGGTCGGCGTCGGGTCGTCCGGCGAGGCGTCGGCAGACGCCGCAGCAGCGGCCCGGCGGCTGCGGGAACGCTCTTTCTCGGCTTGCCGCTGGTCGATCAGCTTGCCGGCGTACTCGTACCAGTCGTGGATCTCGAGCGTTCCGTCCTCTTTTTCGTCGATCCAGCCCGCCCGGATCAGTGTTTTCGCCAGTTTTTCAGGGTCTCCGTCCCACTGAGCGGCCCGCGCGATCATGCGCGGCGTGATGTCCGAGAGGCTGCCGGTCGGGGCGTTGTCGAGGGCCCACAGCCAGAACGAGACGAGCAGCCCCATCATGTGCGGCGGCTCGACTTCGAGCTGGTCAGCAGCGTCGAACAGTTTGCGGTGATCCTTGAGTGTCTGATGCACTTGCAGCCATGCCACGGTCGTCACCTCCTTTCTGTGGTCGTTGGTTTGTGGCCTGTTTTTGGTCGTCTGCCGGTCGTCCGGCGGTCATGTTAAAAATGAAGGTCGCCATCGCCCTCGATCTCCGTGAAGTCGCCGGAGCTCTCAGAGTAGCCCGGATCGGCGAAGTCGCTGCCGGAGCTCTGGCCGCCGTCCTTCTTGCTGTCGCAGAAGTGGACGGAGTCGACCGTGATCTCGACGGCCTTGCGGCGGTTGCCGTCCTTGTCCTCGTAGCTGCGGCTGGTGAGCTCGCCCTCGACGAGGACGAGGCGGCCCTTGCTCAGGTACTTGCAGACGAACTCGGCCTGCGCGCGCCATGCGACGCACTCGATGAAGTTGGTGATCTTCTTGCCGTCCTTGGTCTTGCGGCCGGTGTCGCTGGCGAGGGTGAAGCTGGTGATCGCCGTGCCCTGCTGCGTGTATCTGAGCTCAGGGTCGGCGGTTAGACGGCCTTGGAGGCCGGTGTGGTTATACATTAGGCATTTCCTCCTTGCTGGTTATGCTGCGCGGCTGCGTTGTCGAGGGACGTGCAGATCTCGTCGTACTCTTGGCGGGTCAGGGTGGCCGGATCCTGCTTTTTGTACTTCTCCACGATCCGGGCGTTGGTGCGCTCCTTGGTCATTCCTGCGGCCTCTGCCTTCTTGTAGAGGCGCGCGAGCTGCGCGTCGCTCAGGCGGCCGGAGCTCTGCCCCTGACGGCCCTGTGCGGCCTGCTGGCGGCCTCCAGCGCCGGATCCTTTGCCCTGTGCGCCGAAGTCACTGTTGTCGGGGTCGTCCTCGCCTTGGTCGACGGTGAACTTCTCGAAAAGGTAGTATTTCAGGGCGTAGGTGTGGGCCGCGCCCTTGGCCTTGGCCGGGTCATCGTTCCAGCCGACGGCGTGGACGGTGGCCTCGATGGTCTCGTCGTCGTTGTCGAGGTTCAGCCAGCGGATCGTCAGGTCGGCCTCGTAGAGGAACATGAGCTTATCGCCATTGCGGGTCTTGGTCTGCATGGTGATCCAGTAGACCGGGTCGCCGTTCTCTGCGTGGCGGGTGGCCTGTTCGCTGATGACGTCGAAGTCGACGCCGAGCTCGTTCATTATCGGGGTGATCTTCTCCCACACGTCGTAGATCTTGGCGTACTTGTAGCTGACGCCGTCGCTGTGCTGCTTCTTGACGATCTCCGGGCAGGCTTTCCGCATTTCGACGAGCTTCTGCCGGAGCGTCAGGCAGGCGGCTTCAGGAGGGGCCGCAGCAGCGGCCGCCTCGGTTTTCTTGGTTTCTGCCATGTCGGTGCCTCCTTACACGTCGACCGTGAAGATGCCCGGGGTCTCGTAGACGGTGACGCCCTCCACGATCTCGCCGGTCTCGGTCAGGGTTGCGATGTCGCCGGTGTAGCTGAGCAGCTTCTTCAGGTCGGCCCAGCGGGTCGACTCCTCGACCTTCACGAGCTCGCTGTAGCCGTTGGCCTTGAGCCACGGCACCAGCTTGGCCTCGTCGAGTTTGGTCTTGGTGGTGCCCTTCTTGAAGGTCAGGGTGCCGGAGAGGAGCCGGTACTTCTCCGTCGTCTTGGTCTCCTTGTGGGGGACGGTGGCGAAGAAGTCGGCCAGACAGCTCGTGAGGTACGAGGTGCCGTTCTCCATGCGCTTGCGTGCGGCGGCGACTTTCTCGTTGATGGCCGCGATCTGCTCGTCGGCCAGAGCCTTCAGGCGGTCGTACTCGCTGCGCTCGTCGGCGATCTTGCGGATGGCCCAGTCGGCGCAGCGGTCGTCAGTGATACGGAACGGGGCGCGCTCGCCCTCTGCGACGGTGCCGAGGTCGACCTGCTCCAGCTCGTCCAGCGTGGCAGCAGGCAGCAGCTCGGGCTCCTGCGTGGTGGTGGCCTCGACGTCTGCCTGCTCGGCAGCGAGGGCCGCGGTGGTCTTATCGCTCATTGTTGTGCTCCTTTCTCTCGGTGACGTTGAAGGTGAGCATCACGCCGCAGGTGACAGGGGTGACGCTCTCGAGCTCGAGGTCGCGGCCGCTGCGGAGGTGCAGGGTCTCGCCCGGCTTCATTTCGGTGAGGTGTTTCATCTGGTACTCCTTTCTGCAAAGAAACGGTGCCCGCCTTCCTCGATGACGAAGATCTGGCTCTCGTGGAAGTCGCTGGTCACGAGGGCGGGGTTATAGAAGTAGAGGATCGGCTCGTCCACGACGGTCTCGCCTCGGTCAAACACGGCCGCGACGGCGTCCTTGACGCGCTGCGTGGGATCCGGCCGGCTCTTGGTGTAGCTGTAAAGGACAACGGCCTCAGAGGGCTCGACGCCGCGCTTCTCGGCTGCGTTGAGGATGCACTGAGCGACGAGCATCTGGCCCTCGAAGGACTCCCCGCCGGCCTCGGCCATGACCACGCGCTCGACGACGTCGCGCTCGGCGTCGGTCAGATGGTAGCGCACGGCGGGCTCGGCCGGCTCCACGGTCTCAGCGGCCGGGGCGGGGGTGTCCGGGATGTATGCGCCGACGGTGGTGGTCGGCGGCAGGATGTTGGTCTCCTGCTTGCTGCCGGTCGGGGTGGTGAAGATTGCCACAGAGATGCCGCCCAGCAGAAGGACAGCAGCGGCCAGCGTGGTAGCTCTCAGGGCTTTCCTCTTGGCACGGCGGCGCCGGCGTGTTATACTTGCGGTGCGGGATCCGTATGCTGGCAGGCTGCTGGATCTTCTCGCATGGGTCGCCCGGTCGCAACGGGCGGCCCTTTCTTTTGTGGTTTCCATTGGTTTCTCCTTTCACTGAGCCCGTGCGACGGTCAGATCACAGAGGACGTGAGTGAGGTCGCTGAACTCGGTCTCTCGGACGGTGTCAGCGGTCAGCAGCACGAGGTAGTCGTTGTCGTAGTAGTCGATCTCAGGATGCCGCTGCCGGTTTACTTCGTTTTTGTGGCGGGCGTAGGGCTCGGCACGGTTCCAGACGTCGTCAGGGATCCAGCGGTCGAGGTGATCCTCGACGCGCTCGCGCAGCTCCTCGCTCGTGATCGTGATCTCCGGGCTCATGCTGTCACCTCCGCGCCATGCGGGCCGGGAGCGTCTGCTCCGGGCGGGTCAGGCCCTTGCTGAAGCTCTGCGGCTCATATCTGACGCCCACGATCCGGCGGCCGCTGACGCCGTACTTGGGGTTGTAGCCGAACAGGTTGACATAGCTGCCGAGATCCTCGCGCTCGTCGTCCATCGCCTTCAGCACCTCGAACAGGGCCAGCACGTCGTCGATGGCGCGGTGGCTGTTCTGCACCTTGCCTGTGAGGTCGTAGGCGATGATCGCGTTGGCGAGCTTGTGCGGGTAGGCCCTGCGGTCTTTGTAGACTGTCAGGCTGTCCAGCCAGTCGATCCGGCCGACCTTCTGGCCGCGGAGCAGGCCACGGAGGAAACAGGCGTCAAACTGTGCATTGTGGGCGATCATCAGGGTCGGGCCGTTCTGCATGAGCTTGGCGATCTGGCTGGCCGCCTTGGCCGGCTGCACGCCCTCGGTCTGGAGCCGCTCGTCGGTGATGCCGGTCAGGCTGACGATGTTCTCCGGGAGGGTCTCGCCTTCGGGCAGCTTGATGAAGGTGTCCATCTTGCCGGCGATCCGCAGGCCGCCGGTGGCCGTGCGCTCCACGCGCAGGGCGGCGAGCTCGATGATCTGGTCGTTGTCGAAGTCGAGGCCGCTGGTCTCGGTATCAAACACGACGAGGGCCTTGTAGCGGTCGAACAGGGTGGAGAGGTTACTCATGCCGGGCCTCCTTCTCGCGGGTAGCTCTCAGGGTGCCGAGCATAAACGAGAGGGCTGTGGTCAGTTGATCCTCAGTGGCGAAGGTGCCGCCGAACTGCTCGGCCAGCGCCGCGATGATCTCGCCGGCGCGCTCCGGCGTGACGTCGTCGGTGGCTTCGTCGTCCTCGATGGAGATCAGGAGATCAGAGTCCAGATAACAAGCGGGGCGCAGGCCGTAGCTGCCGTTGTAGGCGCGGTCCCTGTCCAGAGCGCCATCGGAGTAGACGTAGCGGGCGAGTGACTCGTAGCCGTTAGACTTCGTGCTGAAGGCGGTGGAGAGCCACCACCAGTCGTCTGCGTTGGGGATGACGTCGCGGTTGCGCCGGTACTGGTCGACCGTCAGCAGGAAGATGGTGACGGTGCAGGTGCCGTAGTCCTTCAGGCCGTCGTCGGTGGTCAGGTCGAGCTCCGTGGTCAGGAAGGCGTTGGGGCCGTTCACGTCCTCGAGCAGGTTGTCGAGGTAGGCGCCGTTGAGGTATTCCTTGCTGCTGGCGACGGCGAAGTTGTTGCAGTTGCCCTCGTCAAAGGCTCGGGTCTCGATGATGTCCTTGCTCAGGCAGAGGGCGCGGCCGTCATCATTCTCCAGCAGGATCCAGCTCTGGCCGGCATAGTCGAAGGCCGTGCCGCGGTCGGCGTTCTTGAGTGCGATCTTTTTCATGGGGTTGCTCCTTTCGTTCTCTGCGGCCGAGCCTTCTGGCTGGCCTGAATGTTCGGCAGGGTCTCGCCGGCGCGGAGCCGGCTCTCACAGTGCGGGCAGATGTAGCCGGTGCGGGGGATCTTCTGGTAGATGCTGACGTTCCAGTCGAGCCCGCAGCCGACGCACTTTGCCGTCATGGGCCTCCACCTCCTTCCGCAGCCAGAGCCTCGAAAACGTAGCGCCGGATGCGGTTGCGGTACTTCTTCCGGGTTCTGGCTTTCTTTGCGTGGGCCGCGAGGTGCAGCCACTTCGGCGGCACTCCGATGGCCCTGACCGATACCTTCCAGAGCTTTTTGAGGGTGGAGAGCACAGCGTTGATGACTGGCTTCATGGCTTCGGCCAGCTTGGCGGCGATTTCCCGCAGCGCGTCGGCCAGTCTATCGAAGGCTTCGCGGGCCTGCTGCATCTTCTCGTGATCGGCGAGCGCCATGCTGCCGTCGTAGACGTAGGGGCTCAGCTCGTCATCGCCGCCGTCGGCCAGACGCTCGCAGAACGGGAGGCCGGCAGCTTCGGCAGTCTTGCGGCCCTCCTCGAGGGCGTCCCGGCCTTGCGTGACTTCGCAATAGTCCGCGAGGCGGTTGTGGCCGCCTTCGTAGTGCCAGCGGATCCCGGCGGCGATCTCGTCGATGGTCATGTCCTCACCGAAGTGGCCGCAGTAGTAGCCGTTGACGATGACGGCGTCCGGGTCTGCCTTCAGGATCCCGATGGCATCGTTGAGGTCGTCGGTCTCCCGCTCGCCGTTCCAGATGTCGCTCCAGATCGTCAGGGCGTTCCACGAGCGGCCGGTGCGATACACGATTGTCCAGCCGATGCCGTCGCGGATCTCCGCGGCGAAGTCTCGGGCGATGTCTCTCAGTGCTGCCATGCTGGCGCCTCCTCTCTGGTGATGTGCACGACGGTGACGAGGTCGTCGATCTCGTGCTTGGTGGTGTATGTGTCCTGCTCGTCGAGCCCGATGTGCCGTAGCAGCGTCTCGGGCCCATCCAGCAGGAAGGCGGTGACGGCCACGGCGTTCAGCCGGTAGACCGTGACCTCCACGGTGCAGCGGGCGCCGTCCTCGTCCAGCGTGGACGGGAACGAGGCCCGGCAGATGGGGCTCGCCTCGTATCTGAAGGCGGTCGCGCGGTTCTCGCCGGTGATGATGTCCTTCACAAACTCCTCGAAGGCTTTGCGAGGGATCGAGCTGCGGTACTTGTCCAGCGTAACGTCGGCGAGCTGCTGGATGGCTTTTGTATTCATGCTCCTCACCTCACTTTATCTCGTGGATCAGCGTCCTGAAGTGGAAACACTGGATGTTGTAGCCGCCGGCGCCGATGGTCTGGATCTTTGCCTTGCCCTCCGTGCCGACGATGATGCCGTTGATGTCGCCCTCGGGGCCTATGTAGAGCGCCGCGGCGTCGGTGATGGTTCCGACCGTGCTCATAATGCGGCCGATCAGGTCGAGCAGCTTGGCCCGCTTTTCTTCTTCCATCGTCTTTTCAAGCCACGCCTCGCGCTCATCCTCGTTGTGGATCTCCAGCAGCCTGAGCGTGATCTGGTCGCCCGCTTCGCGGAGCTTCTTCTGGATCTGGTGATATTCCAGCCCGCGCTCACTCAGGAAGGCGTCGACGTCGCGGCGCGGCCAGAGGTTTGCGAGGTCGTAGTCGGTCAGCTCGCGGCCCTTGTAGAGCTCGCGGTACTTCTCGAGAGATGGGAGCGTCTGAAGCGCCTCCAGCCGTGCGGCCCGTTCCTTGGCCTTCAGGCCCTCGCGGTACTCGATGAAGCGGATCCGCTTCTCTCGGTAGTATCCGATCGCGTGCTGTTTCCAGTTTTCGAGGAAGTCCTTCAGGATCTCCGGGGTGTTTGCCTCGAGGTAGGCGTCGCGGGTGATCCGGGTGTTGAGCTTATCCCGCCAGTTTGCGAGGGTCTCGCGGGCCTCGGCCAGCTTGGAGGTCGCGCTCTTGATGTCCTCGCGCTTGATGCTGATGTCGAAGCGGTCGGCGCCTTTTTCAATCATTTTGGCGAGCTGGCTGTTGTGCTTCTTGAGTACGGCCTCGCGCTTCGCCACGCGGCCCTCGGCGTCGATGACCTTCTGCTCGAGCTCTTTCTGTGTCATGGTGGTCTCCTTTCGTCTTGGCCCGGCCTGAGCCGGGGATCTTGGTGGTGTCGAGTCCCTGAAAAGCAGAAACACGACCGCCGGATCGCTTCAGAGAGCAGCGCGGAGGGGTGCGCAGCTCGTCCATTTTCAGCGTCGGGGTCGTGTGATCGTTTTCATGTTGGGCTCTCCTTTCTTCGGCCCGGCGCTGCCGGGTGTTCTTGGCTACTGTGCGGCCGGTGCTCGTTTACCTCTGCGTTTGAAGCTCTCACGCAGCCGCCTCTCGGCGAGCTCTGCGCTGTACCCTTCGCGCTGGTTGGCGTCCAGCGCGCCGGTCGCGCCTCGCTGGAGCTCCTTGTAGATCGTGGTGTGGTGGACGCTCAGGCGGGCCGCAATATCGACCGGCCGATCTCCGAGCAGATGCCACGCCTCGATCTTCTTCCTGTCCTCGAAGGTCAGGTAGCGGTACTTTCCCGTCAGTCTCACCTCCGTCCTATGGGGTTGTAGTAAAGAAAAAACGCACAGCCGACTCAGTTGAGTCTCTGTGCGTTTAATGATAATGGACAGCCTTTGCCAATATATGGTGTTTTTGGATTGACACCCACCACAATATCGGGTATACTTACTATATAGCGTCATATATGTTCGGAAAGGAGGGGCATTGCCATGCGCATTGGCGGGCTGCAAAAGCTTACGCTGCTGGATTATCCCGGCAAGGTTGCATGCACAGTGTTCCTTATCGGATGCAATCTTCGCTGTCCGTATTGCCATAACCCCGGCTTAGTGTTGCCGGAGAGTATGGACGGGCAGGAGATATCCGCTGATGAGATACTCGGCTTTTTAGAGCAGCGGAGGGGGAAGCTGGACGGGGTATGCATCACGGGCGGCGAGCCGACGCTTTGGCAGGAACTGCCGGAGTTCATTTCGGACATACGCAGCCTTGGCTACAAAGTAAAGCTGGATACCAACGGCACTAATCCGGATATGCTCAAGAAACTGCTTTCGGACGGCCTTCTTGACTATGTGGCGATGGATATAAAGAACGGCCCTTCGCGCTATGCTATAACCTGCGGGGGCGAGGACGTTATTGACATCGTTCGGGAGAGCATCGCGCTGCTGCTTAACGGCACGGCGGAATATGAGTTTAGGACAACGGTCTGCAAGCCGCTGCATACGGAGAAGGAGATGGGGGAGATAGGGCGCATGCTCCGCGGGGCAAAACGCTATTTTATCCAACCGTTTGCGGATTCGGGCGACTTGGTAGCGGGCGACGTGCAGGCGCATACACGGGAGGAATTGGTCAGGCTGCGTCAAGCCGTGCTGCCATATATTCCCAACACAGAGCTTAGAGGCATTTAAGGAGCGTAAAACATGTATCAGGTAATCAAAAGGGATGGGAGAAAGGCGGAATTCGACCTGACCCGAATAGCCAACGCCATAACAAAGGCGTTTGACGCAACGAAAATCCCCTACAATGCGGATATTATCAATCTGCTTGCGTTGCAGGTTACGGCGGATTATGCAGGAAAGGTAAAGAACAACGAAATAGGGGTTGAGGACATTCAGGACAGCGTGGAGGCCGTATTGCAGCGCGCAGGCTACGCGGCCGTTGCAAAATCCTATATACTCTACCGTAAAAACAGGGAAAAGCTGAGGGAGATGCGCTCCACCGTGCTGGACTACAAAAAGCTGGTGGACGGCTATTTGCGCGTATCGGACTGGCGGGTGAAGGAGAATTCCACCGTCACCTATTCCGTGGGCGGGTTGATACTGTCCAATTCAGGCGCTATCACCGCCAACTATTGGCTCAGCGAAATCTATGATGAAGAAATAGGCGACGCTCACCGTAATGCGGACATTCATCTGCACGATCTTTCAATGCTGACGGGCTATTGCGCCGGATGGAGCCTAAGGCAGCTTATTCAGGAAGGGCTTGGCGGCGTGACCGGAAAAATCACAAGCGCGCCTGCAAAGCATTTGGCAACGCTGTGCAACCAGATGGTCAACTTCCTTGGCATAATGCAGAACGAGTGGGCGGGCGCGCAGGCGTTTTCAAGCTTCGATACGTATCTTGCGCCGTTTGTGCGCGCGGATAAGCTAAGCTACAATGAAGTCAAGCATTGCATAGAAAGCTTTGTGTTCGGCGTCAACACACCAAGCCGATGGGGAACCCAAGCGCCGTTTTCCAACATTACGCTGGATTGGACAGTACCTGCCGACCTTGCCGATAAGCCCTGCATAGTGGGCGGCAAGCCCATGGACTTTACCTATGGGGACTGCAAGGCGGAGATGGACATGATAAACAAGGCGTTTATCGAGGTTATGATAGAGGGTGACGCGAACGGGCGCGGCTTCCAGTATCCAATCCCGACGTATTCTATTACAAAGGATTTTGACTGGAGCGAAACGGAAAACAACCGCTTGCTTTTTGAAATGACCGCCAAATACGGTACGCCGTATTTTTCCAATTACATCAATTCCGATATGGAGCCGAGCGACGTGCGCAGCATGTGCTGCCGTTTGCGGCTGGATCTTAGGGAATTGCGCAAGAAGAGCGGAGGCTTCTTCGGCAGCGGCGAATCCACGGGTTCCGTGGGCGTTGTGACGATAAATCTGCCCCGCATAGCGTACCTTGCCAAGGATGAGGCGGACTTTTTCGCGCGGCTGGATAAGATGATGGATATTTCAGCCCGCAGTTTGAAGATAAAGCGCACAACCATTGAAAAATTGCTGGCGGAGGGACTGTATCCATATACAAAGCGGTATCTCGGCAGCTTCGGCAATCATTTTTCCACGATAGGTCTTGTTGGCATGAATGAAGCGGGGCTGAATGCTAACTGGCTCCGCAAGGATTTAACGCATGAGGAGACGCAGAACTTCGCCGTGCGCGTGCTAAAGCATATGCGTGAGCGTTTGAGCGACTATCAGGAGCAGTACGGAGATCTTTATAATTTGGAAGCCACACCGGCTGAATCCACCGCTTATCGCCTTGCAAAGCACGATAAGGCGCGCTATCCCGATATAATCACCGCCAACGAGAACGGAACGCCGTATTACACCAATTCCAGCCACTTGCCCGTTGGCTATACGGAGGATGTTTTCAGCGCGCTGGATGTGCAGGATAAGCTACAAACGCTCTATACAAGCGGCACGGTATTCCATACATTCCTTGGTGAAAAGCTGCCGAGCTGGCAGTCCGCCGCCGCGCTGGTGCGCAAAATTGCGGAAAATTATGAGCTGCCGTATTATACGCTGTCGCCCACATATTCCGTATGCACGGAGCATGGCTATTTGAAGGGGGAGCAAAAGCTATGCCCCATTTGCGGAAAAGCCACGGAGGTTTACAGCCGCATAACCGGATATTACCGCCCCGTGCAGAACTGGAACGACGGCAAAAGCCAGGAATATCTGGACAGAAAGACATATGCCGTGGGCGATGCGCAGTCGGTTTGCCCCAAAGCACAGAAAGAAAAGGCAGAAGCAAAGCCTGCCGAAGGGTATTATCTATATACCACCGCGACCTGTCCGAACTGCATCAGCATTAAACCGCTGCTGGAACAGGCGGGAATACCGTTTGAGGAGCGCGATGTGCAGCAGTATATCAACGAAGCTAAAGCGCTTAGGCTGACGCAGGCTCCGTCGCTTGTGGCGCGGGGCAAGGCGCCCGTCATATATGCCGGAGCGGCGCAAATAAGGGACTTTTTGGATAGCATCGCACGGTAAACCACGGCAGCGCAGAGCAAAAAAATCTGTGCTGCTGTTTTTGAATCAATAAAGCCGTGCGGAAGGGGGCGCTAAAATATACGGCCATTAAAAATACCAACGATTGATTTGACAACTTGAAAAAGTCATACTTTTAATGTATAATATGTTTGTGTAAGTGTATATTAAACGGTTTGCGGCGCTCCATTTCTGCCGCATTGAAGGGAAGGTGATGCTATACAGAAAATTAAACTGCCTATTTACGGCCTGTTTTGGGGTGCAGGCAAGGTGACCCATTGCTCCTTCGCATACCATGTGTAGGGGGATGGAGCATGTATTGAGAATGTTGCCGATATGAGGCAACGAAAAGAGGAG
>OHGA01000039.1_pt1 | contig 47549 bp, 47 predicted proteins | sample 1567621 | NCBI WGS metagenome assembly OHGA01 (sample SAMEA3879607, study PRJEB24766) | human gut metagenome | biome: human-associated habitat; feature: feces | place: USA | collected 1985/1987
AAAACGAAGTCAATACATTTCTTACCGCCGCCCAGGCGGTCTGCCGTGATACGGCTTAAGTAAAATGATGAAATCATTTTACTTAAGAAATAGTATTAAAGTTGTGGGAAACGCAGTCAAGGGACTGGATCATAGATATCCCCGTGATAGAAGGGATTGCAGCGCAGAAAGCGCCGCAGGGCGAGCAAGCCGCCCTTCCATGCCCCATACTTGCCAATTGCTTCCAGGGCGTAGACACTGCAGGTAGGCCGGAACCGGCACCGGGCCGGAAAATAGGGGGAAATATTGCGCTGATAGAAGGAAATGAGGGAAAGAAGCACATGTTTCATAGTTCCGTGCCTTCCTGAAGAATTCCGGCTTTTTTCGCCAGAGCCAGATAGCTATGGGTCAAAAGCGAAAAGGGCGCGTCCACGGCTTTCGACCGGGCAACCACCACGATATCCCAGCCCGGGGAAAACAGAGCCTCATGGAGGCGGTAGATTTCCCGGAGACGGCGGCGGGTGCGGTTGCGCATATGAGCCTTGCCTAGCTTCTTGCTCACGGTAATCCCCACCCGATTGCCTGGAGTCCGGTTCTTCCGGGCGTAAAGCACGAGGAAGCCGTCCCCAAAGCCGGAGGTGTGGTACAGCCGGCGAAAAACATGATTGAGTTTTAAGCTTGTGGAATACTTCATGGAATTATCCTCATACGCGGGAGCGAATTTGAAGGAGATACGATTTTCTGACCGACTTTAAGGTGGCCATCAGGGAAGCACCGGATGAAATCGACAAGAGCCGACAGCGAGAGATTTTGTTCTCAGGCAAGGTTTGGAAAACGAGGGAATACTTTGTGTACCCGCAAGGGGTATGCCGTATCCGTAAGCCGGCTTGTGCCGGCAACGGCTGCGCTATATTGCCCGTTTTTCAAACCGAAGGCTGAGGACGAAAGATCCGCTGCTCGGCCGCAGGCGGTTTTATCTGGGGCTTCCCCCTATAAAAAGGGAGCGGGGCGAATGCGTCATTCACCCCGCTGTAGCTCCCGTTTCGCTCTTAGGCGCATATTCCGTTTGTTTCGACCTACGGACAGGCGCATCAGGCGGACAGAACCTTGCGGCCCTTCGCACGACGGCGGGCCAGAACCTTACGGCCGTTGGAAGTAGCCATTCTCTGGCGGAAACCATGAACCTTGGAACGGTGACGACGGCTGGGCTGATAGGTACGCTTCATAACACTTACACCTCCTGTCAAAAATCAATATGCTCAACAGTCAGATTTGACCGCAGCAACACGAATTTTGTGACCTTCATAGTCACGCCTGACCATTATAACCGAAAAACACGGTTTGGTCAATATTTATTTCCCAATTTTGCGGATTTTTAGATTGGGGCCGGAGAAGGTGCCCTCCAGCTTCCGGAGCACCCGGTCGTAGCCCTCGGAATCCACATCCAAAGGGGTGGGCTGATAGTTGTTCTTCCCGGGCGCGGAGCCGATGGAGCAGGGGACAACCTTCCGCTTTCCCAGGCTTACCCGGCCATCCGGGGTTTTTACGACCTCCTGCTGGATGAGCACCGTGTCCAAATCCTCTGGGGCACCGTTGCCGCCGAAGCAGAAGTTGCCCATGGAATAGAGGATCAGACCGTCCTTATACTCCTCAATGGGCTGGAGCACATGGGGATGGCTGCCCCAGACGATATCCGCTCCCGCGTCAATGGCAGCGTGGGCCAGATCCATCTGCTCCTGGGTGGGACGGTAGCTGCCCTCCACGCCCCAGTGGGGGGCCACGACAATCAGGTCGGCTCCCTGGGATTTAAGGTCAGAGATGCCATCTTCCATGGCCTGCCGGTTGAGATCATAGTAGACCATGCCGTACAGGCCGACTTTCAGGCCGGTGTTCAGGCTGACGAGACAGGTGCCGTCCCGCTCCACAAAGGGAACATTCGCTTCTTTTAGGGTTTTTACCGTGGAATCATAGCCGGTTTGGCCATAGTCCAGGGTGTGGTTGTTAGCCAGGGTCACGATGTCCACGGAACCCTCCGTAAGAATCTGGCTGTAGGCCGTGGGGCCCCGGAAGGTGTGGGTTTTGTCCGCCGGGTTGCCGGAGTCGGTCAGGGGGCCTTCCAGATTGGCGAGGGTGGCGTTGTCGTTCTGAAAATAGACGGCTACGTTCCGGAAGGGGTAGTCGTAATTTTCACCGATGGTCTGGATGAAGCCGCTGCCCGCATAGTAATTGCTGGGGTTGGCACCCAGGGTGCAGTCGCCCACGAAGGTCAGAAGGGTGGTCACCGGCTGGGGCAGAGAAACAGTAGACTCGGAGGTTGTCGGGGCTTCTGTCACAGCTACTGGCTGGAAGGTTTCGGAAATCGCCTCGGAGGCAGGAGCCTCCGGGGTGGCCTGGGCGCAGCCGCTCAGGCACAGGGCAAAAGCCAACAGCAGTGCCCAAAGGCGTGTATTCATGATTTTTAGCCCTGCTCCTGAGCGCGTTTTTTCATCAGGTTGCGCATACGGATGCTGTGATCCAGCTCCCGCTTGCGGATCCGCAGGCTCTTGGGGGTGCATTCCAGCAGCTCGTCGTCGGCCAGGAATTCCAGGCACTGCTCCAGGGACATGATCTTGGGGGGCGTGAGCCGGGTGGCCTCATCGGAACCGGCGGCACGCATGTTGGTCAGCTGCTTGCGCTTGCAGACGTTGACGGTCATGTCCTCGTTCCGGCTGCATACGCCTACCACCATGCCGGCGTAGACGGGAGTGCCGGGGCCGATGAACAGGGCGCCCCGCTCCTGGGCGGCGGCCAGACCGTAGGTCACGGCCTCGCCGGTCTCAAAGGCGATGAGGGAGCCCACCTGACGGCGCTCAATCTCGCCCTTCATGGGGGCGTAGGAATCCAGCACGGAGGACATGATGCCCTCGCCACGGGTGTCCGTCAGGAACTCGTTCCGGTAGCCGAACAGACCCCGGGAGGGAACCAGGAACTCCAGACGGTAGCGGCTGCCCATGGGGGTCATGCCCAGAAGATCACCCTTCCGGCGACCCATTTTCTCGATGACGGAGCCCATGCACTCCTCCGGCACGTCGGCGACCATCCGCTCGATGGGCTCGCAGAGCTTGCCGTCAATGGTCTTGGTTAGCACACGGGGGGTGGACACGGAGAACTCGTAGCCCTCCCGGCGCATGGTCTCCATGAGGATGCTAAGGTGCATTTCGCCACGGCCGGCTACGTTGAAGGCATCGGTGCCCTGCTCGCTGACGTGCAGGGACACGTCCTTGAGAAGCTCCTTTTCCAGCCGATCCCGGAGGTTCCGGGAGGTGACGAACTTGCCCTCCTTGCCGGCGAAGGGAGAATCGTTGACGGCGAAGGTCATTTCAATGGTGGGGTCGGAAATCTTCACGAAGGGCAGAGGCTCCACACAGTCCGGGGCACACAGGGTGCGGCCGATGGTGATGTCCGCCATGCCGGACAGGGCGACGATTTCGCCGGCGTGGGCTTCGGGAATGGGGTTCTTGGCCAGGCCGTCGAACTCATACAGGGCAACCACCTTGCCCCGCTGCTTGACCTCGGGATCGTGGTAGTCGCAGATGGTGACTTCCTGGTTGACCTTAATGGTACCCCGCTCCACACGACCCACGGCGATCCGGCCTACATATTCATTGTAGTCGATGGAGGAAACCAGCAGCTGCAGGGGGGCGGTATCGTCGCCGCCGGGGGCGGGGATATAGTTGACGATGGTTTCAAACAGGGGGGTCAGGTCGGTGCCCACTTCATCGGGGCCGTAGGAAGCGGTGCCCTGACGGCCGGAGCAGAAGATCGTGGGGGAATTGAACTGCTCATCGGTGGCGTCCAGCTCCAGCAGCAGCTCCAGAACCTCGTCCATGACCTCATGGACACGGGCATCGGGCTTATCGATCTTGTTCACGGCCACGATGACCTTGTGACCCAGCTCCAGAGCCTTCTGAAGGACGAACCGGGTCTGGGGCATGGGGCCTTCGGCGGCATCCACCAGCAGGATAACGCCGTTGACCATCTTCAGGATCCGCTCCACCTCGCCGCTGAAATCGGCGTGACCCGGAGTGTCCACGATGTTGATCTTGTAGTCCTTGTAGTGGACGGAGGTGTTCTTAGCCAGAATGGTGATGCCACGCTCCCGCTCCAGGTCGCCGGAGTCCATGACCCGCTCCACGGTGGCCTGATTCTCCCGGTAGATGCCGCCCTGCTTGAGCATTTCGTCTACCAGGGTGGTTTTGCCATGGTCAACGTGGGCAATGATGGCAATATTACGGATTTTGTCCTGAGAAACCATATAAAATATCTCCTTTTTGAAGTAACTTGACACAAACTTTCAATTTTGCATTATAGCACTTCAACAAATAGATTGCAAGATATTTGGTAAAAATTACGAAGAAAAAGTTGGGAAAGGGATGAAAACGGCTCCCCAATTGGGGAGCCGTTTGTGGGTGAGGAGTGTTATTTCGAAGGTTCTCGAAAAGACCGGGGGATTGTGACCGGAGGGAATCCTTGGAAAGGGCCACGCCAGTGACACGACATATGGCAGTTCTCGGAATGACCGGGGGATTGCCACACCAGTGCTGCGGCACTGGTTCGCAATGACAACGTTCTATCAGCTATGACTGGGAAATGAGACTGTCGATGAACTGGTTGGCGGCTCGGGCGGAACGGCCGCCCCGGCCAAGGGCAAAGCGCTCAGCAAGCATATCCAGCTCGGAATCCTCCATGGAGATGCCCTTTTCCCGGGCCAGATGGCGGACGATGCTCAGGTAGACCTCCTTGGTGGGCTTCTGGAAGGTGACCTGAATGCCGAACCGCTCGGACAGGGAGATGATTTCCTGCATGGTGTCGTTGCGGTGGATGTCGTCCCCCTCCCGCTGAGAGAAGCTTTCCTTCACCAGGTGGCGGCGGTTGGAGGTGGCGTAAATCACCACGTTGGCACTCTTGGCAGACACGCTGCCCTCCAAAATTGCCTTGAGGGCACTGAAATTGTCGTCATCCTTCTGGAAGGACAGATCATCGATGAAGAGGATGAATTTCAGGGGGTTGGTGTTCAGGGCATCCAAAATGGCGGGAATGGCGTGAAGCTGCTCCTTGCGCACCTCCAGAATCCGCAGACCCCGGTCGTGAAGCTCGTTGACCACGGCCTTGACGGTGGAGGACTTGCCGGTGCCCGCGTCACCGGTGAGCAGAATGTTGGCGGCAGGCTTGCCCTCCAGAAGGGCAAGGGTATTGTCCAGGATAATCTTCTGCTCCCGCTTGTAATCGACCAGAGAGGACAGCCGGGTCTGATCCGGATTGATGACCGGCACAATCCGGTTGCCCTCGTCCAGGTAGAACATGATGTACTTGGCGTAAATGCCGTAGCCGTACCTGTGGATGTTGGCGCACCGCTGACGGTAGCTGGCGGGAATGTCCACCTGCTTTCCGGCAAACCGGGGAAGATAGCCCTCCCAATCTACGGCTTCCCGAAGGCTTTCCGGGGTCAGGTCGGCCACGGCCTGGAAAACCTCCAGCTCCCGGGTCACCACGTCCTCCATTTCCGGCCAGGGGGTAGCCCCGGAGCCGATCATGCGGATGTAGGTGTTCTCGTCATTTGTAACGATGTGCTGGATATAGCCGGCCAGAGTCCGCTTGCCCGTGGCGTAAAGCCGGCAGACGAACTCCGCGTACCGGGATACCGCCTGGGCGGTGTCACCGGCTCCCAGGAAGGAAACCAGGGCTTCCAGCACCGGGTCGGACAAAAGACTGCGGAAAATTGCCAGGGACTGGAGCCTGAGATAGAGTTCTGTCAGCTTCATACGTTCAGGATCGCACCCTTCGCGCCGCTGGAAACCAGGGCGGCATAGCGCTTCAGATAGCCGGACAGCTCCTTTTTCTTGGGGGTGAAGGCGGCCAGCCGGGCGGCCAGCTCCTCGTCGGAGATTTTCAGCTCCAGGCGGCTATTCGGGATATCGATGGAGATCATGTCTCCCTCCCGGACAATGCCGATGGGGCCGCCGGAGGCGGCTTCCGGAGAGACGTGGCCGATGCAGGCACCCCGGGTGGCACCGGAGAACCGACCGTCGGTGATGAGCGCCACGGAATTGCCCAGACCCATGCCCATGATGGCAGAGGTGGGGTTCAGCATTTCCCGCATACCCGGGCCGCCCTTGGGGCCTTCGTAGCGGATGACCACCACGTCACCGGGATGAATGGAACCTGCGTTGATGGCGGCCTGAGCCTCCTCCTCGCTGTCGAAGACCCGGGCGGGGCCCTCATGCACCAGCATTTCCGGCAGCACCGCGCTGCGCTTGACTACGCTGCCCTCGGGAGCCAGGTTGCCCCGGAGGACGGCAATGCCGCCGGTGGGGGAATAGGGGTTCTCCACGGGACGGATGACGGTGGGGTTGATGTTCTCGGCGTCGGCGATGTTCTCGCCCAGGGTTTTGCCGGTGACGGTGAGGACGGAGGTGTCAAGAAGGTGCTTCTTGGTCAGCTCCTTGAGGACGGCGTAGACACCGCCGGCGGCGTTCAGGTCCTCCATATAGGTGGGGCCGGCGGGAGCCAGATGGCACAGGTTGGGGGTGACGGCACTGATTTCATTGGCCATGTCCAGATTGAAGTCCACACCGCACTCGTTGGCGATGGCGGGCAGATGGAGCATGGAATTGGTGGAGCAGCCCAGAGCCATGTCGGCGGTGAGGGCATTGCGGATGGCGGCGGGGGTCATGATGTCTCGGGGGCGGATGCCTTTGCGCACCAGCTCCATGACCTGCATACCGGCGTGTTTGGCAAGCTCGATCCGGGCGGAATAGACCGCGGGAATGGTGCCGTTGCCCCGCAGACCCATGCCCAGAACCTCCGTCAGGCAGTTCATGGAGTTGGCGGTGTACATGCCGGAGCAGGAGCCGCAGGTGGGGCAGGTATTTTTCTCGCAGTAGGTGAGCCGAGCCTCGTCAATCTTACCGGCGGTGTAGGCACCTACGGCCTCGAACATGCTGGACAGGCTGGTTTTCTTGCCGTCCACCCGACCGGCCAGCATGGGGCCGCCGCTGACGAAAATGGTGGGGATATTCACCCGGGCGGCTGCCATCAGAAGCCCAGGCACGTTCTTGTCACAGTTGGGAACCATGACCGCGCCGTCAAAGCCGTGGGCCTTGAGCATGGCCTCGGTGGAGTCGGCGATCAGATCCCGGGTGACCAGGGAATACTTCATGCCCTCGTGTCCCATGGCAATGCCGTCGCAGACGGCAATGGCGGGGAAAACGATGGGAGTGCCGCCGGCCATGGCCACGCCCAGCTTTACGGCATCCACAATCTTATCCAGGTTCATGTGGCCGGGGACGATCTCGTTGTAGGAGCTGACCACGGCGATGAGAGGACGCTGCTGCTCCTCCTCGGTCAGACCCAGGGCATGGTAAAGACTGCGGTGGGTGGCGTTCTGGGGGCCGTTCACGACCTTGTCTTTCATCATCATAGGAGTTTCCTCTTTCTTTGGAATATGGACATTGCAGACCGGGGACGCCGGTCTGCAATGGAGGGGGGGATACACGTTCATTCGGCGGTATACACTGCCGGTGATTCGGGACGATGAGGGCATCGTCCCCTACGGGTTCTATCGGGGTCCTCGGATGAATGGGGGGAATCCCCGGAGGGGGCTACGCCAGTGTGAGCACTGACGAGGGTTCTCGGAGGAACCGAGGGATTGTGACCGGAGGGAATCCCCGGAGGGGGCCACGCCAGTCTGCGCTACATTATGGTATAACTGCCACCGGCAGTTATTATAATTTTGATTCGCTGCGCGGAGCACCACTGGCTCGCAATGACCGCGTTTTTGGGCAGAATTAGTTGTTGATGAGCTGATCCTCATCGCTCCAGCTGTAGAGCTTCCGGACTTCCCGGCCGACGACCTCGGAGGGGTGCTCGGAGGCCAGCTTGCGCATGGCGTTGAAGTGCACCTGGGCACCGGCGGAGGACATATCCAGCAGGAAGTCCTTGGCGAAGGTGCCGTCCTGGATGTCGGACAGAATCTGCTTCATGGCCTTCTTGGTCTCGGCGGTGATGATCTTGGGGCCGGTGACGTAGTCGCCGTACTCGGCGGTGTTGGAGATGGAGTAGCGCATACCGCTGAAGCCGGACTGGTAAATGAGGTCAACGATCAGCTTCATCTCATGGATGCACTCAAAGTAAGCGTTTCTGGGATCGTAGCCGGCCTCGCACAGGGTCTCAAAGCCCGCCTGCATCAGAGCGCACACGCCGCCGCACAGAACGGCCTGCTCACCGAAGAGGTCGGTCTCGGTCTCGGTGCGGAAGTCGGTTTCCAGCACGCCGGCACGGGCACCGCCGATGCCCAGCGCGTAAGCCAGACCAATGTCCCAGGCATCGCCGGTGGCGTCCTGCTCCACGGCAATCAGGCAGGGCACGCCCTTACCTGCCAGGTACTCGCTGCGCACGGTGTGGCCGGGGCCCTTGGGGGCGATCATGATGACGTTCACGTCCTTGGGGGGCTTGATGCAGCCGAAGTGGATGTTGAAGCCGTGGGCGAAGGCCAGGGTCTTGCCGGGAGCCAGGTTGGGCTCGATGCTCTGCTTGTACAGGGCGGCCTGTTTCTCGTCGTTGATCAGGATCATGATGATATCGGCGGCCTTGGTGGCTTCCGCGGCGGTCATGACGGTCATGCCCTGGGCTTCGGCCTTGGCCCAGCTCTTGGAGCCGGTGTACAGACCAACGATGACGTTCACGCCGCTCTCCTTCAGGTTGAGGGCGTGGGCGTGACCCTGGGAGCCGTAGCCGATGATGGCAACGGTCTTGCCGGCCAGCTTCTGAAGGTCACAGTCCTGCTGATAAAAAATACGGTTCATGGGAATTATCCTTTCTTTGATAAATGTGCATCCGAAAACGGATGGGGTTTACAGGTTGACTTTGCGGATGGTGGTCGCGCCTCGCTGGAGGGCGACCATGCCGGTACGGCAGATTTCCAGAATCTCGTACTCCTTCATCAGGGTGACGAAGTTGTCGATCTTCCGGCTGTCGCCGATCATCTGGATGATGATGGAATCCTTGGTGAAGTCCACGATCTTGCCCTCGTAGGCATCGGAGGCGGCGCTGATCTCTCCCCGGACAGCCGGGTCATTGCGCACCTTGATGAGCAGCAGCTCCCGGCTGACGGTGTCCAGGTTGTCCAGCTCCGCAATGGACACCACGTCCGGAAGCTTGTAGAGCTGGTTGATAAGCTGCTCCTTCTTCATTCCGTCCCCTTCGGAACGGACGGTGATCCGGGAGAATTTCTCGGACTCGGTTTCGGAGACGGTCAGGGAGATGATGTTGAACTGACGGCGGCGGAACATGCTGGTGACCCGGTTCAGAACGCCGAACTGATTGTTGACCAGAATGGCCACGGAAAATGTTTTCATGTCAGTCACCGATCCTTGTAATGATGTCGTCCATGGAGCCGCCGGGAGGAAGCATGGGAAGGACGAACTCGTCCCGGTCAATAGCGCAGTCGATGAGATAGGGGCCGTTCCAGGAGAAGGCCTTGGCAAGAGCCGCTTCCAGCTCCGGGATGGTCAGAGCCCGGGAGCCCTCCGCACCGAAGGCTTCTGCCAGTTTGACGAAATCCGTCTTCCGGGCATCCAGGTTGGTATTGGAATAGTGCTTGTCGAAGAAAAGGGTCTGCCACTGGCGAACCATGCCCAGGACGTTGTTGTCCAGCAGCAGAATTACCATGGGAATCTGATTGGCAACGGCGGTGGCCAGCTCGTTCAGGTTCATGCCGAAGCTGCCGTCGCCGGTGACCAGCACGGAACGCTCGCCGCAGCCCAGCGCCGCGCCGATGGCCGCACCCATGCCGAAGCCCATGGTGCCCAGGCCGCCGCTGGAAAGGAACCGACGGCTGGTTTTCAGGTTCAGGTACTGGGCAGCCCACATCTGGTGCTGACCGACATCGGTGGCAACGGGGGTATTTTCTCCCAGGAACCGGTTCAGGGTGGTGATGACATTCCGGGGGGTCATGCCCTCCCGGCTGTCCAGACCTGCCTGCTCCTGGACAAGCATTTCGTCAATCTGCGCCTGCCAGTCCGGGTGAGAGACCTTGCGAAGCAGAGGAAGAAGCTTTTGCAGGGTTTTCTTCACGTCACCCCGGAGGCCGTGGATGGGGGAGACGGTCTTGCCCAGCTCCGCGCCGTCAATGTCAATGTGAACAATTTTCGCGCCTACGGCGAATTTGGCCCGGTTGCCGGTGACCCGGTCGTTGAACCGGCAGCCCAGGGCAATGATGCAGTCAGCGTTGTGCATGGCGGTGGAGGAGGCGTAGTGGCCGTGCATACCCTGCATTCCCAGAAATCTGGGATAGTCGGTGGGAACGCCGGAGATGCCCATGAGAGAGCAGCCGATGGGCGCGTCGATGAGCTCTGCCAGCTGTAAAAGCTCGTCCTGAGCCTCGCTGGTGATGAGACCGCCGCCGAAGTAAATAAAGGGCTTCCGGGAGGCGTTGATGGTTTCTGCCGCCTGCTGAATCCGGACATCCTTGGCGGGGAAGGTCTCGTCTGCCGGAATGGGGGGCTGGGGCGCATAGTCGCAGGACGCAATCTGCACGTCCTTGGGGATATCGATGAGCACCGGGCCGGGGCGGCCGGATTTGGCAAGGCGCATGGCCTGACGAAGGGTGTCCGCCAGCTCCTCCACAGAGCCGACGAAGAAATTGTGCTTGGTAATGGGGAGCGTCACGCCGGTGATGTCCACCTCCTGGAAGCCGTCGGTACCGATGGTGGAGCTGGGCACGTTGCCGGTGATGGCCACCAGGGGCACGGAGTCCAGGTAGGCGGTGGCGATGCCGGTGACCAGATTGGTGGCGCCGGGGCCGGAGGTGGCGATGACCACGCCTACCTTGCCGGTGGCACGGGCGTAGCCGTCGGCGGCGTGAGCCGCGCCCTGCTCGTGAGCGGCCAGCACATGGCGAAGCTCGCCCTGGTATTTATAAAGGGAATCGTAAATGTTGATGACCTGACCGCCGGGATAGCCAAAAACCACGTCCACACCCTGCTCGATCAGGGTACGAACGAGAATATCCGAACCGGAAAGAACCATAAAATCATCCTTTCTTCAAGTGTTCCGTCACCAGACGGCCCATTTCCAGGCAGCCGACCTGAGTACAGCCGGGGCTGAAAATGTCGCCGGTGCGATAGCCGGCCTCCAGAACGGCGGAGACGGCAGACTCGATGCAATCCGCTTCCACTGCCATATCAAAGGAATAGCGGAGCATCATGGCCGCGGCCAGAATGGTGCCGATGGGGTTGGCAATGTCCTTGCCCGCAATGTCCGGGGCGGAGCCGTGGATGGGCTCGTAAAGACCACGGGTGCCGTCTCCCAGGGAGGAGGAGGGAATCATGCCGATGGAGCCGGTAATCATGGAGGCTTCGTCCGAGAGAATGTCGCCGAACATGTTTTCCGTGACGATTACGTCAAACTGACTGGGATCCTTGACGATCTGCATGGCGCAGTTGTCTACCAGCATGTCGGACAGCTCCACGTCCGGATATTCCGCCGCCAGCTGGTGCATGACCTTTTTCCACAGACGGGAGGAATCCAGCACGTTGCTTTTTTCCACGCTGCACAGCCTGTGATTGCGCTTTTGGGCGGTTTCAAAGCCGATGCGGCCGATCCGGCGGATTTCGCTTTCGGTGTAGCGCAGCTCGTCAATGGCAACGGGCTCCCCGTTTTCGGTGACGGTTTCGTGCTTGCCGAAGTAAATGCCGCCGATGAGCTCCCGGACGATGAGAAAGTCAATGCCCCCCTCTACAATCTCCGGCTTCAGGGGAGAGGCGGAGGCCAGCTGAGGCCAGATCTTTGCCGGGCGGTTGTTGCTGTAGACCCCCATGCCGGCACGCAGCCGGAGAAGTCCCTTTTCGGGCCGCTGGGGGCCGGGAACGCCGTTCCACTTGGGGCCGCCAACCGCACCCAGAAGGACGGAATCGGAGGCCAGGCATTTATCCAGCATTTCCTGGGGCAGAGGGTCGCCGTAGCGGTCGATGGCATTGCCGCCCATGGAAACCTCGGTATAGGTAAATTCATGGCCGAAGATTTCGGCAACCCGGTCAAGAACGGTCTTGGCCTGGGCTACAATTTCCGGGCCGATGCCGTCGCCGGGAATCAGTGCGATGCGTTTCGTCATTTTATCACATCTCCTTCAAGGATGCAAGCAGGCCGCCCTTTTTTATAATGTTCTGGATGAACGCCGGGAAGGGCTCTGCCCGGTAGGTTTTACCGGTGGTGACATCCGTAATGATGCCGGTATCAAAGTCCACGCTGACCTGATCGCCAGCCTGAATTTCTTCCGCCGCGGTCTCGCACTCCAGAATGGGCAGGCCGATATTGATGGCGTTCCGGTAGAAAATCCGGGCGAAGGACTTGGCGATGACGCAGCCGGTGCCGCAGGTCTTGATGACGAGGGGGGCGTGCTCCCGGGAGGAGCCGCAGCCGAAGTTCCAGCCGGCAACCATGATGTCGCCGGGGTGAACCCGGTTTACGAAGCTCTTGTCAATGTCCTCCATGCAGTGCTTGGCCAGCTCCTTGGCATCGGCGGTGTTTAAGTACCGGGCAGGGATGATGACATCGGTATCCACGTTGTCCGGGTATTTGAAAACGGTTCCCTGGGTATTCATGGTTCAGTCCTCCTTGGGTTCGGTGATGAAGCCGGTCAGGGCGGAAGCGGCGGCAGTGGCGGGGCTGGCGAGGTAGACCTCGCTGTCCACATGACCCATCCGACCGACGAAGTTCCGGTTGGTGGTGGCAACGCACCGCTCTCCGGCGGCGAGAATGCCCATGTAGCCGCCGAGGCAGGGCCCGCAGGTGGGGGTGGAGACGACCGCGCCGGCGTCAATGAAGGCGGTGACGTAACCCCGCTCTACGCACTCCCGATAAATCCGCATGGTGGCGGGAATGATAATGCAGCGCACGCCGTCGGCAACGTGATGACCTTTCAGAATGCGGTAAGCGGTTTCCATGTCCTCCATCCGGCCGTTGGTGCAGCTGCCGATGACCACCTGGTCGATTTTGATATTGCCCAGCTCCCTGGCGGGGTGGGTGTTCTCCGGCAGGTGGGGGCAGGCCACGGTGGGGACGATGGCGGACAGATCGATTTCAACGGTCTGCTCATAGGAAGCGTCCGGGTCGGCTTCAAAGACCTTGGGGGCACGCTCGCTGCGGCCTTCCAGATACTTCATCGTGACCTCGTCCACGGGGAAGATGCCATTCTTGGCACCGGCCTCGATGGCCATATTGCAGATGCACAGCCGGTCATCCATGGTAAGGGCGGCAACACCGGGGCCGGTAAACTCCATGGACTTATACAGCGCGCCGTCCACACCGATCTTGCCGATGATGGTGAGAATCACGTCCTTGCCGCTGCAACTCCTGGGAAGCTTGCCGGTGAGATGGAAGCGGATGGCGGCGGGAACCTTGAACCAGGCCTCGCCGGTGGCCATGCCGGCGGCCATATCCGTGGAGCCGACGCCGGTGGAGAAAGCGCCCAGGGCACCGTAGGTGCAGGTGTGGCTGTCCGCGCCGATGATGCAGTCACCGGCGGTGACCACACCCTGCTCGGGAAGCAGAGCGTGCTCGATGCCCATTTTGCCTACGTCGTAGAAATGGCTGACGCAGTGGGCACAGGCAAACTGGCGGCACTGCTTGCTCTGCTCCGCGGCCTTGATGTCCTTATTGGGAACGAAGTGGTCGAGAACGATGGCGATTTTATCCTTGTCGAAAACGGTGTCAAAGCCGTTCTTGGTGAACTCGTTGATGGCCACGGGAGTGGTGATGTCGTTGCCCAGGACGATGTCCAGCTTGGCCTGAATCAGCTGACCGGGGGTTACAACGGGAAGTCCTGCGTGGGAAGCGAGAATTTTCTGCGTTAATGTCATGCCCATGGTAAAAACCTCACTTGTTCGTCATATTATTGTAGGCACCGATCAGCGCGCCGGCACTGGCCTTGATGATATCCGTGTCCGTGCCCGCACCCCAGTACATGGTGCCGTCGGGCGCTTCCAGGCCGATATAGGCCGCGGCGGTGGAGCCGGAGCTGCGCTCCTGGACGGAGTGCTCGGTGTAGACCTTCAGGGTGTAATCGGCACCGGAGTAGGCCTTGAGGGCGTTGCTCACCGCATCCAGAGAGCCGTTGCCCTTGCTCTGGACGGTGGTTTCCCGACCATGGCGCAGGAAGGTGACGATGGCATCCACGCCCTCAGCATTCTGGGTGAAATGGAGGGAGGAAATGGCCAGGGGGTGGTTTACGTTCAGATAGTGATCCATGAAGATGGCCAGCACGTCCTCGGCTTTCAGCTCCCGGTGGTCGTGGTCGGAGACGGACTTGCACTGATAGCTCAGGTGCTCGCGCATCTTCGGCGGCAGGATGTAGCCGTAGGCCTGCTCCAGAAGATATCCGATGCCGCCCTTGCCGCTCTGGGAATTGACCCGGATGACGTCGGCATCGTAGGTGCGGCTGATGTCCTGGGGATCCACCGGCAGGTAGGGAACCGTCCAATGGTGGAGATTCTTTTCCTTCCGCCAGGCCATGCCCTTGGCAATGGCATCCTGGTGGGAGCCGGAGAAGGCGGCGAAGACCAGAGAACCGGCGTAGGGGCTTCGCTCATAGACGTGCATCCGGGTGCACTCCTCGTAGGTCTTGCAGATGGCGGGCATGTCGGTGAAGTCCAGCTCCGGGTCAACGCCATGGGAGTACATATTCATGGCCAGGGTAATCACGTCTACGTTGCCGGTGCGCTCGCCGTTGCCAAAGAGGGTGCCTTCCACCCGGTCGGCTCCGGCCAGCAGCGCCAGCTCCGTGTCGGCAACGCCGGTGCCCCGGTCATTGTGCGGATGCAGGGAGACGGTGACATACTCCCGGTACTTGAGGTTTTCACTCATGTACTCAATCTGGCTGGCGTAGACGTGAGGCAGGCTCATTTCCACGGTGACGGGCAGGTTGATGATGACATTGTTGTCAGGGCCCGGCTCCAGCACGTCCAGAACCGCGTTGCACACTTCCAGGGCGTACTCCGGCTCGGTGCCGGTGAAGCTTTCGGGGGAATACTCGAAGCGGAAATTGCCCTCATATTCCGCGGCCAGCTTCTTCACAAGCCGGGCGCCCTCCACGGCAATCTGCTTGATCTCCTCCTTGCTCTTGCGGAAGACCTGCTCCCGCTGGGCAACGGAAGTGGAATTATAGAAGTGAATGATGGCGTTGGGGGCACCCTTACAGGCCTCGAAGGTCCGGCGGATGATGTGCTCCCGGCACTGGGTCAGCACCTGGACGGATACATCACCGGGAATCATGTGATTTTCAATCAGGGTGCGCAGGAACTCGTACTCGGTTTCCGAGGCGGCGGGGAAGCCTACCTCGATTTCCTTGAAGCCGATGCGAAGGAGCATATGGTAGAATTCCAGCTTCTCTTCCAGACTCATGGGAATCACCAGGCTTTGGTTGCCGTCCCGCAGGTCCACGCTGCACCATTGGGGAGCCTTTTCAATGTGATCCTTGTGAACCCACTTAAAGTGGCTGCCCGGAGCCGGGTAATAGCCGATTGCGTATTTGCTGGTATCCATATGCGTTTTTCTCCTTTTATTTCCGGGCGGAAAAAGACGGCGGCCGCATCCACCGGGATTGACGGGAAAGCAGCCTGCTCACGCCGATCCGGGGGATTGCCACACCAGTCTGAGGACTGGTTCGCAATGACATCTTTTTTCTAAATGCCCAAATTTTATACTATCTTAAAGCCGGCATCCTTCAGTGCCTGGGTGATCTGCTGGACATGGTCGTAATTTCGGGTTTCCAGAGACAGCCGCAGATAGCAGCCGTTGATGGATTCGGTTTCACCGTTGCGCTCGTGGTGGACGGAAATCACATTGCCGCCGCACTGGGCGATAATCCGGGAGACCTCCATCAGCTGGCCGGGCTTGTCCACCAGCTCGATGAGCAGGCTGGTGGTGCGGCCGGACTTCATCAGACCCCGGTCAATGACCCGGGACAGGCTGGTCACGTCGATGTTGCCGCCGGAGATCAGGCTGACCACCTTCTTGCCCTCCAGGGGGAACTTGTGGAACATGGCGGCGGCCACGGAAACCGCACCGGCACCCTCGGCGATCATCTTCTGCTTCTCGATGAGAGCCAGAATGGCGGCGGCAATTTCGTCCTCGGTGACGAGAGCAATGTCGTCCACATAGTTTTTGACCATTTCATAGGTCAGCTCGCCGGGCTTTTTCACGGCGATGCCGTCGGCAATGGTGGAAACGGATGTCAGGGCTTCCATTTTGCCGTGGTGGATGGCGTTATACATGCTGGGAGCGCCGGCGGCCTGAACGCCGTAGACCTTCACATGGGGGGAGATAGACTTGATGGCGCAGGCCACGCCGGAGATCAGTCCGCCGCCGCCGATGGGCACCAGAACCGCATCCACGTCGCTCATTTCATTCATGATCTCCAGACCGATGGTGCCCTGACCGGCGATGACGTACTCATCGTCGAAGGGGTGGACAAAGGTGTAGCCGTGCTCCTCCTTCAGTTCCAGAGCCTTGTTATAGGCATCGTCGTAGACACCGGGCACCAGGCAGACCTGGGCACCGTAGCCCTTGGTGGCCTCCACCTTGGAGATGGGGGCGGTATCGGGCAGGCAGATCAGGGAAGAGATGCCGCACTTGCTGGCGGCCAGCGCCACGCCCTGGGCGTGGTTGCCGGCGGAGCAGGCGATGACGCCCTTGGCCTTTTCCTCATCGGAAAGCATAGCGATTTTATAGCCGGAGCCCCGAAGCTTGAAAGAGCCGGTCTTTTGCAGGCACTCGGGCTTCAGGTAGAGGGCGCAGTCCTCGGCAATGCCGTAGGCCTTGGCTAAGGGGGTGGGACGGATGATGTCCTTCAGGACAACGGAGGCGTGGAAGATTTTATCAATTGTGACCATGGCAGTTTGTTCCTTTCCTGGGTGATTCGGAGAAAAATAGGGGAATTCCTGGGAGAATGGTTATAAAAACACCCTGTCTCTCCAAATTGAAAGAGACAGGGCCTTTACTGACATAAAAACCTTGCGGTACCACTCTTTTTGCCGCATTACGCGGCCACCTCACGACGATCCAACAACCGTCTCCCGCTGTATCGGTCGGGCTCCGTTCTGCTTACTCGGAATTCCTTTCAGGCAGACCGCTCAGAGACCAGTATACAATTTCGTCCGCCGCTGCCTCGCACCAACCGGCAGCTCTCTGAAGGGGGAAGGGAAATTGCTTTATTCTCTTCAAAGCGTTATCTCTATGTGTGCCGGATTATAGCACGAGTCGCCGTCAGTGTCAAGCAGGGAAATGCAAAAGTCCGCCTTTGAAACACACTTTTTTCTAAAAGTGACAAAAAGCGGGAAGATGGGACGGGGCGGTTTGTGCGGGTTAGCGGGGAACGAAATAAGGGCAGCCATGATTGGCCGCCCTTGGGGGTTCTATTCAGAGCTTCCTTAGCGGTCATTGCGAACCAGTGACCGATGTCACTGGTGTGGCAATCCGCATTCCCCGAAATGTCAGAATAATCGACATGATAAGAGAACGGATTGCCACACCAGCGTGCGCGCTGGTTCGCAATGACATGCGCTATAGGAAAGTGCGGAAGGTAATGCAAAAGCGACCTCATCCGCCCGCCGCGGCGGGCACCTATACACTATGGAGCAATTGCCACTGGCAATTGATTGATTTGAATTCGCTGCGCGGAGCACCACCCTCTCAGGGGAAGGCTTGGGGGTGTTAGTCCAGCTGGGCGATGGCGGCAAGGGTGGCCTCATAGTCCCGGGTGACCTGGGCAAACAGAGGATGCGCCTCAGGGGGGATGCTGTCGGCGTGGCGCAGAAGCTCCGTAAGCGCGCTGGCGGACCGGCGCAGAGGCTCGAAGCTCAGGTTCGCGGCTACGCCCTTGAGCGTATGGGCAGCCCGGAAGGCATCGGCCAGGCAGTCATCCGCCAGGGCCTGCTTCAGCTGGGCATAGCTGGGATCCTCCGGAAACTTGCGGACGAATTTTTCAACCAGGCAGGTGTCGGGGAGCCGGGCACTGACTTCGGCGAAGCTGCCGCCTATCCGGGCATAGCACTGTTCAATGGTCATGGGCAATCTCTCCTGATTCTCGCCGCCCGGAGGCCGCGTGGATTTCTGTATAGGTCTATTCTACCTCTTTTGCGGAAGAATGCAACTACTTTCCTATATCCGCCGGGGAAAATTTGCCGTCAGCCGTGCAAAAAAGGCGGGATTTGGAGACAGGGGTGAAAGGAGGCTGCAATGAACAAGGAAAGATCTTCACGGTTGGAAGGGCGAATCCGCTCCGGAAAACTCAGCCGAAGGGATATCGTCCGGCGGTTGGGAGAGTTGGCCTTTGGCAGCGCCAACGACTGCGTTCGGCTGGTGCTGGAGGATTGCCCTGACCTGGACGCGCTGGAGCTGAGCCTGCTCAGCGAGGTGCGCCGAAGCGACAAGGGCGGGGTGGAGGTGAAGCTCATCGACCGGCTGAAGGCGGTGGAGGCACTGTCCGCCGCCATCGGCGCGGACGATGGGGAAGCGGCGGAGTTTCTGAAGGCACTGAGCGGCGGTGGGGAACCATGACGGAATTCTCTGCCAAGCAGCGCAGGGTGCTCACCTGGTGGATGCCAGGCTCTCCGGATTGCCACAAGGAGGCCATCGTCTGCGATGGGGCAGTGCGGTCCGGGAAAACCCTGGCCATGGGACTGGGGTTCTTCCTGTGGGCCATGAGCTGCTTCCGAAGCCAGAAGTTCGGAGTCTGCGGGAAGACCATCGGCTCCCTCCGGCGAAACGTTCTGTCGGAGATTCTGCCGAAGTTGGAGGCTTTGGGGGCAACCTGCCAGGAGAAGCGGACGGAAAATCTGGTTATTCTGAAGCTGTGGGGTCGGGAAAATCGGTTCTACACCTTCGGCGGTCGGGACGAAAGCTCCGCGTCTCTGATTCAGGGCATTACCTTCGCCGGAATCCTTCTGGACGAAACCGCCCTGATGCCCCGTTCCTTCGTGGAGCAGGCCTGCGCCCGGTGCTCTGTGGCGGGAAGCCGGCTCTGGTTCAACTGCAACCCGGAGGGACCGGAGCACTGGTTCTACAAAACCTGGATTCTGGAGGCGGAAAAGCGGAACTGCCTGCGGCTCCAATTTACCATGGAGGATAACCCTTCCCTGACGGAAGGCATCCGGGAGCGGTACCGGCGGCTGTATACCGGGGTGTTCTACCAGAGGTATATTCTGGGGCAGTGGGTTCAGGCCGAGGGGCGGGTCTACGACTTCTTCACCCCGGATATGCTGAGGTCGGCTCCGGAGGGGTGCCAGGATTGGTACATCTCCTGCGATTACGGCACGGTGAATCCCACTTCCATGGGACTGTGGGGCAGAAAGGGAGAAAGCTGGTACCGGGTGGCGGAATTCTACTTCGACTCCCGTCGGGAAAAGCGGCAGATGACTGACGGGGAATATGCCGACGCGCTGGAGGCCTTGGCGGGAGGCCGGAGACTTCGGGGCGTGATCGTTGACCCCAGTGCCGCCAGCTTCCTTGAGGTGCTTCGCCGCCGGGGGATTCCGGTGCGCAAGGCGAAAAACGATGTGCTCAGCGGCATCCGGCTCACTTCCGACTGCCTGAAATCCGGGAAACTGGTTATCTGCGACACCTGCCCGGACTGCATCCGGGAATTGGGGGAATACCTCTGGGAACCCGGCGGCGGGAAGGACAGGGTGCGCAAGGAGCACGATCACGCCATGGACGACATGCGCTACTTCGCCGCGACGGTGCTGGGGGCATCCGCCCCGGTCTTCGCGGCCCAGAGCGTGGAAAGGAGACGATGAATTGAAACGGAAAAAGAAGGCCGGAGGCGGCGCGGTGACAAGTCAGCTGCGCTGCGGGGATACCCACCCCTTCGGCGCTATGCGGGGGTTTGTGCCCCTGGGCGGCGGGGAGGAACGGGTCTACCGGGAAATGCGGGAGGCCATCCCTGTGCTGGATGCCGCCGTGGGGAAAATGGTGCGGCTGTGCGGTGGCTTTGAGGTGAAGTGCAAAAGCCCTGAGGCCCAGGAAAGGCTCAACGATTTTCTGGCGAACATGCCCTGCGGCCGGGGGCAGATGGGCATCGAAAGCTTCCTGTCCGGATACCTGGACAGTCTGCTGACCTACGGACGGGCAGTAGGGGAGCTGATTGTGGCGGGAGGACGGCTCCGGGCGGTATGCTGGGGAGACGTGACGAAGCTGGAAGTGCAGGAAGGGGAGAATCCCCTGGAAACGGTGCTGTGGGGCATGGACAAAAACGGGCTCATGCGGCCGCTCCCTTATCAGCATTTGCTGCTGTTCACCACCTGGCACCCGGAGCCTGCCCACCCCTATGGAGTGAGTATGTTCCGGGGAATGCCCTTCCTGGCGGATATTCTGCTGAAAATCTACAACACCATCGGCGTCAACTGGGAGCGGGCGGGAAATGTGCGCTACAGCGTCATCTGCAAGGGCGGCGAGGAACTGGACGGGGCGGCGGCTCAGGAGCGGGGCAAGGCTGTGGCCGAGGAATGGGCCAAGGCCATGGAGGACAACAAAAACGGTACCGTCCGGGATTTCGTGGCCGTGGGGGACGTGGAGATCAAGGTCATCGGCGGGGAAGCACCGATTCTGGATTCCCAGGTGCCTGTGCGGCAGATTCTGGAGCAGCTGGTGGCGAAAACCGGCCTGCCGCCCTTCCTGCTGGGGCTCAGTTGGAGCACCACGGAACGGATGAGCACCCAGCAGGCAGACCTGCTGACCTCGGAATTGTGGGCGCTGCGCCGGGCGGTGGAGCCGGCCATGGGCAGGATTTGCCGGATGTTCCTGGCTCTGGAGGGGCTGGACGACCGGATGAAAATCGAATGGGACGACATCAGCCTTCAGGATATCACCCAGGAGGCTCAGGCAGAGCTGTACCGGGCCCAGGCCGAGCACTATCGCAAAAAGGACTAAAGGAGGGATTTTATGGAAATCAGAAAGGCCGCCGAGACGGTATCCAGCGGGGCACCGACGGCGGCGCAGTTGGAGGCGATCAATGCCTTGACAAAGGCCAGGCTGAACGGGGAGCAGGTATATGTCTTCTCCCTGCGGCTGTGCGACGACCGGATTGACCGGGACGGGGAGCGGTTCGACACCGGGGCACTGCCCGGGCTTGCCAAGCTGTTCCTCGGGAAAACGGGAATTCTGGATCACCGGTGGAGCACGGAAAATCAGGTAGCCCGGATTTTCGAGACCCAGGTGGTGAAGGAAAAGGACGCAAGCTATATCCGGGCCTGGGCCTACATCCGCCGGGGCGGCAAGAATGACGAGCTGATTGCGGACATCGAGGCGGGCATCAAGAAGGAGGTTTCCGTGGGCTGCGCCATGGCGCAGGCGGTATGCTCCATCTGCGGCAGCGAGTACGGAACCTGCGGTCATGTGAAGGGAGAGCACTACGATGGGCAGATCTGCGCGGTGATCCTCAAGGAGCCGGTGGATGCCTATGAGTTTTCCTTTGTGGCGGTGCCGGCTCAGCGGGAGGCCGGGGTCATGAAGGGCATGGGCGCGGCGGTTTCCCTGAAGGAACTGGCGGCGGAACACGGGGCTCAGGCGGAGTATCGGACGCTGACGAAGGAGGCGGAGTTGGGAAGACGTTACCGGAAGGACTTAGAGGACTGCGTGGTTCGGCTGGGGCTGGCGTTGGAGCTGGGAGTTTCCGAGCCGGTGCTCCGGTCTCTGGCGCAGACCGCCGGGGCGGAGGAACTGCTGGCTCTGAAGGAGGCCTTGCAGGGACGGCTGGATGAGAGCCTGCCCATGGTGAGCCAGCTGCTGGGGGTGAAGGGGAAAGCGGAGGAGATCGAGAGTGGGTTCCTGATCTGACGGGGCCTGGAGCTTCCCTCATCCGTCACGGCTTTGCCGTGCCACCTTCCCCGCGGGGGAAGGCTTGGGGCGTTCTTTTGGAAGATTTATCAATTTAACAATTTTATTTTAGGAGGAAATGATATGGGTTACGACAATCTGAAGCTGGAAAAGGGTATGTATCGGCAGGCGGGGATGAGCTTTACCCAAGTGCTGGAGTCTCTCGACCCCAGCGAAAACTACCGGGGTACCGCTCTGGAGGGCACCGATGCCTTTCAGCGGCAGCTGAAGCGGTTCGGCATCCGGGCAAAGGGGGCGGGCTCTTCCCCGGTGGAGAAGTTCTTCTCCACCATGGATTCCGCGGTGCTGTTCCCGGAGTACATCGCCCGCACCGTCCGGCAGGGCATGGAGGAAAATGACATCCTGCCTGCCATCACCGCAACCACCACCGTCATCGATGCCATGGACTACCGCTCCATCTACTCCAATCCCACGGACGCGGATAAGGAGCTGAAGGACGTGGCCGAGGGCGCGGCCATTCCTGAGACCCAGGTGAAAACCAAGGAGCATCTGGTGAGCCTGACCAAGCGGGGCAGAATGCTGGTGGCCTCCTATGAGGCACTGCGGTTCCAGAAGCTGGATCTGTTCAGCGTAATGCTCCGGCAGATCGGCGCCCACATCCAGAAGCAGCAGCTGGCAGATGCGGTGGGGGTGCTGATCTCCGGCGACGGCAACGAAAATGCTGCCGTTCAGTACACCATCGGCACCGCACCTCTTTCCGGCACCAAGGGGAAGCTGGGCTATGACCAGCTGGTGGAGTTCTGGGGTCAGTTTGATCCCTACACCATGAACACCATCCTCTGCTCCACCGGTACCATGATGAAGCTGCTGAAGGTGCCTGAGCTTCAGAATCCGCTGACCGGTCTGAACTTCCAGGGTACCGGCAAGCTGACCTCTCCCCTGGGCGCTCAGCTGCACAGAACCTCTGCCGTGGCGGACGGCGTGATCATCGGCCTGGATAACCGGTACGCCCTGGAGCTGGTGCGAGCCGGAGATGTGCTGGTGGAATACGACAAGCTCATCGACCGGCAGCTGGAGCGGGCGGCCATCACCTCCATCTCCGGCTTCGGCAAGATCTGCGACGGCGCAAGCTGCGTCCTGAACGTATGACGGTGACGGATCAGGTGATTGCCCAGGCCCAGCAGCTGGCCGGGGACAGTCAGGACAGCGAGCTTCTGAATCTTCTGTGTCGGGCGGCGGTCAGTTCTCTGGCCGCCCAGCTCCGGGAGGGCTTCACCCCGGAAAGCTGCCGGGAGGATTTCGTCACTGCCGCCAGCCTGTATGCCCTGAGTCAGTGGCAGCGGGGCAGGCAGACGGGGCCTTTGCGGGAATTCAAGGCGGGGGACATGACGCTGAAATCCGCTGACGGCGGAGAGCTGCGGCCGGAAATCCTCCGGGAGCAGGCTATGCAGCTGATGCGTCCTTACTGCCTGAGCCGCTTCGACTTCCGGGGGGTGTGAGGAATGCGCGCTGAGCTGGAAGGGCTGATGAGCCGGTACGGCACGGACATGACCGTCACCGGCATCTGGGGTCAGGCGAAGGTCCGGGGCTTTTTCCAGGCGGTGAACACCAAAAGCTGGCAGAGCATGGAATCTGTGGCCTCTCCCATGGGGGCGGTTTCCCGGGGACAGTATCTGTTTCTGGGGCCTGTGGGTGCGCAGATTCATGAGGGAGATACCCTGGCTCTGGGCAGCAAAAGCTACGTTTTCCGCCGGGTGGAACCCTACTACTATCAGAATCAGCCTCTGTATCAGTGGGGGCTGTGCGTAGAGAAGGGAGTGAACGACACATGGGGTATTCGATCCTTGAGCTAGTGCTCCGGCGGCTGCGTCAGGCCGGCTTCCGGGCGGATGTGGCTTTCCCGGGGCAGCAGTTTCCCCAGATTCAGGACACGGTGGCCACGGTGCACATCGAGAAGGTGGACAGAGCCAATCTGACGGTGACCATGGGGGTCAGCGTCATCAGCCCGGCCTCTGTCGGCGGCACCGCCTGCGAGGTGGAGGCTCTGCGGGCCACGGAAATTCTCCGGTGGGAGGGTGCGGTGTGCGTTCAGAACGGGTGCACCTATGACGGGGTGTCCCAGGTGTATGTGGTGGAGGTGCAGGCCACCTTCGTCGGTACAACCGAAGATGACAGCTGTGTGATCTGGCCCGGGTTTTACTGCTACATGGATGGGCTGTACTACCAGTTCGTGACAAACATCAAAATCGAGGAGCAGACCGGTCGGCGGCCGGAGTTCGTCATGGGGGAGCCGGTGCCCACGGGCCTCAGCGAGGGCAGCCGGTACTGGAACATCGAGGTGGAGGAGGAGATTCCCGCGGGCTCCGGCATTACCCGGGAGCCGCCGGACAGTTTTTCGCTGAAGCTCTACACCGACAAGCTCAGCGAGGAGTTCACGGACTGCTGCTTCCAGAGCACTTTCCGGGAGTATACGAAATCCGGCCTCCGGCGGGTGCACAAGGGCATCGCTTTGGGCAGAAAGGAGCTGAAAGATGGACTTTCTGAGCTATAAGGACTACGTCTGGCCCCGGAATCCACACACCTATGTGGAGAAGGCCAGTCGGGAGCCCCAGTATCACACCGAAAGCGGCGTCAGCTATTTCGACGGCATCGGAGAGCTGAAACGAACCATTACCGGCGAGGGCACCTTCTATGGCTCCGATGCCTACGCCCAGTATCAGAGACTTCAGGAGCTGCTGGAGGACGAAACTCCGGGGAATCTGGAGCATCCGCTGTGGGGAATCCGGTACTGCTATTTTACGGGACTGGAGCTGACCCAGGAGCCGAAGGAAAATGTGGTGGATTATAAATTCACCTTCACCCAGGCGTTGACCAACGGCATTGTGCCGAAATAGAAAATGCTGCGGGAAGAGGCAGGTCGGAAGACCTGCCCCTTTTTGCGTATTGGCACTGGACTCTGGTCTGTGGGCAGGTGTCCGCGGGAAAAGCACAAAAAACGCACATGCCTATTGACCTGTGGGAAATCCGGTGGTAAAATGAATAAATCAATCAAAATCAGGAGGGTGTTCCCTATGGAAAAGAAGAACATTGACTGGAGCAGCCTGGGCTTTGGCTACGTCAAGACCGACAAGCGCTTCGTCGCCAATTACAAGGACGGCGCCTGGGACGCAGGCTGCCTGACGGACGACAACATGATCACCATGAGCGAATGCGCCGGTGTTTTGCAGTATGCCCAGACCTGCTTCGAGGGCATGAAGGCCTACACTGCCGAGGACGGCCGGATCGTCTGCTTCCGTCCCGACCTGAACGCCGCCCGGATGGCAAAGTCCTGCGAGCGCCTGAAGATGCCCGTCTATCCCGAGGACAAGTTCGTGGATGCCGTTGTTCAGACCATCCGTGCCAACGAGGCCTGGGTACCCCCCTACGGCTCCGGCGCAACCCTGTACATCCGCCCCTATATGTTCGGCATCGATGCCGTCATCGGCGTCAAGCCTGCCAGCGAGTATCAGTTCCGGGTTTTCGGCACCCCTGTAGGCCCCTACTTCAAGGGCGGCGTCCGTCCCCTGACCGTCCGGATCTCCGATCTTGACCGGGCGGCTCCCCGGGGCACCGGCGATGTGAAGGCCGGTCTGAACTACGCCATGAGCCTGTATAACATTGTGGATGCCCACGAGAAGGGCTTCGACGAGAACATCTATGTGGACGCTGCCACCCGCACCCACATTGAGGAGACCGGCGGCGCCAACGTGATTTTCGTCAAGGGCAACACCCTGGTCACCCCCAAGTCCGATTCCATTCTGCCCTCCATCACCCGCCGCTCTCTGGTGTATGTGGCCAAGGAGTACCTGGGCATGGAGGTGGAGGAGCGCCCCGTGGCACTGACCGAGCTGGGCGACTTCACCGAGGCCGGCCTGTGCGGCACTGCCGCCGTCATCTCTCCCCTGGGTACCATTGTGGATCACGGCAAGGAGATTCACTACGTCGGCATGGGCCCCACCATTCAGAAGCTGTACGACACCCTGACCGGCATCCAGATGGGCCGCATTGAGGCACCCAAGGGCTGGATTCAGGTGATCGACTGATTGGGCCTGCGAGAAAGAAATGTAGGAAGATTCCCCGGAATGCGAGAGCATTCCGGGGAATTTCTTTACTTGCGGTGGGTTTGGGTCGATGTGGGCATCGACCCCTACGAGTTTTTTGGGGGCTCTCGGGAGAAATGGGGATTGTGACCGGAGGGAATCCTTGGAAAGGGCCACACCAGTGTGCGCTACATTAAGGTATGACTGCCACCGGCAGTCATTGTTATTTTAGATTCGCTGCGCGGAGCACCACTGGTTCGCAATGACATGCGCTGTACAGTAGTCCGTCAAAATTATTCACGATTCGATATTCCCCAAACAAACAGCCGCAGGGGTGTCCCTGCGGCTGAATGAATATGCGTGTTACTCTTCCTTGGCGTCGGCGATGATCTTGGCCTGGTTGGCCTTGGGCACTTCCTCGTAGCGGACGAAGTCCAGGGTGAAGCTGCCCCGAGCCTGGGTCATAGCCCGCAGGTCGATGGTGTAGCTGCCCATCTCCGCCATGGGAACCTCGGCCTCAATGACGGTGTTGCCGTCATGATCGGGGGTCATGCCCATGGGACGGCCACGGCGCTTGCTCAGGTCACCCATCACATCGCCTACATAGGCTTCGGGCACGGTGACGGCCAGTGCGCCGATGGGCTCCAGAATGGTGGGGTTGGCATTGGGCATGGCTTCCTTGTAGGCCAGAATGGCGGCCATCTTGAAGGCCATTTCGTTGGAGTCCACAGGATGGTAGGAGCCGTCGTACAGCACGGCCTTCAGGCCGACCAGGGGATAGCCCGCCAGGGGGCCCTTCTGAACCGCTTCCTGCAATCCCTTTTCCACGGCGGGATAGAAGTTCCGGGGCACGCTGCCGCCGAAGACCTCTTCGGCGAAGATCAGACCGTCCTGCTCGTCCTGAGGCTCAAAGCGAATCCACACATCGCCGAACTGACCGGAGCCGCCGGTCTGTTTCTTGTGACGGCCATGAGCCTGGACGGTTTTCTTGATCTTTTCCCGGTAGGCAACCTTGGCGGGCATCAGAACAGCATCCACACCAAAGCGGCTCTTCAGCTTGGAAACCAGCACATCCAGCTGCTGATCGCCCAGACCGGACAGCACCAGCTGCTTGGTTTCGGCATTGTTCACCAGATGGAAGGAGGGATCCTCCTCGTTCAGCCGGTTCAGGCCGGCGCCTACCTTGTCCTCCTGCCCCTTGGTCTTGGGAGCAATGGCCATGGAATAGCAGGCGGGGGCATAGGGAATCTGCTTCAGGGAGACGATCTTTCTGGGGTCGCACAGGGTGTCGCCGGTCTTGACCTTGTCCATCTTGCCGATGGCGCCGATGTCGCCGCAGCCCAGAACCTTGACCTCGGTGGCCTTCTTGCCGCACATGGTGTAAAGACGACCCAGCTTCTCGGTATCGCCGGTGCGGGCGTTGACGAGAACGGTATCCGGAGTGATTTCACCGGACAGAACCTTGATGTAGGAGTACTTGCCGTACTGGTCGGAGACAGTTTTCCAGACGAAAGCGGAGGGCACGCCGCCGGGGGAGACTACGAATTCCTCGGTCTCGCCGTCGGCATTGGTGGCCTTGTGATAGTTGCCCTCGGCAGGGTTGGGCAGCAGGTCGATGATGTGATCCATGAGCATCAGGCTGCCCAGGCAGGTGACACCGGAGCCGCAGAGCACGGGGAACAGGCTCAGCTCCTTCACACCCTTGTGCAGGCCGTCCAGCATTTCCCGGTAGGTGAACTCATCGCCCTCGAAGAAGCGATCCATCAGTGCCTCGTCGGTTTCGGCAACGGCTTCCTTCAGCGCGTCATTGAATTCCTCAATAACGGGCAGTTTGTCCTCGGGAACCTCAATTTCCACCCGCTTCAGCTTCTGCATCTCGTAGGCCCGCTTGTTGAGCACATCGATGATGCCGGTGACCCGGTGGGAGCCGTCCCAGATGGGAACCACCACGGGGGCGATCTTGTTGCCGTACTTGGAACGCAGAGCCTCAAAGGTGGCGTTGTAATCGGAATGATCCTCGTCTACCTTGGAGATGTAGACAAACCGGGGCATATTGCGCTCTTCGCAGTACTTCCAGGCCTTCTCGAAGCCAACGGTGATACCGTCCTTGGCAGAGCAGACCAGAATCGCGGCATCGGCGGCCCGGAGAGCCTCCATCACCGCGCCGGAGAAGTCAAAGGCACCGGGGGTGTCCAGCAGGTTAATGCGGATGTTCTTATATTCCAGAGGCACCACGGAGGTGGAGATGGAAATGTGGCGCTTGATTTCCTCCGGATCATAGTCGCAAACGGTGTTGCCGTCGGCATTCTTGCCGATCCGGTCGATGGCACCGGTCATGTACAGTAAGCTTTCCGCCAGGGCAGTTTTTCCGCTGCCGCTGTGGCCCAGCAGACAGATGTTACGAATCGAGTTAACAGTATACATAGTGGTCAAATACTCCTTTCGGGAAGACAGTGCTTCCGTACGACTTTGCTTGGGTGCCTGGCACCGCAATACAGACATTATACACGAAAGGAGCGGCGATTGCAATTCTTTTTTCGTCAAAATGCAAAATCGGGTGATTCCTGCCAAGGACACATGATTTCCTGTGCAAAACACACAATTTTTGGATGCGATTTTTGTAGCGGTGCACAAGACGCTGCGCAATCTCTTTCCTTAGGGAAAGATACAGGGGCGGTTTTGACCGCCCCTGACCTGAGATTTTGCTTATTTGCCGATGCTCAGAAATTCCGCCGGGTCTACCGGGGTATCATTTTTGGTGACCCCGAAGTGGACGTGGCTTCCCAGGGTGCTCTCCACCAACGCGGTGTCGGAAGCGTAGCCGATGGGCTGACCCATGGTCACCGCGTCCCCGGGCTTTACCAGAGGATTCTTGGCAAGGGAAGCGTATCGGGTGGTATAGCCGTCCTGGTGGCGGATGACCACCGTGGTACCCATGGCGTCATCCTCGTAAACCGTGGCCACCGCCCCGTCGGCGGCGGCTACCACCTGGGTTCCCGGCTCCGCCGCCAGATCGACCCCGTTGTGCACCCGCCAGTCCCGGGTGGTCTGGTTGTAGCTCAGCGCCTCCATGGAGTAGCCGAAGATACTCTCCCCGGCTACCGGGGACATGGTCTGCATGGGCTTTTTCTCCACCGGGGGCGTGGTGGCCGCCGGGGCTGTGCCGGTGGCCGCCTTCGGGGGCTGGGTGGCGATGACGGGCACATCCTCCGTCTGGGTGCCCAGGGCGGGAACCTCCGCCGCCGTCTCCGTCTGGGAAACGGGTTCCGGGAGATTGGTGTTTCTGTGGTATACATAGCCTGTGATTCCGATTGCCGCGGCGCACAGAATCAGGGCTATGTAGTAGCCCTGACCGCCGCGGCGGGAACGTTTGTTGTCGCTCATTGAATAAGCACCTCCGAGGCTGATTATGGGCAGCTTTTCCGGGGGTTATACAGAGTTTCCAAAAAAGGAAAACAGAATTTGTAGATTGTGCTTGACTTTAATGAAGTAAAGTGTTAAAGTAGTGAAAACAACATCGAAAGGAAACAAAGCAGCTATGGAGAAAATTCGACACCGGGACGAGGAACTGTTTTACGACGCCATTCTGACCCTGAAAACACCCGCCGACTGCCGGGCGTTTTTTGAGGATATCTGTACGATCAAGGAATTGCAGTCCATTGCCCAGCGGTTCCGTGTGGCGGCCCTGCTGGACGAGGGACGGAACTATCTGGAGGTTTCCGAGGAAACGGGAGCCAGCTCCGCTACCATCAGCCGGGTGAACCGGTGCCTGAACTACGGCATCGGCTATCGGAAAACCCTGGACAATCTGAAGAAAGAGAGCATTCTCAATGAGGACGGATCAGATCTGGAGAAGTGAGGAGCAGGCGATTTTCGCCCTCCGGGGGCTGTACCAGCGCTACGGCTACACCCCCTATAAAATGAGCCAGTTTGAGGAATACGACCTGTATGTACGCAACAAGGATTTTCTGATTTCCGACCGGATCATCACCTTCTCCGGGGAAGGGGGCAAGCTCATGGCTCTGAAGCCGGATGTGACGCTCTCCATCGTGAAGAACGCCCCGGAAGCCCCCGGGGTGGTGCAGAAGGTCTACTACAGCGAGAATGTCTACCGGGACTACCGGGAGATCATGCAGGCGGGCTTAGAGTGCGTGGGCGACCTGACGGACTACGACATTGCCGAGGCGGTGGTGCTGGCGGCGAAGAGCCTTGCCCTGCTGGGGGAAAACTATGTGCTGGACATCTCCCACATGGGGCTTGTGGGGGCGGTGCTGAACCGGCTGGGCTTCGACACCGACGAGCAGAAGAAAGTCATGACCTGTCTGAGGCAGAAGAACACCCATGAGCTGCGGGCACTGTGTCAGGGAAAACCCCAGGCGGAAGCGGTGCTTCTGGCCATCGCCGCCTGCCGGGGCGGAGCGGAGGCACTGGAAGCCATCGCCCCCCTGCTGGAGGGGGAGGAAGAGCAGAGGGCTCTGAGTCAGCTGCGGATGCTGCTGGGGCTTCTGACGACCCAGGGCAGCCGGGTGCGGCTGGATTTTTCCGTGAGCAACGACCTGGGCTATTACAGCGGCGTGGTATTCCGGGGGTATTTGCCGGGAATTCCCGCCAGCGTGCTCTCCGGGGGTCAGTATGACAAGCTCCCTCGGAAAATGGGCAGGAAAGCCCGGGCCATCGGCTTTGCCATCTATGTGGACTTACTTCAGGAGCTGTCCGGGTCTGACGAAAGCTTTGACGTGGACACCCTGATTCTCCATGACCGGCAGGCAAACCCGGAGGAACTGCTCCGGGCGGCGGAGGAAGGGGCGAAAGAAGGCAGTGTGCTGGTGAGCACGACCTTACCCGCCGACCGGCGGTGGAAGAACCTCATCGACCTGCGGAAGGAGGCGGCAAAATGAACTGGCTGAATGTGGCCCTGCCCAAAGGGCGTCTGGGAGAGAAGGCCTATGTGCTGCTGAAAAACGCGGGCTATCCCTGTCCCGCCATGGACGATCCGGGGCGGAAGCTGATTTTTGAGAATCCCGAAGCCGGAGTGCGCTATTTCTGGGTCAAGCCCTCGGACGTGGCCATCTATGTGGAGCGGGGGGCGGCAGACCTGGGTATCGTGGGCAAGGATATTCTGCTGGAATATCAGCCGGACGTATATGAGCTTCTTGACCTCCGCATGGGCGTGTGCCGGATGGCGGTGGCGGGGAAAAAGGACTTCCGGGATCCTGTGGGGAAAACCCTGAAGGTTGCCACCAAATTTCCCAACATTGCCCGGAATTACTACGCTTCCAAGTGCCGGGACATCGACATCATCCACCTGAACGGCTCCATTGAGCTGGCGCCCATTCTGGGCCTGAGCCATGTGATTGTGGACATTGTGGAGACAGGCACGACCCTGAAAGAGAACGATCTGGCGGTGCACGAGACCATCGTACCCATCAGTGCCCGGCTCATTGCCAACGTGGCAAGCTATCAATTCAAGGACGGCGAAATCAGCGCCATCCGGGACAAACTGGAAGAGCAGGTGAAAAACAAATGATTCCGATTCTGAAGGTAGGGCAGGTGCCCAATTCCGAAATTTTCGCCCGGGTCACCCCGGAAGCGGACGTGGCGGCTATCGTGGCCGATATCCTTGCAGACGTAAAAGAAAACGGCGACACGGCGGTGAAGGCCTACTGCGCCAAATTCGATAAAGCAGAGCTTACCAGCCTGGAAGTGACCCCGGAAGAAATTCAGGAGGCAATTTCTCAGGTGGAGCCGGAATTTCTGGACATTCTCCGGGAGGCGGCGGAAAATATCCGCTCTTTCCACAGCCGCCAGGTGCGAAATTCCTTCGTCATCGCCGATAAGCCCGGCATCGTCCTGGGTCAGAAGATCACCCCCATTGAAAAGGTGGGGGTCTATGTTCCCGGCGGCACGGCGGCCTACCCCTCCACGGTGCTGATGGACACCATTCCCGCGAAAATTGCCGGCTGTCCCCAGCTGGTGATGGTTACGCCCCCCGGCCGGGACGGGAAGGTGAACCCTGCCATTCTGGCGGCGGCCTCCATCGCTGGGGTGAATCGGATTTTCAAGGTGGGCGGGGCTCAGGCCATTGCCGCCCTGGCCTACGGCACGGAAAGCATTCCCAGGGTGGACAAAATCGTAGGCCCTGGCAACGCCTTCGTGGCGGAGGCCAAGAAGCAGGTCTTCGGCCGGGTGTCCATTGACATGATCGCGGGGCCCAGCGAGATTCTGGTCATTGCCGACGGCAAAAGCAACCCTGTCCATGTGGCGGCAGACCTTCTCAGCCAGGCCGAGCACGACAAGCTGGCAAGCGCGGTGCTGGTAACGGACAGCGAAGAGCTGGCGCAGGCCGTTCAGGCGGAGCTGGAGCGGCAGCTGCCCCTGCTTCCCCGGCAGGAAATCGCCCGGGCTTCCATTGAAAATAACGGCAAGATCATTGTGGCGGAAACGCTCATGGCGGGCATCGAAATTGCCAACGAGATCGCCCCGGAGCACCTGGAATTGCAGGTGGACGATCCCTTCTCCTACTTAGATGCCATTCAGAACGCCGGTTCCATCTTTCTGGGCCGCTCCTGTCCGGAGGCTCTGGGAGACTATTTCGCCGGGCCCAATCACACCCTGCCCACCTCCGGCACGGCCCGGTTTTCCAATCCTCTGAGCGTGGACGACTTTGTGAAGAAGAGTCAGTTCAGCTACTATACCCCGGAAGCCCTGGCGAAAGCGGCGGATAAAATCGCGGCCTTTGCCGAAAAGGAAGGCCTTCGGGCGCACGGCAGAAGCGTGACCATCCGGAAGGAGGGAAGCCTGTGAGCCGTTTCCTGAATGAGCGATACCGGGCTATGAAGGCCTATACCCCCGGAGAGCAGCCCCGGGATATGCAGTACATCAAACTGAACACCAACGAATCTCCCTATCCCCCCGCCCCATCCGTGGTGGCGGCCATGAACGGCGAGCAGGTGGCGCTGCTGCGGCTCTACTCCGACCCCACCGCCATGGGGCTGAAAGAAAAACTGGCGGGGCTTTACGGCGTGAAGCCGGAGAACGTGTTCGTCTCCAACGGCTCCGACGAGGTGCTGAATTTCGCCTTCATGGCCTTCGGAGGCCGGGGCGTGGCCTTCCCGGATATCAGCTACGGCTTTTATTCCGTGTTTGCCGAGCTCCACGGCATTCCGGCGGAAATCATCCCATTGGAGGAAGACTTCACTCTGAATTATCGGAAATACTGCGGCAAAAACAAGCTGGTGGTCATTGCGAACCCCAATGCTCCTACGGGCATGACCATCCCACTGCACCAGATCGAGCAGATTCTGCGCACCAATTCGGATTGCCTGGTGGTTATTGACGAAGCCTATGTGGACTTCGGCGGAAAAAGCGCCCTGCCGCTGATCGGAAAGTACGAAAATCTGCTGGTGGTGCGCACCTTCTCCAAGTCCCGGTGCCTGGCCGGCGGTCGGCTGGGCTACGCCTTCGCCAGCCCGGAGGTCACCGCCGATCTGGAGAAGATTAAGTATTCCACCAATCCCTACAATATTAACCGGCTGACCCTCCTGCTGGGTGAGGCCACCGTGGAGGCCGAGGACTATTACAAGGCCAGGTGTCGGAACATTATGGAGACCCGGGAGTGGACGGCGGCTCAGCTGAAAACCCTGGGCTTTACGGTGCTGCCCAGCAAGGCCAACTTCCTGTTTGCCAAAACCGACAAAATGGACGGCCTGGAATTGTATCAAACGCTCAAAGCCAAGGGCATTCTGGTGCGCCACTTTGCATCCCCCCGGATTTGCCAGTTTAACCGGATCACCATCGGCACTCCCGCCCAGATGGCGGTGCTGGTGGAAACCCTACAGGAGGTGCTCCCATGAGAACGGCGGAAATCACCCGCAATACCGCGGAAACCAACATTTCCTTGAAAGTGAACCTGGACGGCACGGGAAAAACCGAAGTGGGCACCGGGGTAGGGTTTCTGAACCATATGCTCACCCTGTTCGCCGCCCACGGAAAATTTGACCTGGAGGTGCGCTGCGTGGGAGATACCGACGTAGACGACCACCACAGCGTGGAGGACGTGGGCATCTGCCTGGGTCAGGCCTTCCGTCAGGCTCTGGGGGACAAGCGGGGCATTACCCGCTACGGCAGCTTCCTTCTGCCGATGGACGAGACACTGATTCTCGCCGCCGTGGACATTTCCGGCAGAAGCTCCCTGAATGACGCTCTGGAAATCCCCACGGAGAAAATCGGGAGCTTTGATACCGAATTGGTGGAAGAATTCTTCCTGGGCTTTACCCGCAGCTGCCCTATGAGCCTGCATCTGCGAAAGCTGGCCGGAACCAATTCCCACCACATTGTGGAGGGAGCCTTCAAGGCCTTCGGCCGAGCTATGAAGGCGGCGGTAGCCCTGGACGGCACCGATAAAATCCCCTCCACCAAGGGGGTTCTGGAATGATCGGCATTATCGACTACGGCGTGGGGAACCTCTTTTCCCTGCAAGCCAGCTGCAAGGCCATCGGCCAGGACGTTTTCGTCAGCGGCGACGGGGCAGAGCTGCAAAAGGCCGACCGGCTGATTCTGCCCGGCGTGGGAGCCTTCCCGGACGCGGTGAAAAAGCTGAACGACACCGGCATGGCGGATTTCGTCCGGGAGCAGGCCGCCAAGGGAACCCCCCTTCTGGGCATTTGCCTGGGAATGCAGCTGCTGTTTGAAGAAAGCCTGGAATACGGCCGTCATCCGGGGCTGGGTCTGCTGAAAGGGCAGGTGGTTCCTATGGAAGGGCGGCTTCCGGAGGGGCTGAAAATTCCCCACATGGGCTGGAACGCGCTGAATGTCACCGGCGGCAGACTGCTGGAAGGCCTGGACGGTCAGTATGTCTATTTCGTCCACTCCTTCTTTGGGGAAAACTGCGCCGACAGTCTCAGCGCCTGGACGGACTACGGCATTCCCATCACCGCCGCTGTGGAGCAGGGCAACCTTTTCGGCTGTCAGTTCCACCCGGAGAAAAGCGGCAGCGTGGGACTTTCCATTCTGCGCCGGTTCGCGGAAATCTAGGAGGGCAGGCTATGTACATTTATCCCGCAATCGATCTTTACGGCGGCAAGGCCGTCCGGCTGTTTCAGGGTGACTACGCCCGGATGACCGTCTACCGGGAGAACCCCTGCGACGCTGCCCGGGAATTCGCCGCCGCCGGAGCCTCCCACATCCATTTGGTTGACCTGGAGGGAGCCAAAACCGGAAAGCCGGAGAATCTGGCCGTCATCGAAAAAATCGTGAAATCCACCGGCCTTTTCGCCCAGGTGGGCGGCGGCATCCGGAGCATGGAAACGGTGGAGAGCTACCTTTCCATCGGCGTTGGCCGGGTGATTCTGGGCACGGCGGCGGTGAAGGATCCGGACTTCCTGAAAGTGGCGCTGGAAACATACGGCGAGAAAATCACCGTGGGCGTTGACCTGAAGGACGGCCTCGTGGCCATCCAGGGCTGGACGGAAACCGCCGACCTGACGGCCTTTGATTTCTTCCGGCAGATGGAGAGCCTGGGGGTAAAAACCGTCATCTGCACGGACATCTCCCGGGACGGAGCCATGGAGGGCACCAATCGGGGGCTTTACCGGGAGCTGTCGGATAAATTTTCCATTGACCTGATTGCCTCCGGCGGGGTCTCCTCCCTGGAGGACGTGAAGGCACTGGCGGCTATGGGACTCCACGGAGCCATCATCGGCAAGGCCTATTATATCGGAGCCATTGACCTCCGGCAGGCAGTGGAGGCGGCAAAATGATCACGAAACGAATTATCCCCTGCCTGGACGTGAAAAACGGCCGGGTGGTGAAGGGCACCAATTTCCAGGGACTTCGGGACGTGTCCTCTCCGGTTGAGCTGGGGAAATACTACAGCGAGAACGGAGCTGACGAGCTGGTGTTCTACGATATCACAGCGTCCAGCGAAGGCCGGAAGCTGTTCACGGACATTTTGACCGAGGTGGCCTCCACCATTTTTATCCCTCTGACCGTTGGCGGCGGCATCAACACCCTGGAAGATTTTGACCGGGTGCTGAAATGCGGCGCGGACAAGGTCAGCGTGAATTCCGGAGCCATCCGGAACCCGGATTTAATCGGCCAGGCTGCCCGGAAGTACGGCGACCAGTGCGTGGTGCTCTCCGCGGACGTAAAGCGGGTGGAGGGTCAATTCCGGGTCTTTGCCAAGGGCGGCCGGGAGGACACGGGAATGGAGGCCATTTCCTGGATTACCCGGTGCGTCCGGAACGGCGCGGGGGAAGTGGTGCTCAATTCCATCGATACCGACGGGGTCAAGGGCGGCTTCGACCTTCCCATGCTGGAGGCGGTGTCGGAGGCCGTGGACGTGCCGGTGATCGCCTCCGGCGGCGCCGGGTGCGTGGAGGATTTTGTGACGCTTTTCAAAACCCTTCCCAAGGTGGACGCAGGGCTGGCAGCTTCTATTTTCCACTTCGGTCAGGTAAAAATCCCGGAGCTGAAGGCGGTTCTCCGGGAAAACGACATTTCTGTGAGGTTATGAGTATGAATGTGGAGGAACTGAAATTTGACGAAAAGGGTCTGATTCCCGCGGTGGTCATCGACGACGAAACCGGGAAACTCCTGACCCTTGCCTATATGAACCGGGAGAGCCTGAACATCTCCCTGGAGAAGGGGCTTACCTGCTTCTGGAGCCGCTCCCGGCAGGAGCTGTGGCTCAAGGGGGAGACCAGCGGCAATTACCAGCACATCCTGTCCGTTACCGCCGACTGCGACGGGGACGCATTGGAAGTACGGGTGAGAAAGGACGGCCCCGCCTGCCACACCGGGGCGGAAAGCTGCTTCCACAATCCGATTTTCGGAGAAAAGAGCGAAAAATTCCAGCTGGAGGGGCTTTATCAGCTGCTTCAGAGCCGGAAAAAGGAACTGCCGGAAGGCTCTTACACCACCTACCTTTTCCAGAAGGGACTGGACAAAATTCTCAAGAAGGTAGGCGAGGAGAGCACCGAGGTCATCATTGCGGGCAAGGCTCAGGACAAGGCGGAGACCGTCTATGAGATTGCCGATCTTGCCTACCATGTGCTGGTGCTGATGGTGGAGCTGGGGATTTCCGTGGAGGATATCCGCTCCGAGCTTGCCAGCCGGCATATCATTGACCATAAGGTCAAGCAGGAGAAGATGACAAAGTAAGCATTGTCCTATTGCGATAAATTTCGTATAACACATGTCATTGCGAACCAGTCCGCAGACTGGTGTGGCCCCTTCCAAGGATTCCCTCCGGTCACAATCCGTCTCCCCTTGGCTCCCCCAAAGGGGGAGCTGGCGGCGAAGCCGACTGAGAGGGCAAATAGAAATCTTTCTGCCCCTTCGGGACAGGCCCTCATCCGTCTCGCGCTTGCGGGAGACGCGCGAGCCACCTTCCCCGTGGGGGAAGGCTTTTGAGACGGATTGACACACCAGTGTGAGCACTGGTTCGCAATGACAACTTCTATTATGGTGCCCGCCCGACTGTTAACAAATTTGTCGAATTTTGTTTTCAATTCTGTTATTGGTTGTTCAAAACCACCAAGTATTCTAAAGGCAAGAAAGGTTGCGGAAGCCGTGAGCCGCCTCCTTTCGAACTCCGTAGAATCCTCTTTTCTACCTCTCTTCTTTCCAAACCCCAAGCGAAAACCCCCGATGGGCGAACCATCGGGGGTTTTTCCGCATCTTCTGCCGAATTATGTAGCGCCGCCTTGACTTTTCGTCCCCCCGTTGTATAATAAAACCAGATAAACGGAGCCCTGCTCCCAAGAATAAGGAGATGCTTCCCATGTACCATCATATGACCATCGCCGGGCTGGAGCGGGATCTTCCCATCTGCCCCCTGAACGAGAATCTGTCCATTGCGGGCTTCGTCATTTTCGGCGACCCTGAGCTGACCGTGGCCTGCGCCAAGGAGCTGCTGGCCCGGGCTCCCGAATATGACTATATCATCACCGCCGAGGCCAAGGGTATTCCTCTGGCCCATGAAATGGCCCGTCAGGCCGGGAACCAGAAGTACATCCTGGCGCGCAAAGGCCCCAAGCTGTACATGCGGGACATCGTCGGCGTCAGTGTCCACTCCATCACCACTGCCAAAGAGCAGAAGCTGTATCTGGACGGCGCGGACGCTGCGCTGATGAAGGGTAAGAAAATTCTGATTGTGGACGACGTGATCTCCACCGGCGAAAGCCTCCATGCCCTGGAAGCCCTGGTGGAGAAGGCCGGCGGTATTATCTGCGGCCGGATGGCTATCCTTGCCGAGGGCGATGCCCAGGAGCGCAAGGATCTGATTTACCTGGAAAAGCTGCCTCTGTTCCACCCCGACGGAACCGTGCTGGGCTAAGAAAGCGAGAAACGAAACACCGCCTGCGAAAAAGCAGGCGGTGTTTTTTTAGTTGCAGTCCTCTTTGGGGTATTTCCTGCAAATCAGGAAGTAGGCGATCATCTGGGCGGCCAGGGTGAGAATCCAGGAAATGGGGTAGGAGACGAACAGGCACTCAGGCGTATGGAAGGCTCGGAAGAAGGTGTAGATCCAGAATACCCGGAAGGCGCAAATGCCCAGAACGGAGATAATCATGGGCGTCAGGGAGGCTCCCATGCCCCGCAGCGCGCCGGTGGACACGTTCATCTGGCCGCAGAGGAAATAGGGTAGAGTGATGAGACTCAGCCGCACCATGCCGTAGGCCGTAGCCGTAGGGGAGTCGGTGATATAAATGGACAGCAGCTGCTCCCCGAAGTACCAGGCGGAGAAACCGAAGACCATGCCCACCACCGTGACGCAGCCCATACAGGTCCACAGAATCCGCCGGGCCCGGCGGAACTTGTGAGCGCCCATATTCTGGCCGGTGAAGTTTACCGCCGTCTGCTGGAAGGAATCCTGAATGGCAAAGACGAAGCCCTCGATATTGGCGGAGGCGGCGCTGCCGGACATGCACACGTCCCCGAAGGAGTTGACGGAGGACTGAATCAGCACATTGGAAATGGAGAACAGAGAACTCTGAATGCCGGCAGGCAGACCCAGCCGGAGAATCTTCGACAGCTGGGCCCGGTGGAACTTCATTTTCCGAATGTCGAAGCGGCAGGCATCCGTCCGGCGCATCAAGGCTCGGATGACCAGCACCGCGGAAATGCCCTGGGAAATGGTGGTGGCCAGAGCCACACCGGCCACGTTCATATCCAGCTGGGTGACGAAGAAAATGTTCAGGATCACGTTCACAATTCCCGCAATGGTCAGATAAGCCAGCGGCCCCTTGGTGTCACCGGCGGCCCGGAGAATGGCGGCGCAGAAGTTATAGACCATGGTGAAGGTGCTGCCGCAGAAATAAATCTGCATGTAAATGGTGGAAAGGGGCAGGACGTTGTCCGGAGTGCCCATCATTTCCAGGAAATTGCGGCAGAAGCATACACCGACGATGGTCAGAGCCACGCCGCTGACCAGAGCCGTGGGGATGGCGGTGTGGATGGTGTCCTGCACCACCGTATCCTCCCGACTGCCAAGACCGTGAGCCACGGTAATGCCCGCGCCGATGGACAGGCCGATGAAGAAATTCACCATCAGATTGGTCAGAGAACTGGTAGAGCCCACGGCGGCTACGCTGACACTGCCGCAGAACTGCCCCACCACCACCAGGTCGGCGGCGTTGAACAGCAGCTGAAGTAAACTTGTGAAGATAATGGGAATCGCGTAGGAAACAATGGCGGGAAGCAGCGGGCCTTCCAGCATTCCCCGGTTGGGCTTAGCCACAGATCATACCCTCCTAACAAGAATTTTACAGATACTTGACATAGCATTGTTATTATAATCGATTTTTAGAAAAGTGCAAGTGGGAATACAGCTGGGACAACCGGCAGGCAATGTGCGCCTTGCCTCTCCCTATGGGAGAGGTGCCGAAGGCGGAGAGGGCGATATTTACCCTCTCAGTCACTTCGTGACAGCTCCCCCAGAGTGGGAGCCAAGGTGGAAAACGGATTGCTACGTCGGCCATTGGGGTCATATGTGTCCAGAAAAACTCCCCGGATGCGATTGCATCCGGGGAACTTTACGGGGTGGAAGAATCAGGCCTTGGCAGTCTTTCTCTGCTTTGCGATGGTGGTAACGCCCTCGATGGCCAGAACCACAGCCAGGATCACCAGCATCAGACCCAGAACCACCTGAACGTAGGGGCCCCAGTCGGCGCCGCCGGCCAGGATGACGTTGAACTGCTGCCAGGAGTTGATCAGCAGGGAGGCGATGGTGACGCAGAGCATGAAAGCCATGGGAATCAGGAACATCTTGTTGTCCTTACCCACGTTGCCCAGCCAGGTAGCCACAGCCAGCAGCCCCAGAGCGGCCAGCAGCTGGTTGGCGGAGCCGAACAGCGCCCAGATCTTGGCGTAGCCGTTCAGACCCAGCAGGATGCCCAGCACCACGGTGATGCCGGTGGCGATGTAGGGGTTGGCCATGACCTTCTTCACGCCGGTGACATTCTCGGGGGTCTCGCCCTTGGTGCCGTCAATCCAGAACTCCTGGAACATGAACCGGGCCAGACGGGTGGCGGTGTCCAGAGAGGTCAGGCAGAAGGCGGAGTAGGTCAGAACCAGCAGGGTGTAGAGGATGTTGAACAGGCTCTGGTTGCCGCCGGCGATCTGAGAAGCCATGCCCGCGACACCACCGGCGAAGATGTCGGTAGCACCGGCGGTGTGGCCGGTCTGACGGGCGTAAGCGATGGCGACCAGGGTAATGACAGCCAGCACGCACTCCAGCAGCATTCCGCCGTAGGCAATGGGCTTGGCATCGGTCTCCTTATCCAGCTGCTTGGAGGTGGTGCCGGAGGAAACCAGGGAATGGAAGCCGGAAATGGCACCGCAGGCAATGGTGGTGAACAGCACCGGGAAGATGGGCTGCTTGATACCGGCGGCGTTCATGCCGTCGCCGATGGCGACCAGACCCGCGCCGGTGGAATCCACCATGCTGGGGTGCGCGATCACAACGCCGATGGCGGCAATGGCCAGCATGGCGTACAGCAGGAAGGAGGACAGGTAGTCACGGGGCTGGAGCAGAATCCAGACGGGGGTGACGGAGGCAATGGCGATGTACAGGCCAACAATCCACATCCAGGCGGTGTTGGACAGGTAGATGGGATGCCAGTTCATGCCGATGGCCATGCACAGGCAGATGGCGATGACACCGGCGATGGTGGAAACGCCCATGGGGGCATTCCGGCGGTAGACCATGAAGCCGAAGGCAATGGCGATAACGATGAAGAGCAGAGAAACCATGGCCACAGAGGCGGGGGTAGCGGAGGCGGCCAGATCCACCTGACCGTCCACATACTTGGCGGCGAAGGTGCCGGCCACGATGGAAGCGAAGGCAGCCACCACCAGGATCAGGGTCAGGTAGGAGAAGATGATGAACAGACGCTTTGCCCGCAGGCTCATGTTGGCGGAGATGATCTCGCCGATGGACTTGCCCTTATGGCGGACGGAGGCAAACAGGGCGCCGAAGTCATGGACGCCGCCGAAGAAGATGCCGCCCACCAGAATCCACAGCAAACAGGGCAGCCAGCCGAACATGGCGGCGGAAATGGGGCCGGTAATGGGGCCGGCACCGGCGATGGAGGAGAAGTGGTGTCCCATCAGCACAGGGGCCTTGGCGGGAACGTAGTCGATGCCATCCTCCATGGTGTGCGCGGGGGTGGGCTCGTTGGTTTCACCGACGCCCCACTTCTTGCACAGGTAGCGGCCGTAGAAGATGTAGCCGCACAGGAGAACGGCGATTCCGATCAGAAGAAGTACGAGACCGTTCATTGGATTGATAACTCCCTTTCTTTCACTTTTTCCGGGGACGGAAATTCCGCTCCAGATTCTTTCTGGCTCCCACACCCGCTGGATTGGAGTAGAAGCTTTTCGTGGATGTTTCCATAGCTGCCAGCTGATACTCCGTCCAGCCTTGGAGTCCCAGCATATAGTACTTGCGGAAGCGGGTGCGCTTCAGCAGCTTTTTCGCCTCCGACGAAATAGAACCCGCCAGCACCACCAGGCCAACATTGGAAAACATGTGCTCCTTATGGGGGCGAACCAGGGAAAGCCCTGCCGCCTTGGTGCGGTCGATGTGCTTTTGCAGATCCTCCGCGCTCAGGTGCTCGGTCTGGAGGAAGTACACATATTCGTGCTGCTCCATGGCCGACAGAACGTGCTTTCTGGAAATCAGATAATTCTCATCGCGCAGGAAGTAGGTAGCCATGGCGGGATAGACAGTGCCCTCAACGGTCACGTCACGCTCCACATCATAGGCATGAGAATAGGCATCCAGCAGCCGGTTCAGCTGCTGCTCGGGGGTGAGATCCATAGGTGTTCCTTTCGTTTTCCAGTGCCTTCCGGATGGGATGGCGAGATAACGGGCTCATTATACACCCGACTTGTCCGTTTGTGAAGCACAATTGTCTGCGACTGAGAAGATTCGTTTACAATTACCAAAAACTTAATTCATGAAATATTCATATTGTGCGTTCTGCGCAGGAATTCCTGCATTGCGGGAAAATGGCTTTTATGCCTTCCCCTCCGGGTGGTGCTCCGCGCAGCGAATTAAAATCTAACAATTGCCAGTGGCAATTGCTCCATAATGTAAAGGTGGCTCGCGCGTCTCCCGCAAGCGCGAGACGGATGAGGGACTTGCCTCTCCCTTTGAGAGAGGTGCCGGAGGCGGAGAGGGCTTATTTTACCCTCTCAGTCAGCTTCGCTGCCAGCTCCCCCAAAGGGGGAGCCAAGGGAGCGTTCTTACGATGGTTCTCGGGAAAAAAATCGGCTCCCCTTGAAAACCCAAGGGGAGCCGACGGATATTCCATTGTTTAACGGACGAAAACCATATCCGGGGTGATGTCCTTCAGGCTCTTCGCGCCGCACATGGTCATGGCATCGGACAGTTCCCCGCCGATCTTGTCGATGTAGAGCTTCACGCCTTCCTCGCCGCCGCCGTAAACCGCGGAAACGAAGGGGCGGGCGATGATCACCGCGTCTGCGCCCATGGCCAGAGCCTTGAACACGTCCACGCCGCTGCGCAGACCGCCGTCCACCAGAATCTTCACGCCGCTGCCCTTCAGAGCCTCCACAATGGCCGGAAGCACTTCGGCGGTGGCGGGACACTGGTCCAGAACCCGGCCGCCGTGGTTGCTGACCACGATGGCGGCGGCACCGGCCTGCTTGGCCTTCAGAGCGCCCTTGACGGTCATGATGCCCTTGACGATGAAGGGCTTGCCCGCCATCTTGGCGATCTCTGCCAGCTGCTCCACGGTTTTGCTGCCGGCAGGGGGATTCATGCCCTTCAGGAAGGGCAGACCCGCGCCGTCCACGTCCATGGCCACGGCGAAGCAGTGGGAGGCGTGTACCAGCTCCATCTTGGCGCTCACAGTCTCCTGGTTCCAGGGCTTCACCGTGGGCACGCCCATGCCCTGACAGGCGGCGATGGCGCTGCATGCGGACTTCATCACATCGGCGTTCAGACCGTCGCCGGTGAAGGCGGCAATGCCGTTTTCCGCGCAGGCCTTGACCAGCACGTTGTTGTAGGCCAGGTCGTCGTACTTATCGGAGTAGTGCATGGTCACCGCCCCCACAGGGCCGGCGAAGAAGGGGTAGCGGAAGTGCTTTCCGAACAGCTCCAGGGAGGTGTCCGGATCGCCGCCCTCATGGATGGTGTCCATGTTCACCCGGATGCGCTGCCAGGCGTCGAAATTCCGGATGGCGTTGTCGCCTACGCCCTTGGCGCCGGGGCCGGGAACGTGGTTGGTGCAGGCACGGCCATTGCACACGGGGCAGGCCTTGCAGTTGGGGCTCATGGCCTGCCGGGCGTTGGCAAGAACTTCGGAATAAGTCATATTTGTTTCCTCCTGAGGAATTTTTCTTTTATCATAGCACGCTTTGTCAGAAAAGTCACGTCCCATAAGAAAAAATGTCCCCTGGCGGGACGAAAAAAGGCTCCCCTTGGTGACCAAGGGGAGCTATCATGACCGTCTCACGCAAGGCCATGACTGAGGAGATCAGAACTTTTCATTTTGACAATCCCCCAGTCAGCTTCGCTGCCAGCCCCCTTTGCACAAGGGGGCCATTTTTTAGCCCTTGACGCCGCCGGCGGTGAGGCCGCTGGTCAGGTTCTTCTCGATGGACATGAACAGGATGACAACGGGGATGATGGCAAAGATGGAGGCGGCAAACAGGTACTGCCACTCGATGATGTTGTAGCCGTTGAAGATGTTGATGCCCACGGTCAGAGGCTTGATGGTCTCGGTGGAGATCAGGCACAGAGCCACGGTGTACTCGTTCCAGGCGTTGATGAAAATGAAGATCAGGGTGGTGACGATGCCGGGGGCAGCCACGGGCAGCAGCACCTTGAACATGGCCTGAATCCGGTTGCAGCCATCGATGGTGGCGGCCTGCTCCATCTCCGCGGAGATGGACAGGAAGGTACCCCGGAGCAGCCAGATGGTGAAGGCCTGGTTGAAGGCAGCGTTGATGAAGATCAGACCGAGCAAGGAGTTCGTCAGGTTCAGTACCTGCATGACCTTGTAGATGCCGATCAGCAGCACCACGGGAGCGAACATCTGGGAGACGATGATGAAGCCCAGGAAGGCGGTCTGCCCCTTGAACCGCATCCGAGCCAGGGCATAGGCTGCGGGAATGCCGCAGACCATGGCGATGGCGGTGGAACCGGCGGCAATGATGACGGAGTTGACCATGTACTTGGCCATGGGTGCTTTGACCCAGATGTCAGCGAAGTTAGACCACAGGGCTTTGACGGGGAAGAGTCTGCCGTCCATGGCAAAAATCTCATTGCGGCTTTTCAGAGCGGTGGTAAACATCACGAAATAAGGATAGAGAATGAACAGGCTGATGAGCACCACCACGAAGTACAATAGAATTCGGCTCAGGAGCTTGCCCCAGTTGATGCGGGAGGATTCCAGGGTCATAATCATTCATCTCCTTTCTTCAGAGTGGAAACCATGTAGCAGCTGGCGCACACCAGCAGAATGAGGAAGCCGATGACGGATACCGCGGCGGCTTCGCCTTGCTTACCGTTGTAGAAGGCCAGCTTGTAGAGGTAGGTGACCAGGGTGTCGGTGCGGCTGGCGGGGTCGCCCTTGGTGATGGTCCAGACGATGGGGAAGGAGTTGAACACATAGATGATGTTCAGCACCGTAGCCACGGTCAGGCTGGGCTTGACCAGGGGCAGGGTGATGTGGAACAGCTTCTGCCAGTAGTTGGCACCGTCCACGGTGGCCGCTTCATACAGGGCACTGTCGATGCTCTGCAGGCCGGACAGGGCGGTGAAGCAGACGAAGGGAATGGTGACGAAAATACCGCAGGCGATTTCCCAGGCGAAGTAGGCCTCCGGGGTAGGCGTCCAGTTCACATTCTGCTGAATAATGCCCAGGGTTTTCAGCAGGGTGTTCAGGGCACCGTAGTCGGTGTTGATGATGAACTTCCAGGCAGAGGCCTGAATGACCAGGGTGGTTGCCCAGGGGAAGACAACGATGGCTCGGGCGATTTTCCGCCCCTTGAATTCATTGTTCAGCAGCAGCGCCAGAATGAAGCCCAGCACCGTGGACAGCACCACGACCAGAATGGTCCAGACGATGGTATTTTTCAGAACCATGGCAAATTTGGCACTTTCCAGCACCTTCTGGAAATTCTTGAAGCCATAGAAGCCCTTGATGAGGCCGGCCTTTGTGACCTGACTGAAGGCCATGCGGAAGACGAAGCCGATGGGAATGACAATGAAAATTGCCATCAGGATGACGCTGGGCAGAATCCACAGGTAGGGTTCTGCCGTGCTTTGCAGCTTGTACGGTTTTTTCATGTTGGATGGTACCCCCTTTGATATGCAGCCGCTTTCAAAACGCGGCTTCTCGTGCGGCAGCACTTTGAAAAAGGCTGCATGGAAGACAGACCGGAATTCCCCGGGTCACCGGACTTGGCGGAAAACACGCGCGCTTGCCGATTGCGCGGCACTTTTGAGACGGACAGTGGGCCGGGCCAAAGCCCGGCCCACTGGAATGCTAGGTTACAGCGGTGTCGGTTGTGGGAAATTAACCGGCGATCTCGGACTGGAGGTTATCCAGCAGCTCCTGAACGTTGCCGCCCAGCAGAGCCTGCTGCTCCACATCGATGACACCCTGCTTCACGTCAGCCCACTCGGCCTTGGCGGTGGGGTAGAACTTAGCGGAGCCAACGATGTCGATCCAGGCGCCCATGGCGGAGTCGGCAGCGGCGCAGGCCTCACCACCGGCGGTGGTAGCGGGCAGGAAGCCCTCCATCAGAACCCACTCGGAGTAGGGCTCATCGTCGTAGAAAGCGTCAACAACAGTGGTGATGGCAGCCATGGTGGCGTCGTCCTGGCTGTTGTCGAAGCACATGATCCGGTCCATAACACCGGCGGAGACGGAGGTGCCGGAGTTGTTGGGGATAGCGGCGAAGCCGTAGTTCACACCGGCCTCACCGGCCTGGCTGGACAGTGCGTTGGGGGCGATCATCATGGCCAGCTTGCCGGCGCAGAACAGATCCTGCAGGGTGTAGCGGGTCTCGTTGGCGGGGTCGGAGTTGGTCAGGCCTTCCTTGACCAGGCCGATCTCATACTCAACAGCGGCCACGTTCTCGGCAGAGTTCAGAGTCCAGTTGCCCTCGGCGTCAACAAAGTCGCCGCCGTTGTTCCAGGTGTAGTAGGCGAAAGCGGCCTGGCCTTCGTCAGTGGTCATGTCGATACCCCAGGGGTACACATCGGGGCACTTCTCCTTGATGGTCTTGCAGGCGGCGGTCAGCTCGTCCCAGGTGGTGGGGACTTCCACACCGGCCTGCTCCAGGATGTCCTTATTGTAGTACATAGCACGGGCGGAAGCCAGATCGGGCACAGCCCACACGGTGCCGTCCACAACGGACTGATCCAGGAAAGCCTGGTAGAACTTGGCGTAGGTCTCGGCAGAGCACCACTCCTCGGCGGGCAGCAGCAGGCCGTCAGCCTGGTAGTCGGCGAACACGTCGATGTTCAGCAGGTCAGGAGCCTGGCCGTTGGCGATCCGGGTGTTGACCACGGTGTAGATGTCGTTCCAGGAAACGCAGTCCACAACCAGGTCAATGCTGTCGTTGGCGGCCTCGAACTTCTTCTCGAAGTCAGCCCACCAGTCGGCGGTCTTGGGGCCGTACTGTGCGGCAATCATGGTAACGGTGGTCTTCTCACCGTCGGCGGCGGGAGCGGCCTGGGTGGCGGGAGCGTCGGCCTTGGGAGCCTCGGTGGCAGCGGGGGCAGCATTTCCGCCGCAGGCGACCAGGGTCAGAGCCATGGCCAGAACCAGCAGCAGGGAGATAATCTTCTTCATCGTGTTTCCTCCATTGTAATTAAGTATGCAATCAACAGTGCTATGCACTGATAATGCCGAACCGGATTTGTCTTTTTCTATCCTTACCCCTAGTATACAGGAAAAAAACGAGAAGTCAATGAAAAATCGCCGGAAAATGGGGTAGAATTCGACGAAATAGACAAAATTGGATGTTTCAACAATTCTGAATGCTTCAAATTGTATAATTTTACAAAATATAAAATCACAAAAACAGACCTGAAAAATGGTTGCCAATCGATATTTTCTGTGGTATACTGAAGAAAAT
>OHGA01000043.1_pt1 | contig 46163 bp, 40 predicted proteins | sample 1567621 | NCBI WGS metagenome assembly OHGA01 (sample SAMEA3879607, study PRJEB24766) | human gut metagenome | biome: human-associated habitat; feature: feces | place: USA | collected 1985/1987
GTAAGCTTTATCGTACTTTTTCAGCTTTGTGCGCATGGCTTCCGACGCTGGAACATATTTATCCAGCAATGCTCCCAATTCTTCCATCTTCGATTTCTTGTTAAGAAGATTGGTGTCTGCCATGAGCGTCATAATCTGTTCCTTCATTCTGCTCAGATGAACCACTTCCTTGAATACTCTCGGTGGAATATGGCTGCGTCCGGTCTTGCTGGCACTCTCACCGCGTTCCAAATCAGGATATTTCTTGACCATATGCTCCCAAAACCTGTCCTGCCACTGTGTCAGCTTCTTCTTGTTGCCGACGATTTCCTTGGCACTGAGCCTCCCATCCGCCGTCAAAGGGACAAAAGAAAGGTGCATATGAGGCGTTTTCTCGTCCATATGCACCACAGCAGATATAATGGTTTTCGGGTCTTGGTGTTCCCTGATAAAGTTCAGCGCCTCCTGAAAATAGGCTTTGATCTCGTCTTTCTTCTTTCCTTTGAAGAACTCTGGCGTTGCGGTTACAAGTGCTTCCACCACACGCACGCTGTCCGAGCGGGTGCGGCAACCGACCTCCTTGATCTGTCGCTCTGCCTCTGCCCGGTATTTTTGTTCCGGCGTAATCAGGTGAAAATTCAAGTGGCTGCGGCTCTTGTCAATGTCAGGGTTGCTGGCGTAATTCTCTTTTGTGCGCTCATTGTGCGCCTCAATATTGGAAATCTCCGGCCCTTTGTACTTGGCAAAGCGGAGAATGGCAAACTGCGGCTTACTCATTTATTTTTCCCTCCGTTTCTGCCAGATCAGTTCATAACCCAGCGCGTCGGCAAGCTCGACGACCTCTTTATAGCGGATGCTCTCCCGCTGCAACTTGGCGGACAAATTGGGAACGCTGTCCGACCAGCCATATTCATCATGAAGAAGATCGACAACCTCTTGCATGGTAAATCCGGTGCGGACGATCTGCGCCTTGATTTCGTTGCGTACATTCATATTCAAATTCCCTCCAAAATTCAGATCATGAAACAGCGAAGCAGGTACGCCTTCCGACGTATCCGCTTCGCTGTATCGTAAAAATTTCTGTTGTCATCAAATCCGTTCAGAATTGCTGGTGTGATGTCCTGTCCACAGGTGGCAGCTACCGTTTTTCCTATTCCGCATGATTTAGTTTCAAACCGTGTGTTTTCAAATGCTTCCGTGCATCTGCTTTCCTGTTCCGAGAAGCGCGGTTTCGTGAAGCCATTTCTGTCAACGGTCAAATTCTTTGCGGATTTCACTTGTCTTGATTCACGCTCCCAAATATAGGCTCTGCCGGTCAGCATTCTTCCTATATAGCGGTATTGGGGGCAAAACGCTGCGTACATACGTACACGGCGCGGCGGGCAAAATCAATCCCGCCATCCTTCCGGTACGTACGTACGCTCTGAAACATCGGAAAACCCGTTTATATTGGGTCTGGCAACCGCTTCTATTCCGAAGAAGCCCCATACCCGCCGACCGGCGGCGTTGGTGATCTTGTTGCAATATTCCAGATTGTACTTGCTTTGGTTCGCAATCACACTGTCGCTGAAGCTGCGGCGTTTCAGCGGCGTTAGGTTGTTTTCCTCACACCACATCCGGTAAATCTCGTACAAATCTTTAGAGCTGATGGTACAGTCTGCTTTCAGCCGGATATAGCCCTCAGATTCTAGAAAATCAAAGACATTGTTGTTATCCCGCTTGACCGCCTCACGGTTATCCCGCGTGCGCTGGCTTTCCGTGAACTTGAAGTTGTTGGCTACAAGCCTCTGCAAGCCCTCAAATGCCCAAAGGAAAATACCATCGGTCTCTGCTTTCATCTTTTCGGCAAGGTCTGGGTCATCCACCCGTCCGGCAGACTTTTCCTTGGTGGTCAGCACAAGCTGTCTGCGGTAAAATCCGTCACTCCGGTCGTAAAGCGCTTGCAGATCGCCATTGGAGAATGCCAACAAACGGGCAAACATCCAGCCCTGATAGCTCTGCTTGCCCTTGCGCTCCAAATCCATTTTGCCTTGAGCGGTCACGATGGACTTGACGTAGTTGGTCTGCCGCAGCGCTTCCATCCGCATATCGTCATCCACACACAGCAGAATGTGTTCCAGGTCGGCGCGGGCAAAACGGTTTTCGGAAATTTTGCCAATACTGCCGTCCTTCATGTTGCTGCCGAGAAGCGCACCCAGCACAGCGCCGATCTGCGATTTTCCTTCGCCGCCGTTTCCCTTAATCACCATCATGCGCTGCCCTTTGTTGCTGGGAATCAGACAATAACCGATGAACTCCTGCAAGGTGGGGATGTCCTCCGCATACAGCAATCCATCCAAAAAGGATAGCCAGAGGGCAGGTACTGGGGCATCCGGACGGTACGCCACCGGAAGTCTGCTGCGTACAATATCAGGTTTGCCCTCAGTAAAGCTGCCGTCCAGCTCCAACGTGCCGTTTGCCAGATGGATTTTGTCTGTCTCCGGCACGAAATCCTCTACATGAGCCGCCAGCTTCATCACTTCCAGAATGTTTGTGATTTTGCGGGGGATGTTGTTCACGGCGCAGCATTTCAGTTCTTCGTAGATCTCGCCACGAAGCGGCAGATCATCGGTCACTCTGCCGTCCGGCGTAAAGAAAGCACCGTTGGCAAAGATGATTTTCCGGCTGCTCAGAAATTCATCACAGAACAGCGCCTCATTGATATTTGTGCCATCAAACCAGATGGGCGCGTCTAAATTAGCCGATTTCCGTTTCGTCACGAGCATCCACCTCCTTTGCCGTCCGTTTCAGGCGTTCTTCCAGCCGGTCGATCATGCCATCTTTTTGAAGCATATCCACAGTTTTCACACGAGCCTCCAACTCTGCAAAGGTTAAAATATCTGTCAAATCCTCGATATAATCGAGCATCTGGCAGGCTTCCACGAAACGGTCATCAAGAGTATCCTCCGGTGTTTCGGGTGCGTACTGCACCTTCCAATGCTCCAAAAGATGCAGATAATCGCATAACACCCGCCGACAGTGCAGTTCCTCTCTCTGGAACGCCTTTGCCAGCGGGTATTTCGGTTTCCGCAGTGCTGCCGCAGCAGGGGGCTTGTCCGGGTCAATCCCAAAGTCATACGCCAGCTTCTGCGCCGCCTCATAGTTGCTCAGATTGAACAGCCTTGCCGTAAGGCCGATCACGTCACCAGTTGCTCCGCAACCGAAGCAGTAGAAGTAATCCTCATTCAGCTTCATGCTGGGCGTGTGGTCATTGTGGAAGGGGCAGCAGGCCATATTGCCGCGCCCGACCTTCAAACCGTAGTGTTCGGCAGCTTGTCTCACTGTGACCACCGCCTTGACGTTTTCAAAAAGATTCATACAAATACCTCCGTAATTTTTTGACAATTTCCTCTTGTCACCTGAATATACGGAGAAAAACGGGTTGAGCCGGAAAATCCGGCATTTCCGCAAAAAAAAGAAAAAGCCGCCCTGAATTTTTGCAAAAATGCAAAAATCACAGGACGGCGAATGTTCACAAGATATGCCTTGATATTATTCCACTTATTGAATATAATAAAGTTAGTTTTGGGGAAGGAGGGCGAATGCGAATGAAATACCTGTCAACCTTTGAAGCAGCAGAGAAATGGGGCATCTCCCATCGGCGCGTGAACGTTCTCTGTAATGAGGGGCGCATCACCGGCGCACAGCGGGCAGGAAGCCGCTGGATTATCCCGGAAAATGCAGAGAAGCCCGCCGATGCCAGAATCCGAAGCGGGAAGTATATCAAAAAGCCGACAGAGGAAAGGGGGACATAAGCGATGGCGAACACCTTTTTACCCGGTACTGTCCGGGAGCGGATTGCCGATCTGATAAAATACCATAAAGTATCCCAGACAGACCTTGCGCTGAAAATCGGCTGCGGAGACAGCTTGCTCAGCCGGTTTCTGACCGGAAAGACAGACAAGCTTGGAGACGAAAACATTATCCGCATTGCCAGAGTCTTTAACGTCTCCACCGACTTTCTTCTGGGCATAACTAACGTCCCTGACAAAAAGAATTATGCCATTGACGAGCTTGGCTTATCTGCACAGGCGGCAAGGAATCTCTACGCCGGAAAAGCAAACGCTCAGGTAGTCAATTACCTTCTGGAAAGCCCTCGTTTTCTTGATTTGACCTACATATTGGAGCAGTATTTCAACGATACGGTTGCCGCTGGGTATGCTGCGCAGAATCAGCTATATACGACTATCAGCAGCCTGACGCGGAAAACGGTAAAAACGGAAGCTGGCGCACAAGCCGCAAGGGACATTGCGCATCTGAGAACATCGGTTTATCAAGCTGACCTTGCCACCATTGAGAATCAGTTTATGCTTGCGGTCAGGGAAGTGAAAAAGGAAATCGGCAACGACTTTGCCGCCATTCAGTCGATGACCACAGAGCAAGCCAAAAGAATGTTTACAGAGGTTGCAAAAGGGCAGGATATGACAAATCCAACCCTTACACCGGAGCAGGTATCTGATCTGATTATCGGCAGTGTGGCTGGCTTGGATGGTGTCAATCAGGATGCGTTGAATACGCTTGGACAGGCGTTGACTGGCTTTTTCCAGACCACCTTAGAGCAAGCACCATCACAGGAGAAGGACGATGAAGAAAGAGGATAATGAGCGGCTCTGTGCGCTGGCTCAAAAAGGGGACACAGAGGCTCGTGACCTTCTTCTGAAAAACAATCTGGGTTTCATCCGCAAAACCGCCAATGAGATTTATATGAAGTCCAATCTGGCAGAGAGTGACCTCAGTACAGAAACCAGCGATCTGGAACAGGAGGGCTGCCTCGGTCTGCTGACCGCCATTCCCCTCTTTGACAGCAGTAAGGGTATCAAGTTTTTGACTTACGCCGCACCGTTCATCCGCAACGCCATGACCGACCTGATACGGGATGTTTTCTCCCAATATGAGCAGAGAATGACCAGCACCACAGACGGACTTGCCTTGCAGAAAATCCGATTGGATGAGATCCTTCCCGGTGAGGAACGGCTGCTGCGCATTGAAGCCATTGCTGATCCGACCGTCATGTCCCCGGAACAGATTTATGTGGACAAAGAAACCATGCGTGAGCTGTACGAAGGTTTGGGCAGACTTTCCGAGCGTGAGCAAGCCTATCTGCTATACCGCTATGGCTTTACGGACGATGTGGAGCATACGATGATCGGCTCAGCAATTCATTTCAATCTGCGGGAGAGCCGCGCAAAGACGTTGGAAGATACCGCGATGGACAACCTCTGGCTGGAGCTGCCGTGGTGGTTTTAGTGTATATCGCTGCGGCGGGACGAGGGCTGTATATACCTCTGCTTCCTTCTCCGGCCAGTCGGATTTTGCTTTTCAAAAATCCTGCATTTGTGTCACCTTGGTGTCACAAAATCCGCCTGTCCTACTGACGCTGAAAAGCGTCTGCCAACCGCTATCTGCCCTCATAGCAGATGGCGAAGCCAGCCCCTTTCCCGCGTCAGCCGGAAGCAAAGGTATAACACACTAGACTTTGCAAGCAAAATCGTGTGCCAACAGGGATGCTCGCGCCCCTATTGGAAACCCAGCGTCAAAGAGGATTCTCCCCTCTGAACTCCCCATATTTTCTTTGCAGTGAGTACCCAAACTGTAAAAATACAGTTTGACGCCACCGCTCAGAAAATAGCAAAACTGCCGCAACATTCATCTTGCATCGTGATGAAAATTGCAGCAGTTTTTTGCTTTATTCCAGCTCAAATGCGCCGGTATAAAGCTGATAATAGGTGCCTTTTTCAGCAATCAGCTTTTCGTGATTACCTCGTTCGATGATGTGTCCATGGTCAAGCACCATGATCACGTCCGAGTTCTGTACCGTGGACAGGCGATGAGCGATGACAAACACCGTCCGTCCCTTCATCAGTTTGTCCATACCTCCCTGTACCAACGCTTCGGTTCGGGTGTCAATGGAGGAAGTCGCCTCGTCCAGAATCATCACCGGCGGATCAGATACCGCAGCACGGGCAATGGAGATAAGCTGCCGCTGCCCCTGACTAAGACCGCTGCCGTCACCTTTCAGGACCGTATTGTATCCCTGCGGCAGCATACGAATAAAGCCGTCCGCATTTGCCAGCTTTGCAGCTGCGATACATTCCTCATCGGTGGCATCCGGGTTTCCGTAGCGCAGGTTTTCCATTACCGTTCCGGTAAAGAGGTTCACCTCCTGCAAGACAATGCCCAGGCTGCGGCGCAGGTCGGCTTTCCTGATTTTATTGATGTTGATGCCATCATAGCGGATCTTGCCGTTATCAATATCGTAAAAGCGATTGATCAAGTTGGTAATGGTTGTCTTACCTGCGCCCGTTGCGCCAACAAAGGCAATTTTCTGTCCCGGCTCCGCATAAAGGGAAATGTCATGCAGAACGGTCTTGTCCGGTGTATAGCCGAAATCCACATGGTCAAATACAACACGCCCCTCCAACTTGGTATAGGTCAGCGTTCCATCGTGATGCGGATGCTTCCACGCCCATATTCCGGTACGTTTTTCAGCTTCCCGCAGTTCGCCGTTTTCTTCCTCTACATTTACCAGGGTTACATATCCTTCATCCGTTTCTGGCTGCTCATCCATGAATGCAAAAATGCGCGAGGCACCCGCCAGCGCTGTGACAATGGAATTGAACTGATTGGAAATCTGAGAGATCGGGTTGTTGAAATTGCGTGAAAGCGTCAGAAAAGAAGCGATTGCGCCAAGTGTCAGTGCCCCCGTTCCCTGCAAGCCAATATTGGTGATGCCGGAAATCGCCATATAGCCGCCCAATATCGCAATAATGACATACTGCACATAGCCCAGTGCATTCATCATGGGCATTATGGAATTGGCGTAGCCGTTGGCACTGGCGGCGGCAGATGCCCACGCCCGGTTCTTTTCGGCAAGTTCCTTTTTTGCGGTTTCCTCATGGCAGAAAACCTTAATGACCTTCTGCCCGTTCACCATTTCCTCCACATAACCGTTGACATCCGCAAGTGTTTTTTGCTGCATCACGAAGAAAACACCAATCTTCCCGGTGACCATCTTGACGAGCTGCAAAATCAGAAGCATGACCAGCACGGCAACCAGCGTCAGATAAAAGCTGACATAGAGCATACAGACAAATACCGCCACGATGGTAAAGACCGAGGAAATAAGCTGCGCCATAGACTGTGCGATCATCTGGCGGAGGGTATCGGTGTCGTTGGTATAAAGGCTCATAATATCGCCGTGGGTGCGGGTATCAAAGGCACGTATGGGGAGGCGCTGCATTTTTTCAAACATTTCGTCCCGAATCTTTTTCAGCGTTCCCTGCGCGATGGTTACCATGACACGGTTATAAAAAAGCGTAGCCAGAACACCGATCAGATAGACTGCGCCGATTACGACCAGCACCTTCAAAAGCTGTGTGAATACCGGGGCAGAGCTTGTGAGCAGGGGTGCGATATAATCGTCGATCAGCGATTGCAGGAACAGCGCCGAAGCAGCGGACGCAATGGCGCTGAGCAAAATACAGATCACCACAAAAATGAGCTGTCCCTTATAGTCCTTCATATAGGAAAGCAGCCGCCGCAGTGTCTTGGTGTCAAATTGCTGCTTCTGCATCATATCTCCCGAAACCGGTCCGTTTTTCTTATTCATGATCTCTGTCTCCTTTCTTCTGGGATTCATACACTTCTTTGTAAATATCGCAGGTTTTCAGTAATTCATCATGCGTTCCGCACGCTGCGATTTTACCATCGTCCATAACAACGATTCGATCGGCGTGCTGTACGGAGCTGACGCGCTGTGCAATGATGATTTTGGTCGTATCCGGGATAAACTCCGCAAAGGATTTTTGGATGGAAGCATCCGTTTTGGTATCAACAGCAGAAGTGGAATCGTCCAGAATCAGAACCTTTGGTTTTTTCAGCAGAGCGCGGGCGATGCAAAGCCGCTGCTTTTGACCGCCTGACACATTGGTGCCGCCCTGCTCGATATAGGTATCATATTTGTCAGGGAAGCTCTGAATGAACTCATCCGCACAGGCCAGACGGCAGGCTTCCTCGATTTCTTCATCCGTGGCATTTTCGTTGCCCCAACGCAGATTTTCTTTGATCGTGCCGGAGAACAGTTCGTTCTTTTGCAGCACCATGGCAACGGCATTGCGTAATACGTCCAGATCATATTTACGCACATCCACGCCGCCTAACAATAACTGACCGGAACTCACGTCATAGAGCCGCGGAATCAACTGAACAAGACTGGACTTGGAAGAGCCCGTGCCGCCGATGATGCCAACGGTCTGCCCGGAGGCGATAGAGAGATCAATGTTGCTCAGCACCTTCTTGTCCGCCTTCGCCGCATACGCAAAGCTTACCTGCTCAAAGCGGATGGAGCCGTCCCTGACGGTCATTTCCGCGCCGGTCGGGTTGGCAATATCCGTTTTTTCCTCCAGCACTTCCGCAATGCGACGGGCAGAGGCAAGGGAGATGGTGATCATGGTAAAAACCATGGAGAGCATCATCAGCGCCATCAAAATCTGCGTGGCGTAGGAGAACAGCGCCGTCAGATCGCCGGTGGTCATGCCAAGTGCCGCACTGTTCCCGCTTGCGACAATGGCTTTTGCGCCGATCCATGAGATCAGGATCATGCAGGCGTACATGAAGAACTGCATGATGGGCGAGTTGAACGCCAGCAGTCGTTCTCCGGCAGCAAAATCCTCATAGATACTTTGAGAAATGCCTTTGAACTTTTTGATCTCGTGATCCTCCTGATCAAAGGATTTTACCACACGGATGCCCCGGACATTTTCCTGCACCACATTATTGAGTGTATCGTAAGTGCAAAAAACGCGGCTGAATATTGGACCGACCTTGCGAATGATCAAAAGCAGCAACACCGCCATAATGGGAATGACCGCAAGGAAAATGAGTGCAATGGTCGTGTTGATGCGGAAAGACACGATCATGGAAAATACCAGCATGACGGGGCCGCGCACTGCCATGCGGATCAGCATTTGATAGGCATTCTGAATATTGGTCACGTCGGTTGTCAGGCGGGTGACGATGGAAGCAGTAGAGAACTTATCAATGTTGGAAAAGGAAAAGGTCTGCACGTTGTCATACATATCCTGTCTCAGATTTGCCGAAAACCCTACGGAGGTTTTCGCCGCAATGTGTGCGGAAAGTACGCCTGTCAGTAATTGCAGCGCAGCAAAAATCAGAATGGCGATACCAAACTTCCAGACGGCTGCCATGTTCCCCAAGTCGATCCCCTGATCGATCAAATCTGCCATACGGAGCGGGATCAGGATCTCAAAGGCTGCCTCCAGAACGGAGAGCAGGATCGTGAGAATGGAGCCTCGCTTATATTCCCGCAGGCTCCCCAATAAGGTTTTTATCATGTTGAACCTCCAATTTGTTTGTATGTAGTACGCTACACTTCAGGGCTATATAAAAGCCGATTATCCATCGGCTTTTACGTCAAATGTTCTGCAACGGTCAGCAGCAAATCTCTCAGCCGCTCACGATCCTCCGGGGAAAGGGGAGCTAACAGCATTTCCTCGTTGGCGTGCATATTTTCCTGCATATCCTTGTCGATGGCTTCTGCCTGCGGTGTCAGTTTGACATACTTATTGCGCCCATCTTCGCAGGGCCAGCATGTAACATAGCCGCTTTGCTCCATGCGCGAAACAAGACCGACGACGGTCGGATGAGCAACGTCCAAAAAGGTTTCGATTTCTTTCTGGGTTGCCTGCCCGCCCCGGCTGCTCAGATACAGAAATACCCGGCATTGGGACATCGTTAAATTGAATTGCTTTAATTCCGCATCGGCTCTCGCCGCCAGCTTATCATTGATGCGCTTGATGAGGTATCCGACATCGTTCTTCATCACTTGGATTCACCTCCATATGTAGTATGCTACACATGATAACAAAAAAGCATTCTTATGTCAAGGGCATTTTTTGAAAAGTTACAAACAGAGAAAACCGCCGCATGACCTTAGCCACGCAGCGGTTTCTCAAAAGTATTATTTGATCATTCCATAGTATCGTAGTGCTTCCATGATAGCTTCTTCCTTTTCAGGTGGGCATTGGGGCTGCTTGCTGTTTTCGGACTTCGGCTTATTATAGCTGTCCCCCACATCCAGTCCGCATTTGCGCTTCACCTGAGAAATATACAGGGAAGATACCTTTAGTCCACTATGCTCCTGCACGTACTCCTTGATCTGCGGATAGGTTGCGCCTTTCTGGAATCCGGACATATCCATATTCTCCAACGAGAACTCCACACGCACCTTTTTCGAGTCGATTTCTCCCTTGGAAAGCAAGACAACCGTCTCGACGTGCGCAGTCTGCGGGAACATATCCACAGGCTGGGCGGACTGGAGGGAATAGCCGGACTGGGTAAGTATGCTTACATCGCGCGCGAGGGTGGCTGGGTCGCAGGAAACGTAGACTATGCGCTCAGCCCCGCTTGCCGTCACCGCATCGAGCACCGCTTTATCGCAGCCCTTTCGCGGCGGATCGAGCACTATCACGCCCGGCCTTGCGCCCTTGGCTATAAGCTCCGGCAAGGCGGCAGCCGCATCGGCGCATATAAAGTCCGCGTTTGTAACGCCGTTCATGGCCGCGTTGCGCCGTGCATCCTCCACCGCGCTCGGCACGTTCTCTATGCCCGTTACATGGGACGCGTGTTTGGATATGACCATCGATATTGTGCCTGCGCCGCAGTATACGTCCATCGCCTCAAAGCCGTCCCGCTCGGGAAAAAACGCTTCCACCTGAGCATAAAGCTTCTCCGTCTGTATAGGATTCACCTGAAGGAAAGACTCCGCGCTTATCTCAAACTTGAAGCCGCAAAGCTCCTCCGTAAGCGTATCGTCCCCCCAAAGTGTTTCGTACTTATCGCCAAGGATAACGTTTGTGGCTTCGTCGTTGCGGTTGAGTATTATTGACTTCAGCCCTTCGCAGCGCTCCGTCAGCATATTCTCAAGCGCATTCAGCTTCTTCGGCTGCCCTTTGGTCACTATAACGGCCATAATGTCGCCCGTGGTGGTTATTCTGCCCACAACGTGGCGCAGCGTGCCGCCGCCTGTTTGCTCGTCGTATGGGGCAATGTCGTTTTCTTCCGCCCAACAATGCACGGCCTGCGCAACGTTATACAGCGCCCTGTTTTCAATAAGGCAGCCGTCTATCGGAACGAGCCTATGGCTGCGCGGGGCAAAAAAGCCGAAGCACATGCGCCCATCAACCATCGCGAACGGGAACGCAGCCTTATTGCGGTAATGATAAGGATGCTCCATGCCGATGGTACGCTTAACATGCGGTGAGGCTACCTTGCCTATGCGCATAAGCGCATTCGCCACAACATTGCGCTTGTATTCAAGCTGCGCCGCGTAATCCATGTGCAGCAGATTGCATCCGCCGCAGCGTGTGAAGGAGGAGCAGCGCGGCTCCCGCCTGTCCTTGCTTGGAACCTCCACGGCTGTAAGCTTGCCCACGGCGTAATTGGACGCCGCCTTTATTATATGTGCCTTAACATGCTCATTCGGCAGCGCAAACGGCACAAAAACCGCCAGGCCTTCATACCTGCCAACGCCCTGCCCTTCGGAACCGAGGGAATCTATCTTCAATGCAATATCATCGTTCCGGTTCACAGGCCCGGCTGTTTTCATCCGTTTAGTCATTACGCGTATCCTTTACCAATTAAAATCTTGCAAGCACGGAGTTGAAGTGGAACAGCTTTTCGTCAAAGTGATCCGGCATTTCAACCGCTTCCTCTATGCTCACGTCAATTATCTTGTTATCCTTTATGCCAACGGCGCGACCGCCTATGTCGTCTGCAAGCAGCTCCACCGCACGCTGGCCAAGCCTTGCCGCAAGCACCCTGTCAAATGCGGTGGGGTTGCCGCCGCGCTGTATGTATCCGGGAACTATGGCCTTGGCCTCAACATCCGTATGCTCGTTCACAAAGCGGGCAAAATCCTCCGCCCTGCCTGCGCCTTCGGCTATTATAACAATGCTTGTAAGCTGGCCGCGCAGCTTATTCTTTACAAGCTGCTTTGCGCAGTCCTCCCAGTCCACGGGAACTTCGGGCACAATTATCATGTCCGCGCCGCCGGCTACGCCGGACCACAGCGCGATATCGCCGCAGTTGCGTCCCATGACTTCAACCACGCCCACGCGGTCATGCGCGCGCATAGTATCGCGTATCTTGTATATTTCATCGGTTATAGTGTTAACGGCCGTGGTAAAGCCGATAGTAAAATCGGTATAGCCCATGTCGTTATCTATGGTGCCGGGCAGGCCGATTGTCATTATGCCGTTTTCATAAAGCTTTTTTGCGCCGCGGTAGCTGCCGTCTCCACCGATTATTATAAGGCCGTCTATATCGTATGCATGCAGCATATTCAGCGCCTTTTCAAAGCCGCCGTCCTGCATAAATTCGCTGCTGCGCGCGGTCCTTAGTACCGTGCCGCCCTTATGCATAACGTTTGCCACGTCCTCATGGGTAAGCTGGCGTATGCGGCCCTCTATCAGGCCCTTGTAGCCATGGAATATGCCCATAACGTCCATTCCGCGTGCATCCGCTTCCTTAAACACGGCACGAATTGCCGAGTTCATGCCCGGCGTGTCTCCTCCGCTTGTAAGTACTCCGATCTTTTTCATAAAAACTATTCTCCCTTTTTGATTTTCACATTATCTTGTCCCAGAAGTTCGCAAAGGACATCCTTTACGGCTCCGGAGGGATTAACAAACAATTCCTTAGGCGCAAGCTGCGTGCGCTTGGTGTTCAGGTCATGCAGTATTACGGGCACATTGCCGGGGAAGCGGCGCAGTACGCTCATAAGCCTGTCCATAAGCGGCTTGTCCTGCGTATCCAGCCTAAGGTAAATCTTTTCCGATGCGCTGCGCTTCATAAGCGGCTGCACATCGTCTATCAAAATCATGTTCTCCTGCTCATCGCGCACGTTCAGCTTGCCGGAAATTATCACCTTTGAATCGCTGTTCAAAAGGCTTGAATACTTTGTGAACACCGACGGGAAAGCCATGCATTCTATTGAACCCGTGGTGTCCTCCAGCGTGCAATACGCCATCATTCCGCTGCCGGAGCGCGTAAGTTTTCTTTGAACGTGTGTTATTATACCACCAATTTTTACTTTGTCACCCTCTTGCGGCCCTATTTCAACATTTTCTTCGCCGCCTTTACCGCTGAGCTTAGCGGCCGTGTCCGGAAGGGCGGCAAGTATATCCGCATAGTCATTGAGCGGATGCCCGCTAAGATATATGCCGAGCGTTTCATGCTCCATATCAAGCTTTTCCGCTTCCGCAAATTCCGCAATATCAGGCAGCTCAACAAAGCTTCTTCTTATGCTTTCCCCGCCGCCAAGGTCAAAAAGGCTCATCTGCCCCGCTGCGGCCTGCTTCCTGTCCCCCGCGGCAAGCGAAAGCGCCTTTTCGTACACAGCCATAAGCTGGGAGCGCTTTGCGCCTGTGCTGTCGAAACAACCAACCTTTATCATGGCCTCCACCATGCGCTTGTTTATATCCCCCGCACGGTTTGCAAAGTCCATGAAATCCTTGAAGCTTCCGCCGCAATCGCGCTCTTTTATAATATCCTTCATCGCCCCTTCGCCCACGTTGCGTATACCCGCAAGGCCGAAGCGTATCTTGCCATCCTCCACGCTGAATTTTTCGCGGCTTTTGTTTATGTCCGGCGGCAGCACGGTTATGCCCATGCGGCGCGCGGTGCTTATGTAGCCCGCAAGCTGGTCAACATTGCTGATGAAGCTATTCAGCATTGCCGTCATGAATTCAACCGGGTAATATACTTTAAGATAAGCCGTTCTGTACGCAAGCACGGCGTAGCATGCCGCATGCGGCTTATTGAACGCATAGGAGGCAAAGTCCGCCATAGCGTCGAATATTTTATTCGCCGTGTCCGCATCAACGCCGTTCCGCACGGCTCCCGGCACGCTTACAACGCCGTTTTCCTCTATGCCGTACACAAAGTTATGCCTTTCCTTCTGCATAACATCATGCTTCTTTTTTGCCATTGCGCGGCGCACAAGGTCGCTGCGACCCATCGAATAGCCCGCCACGTCACGCACAATGCGCATGACCTGCTCCTGATATACCATGCAGCCATATGTGGCCTTGAGCGCGGGGCGAAGCTTTTCGCTAAGATACGTTACCTGATCCGGATGGTTCTTGCCGGAAAGATACTTGGGTATCTGGTCCATTGGGCCGGGCCTGAAAAGCGAAATTCCCGCGATAAGGTCTTCAAGGCAGCCTGGCCTAAGCTGCAGCATGAACTGCTTCATGCCCGCGGATTCAAGCTGGAACACGCCATCCGTATCGGCCGCGGATATCATTTCATATACGCGCCTGTCCGTATAGTCCTTAAGCTCCTTATCAGGCACCTTTTTGCCCTGCTCCCGTATAAAATCAAGCGTATCGCGTATTACGGTAAGCGTTCTTAGCCCAAGGAAGTCCATCTTCAATAGGCCCAGTTCTTCTATAATTTCTTTATAAAACTGAGTTGTAATAATGTCCCCGTTGCGCTGAAGCGGCACAAATTCGCTTATAGGCTCCGCGCTTATAACAACGCCCGCCGCATGAGTGCCGGGATTCCTTGGCAGGCCCTCGAGCTTTAAGGAAAGGTCTATAAGCTTTGTCACCATCGGATCGTTATCGTAAAGCTCCTTCAGCTCCGCCGATACTTCAAGCGCCTTGCTCAGCGTCATATCGACTGTCCTGGGGATAAGTTTTGTTATTCTGTTAACGTCCTGCAGCGGCACCCTCAGCGCGCGGCCAACGTCCTTCACAACCGCCCTTGCCGCAAGGGTCGAAAACGTGATTATCTGGGACACGTTATCCTTGCCGTATTTCTCAACAACATAGTCTATTACCTCCTGCCGCCTTTCAACGCAGAAGTCTATATCAAAGTCCGGCATGGATACGCGCTCCGGATTAAGGAAACGTTCAAACGGAAGGTCGTACAAAAGCGGGTCAACGTCCGTAATGTCCAACGAATATGCAACAAGGCTCGCCGCGCCGCTTCCTCTGCCGGGGCCCACCGATATGCCCTTGCTGTGCGCAAATGCCACAAAGTCCCGCACTATAAGGAAATAGTCCACAAAGTCCATTTTGCGGATTATTTCAAGTTCCGTATTCAGCCGCTCACGCGCGGCATCATCGGCATCTGGCATTTTCTTCTCAAGCCCTTCTTCGGAAAGCTTTTTAAGATATTCATAATTATCCATGCCGTCCGGCGCCGTAAAGCCGGGCAGATGCCTTTCGCCAAAAGCAATGGCCACGTTGCACTTATCCGCAACCTCGCGCGTATTTTCAACGGCATATTCATATCCTTTCAGCGCGGCGCGCATCTCTTCTTCGCTTTTAAGATAGAACTCATCCGCGCTCATACGCATGCGGTTTTCATCGTCCACGTATTTAGCCGTTTGTATGCAAAGCAGAAGGTCCTGCGCCTCGGCATCAGCCTTGTCCACATAATGGATATCATTCGTGGCAACGGCCTTTATGTTCAGCTCCCGCGCCAAATTTGCAAGCTTTGGCAGCACCTCCAGCTGTTCCGGCAGGCCGTGGTTTTGCAGTTCAATATAAAAATCATCGCCAAATACGCGTTTGAGCCTGAGCGCAAGCGCATGCGCATCATCGTAGCGGCCGTTCAGCAGCGCCTGCGGTATGCTGCCCGCAAGGCACGCGGAAAGGCAGATAATCCCTTCGTGATACTTTTCAAGTATATCGTAATCAATCCTCGGCTTATAATAAAACCCGTCCACAAAAGCTATGGAGCTCAGTTTCATAAGGTTTTTATAGCCGATTTGGTTCTTTGCAAGCAAAATAAGGTGGTTGTATTCCCTTACGCCCTCCCTATCGTAAAGCGAGGCCGGCGCAACATAGGCCTCCATGCCGAGTATTGGTTTTATGCCCTGCTTTGTGCATTCCTTATAGAAATCTATCACGCCGTACATCACGCCGTGATCTGTTATGGCAATGGAATCCATACCCAGTTCCTTCGCGCGCGAAACAAGCGCCGGTATTTTGGACGCCCCGTCAAGCAGGCTGTATACCGTATGCACATGCAGATGCGTAAAACCGCTCATATATTCTCCTCTCCCGTTCCTTCCATTGCCCCGCTGCCGTGAAGGCGTATATCTTCCGCCATTTGGGACAGCTTTTTAAGCCTGTGCGTAAGGCAGGATTTTGTTATGTCCAGCTCCTTCGCAAGCTCTGTCAGCGTAGCTTCGGGGTTATTTATCCTTGCTTCCGCCGTTTGCCTAAGCTTATCGCCAAGGCTTTCTATGCCCTGTTCTTTTATTATAAGCTGTATATCCATCCTTTGCTGGGCGGACGCCATAGCCGCCTTCTGCATATTCGCATCCTCAAAATTGGTGCGGCGGTTTATGTCGTTCGCCATGAAGCGCAGCACGCGTATCTGTTCAAATTCCATTGTGCCGTTCATTGCGCCGACAAGGCTGAGAAAATCGGATACGCTTTCGCCTTCCTTAAGATAAAAAATATAGTTCGCCTTCCTTGCCGTCACCTTGGCGCGGATGCCGTAACCTTCCGCCGCGGCGCGCAAAGTGTCCGCAAAGTTTTCCTGCCGCGTGACTATTTCAAGATGATAGCCCTTCTTGGGATCGCTCACGGAGCCGCCGCCAAGGAATGCGCCGCGCAGCAGGCAGCGCATGCGCTCGTCGCTTTCGGCCATGCTTTCGGGTATTTTGCCGGGCTGAAAATCCTCGTTGTCATCATTTGGCAGGCTGCCGCAATCAATAAGCAGCTGCCTACACCCTTCGCCGGAAACATGCACGATTATGCTGCTGCGCTTCAATCCTTCCTGCTTACGGGTGGAAAACGAAGCGTTAAGGCCATACAGCTCCGCCGTTAGTGCGCGGGCAAGCTCCGCCACGTTTTCGCTTTCGCTCACGTATTCTATGCCCAATCCGCCCCGGCCCAGCGTAACCGCCGCCGCGGTATGCGTCAGGCCGCACAATATGCTAAGCCTTTCTTCGCGGCTTTGCGTTTTTATGCCGACCAATTCGTCCTTTACCGTGGATGAAAAAGACATCAGCTTTCTCCCTTTCCCCCTGTGCGCTCCTGTATGTCCGCCGCCTCTATGCCCGCATCGCGGTGTATAAGGCGGGACGAGTAGCTGTCCTTCAATCTTTTGTGCATTTCCTCCGCTGCGCATACGGAACGGTGCCTGCCGCCCGTGCAGCCGAAAGCCACGAGCAGCCTGCGCTTGCCCTGCTTTACAAACGCGGGAATAAGCTCCCTCAGCATCGCTTCGGTTTGGTTTATAAAGCTTTCGTATGTCTCGTCCGCCTCAATAAAGTCCCGCACGGGCTTGTCCCTGCCGCTGAGCCCTCTCAATTCCGCTTCATAGAACGGATTTGGGCTGAAGCGCATATCAAATACCATATCCGCCTCAAACGGCACACCGCGCTTATAGCCAAAGCTTTCTATTATTAACTGGAACTCGGCCTTCTTATCCCCGTTGAAGTATTCTTCAAGCTTTCTTCTTAACTCCATCGGCTTTAAGTCGCTCGTGTCTATTATATATTCCGCCCTGTCGCGGAAGAAAGAGAGCAGCTCGCGTTCTTCCTTTATGCCTTCGCGTATGTCGCGGTTAAGCGGATGCGGGCGGCGGCTTTCGTTATAGCGCCGTTCAAGCACGCCGTCGCGGCATTCAAGATACAATATATGGAAATTGACAGGCAGCATGCATAGCTGCATATGCGCCTGCTGCACCTCCCCGGCGAAAACGCTTTCGCGGCTGTCTATAACCACGGCGGCCTTTTCAACGGGCGGCTTTGAATCGCGGCAAAGCTGCACAAATCCGCCCACCATTGCGCACGGCAGATTGTCCACGCAGAAATAGCCCATGTCCTCCAGGCACCTGAGCGCCTGCGTTTTTCCTCCGCCGGACAGGCCTGTGACTATTATAAGTTCCATCCGTTCCTCCTTAGAATTCACCAAGCAGCTTTACTTCCGTTTCAAGCTGCACGCCGCTGTGTTCCTTCACCTTTTGCTGCACTAATCGTATCAGCTCATATACGTTGCGCGATGTTGCCCCACCTGCGTTTATTATAAAGCCCGCGTGCAGCGTACTAACCTCCGCGCCGCCTATGCGCGTTCCCTTCAGCCCGGCCTGTTCTATCAATGCGCCTGCAAAGTGGCCTTCAGGCCGCTTGAATACGCTGCCGGCACTGGGATAGTTTATGGGCTGCTTTTCGCGCCTGCGCTTATTGTAGTCCGTCATTTTTTCGTATGCGCTGCCGTCATCGTCGTTCAGTTCAAACTCCGCCTCTATCACTATGCGTTCCGGCGCGCAATACGGACTCAGCCTGTATCCAAACGCGGTTTTATCCACGGTTTCTTTTATTATTGCGCCGTTCTCGGCATATATAACGGTTTTCAGCGCATCCGCCGTCTCCCCGCCGTATGCGCCGGCGTTCATAGCAACCGCGCCGCCTACCGTGCCCGGTATGCCGGCCGCCCATTCAAGGCCCATCAGGCCCCATTGGACGCTTTGCTTTGCCATTGCCGCATAGCTTGCACCCGCACCTGCGATTATCGTGCGGCCGCTGCGCTCAACGTTCGCCATTTTCTCGCCTATGCGCACAACTATCGCATCAAGCCCTTTATCGCTTATCAAAAGATTTGTGCCGTTGCCTATAACGTAATGCTCTACGCCAGCCGCCTCTATCAGGCGCATAAGCTCAGCAGTATGCTCCGCCGTGTCCGGCTCGGCCAATATGCCCACGCTGCCGCCCGTTTTGAAGGAGGTGTACTGCGCCATAGGCACATTCTCCTTTGCACCGAGCGCATCAAGCATCCGTTTTAATTCAAAAGGCAGTTCTTTCATTACTCATTCTCCCAACAAGCAGTATTATACCAAGCTTAATTTTACTTTATTTTTGCCCTTTTCACAATACTCAGTCAAAAAGCTCGCCATATCTTTTAACTATGGCCTCATTCGCCCCGCTATCGCCCGAAAGCGCGCGTGCGGCTTCCTCCGCAATGGCGTCCTTATACCGGTTCAGCAAAAATGCGTTTGCGCACGGCACGCCGTTGAGCAACGCCTGCGCATCCACAGGACTTGCGCTCTCCGCCTTATCCTCAAATGGCGCCGACGGATAAAGCCCCGTTTGGGCTATCCTCAGGCTATATTTTGGCGAAAGCATAAGCTGTATCAGCCTTTCGGCATGTTCCTTCACCCATTCATCGTCCGTATACGGTATTGCGATAAGCTGTGCGTTGCCGTACTGACCCGCTATGCCGTGCACGGTATAGTTAAAGCCCTTCCCCCGCTCGCTCAGCATGCTCAGCTCGCGCGCCGTACGCACATCGTCTATGCAAAGCACCGCCTTACCCTCCTTAAATGCCGCCGTATCGAGGCACTCGCCTTCCGCGCCGATAAGCGCCCATCTTTCCGCCCTGCCGGACAATATGCTTTGCTTTATCGCGCCGCCGTCCGCCCCGTTTACGGCCGCAAATATAGCCGCCGCATCTACGCTGCCTTCATCTAAGTTTATTCCTATTTTCTTTGATAGTTCGTTGTTCTCTATCAGCACGCATGGGCTTTGCGCATATGGTATTGCATACAGCTTGCCTTCGCTGCTGCCAGCACGCAGCATTTCGCCGCTTATTTCGGCATAGTTCCCCGCGTCAAGCTCGCTGAGCCCGTCCGCGTCTATAAGCCCCGCCGGGAAGGATATCACGTCCGGCTTTTCGCCGCGTTCGATCCGCCTTGCGTATTCCTCCTCCATCATTCCTTCCACGCTGTAAAACACTCCGTATTCCTTTTTTTCAAGCTTTCTTGCGGCATCGGCCATTATTGTGCTTACGCTGCCGGAATACGGCTTGTATTTGACCACATGCCAAACGTTTATTATGCCCGTGCGCTGCTTCGCAGGCGGTTCTGTCTCCCGCACAAACAGCTCCTTATACGCCTGTATGCTCATTATTACCATAAACGCGGCCACAATTGCCGCCATAGCCGCGTTAAACGCCGCCCTCATGCGCCCCATAATGCCTTCCCCCTTCAGCGGTTTTGTTCCGTTATTCATATGCATAAAAAAAGAGACCCATGTTAAGAGTCTCTTTGATTCGGGTCGTCAGCTATTGGTGGTGAACTGCGGATTGCCCCTTCCCGCCATTCACCGATTGTTTATGGTTGGAGGAAAACAATAATGAAGATGACTGCGATTGTCACGACCCGCTTTCTTTCGCTGATGTTATGGTAACACTATATGTTGCGCTTTGCAATCTTTTTTAAGCAAATATTACTAAAGTTAATAATCCGTTCATATTTGCCCTTGTTTTGCCGGTTTTATGCCCGCTTTATTGGGTCAAATATTACGTCCGCGTCAAAATCCGGCGTGTATGAAAGGTCTGCCGAATTACGCTGCTGTATGAACACGTTTTCAAAGCCCTTGCTTATGGCGTAATCCAAAGCCCTGTCGTACTCGCCTTTTGTTATGCGGCGATTGATGGGCCTGGGCAGATCGTCCTTCGTCGGGGCGTACTGGCTCATTATCGATATATAGACATTTTTCGGGTAATTGGCTGAAACATAGTCCAGCACCCGCCGCGTATCGTCAACGCAGCCGGGCAGCACCATGTGCCGTATCAGCACGCCGGAAGCCGCCATGCCGTTTTCATCCAGCTTTATGTTCCCAACCTGCCTGTACATTTCGGCAATAGCCTGCGCAGCAATGGCAAAATAATCCTCCGCATCGCTGTATTTCTTTGCAAGCGGCGCCGAGACATACTTAAAGTCCGGCAGATATATGTCTATAAGCCCTTCAAGCATTTTCAGCGTTTGCACGTTTTCATATGCGTTGGTATTGTAAACTACAGGTATCGTAAGCCCAGCTTGGCGCGCAAGTGGTAATGCGCGCGCTATCAGCGGCACATGCGGCGCGGGCGTAACAAGGTTTATGTTATGCGCGCCCTGATGCTGAAGATCGAGCATTATGCGGCAAAGCGTTTCTTCATCCGCCTCTATGCCCATCACACTGTGGTTAATTTTATAATTCTGGCAAAATATGCAGTTAAGGTTGCACCCGCAAAAGAATACTGTGCCGCTGCCGCGTTCGCCGCTTATTATCGGCTCCTCCCAGCGGTGCAGCGCGGCGCGGGCAATATGCGCCTTTTCGCGCGCGCCGCAATAGCCCGGAGCTTTTGCGCGGTCCGCAGCGCATTTTCGCGGGCATATGCTGCAAAGGCTCATCGTTTGCCCTGCCTTTCCGCTTTATTCTGCGTTTTTTCCGCCTTTTGCGTTTTCTCGGCTTTTTGTGGCTTTTCGGCCTTCTGCGGCTGCTCTATAACCTCGTAATGCGCATCCACCACATCGTCATCATCTTGAATATCGGCGTCGTTGGGAACGTATTCATCCTTTTCGTCATCATCGCCGTAGCGGGTATGCTTTTCGCCCGCCGGCCCCAATGCTATGGCGTTGCGTACATAGCGCTGCAAAGTAAGCGTAAAACACGTACCCTTGCCGACTTCGCTTTCAACGCTTATCGTTTCGCCAAGCTTTTCCATTATGAACTGCGCTATAGACAGTCCAAGCCCCGTGCCGCCTTCGCTATGGGACTTATCCACCTTATAGAATCGTTCAAATATATGCGGCAGATCGCTTTCAGGTATGCCGCAGCCGGTATCGGTCACGGACAGCTGTATTTTCTCCTTCGCATTGCGGGCGGATATTGTTATGGTGCCGCCTTTGGGCGTATAGCGCGAGGCATTATCCAGCAATATAACAAGCACCTGCTCTATCCTGTCCGGATCGGTCATCGCATCGGGCACAGGCCGCGGGCAGTCAAGCACTAAGTTCACGCCCTTATCGGCCAGCGTTGAAGAATATGCGCTTGCAATATCCTGCACCAGCTCGTTCACATCCACGCGGGTTATCTCCATGTATTCCGTGCCGGATTGCAGGCGGCTGAGCGTCATCATGTCCGTTATAAGACGCGAAAGCCTGAGCACCTCGTGCAGCATTATCTTATAATACCGCTGCCTGTCCGCTTCGTCCTTCACCATTCCGTCGGCAAGCGGCTCAAGCAATCCCCTTACAGCGGTGAGCGGCGTCCGCAGTTCGTGCGAAACATTTGCAACATAATCCCGCCTGAGCTTTTCGACCCGCTCCATCTCCGTCATGTCCTTAAACAGGCCCACAACGCCCGTGCGTTCGCGGCTGGACGTTACAACAGGCGATATGGTTATCCACAGCACCTTGTCACCAGCCATGGGGTAGGTTATGGTCTGAGGCTTGCCGGAATTGAAAACCTCGTCAAACACCTTCCATACCTTTTCGTCGGGTATCAATTCCTCGCGCTTTGATACGCTGACCGCACCGAACATGCGCATTATTGCGGAATTGTAATGTATGAGCGTGCCGTGCTCGTCTATTGCCACAACGCCGTCCGTAAGGCTTTGCAGCAGCTGATCAAGCTGGCTCTTTTCGCTGCTGAGTTGGCGAATAGTATGGTCAAGTTCCGCGCAAAGGTTATTGAGTGAACCGGCAAGTTCGCCGACCTCGCCCGGAATATCTTCATCAAGCCTTATGTCAAAATCGCCCTTCGCCATCGCCTTCGCGGCGTCGTTCATGCGGCGTATTGGGTCGGCAATGTTCTTCGCACGCCAAACCATCATAAGCAGCGCCACGGGTATGGCTATCGTGGTGAGCATAAGCACGAGCATGGACATACGCCCCGTTGCGTTGGTAACGAGTTTAAGCGAACTGAGCATGACCACCGCGCCGAGTATGTTTCCATCATCGTCGAATATTGGGCAGCCCAGCGCAAGGGCGGAGCTGTCCTCTTTCATTCTAAGCCGGTTCTGCTTAACGTCCGCACCGCCCTCGGCGGAAAGTATCTGCTCATACAGCAGCCGCTTCGCGCCCTCCGCATCGGTATTAAGCAGGCTGTCCACATAAAAAAGCGTGTTTCCTTCCGCGTCAAGGTAAAGCACCGTGCCGGTATTTGACGGCAGCAGCTTTGCAGCCAGCCGTTCAAACACGTCTTTATCTATTTCGCCCGCCATGTATTCCTTGGCAAGCTGCTCCGCCGCATCAAGCGAAGGGTGCAGCTCGTCCAGCTTTATGTCAGCATAAACATCCTTGCTCAGAAACACATAGCCGCCAAGCATAACGGCCGCCGCAATGAGCATTGCGACGGACAGCATTATAACAAGCCTGCGGAAAAACACGCTTTTTAGCATAGTTTTATTCTACCTCGAACTTATAGCCAACGCCGTATATGGTCTTTATCGACCAATTAAGGCCCGTGTTGTCAAGCTTTGCACGGATGCGCTTTATATGCGTATCCACGGTTCTTGTTTCACCAGCGAAGTCATAGCCCCAAACCTTATTAAGCAGCTGTTCCCTTGTGAACACCTGCCCGGGGTTGGAAGCAAGCATATAAAGAATCTCTATTTCCTTCGGCGTGCATATTACCGGCTGCCCCTTTAATGTGACGGTGTAGCTCTTAATGTCTATAACAAGGCCGTTTAAGGTAACGCGGCCGTCGTCGTTGCTCTGCTGTTCGCTTGTGCGCCTAAGCACGGCCTTTATCCTTGCCACGACCTCGCGCGGGCTGAAGGGCTTCACGATATAGTCATCCGCGCCCAGCTCAAGGCCGAGTATTCTGTCTATTTCTTCGCCCTTGGCAGTAAGCATAATTATTGGCACCTGCGAATTTTTGCGTATTTCCTTGCAGGCGTCAATGCCGTTCATAATGGGCATCATTATGTCCATAACGCAAAGCGAAATGTCGCCGTCCAGCGCGCTTACTGCCGCCGCACCGTCATATACGTCCACGGTTTCAAATCCTTCGGATTTAAGATAAATGCCAAGTGACTCATGCACGTTTCTGTCGTCGTCAGCTATCAATATTTTGCCGCTGCTCATGTTTTTTACCTCCCATTTTATACATTGATTACATTATAACACCGCGACAGTTTTTTTCAAATCCCGCCGCAGCTATTTGCTGTATACTTCACACTTTGTTCGTATTCGTTCCCGTGCCTTGGCGCTTGGCAACAGTAAAGCTGAACACCACGCGGCCATCCTTGCTTTCGGCCCATATGCGCTCGCCCATCAGCTCCATTATCTCCTTCGCTATTGCAAGGCCAAGGCCCGTGCCTTCGCCTGTATGCGCCCTGTCCGCCTTATAGAACCGCTCAAACAGATGGTCTATGTCCGCTTCGGCTATTTCGCCGGGGTTGGATACGCTTATGGTGTATTTATCATCGTCCTCGCCCACGCTAAGGTCAACCTCGCCCGATGCGCTGTGCTTTATGGCGTTGTCAAGCAGGGCTATGAGCACCTGCTCGCACCTGTCAGGATTGCTGTACGCATCATGCTCGCCTTCAGGCATGGACACGGAAAGCGTTTTTCCGTTATCCTTGGCGATTGTGCCGTATCTGTCCGCAACGTCGTATATCAAATCGTTTACGCTCATTTTGCAGCGCGCTATGGCAACCGTGCCCGATTGCAGCCGGCTCAGTTCAAGCAGATCGTCTATCAGGCGCGAAAGGCGCATGGCCTCATGCTGAATATAACCATAGTATCTAAGCCTGTCCTCGTCCTTCTTTACCAGCCCGTCGCACAGCGCGTCCGACAGGCCGCGTATGGATGCGATAGGCGTTCTAAGCTCATGGGATACGTTTGCAACGTAATCCCGCCGCGTCTGTTCAAGCCGCGCCGCCTCCGTAACATCCTGTATCATTATTATGGCGCCTTCGTTCTTGCCGTCCGTACCAAGGGCGGATATTGTGAAGCGCAGTACAGCTTCCTTATAGCTTTGTTCCGTCCAGCGGCTCACGCCGTCGGAAAGCACCTGTTCAACCATGGAATGGAGCTCGCCATACATTGGCGAATCCTCTATGCTTTCGCCATGTGCGCAACCCATAAGCGTTACGGACGCGGGGTTGAACTGAATTATCTTTCCGCTTTCGTTAACGGCTATAACGCCCTCCAGCAGCCCGTCAAGCACGCTTTTCAGCCGGTTTCGCTCAAACGTAAGCGCGCCTATTGTGCCGCTGAGCGCGCTTGAAAGTTCGTTTAAGGAGTGGCCCAGCCGCGCCACCTCGCCGTCTCCTTTTTCAATAGCCCGCACGGAAAAATCCCCTTTTGTCATGGCTACGGCGGCTTCGTTCATCTTATTCAGCGGCTTTGTAAGCCCGCGCGATCCAAAGTACGCCACCGGCACCATTATAAGCGCCACCAAAAGCATGGCAAGCGGCAGCGATGAAGTAAGATTACCCCAGCCCGTGCTGAGCTCGTCCATTGGCTTTACCAGGAACACCGCACCCATTATCGCGCCGTCGCTTGCGGTTATAGGCTCGCCTACCACGACGCCGGCCCTGCTGCCGCCCATCATTACCACGGCGCTGACCTCTCTGCCCGCAAGCACGCCCGCAAGATACGGCGCTATCATGTTAGTGTTCGCCTCAAGCTGGTCGTTCGTAATGCTGCCGAAAAGTGTACCGTCAGCCGTATAAAGATACGGCGCAGCATCCCATATGCGCCTATCGTAATTGACTATGTTTTCAAAATCCTTGCGGCTCAGTATCCCTTCCATCAGGTCTGCCGCGCGGCTCGATATAAACTCAGCCCTCGGTATAAGTTCCTTCGTTTTCAGCTCACCATACTTCTTTATGCCCGCATAGCGAAAAACAAGCGCCGTAAGGGCGGCGCTCAATATAACCGTGAACAGCACAAGGCATACGGTTTTTATAAGCAAAGTATGCTTCATTATCTGCTTACCTCAAACTTGTACCCAACGCCGTAAACCGTTTTTATGCTCCAGTTTACCGTTCCCTCCGCAGGCAGTTTTTGGCGTATGCGTTTTATCTGCGTATCCACCGCGCGCGTATCGCCGTAAAAATCATAGCCCCACACAAGCGAAAGTATCGTTTCCCGTTCATATACCTTGCCCGGGTGCGATGCAAGAAGCTGGAATATCTCCACTTCCTTCGGCGTGAAAGGCACACGCTCGCCTTTTACACGGACATCATAATTGTTTATGTTTATCTCAAGGTCGTCAAAGCGAAGCACCTGCTGCGGGTGCTCCTTCGCCATGGCAAGCCTTCTCAGCACCGCCTTTACCCGCGCCACAACTTCGCGTGCGCTGAACGGCTTAACTATGTAATCATCCGCGCCCAGCTCAAGGCCAAGTATCCGGTCTATCTCTTCTCCCTTTGCCGTTAGCATTATTATAGGCACGCGGCTTTTTTCCCTAAGCTTACGGCATACGTCCGTGCCGGAAAGCTTGGGCATCATTATATCCAATATTATAAGATCAGGCTTCTCCGTTTCAAATTTTTGCAGCGCTTCTTCGCCGTCCATCGCGCTTATATGTTCATAGCCCTCGTTTTCCAAATACATGCCAAGGGTTTCGTGTATCATTATCTGGTCATCACAAATCATTATCTTCTGCGCAGCCATATCCTTTACCTCCCAATCATTGCGGTATTCATGCTTGGATTATAATAAAAAAATCCCTCACTTTCAATACAGGTTCCCGCTTTGCCATAATTGTATTGAATTTTCGGCGCAAACGGTTATAAAGCAACCGCACCTGCGCTGCTTTTTACGGCTGCACGGGTGCGGATTCAGTCATTTATTCGATTTTACCTATCAGCGGCCTATCGTTATATCCTCAACGAAAAGGTGCTTCGCGGGCAGTTCGGGATGCATGGGCATCTTCTGCGCGGGTGCCGCTACTGCAGGCGCGGACGCGGGTGCCGGTGCTGCCTTGGGGGCTTCCGCCTTAGGCTCTTCCTTGGGCTTGGGGTTATTACGCTGCTCAAAGAACTTCATGGCCACCTGCGGGAACAGTGCATAGCTCAGCACGTCCTCTTCCTGACGCATAACGTCCTTTATCTCCTCGCGGTACTTTTCAAGCTCCGGCTTGAGCAGATCCGCCGGGCGGCAGGTTATAACTTCCGCATCGCCAATGGCCTTCTTGCGCACTTCTTCATTCACCTTTCCGGGCAGTGCGCCGTATTCGCCGCGCAGCAGGGCCTTGGATTCCTTAGAGAAGGTTTTGTACCTTCCGCCGGAAACCACGTTAAGCACGGCCTGGGAGCCGACTATCTGGCTGGTAGGCGTTACCAGCGGGGGATAGCCAAAGTCCTCGCGTACGCGGGGGATCTCCGCCAGCACATCGTAATACTTATCCTCTGCATTCAGCTGCTTAAGCTGGCTGATAAGGTTGGAAAGCATTCCGCCGGGAACCTGATATATAAGCGTGTTCGTATCAACGTTGAGCACCTTGGGATCAAGGAAGCCTTCATCCTTCAGCTTCTGCGCAACGCCGCGGAAATGCTTGGCGGCAACGGCCATCTTTTCAAGGTCAAGCCCTGTGTCGTACTCCGTGCCCTTCAGCGTTGCCACAAGGGACTCCGTAGCGGGCTGGCTGGTGCCGTTCGCAAGGGGGCTGAGCGCGCAGTCAACTATATCCACGCCCGCCTGTACGGCCATGAGATAAGTCATGTCGCCGGTGCCGGAAGTGTTGTGCGTATGCAGATGTATAGGCACGCTTATTTCTTCCTTCATGCGCTTTATCAGCGAATACGCATCATAGGGCAGCAGCAGATTCGCCATGTCCTTTATGCATATAACGTCCGCGCCCATCTGCTCCAGTTCTTTAGCCACCTTAACGAAGTAATCCTCGTTATGCACGGGGCTCATGGTGTAGCTTATGGCAGGCTCGCATATGCCGCCGTATTTTTTTGTGTATCGTATGGCCGCCTCTAAATTGCGCACATCGTTGAGCGCATCGAATATGCGAATGACGTCAATGCCGTTCTCGATCGCCTTGCGGCAGAACTGCTCTACGACATCGTCTGCATAATGCTTATAGCCCAGTATATTCTGGCCGCGGAAAAGCATCTGCAGCTTGGTATTGGGCAGCGCCTTTTTAAGCTTTCTCAGCCTATCCCACGGATCCTCGTTGAGGAAGCGGAGGCATGCGTCAAACGTGGCTCCGCCCCAGCACTCCAGTGACCAATAGCCAATGCTGTCCAGCACTTCGCACGCGGGAAGCATATCTTCCGTGCGCATACGGGTGGCTGCCTGGGACTGATGCGCGTCCCTCAATATAGTGTCGGTAATAAATATTTTCTTGCTCATCCGGATTCCTCCTCGATAAGTTGCTTTGTGTTATATCAGTGTACCCAATAGAGCGAAAGCAGAACGCCCGCAGCTATTGCGGAACCTATAACGCCCGCCACATTGGGACCCATGGCATGCATCAAAAGATAGTTGCCGGGCTTTTCCTTCTGACCGACTACCTGGGACACGCGCGCCGCCATAGGAACGGCGGAAACGCCGGCGGAACCGATAAGCGGATTGATCTTGCCGCCGGAAAGCTTGTTCATAATCTTGGCTATCAGCACGCCGCCAGCAGTACCGAACGCAAACGCGCACACGCCCATAAGCAGTATACCAATAGTCTGCCATGTAAGGAATATGTCAGCGGTCGCAGTCGCGCCGACGGATACGCCGAGGAATATGGTAACGATATTCATCAGCTCGTTCTGCGCGGTCTTGGAAAGCCTTTCGGTCACGCCGCATTCCTTGAGCAGGTTACCAAACATCAGCATGCCGATAAGCGGAGCCGCAGAGGGAACCAGCAGGGACACGAATATAGTAACAACTATGGGGAATATTATCTTTTCGGTTTTGGAAACAGGCCTGAGCTGCTCCATGGATATTTGGCGTTCCTTCTTTGTGGTCAGCGCCTTCATTATAGGCGGCTGAATTACGGGAACAAGCGCCATGTAAGAATACGCTGCAACGGCAATGGGGCCAAGCAGATGCGGCGCAAGCCTGAGCGTTACGTATATTGCCGTCGGGCCGTCCGCACCGCCGATTATACCTATGGAGGACGCTTCCCTTACGCCGAAGTTAAATGCATTGGGGAACAAGGCGGTAAGGCCGATGGCACCCATGAAGGCAATGAATATGCCTAACTGGGCAGCAGCACCCATGAACAGGGTCTTGGGGTTGGCGATAAGGGGGCCGAAGTCCGTGCCCGCGCCCACGCCCATGAATATAAGGCAGGGATAAATGCCCAGTTTTATGCCAAGGTACAGATAGTCTATAAGACCTCCCTGATCGCTCAGCGCGGCCCAGTCAACATGGCCGCTGGCAAAAAGCTCGCGGTGATACATTTCCGCGCCGGGCAGATTGGTAAGCAGCATACCGAAGGCTATCGGCAGCAGCAGCAACGGCTCGAATTTCTTCACGATGGCCAGATACATCAGCACCAATGATATAGCTATCATTATAAGCACCTTAGGATCGTTGGCTATCATGGAAAAGCCGGTCATTTCAAAAAAGCTTTGAATTGCTTCTCCCATTTTGCTCTCCTTTCAATCGGAATCGGCAAAAGCGGGGCCGCTTAGCCTATCACCAGCAGGCAATCGCCGGAGTTGACGGAAGCGCCCTTGGTGGTGTTTATGGCTATAACCTTGCCGGAAGCGGGGGCGAATATCTCGTTCTCCATCTTCATGGCTTCAAGTATGATAACAACATCATCCGCGTTCACGGTGTCGCCAACGTTTACCTTAATGTCCAGTATGTTGCCGGGCATGGGGGCGGTAACGGCAGTTTGTCCGGCGGCGGGGGCGGCTGCAGGAGCAGCGGGCGCAGCAGCAGGCGCGGGAGCCGCGGCAGGCGCAGCAGGCGCGGGCGCAACAGGCGCAACAGGCGCGGCGGGCGCTACGGGAGCGGCGGGCGCGCTATACACGGGCGCGGTAGCGGGGGCGGCATACATGGGGGCCGCATTCATATAAGGAGAGGGAGCCACAAAGGCAGCGGGACGGCCGGCAACGCCGCCAACTTCTTCAACTTCAACATCGTAAGCTGTGCCGTTTACGTTCACGATAAACCTACGCACCATTTTATTAAATCCTCCTGAAATAATCTTAATTGGTCTTTTTTGTTCTGGTTTGGTTCAGATCATATTTTTGTGATCCTGGTGATACGGAAGCCCTTTATATCGCGGCCGGTATAGGCAGCGATTGCGGCGGCCACGGCGGCGTCGAACGCATAGCGATCCACCTCATGCGGATATACCACCGGGGCAGGCGCAGGCGCGGCAGGGGCAGCGGCGGGTGCAGCAACGGGCGCGGGAGCAGCCTTAGCTGCGGCTGCGGGAGCGGCCGGGGTTTTCACGGTCTTGCCCGCTATAAGGCCCATCACCTTAATGATAAGCACCAGCAGAAGCAAACCGGCAAACACCGTACCCATACCCAGTACAAGCACGACCCACGGGTTTGTGATCATTCCATCCATTTGCGACACTTCTCCTTTCTAAGTGTTGATTATGAAACCGTTAAATACTTGTATACATGTATAAGCTGACATTTGAATGAACAATGCCCTCAAATACTCCCGTTTTCTCTTATTCTGCATAGTGTTCTTTTTTCCTGCCTGAAATGGAAATTTATTTTTCTTGATGTTAATAGAAATGCCAATTTTGCCCGCAATAGCTTACAAAATTCGCCTGCGGGCAAAATTATGTATAAATTTGATGCTAAGACAGCTCCGTTTGCCTGAGCGCATTAAGTTCCTCAGCGCTCAGAGCCCTGTATTCGCCCGGCTGCATGAAGCCTATTGAAACCGCGCCTTCCTTCGTGCGTTTCAGCACCAGTGTTTGGTGCCCCACGGCTTCAAGCATTCGCCTTATTTGGCGGTTGCGCCCTTCGTGTATGGTTATATCGAATGATGTGTTGCCGTTGTGCAGCGCATGCACCTGCGTTATCTTCGCTGGGCTGGTCATCCCGTCGCCAATGTCAACGCCCAGCTCAAGCCGCGCTATTTCCGCATTTGTCAGCACCCCGTCGCACACGGCGTGATATGTTTTATCCACCGTAAATTTGGGATGCGTAAGTTTATACGCAAGTTCGCCGTCGTTGGTCATAAGCAGCAAGCCTTCGGAATCATAGTCAAGCCTGCCAACGCTGTATAGCCGGTACGGAACATCCTTAAAGTAATCCATTATGGTCGCTCTGCCCTGCGGATCGGACGCGGTGCACATAACGCCGCGTGGCTTATAGAACGCAAAAACGACCCGTTCTTCGGCCGGGCGCAGCAGCTTGCCTGCGTATTCCACCCTGTCGTTAAGCGGGTCTATCACCGTGCCTATCGACGCCACCTGACCATTTACCTTAACAAGGCCAGCGCCGATAAGTTCTTCGCATTTTCTTCTGGAGGCTACTCCGGCCTCCGCCATAAACTTTTGCAGCCGCATTGCATACCCTATGCCGCCCAGCCGGACAGCAGCTTTCTTAAATACTGGCCGAATTTGAGCGAAAGGCTGTCTTCCGCGGCAAGCAGCCGCGTTTCGCCAACCAGCTTGCCGTCCATAAGCACCCTTACACTGCCAACGTCCTCCCCTTTTTCAACAGGGGCGTTCATTCCGCTCCGCGTTTCCACTTCCGTGCGTATGTCCGCGCTTTCGCCTATCCGTACGGGTATAATTATATCGTCTTTGGCCTCGGCTGCCAAGGCCGTTTTTGTGCCGCCGCTCACTCTTATCCGTGTTATGCTCTGCCCTGCGGATATTATCTTTTCCGTGCGGAACGATGCAAAGCCGTAATCAAGCATCGCCTTAGCAACGTTGAACATATCAGGGCAGCTCAGTACCGCGCCTATCAGCGTCATTCCGTCCCGCTCCGCCGCGAACACAAGGCAGCGCCCTGCGGCCTTTGTAAAGCCCGTTTTTACGCCGCAGCCGCCTTCATATTGCCACAGGATCTTATTTTTGTTCTTCATATAGCGTATAACGCTGCCTGTGGTGGTCTTATGATACGTTGAACCCACTATTTTTCTGAAATCAGGATTCTTCATCGCTTCCGCCGCAATAAGCGCCAAGTCATACGCCGTTGTGTAATGCTCCGGATCGTGCAGCCCGTTCGGCGTTACAAAATTCGTATTGTGCGCGCCTATTTCTTCCGCGCGGGCGTTCATCAGCGCCGCAAATGCTTCCACGCTGCCAGCCGTGTGTATTGCCAACGCCACCGCCGCATCGTTCCCGCTCAAAAGCATCAGTCCATACAGCATGTCCTCCACGCTCACTTCCTCGCCCGCGTTAAGATACATGCTCGATCCTTCCACGCCGTATGCTTTTGGGCTGACCTTCACCGTGTCACCAAGTTGGCAGTTTTCTATTACTATAAGCGCGGTCATAATCTTTGTGGTGCTTGCCATAGGGAGCTTTTTATGCGCTTCCTTTGCGCATATCACAGCGCCGGTGTGCTGCTCTATCAGCGCCGCGCCGCCCGCCGCAATATCGGGCGCATTTTCGGCATATGCGCCCGCATTAAGGGCCATAAGCGCCGCCGCGGCCAGTATCAGCGCGGCTGTCCTGCGCGCGTTCATTCGGCAGTCTCCTCTTTGCTTTCGCCGTTTGTACTGCCCGCCATGCGCTCTATCGCGGCAATTATCTCCGGCATCATATCTATCAGCCTTTCCGCGCCGCATTTATACTGCACCGGCAATACCCGCGTACGCCCGTTTTCGCTTGTAACGAACGCCATAGGCGTTAGGCACATGCCCGCCGCGGCAGTCCCCGCGAACGGGTAGCGGCCTTCGCTTGCATCCAGCGCTTCCCCCGCCCTTTTAACGGGAGTAGCCGCCTGACCCATTATGTATTCCCCTCCGCCGGACACAAAGCCCATGCTCACCTTCGATACGGGCAGCAGCACCGTTCCGCTGCCCGTTTCAACGGGAGAGCCGACTATCGTGTTCACGTCAACCATTTGCCTTAATTGTTCCATTGTACTCCGCATTATGTTTTCCACGGGATGCGACATATCTTGTTACCTCTTTTCCGATAATACCTATAAGCTTAGCCAAATTCAGCCCTATGATACCTTCCATATATACCCATGCCGCGCCTAACCTGAACTCAGGCGCAATATATATGCTCTCCGCTCCCTTATTGGGCAGCAAAAAGCGTATAGCGCGCGGCAGCAGACTGTTTGCCGCGCCGCACAGCAGCGCCGTTGCCGCAGCGTCGCCGTCTATGCCTATGCTCCCGCGGATAGTTAGCCCGTCAAGCCACAAATAGCGCTTCCTTTGCCGCAACACCGCCAGCGCGATTTTTATTGTATCCTTGTCCGGTTTGACTTCGCTGCCCTTTGCCGCATGCTTCTTATTGCTCTCCATAGGCCGTATCTTCAGCCGTATAAAACCGAATATGCTCACGCTCAGCCTTATCCTTGCCGCATTGCCGCAAAGCATAACGCTGAAATTCAACCTTATCGGTATCAATATTGCCGCTGTGAGCGCAATTGTTAATATAGCAAAAAAGCCCATATGGGCTAATATTTGCTGTTTTGCGTTATTTTATTATGCTTTTGATTAATTAGATGCTTTATCTTCGGTATTATCGTTTTCTTCCGCATGCTCGATTTCGCTTAGCTGTGGCAGTTCACTGAGCGACCGTATGCCGAAGTGCCTGAGAAATGCGTCCGTAGTCCCGAGCAGCATTGGCCTGCCCACCACGTTCTTGCGTCCAAGTTCCCTTATCATCCCCAGCTTCATCAGCTGCCCTACGGCATATTCGCACCTCACGCCGCGCACGGCCTCAATATCCGCCTTCGTCACAGGCTGGCGGTATGCTATTACCGAAAGTGTTTCAAGCATGGATTGGGAAAAGGATTTAGACTGCACGGGCTGCACCAGTTCTTCAACATAGCGCGTATATTCCTTGTTGGACACAAGCTGCATAGTCTCCGCCGTTATAAAAAGCTGTACACCGCGCTTTTCCCGCTTATAAAGCTCGTCCATGCTGCGTATTATGTGCTCCATCTCTATGTCCGTTACACCTATCGCCCGCTGCAATTCTATTATCGGCACCGGATCGCCCGAAACGAACAATATGCACTCTATCGCGCCCATGCGCTCATTGTATTCCAATGTGTTCTCTCCCCCTCGGTCTTTGCCTATTCATCCATGTATTCGGCGTCCGCATCGTCCTCTTTCAGGTTATATGCGGTTATAGTTATCCTGCCGTAAGGCGTGGGCTGTTTAAGCAATATTTCCTGCCGTGCTATCATTTCAAGCAGCGCCATGAACGTTACTATCTTTTCAAGCTTAACGCTTGTTGCTTCAAACAGTTCTTCAAACGTTACGCTCGCACCTTCCTTAAGCTTTGCGCGGATCTTCACAAGCTGCGTCCTTACGGTGTACTTATCCGCATCCACCTTCTTAGCTATTTCCGGTATGCTGCTTTCCGGTTCTTCACGGTTAAGCACATCCATAAAAGCGGCGAACAGTTCTTCCGCCGTGGCCTGCTCCAGTTCATATTCCTGCGGCGGCAGGGCAAATTCCTCCGGCAGCCGCGAAAACACGCCCCTCATGCCCGCGCTCAGCTCGTTCAGCTTTTCTCCGGCCTGCTTAAAAAGCTTGTATTCCTTCAGACGGCGTACCAGCGCCTCCTCAGGGTCCTCTTCCTCCTCCGCTTCCCTGGGCGGTTTTGGCAGCAGGGAGCGCGATTTGATATACACAAGCGTTGCCGCCATGGTTAAAAACTCGCTTGCCGTATCCATGTCCAGTTCATCCAGTTCTTCCATAAGCGAAAGATACTGGTTTGTAATTTCGGATATGAATATGTCCTTTATATCCACCTTCGCCTGCTCAATAAGATGCAGCAGCAGATCAAGCGGCCCGTCAAACTCCTTTAGATGAACTTCATATGCCATCCGTTTTCCCCTTGCGCCGCGCTCAGAAAATGCTCAGTATCAGCGAAGCCAAGCTCATGAGCGGCATCATAAGCCAATACACTATCGTATTAAGGAAATGCGTGCGCGAATTGATTATAAGCACGGCCACGAGTATAACATAGCTGTACTTTTCAACAAAGCCGAAAAACTTATAAGTCTTTGCATTCATGAAAAGGCACTGCGCCACATGGTAACCGTCAAGCGGCGGAATGGGCAGCAGATTGAATACCGCAAGGCCAAAGTTTATGGTATAGCAATACTGCACCATTGTATTGAGTATTTCGTTGCTCCACGGCAGACATATGAGCACAATCCATATTATCATGAACGCCACGCCCAGTATAAGGTTAACTGTTATACCCGCCAAGGACACGATAAGCTCGTCCTTTCTTGGGGACTTAAAGTTGCGCGTGCTCACGGGTACGGGCTTGGCCCAGCCGAAGCCCAATATCAGCAGCGACAGGAAGCCAAGCGGATCGATATGAGCAAGCGGGTTTACCGTCATGCGGCCAAGATTCCTCGCGGTCGGATCGCCGCGCTTATACGCCGCGTACGCATGACCCCATTCGTGGAACGACAGCCCAACCAATATGCCCGGCAAGCTGTACAGCGCATCTATAATGTAACTCAATATGCCGTCCATTTATCCTCCTTAAAGTTCGCATTCCATGTATGCTTCGCCGTATTCCATGCGCCCGGTAAAGCTGAATCCCAGCTTTTGATACATAGCAATGGCTGCTTCATTACCTATTTCAACGCTTATCTGCGCCTTTTCAGCGCCCATGCGCTTCAGCTCCGCCATTGCAAGCTTCATCGCCGCAGTGCCGAAGCCCTTATGCTGGAAGCGCTTGTCTATCATCAGCCGCCATATTTCGTATACACCGCGGTCTTTATCCGCATTGAGCAAAGCAAAGCCCACAGCAACACCGTTCTGCGTAACGGCATAGGGCAGCGCGTTTTCAAGCGCGGCCGCCTCGGCAAGCGAAATATCGTTGCCGGCTACAAACTCCTGCTGATCCTCGTTCACGGCTAACTTAAGCACGGAGTAAACGTTTGCGTCGTTTATGCGCTCAAGCTGCACGTCCTCCGCCTTCAGGTAAACGTCGTCCATCTCGTATCTCATGCGCTGCACGAACGATTTTGCGCCGGTTTCGTCCGCATCTTCCTTTGCGCTCGGTGCGTTTGCAAGCATTGCCGCAATCACACCGTATTGCGCATTTATATACAGCGCGCTTTGCGCCTGCTCTATGCCACTGTCCGCATAATACCACCCGTTCAGCGTTCTCAGTCCGCAGGCATTCGGCGCAAGCATTATGTCCATATGCTCCTCGTCAAGCAGTTTGCCTTCAAGCAGCGCCGTGCCGAAATGCGCCAAATCATACGCGCTCACAACGCCGCCTGCTTCACCGGCGCAAAGCTGGGGCGCGTCCACAACTATGCTCTCGTCGCCCATTTTAGCCGTATATGTGACTTCCGCCGCCTTATCAAGGCCGGTATCTTTCATGCCGATCGGCGCGAACACAAGCTCGTTAAGCGCATCCGCAAGGCTTTTCCCGTATGCCCTTGCCACGGCCATGCCAAGTATGCGGTAGCTGCTCCTTCTGCCCGCGGAATTTTCAGGATCGTCCACCACGTCAAGCTTATTCGCTATATTCAGCACATCTTCATCGCTTATCGCACCGTTGAGCGCATTCCAAGTAAGCTTGAACGTTTCCATTGAGCCCAGCTTTTCCTTATGCGCCTGCTGATAAAGCTTAAAGCTCATGTCATAGTCCGCATAGTCCGGCACGGTCTTCTGCCCAAGCAGCAGTTCTTTTGCCGTGATTTCGGCAGCGTGGACGTATTCCGGCACCAGTTTGTCCAGCGGAGCGTCCATATCCAGCCTGCCCTGCGCATCCAGTATCAGCGCGGCCGCCGCGGTGAACGCCATTGTTATCTCTCCCGCGGCAAAGCGGGTATGTATCCCGTTCAGGTTCTGTTTATTCGCATCGGCCACGCCTATCGCCGTATCATAGAGCGGTTCTTCGCCGCGCATGCAGTACAGCGCGCCGTTTATGCCCCACTGCTTGGCGATCATATTCAGCCTGCGGCCTATGAAAAGATCCGGCTCTTCTTCTTTCTTCGGCGTAAGCGCGGGCATGCGTACCACGCCGCTTGCGCCGTAGCTGAGCTCAAATTCGTCAAGCAGATCCGGTATTTCAACGTCCAGTCCCAGCGCACGCACATCCACGGCGAATTTGTCCAGCGTTTCGCTTTCGCCATGCACTAAGAATACGCACTTAGGCGCCGAACCTATCTCACGTATCCATTGCAGCAGTTCGCTCCTTCCGGCGTGGCCGGAGAAGCCTTCTATTCTGCGTATTGCGGCATTCACCTGTATCTGTTCGCCGAAGAGTTTAACGCTCTTAGCCCCGTCCAGCAATATGCGGCCAAGCGTGCCGTTCGCCTGATAGCCAACGAACAATATGGTCGAATCCGGCCTATAAAGATTATGCTTAAGGTGATGCCTTATCCTGCCCGCATCGCACATACCGGAGGAGGATATTATTATGTTGCAGCCCGGCTGGAAGTTGATGAGCTTGCTTTCCTCTCCCGTTTCGGCTACCCTAAGATTGGGCAGGTCGAACGGAGAGCCGCTCATTTTCAACATTTCCAGCGCTTCCTCGTCGTAATATTCCCGCGCGCAGCGTTCATATATCTTGGTCGCGTTTATGCCGAGCGGGCTATCCACAAACACCGGTATCTTTTCAAGCCCCGGCACGGCGTTTTTCATCATCAGCCGCTTTATTGTATAAAGCAGTTCCTGCGTCCTGCCCACGGCAAATGACGGAATGACTATGTTTCCGCCGCGCGCAATGCCTTCCTTCAGCACGTCCGCAAGCTGCTTTTCCTTATCCTCTTCCGTTGTTGCGTCGTGTTCCCTGTCACCATATGTACCCTCCATTACAACGTAATCCGCGCCGTCTATGCTGGAAGGGTCGCGCAGTATGGGCCTTTCGTCGCGCCCTATGTCGCCCGAAAATACAAGCTTTGTGGTAGTTCCCTTTTCCTCCGCCCAAAGCTCTATCGCCGCGCTGCCCAAAAGATGGCCTATGTCATTGAATCTGGCCCTAAGCCCCGGCCAAACCTCCACTATGTCGCCATAGCTTACCGGTTGAAAGTATTCAAGCGTTTTCTGCGCATCCGCCGAGGTATACATCGGCTCCACCATCGGCTTGCCCGCACGCAGATTTTTGCGGTTTTGGTATTCGGCGTCCTGCTCCTGTATTTTTGCGCTGTCCGGCAGCATTATGCCCGATAACTCCGCGGTGGCCTTCGTGGTTATTATTTTGCCGTCAAAGCCGCGCTTTACCAGCAGCGGCAGCAGCCCGCTGTGGTCAATATGCGCATGGGTAAGGAGCACCGCGTCTATTTCCTTCGGGTCGAACGCAAAATCGCTCGCCCCCAGTTCGCCTTTCTCGTCCGCGCCCTGGCGCATACCGCAATCGATAAGCACCTTGCCGCCATCATAGCAAAGCATATGGCACGAACCCGTAACGCAGCGCGCCGCGCCGCAGAATTTAAGCTTCACAAATACAGCCCTCCTTATCCTTCAGCTTTTATACTATTGCCCTATCAGGCGTTTTTGCCGCAGCAGTTTTTATACTTTTTGCCGCTGCCGCAGGGGCATGGATCGTTCCTGCGCACGGTGTTTTCCTTAATGAACACCTTGGATGCACGATACTGCTTGGTTATTTCGTGGCGCTTGGCTTCGCTGAGCACCTTGTCCCACTCCTTCAGCTCGTAAAGCCAGCTTGCCTTGGCCTCGTGCATGTTGTAATAAAGCTTTTCAAAGTCTATGTCCAGCGTAACAACGCTGTCGCTTTCCAGCGTATCCAAATCTATCTCGGTCTTAAGGCTGGTGTTTATGCCGTCTATAAAGCCGACAAACGTGGGTTCATCCATATTGAACATGGGGGCAAGTTCGCTTATTTTGCCGCTGTAGACCTTTTCGTGGTCGGCAAGCAGCTTTTTATAATTCTCGGTCTCCGCCTCGAAATAATCGTTCCAGAATTTCTCGCCCGCCTCCTGCGTGCGCTCGGCCTCGGCAATGTCTCTCCACTGCTGATACAGATTAGTCATCTTTTGTTTATCCTTTCTTATATGCGCAAACTGCGCTTTTCTTATTTTTTAACGGTCTTGAAGCCTTTTCAAGTATTTTGGAATCAAACGCAAATGTGCTTGCTTTCTTTTCCTTTGCGCCCGCAAACGCAAGCTCTATCAGCCTGTTTGTAAGTTGCTTGAAGCTTATGCCCGTCGGTTCAAACAAATAGAATGCAAAAGAACCGGGTATAGTGTTTATTTCGCAAACATATGGTGTGTTGCTTTCGCCATCGAGCATATAGTCTATCCTTACAACGCCGCGGCAATCGAGCATGGCGAAAATTTCGCGCGTGGTCCGCTGTATTTCCGCTGTAAGTTCATCGCTTATCGGAGCAGGCAGCTTCCTTGCCTGGCTCTGCATGCCCTTGCCTGCGCTCGTTATATACTTTGAGTCGAACGTGAGGAATTCCTCCCACGATACGGGTTCTTCGCACAGCGAAGCAATGCAGTCCGCGCCCATGCCAAGGCAGGCGCAGTTTATCTCCCGCGGCTTTTCAAGGCCTTTTTCTATCAATATGCGCTTATCGTATGCACAGGCGGTGTCCATTGCCTTTATAAAGCTTTCCCTGTCCGCCGCGCGGGATATGCCTATGGATGAGCCTAAATTAGCCGGCTTTACATATACCGGATAGCCTATTTTTTCGGCCTCGGCAATTATCTTTTCCCTGTCGGCATGCCATGTGCCGCGGTAGCAATATGTGCCGTCCAGCACGTTCAGGCCCATGCTTTTGAACACGGCCTTCATAACTATTTTATCCATGCCGACCGCGCTTCCAAGCACGCCGCAGCTTGAATACGGCATATCCGCAAGCTCCATCAGCCCCTGCATGGTGCCGTCCTCGCCGTTCATGCCATGGAACGCCAGTATTGCGCAATCCATGGGGCAGACGAGCTTCGCCTTTGCAAAAAGGCCGCTTGCGTTCGCATAAAGGCCGCCCATGCCCGGCACGGGGGGCAGATATACCTTTGTAAGCCCCTTCATATTTTCATCAAAATTCTTATAGGTTTCAACATTTTTCAGCGGTTCGCCTACGAACCATTCGCCCTTGCGCGAAACATAGACCGGAAACACGTTGTATTTGGCCTTATCCGCGTTTTCCAATATCTGAAGTCCCGATATGATGGACACGTCATGCTCGGCCGCTCTGCTGCCGAAGAATACGCCTATATTCTGCATGCTTACTCCTCCTCTATCCTCTTGCCCGCGTCACTCATTATAGTTATCCGGCAGGTCGTTTTCAAACAGCACCACGCTGCCCGCCCCGCCGTACTGCGCCAGCTTTTCCGTGGCCTCTTTAAGGCTTGCCACGCGCACAAGGTTTGCCGGGTCAAAGCCGCGCTCCGCTATGCCTTCGCATATCGGGTCCGCATGGGCCTTGCCAATTATTATTGCCACATCCGCGTTTTCCGCTATGCAGCGGCCGAATTCGCGGTTCAGCTCCGCTTCTTCCGCACCAAGTTCAACCATGCCCGGCGTGACCACCACGCGCTTTTTGCCCTCAAACGAGCCAAGCACCCTAAGCGCTTCCTTTGAGCCGACCGGGTTTGAATTGAAAGCATCATCTATGACCGTTACCGCGCCCGGTATAAGCTGCAATCTGTGCTCAACGGGCCTTGCGCCGGCTATGCCCGCGGCAATTTCATCAAGCCCCATGCCAAGCTTATACGCAAGCGCTGCCGCCGCAGTAAGGTTGACTATGTTGTGCCGGCCAAGAAGCTGCGCCGTGCAGCTTACCTTTGCGCCGTCCTCCGCGATCAAATCAAATGTACTGCCTTCGCTCGTTACCTTTATGCTTTCGGCCTTCATATAAAGGCCGTCGCCTTCCGTGCCGTAAAGATAGAGCTTGCGCACGGATGCATATTCCTTATATATCCTGCGGCAGTTTTCATCGTCCCCGTTCAGGAAGCAGCAGCCGCCTTCTTCAAGCCCACTTATAAGCTCTGCCTTGGTATTTATTATATTGTCAAGGCTCTTGAATGTTTCAAGGTGCTGCTTGCCCACGGCGGTTATTATGCCGTACTGCGGATGCACCAGCTTGCACAGCGTTTTTATATCGCCAACATAGCGTGCACCCATTTCAGCAACAAAAGCCTCGTTCGCATCGCTTAAGTGTTCCCTTACCGTGCGCGTAACGCCCATTGGCGTATTGTAGCTGCCCGGGGTTATGAGCGTGTTATATTTGCGGCTGAGTATTTCACTGAGCGCATATTTAACGCCGGTTTTGCCGTAGCTTCCCGTTATGCCTATGCGGATTAGCCCTTCATGCTCTTTAAGCATACGCTTCGCATCGTTAAGGTACCATTGCTTCACGCCTTCCTCTATGGGATAGGTGATAATATAGCATATGAACACAAACAGCGGCAGTATAAGCCCCGGAAGATACCGTATTATCATTGGCGGCATATATACTATCCACGTAAGGCCGTATTTATCCCAAAGCAAGGGAGAGAAAAACATTGCGCTGAACAGCGTTGCCAATATGAATTCCGCCGCAAGCAGGCGCTTTACGCGGCCCGTATAGGCGATGGGCTTAACGTGCGGCTTTTTCTCATAGGAAAAATATATCACCGCAAGCATGGCTATGTATACTATATCCGCAAGATAATAGCATATGCGGCCGATAAGCGGATTGGTTCCGCCTATAAGCACATAGCCCGCCCTCAGCGCAAGCGCCGCCGCGCCCGCGACAAAGCTCGGCACAAAGTCCGAGCCGATATGCTTCATAAGCCATTTCAGGTACATTTTGCCCTGATAACTTTCAAGCTGCAATATATGCACCAGCGGAACGGACGCCGCCACAACGGCCGCCCCCATGAATACGCTGAGCGCATAACTCAGAATGCTGCTAACAAGCTCGTTTCCCATAGGTAAAAGATTTCTCCTATTCTTTCAAATACGCCTTCATAACGGCGCAGAACTGCGGATATTTTTCCGCGTATGAAAAATGCCCCGCGCCTTCCAGCACAGCTAAGCCCGCATTGGGCATTTTCTTTTCCATCAGCTTTGCGTATTCAAGCGGCGTCGCCGTGTCCTTATCGCCCCATATGAGCAGCGTATCGTTCTTTATGCCGCCGAGCAGCGGCGTAAGATCCTGATTGACAACGTTTACGAACGTCTTTCGCATAACGTCCGTCTTAAGCGCGCGGTAATCCGCGCTGCCGGCGTTTTTCTGCCTTTCGCTCAGCCTGAATACCCTGTCTATAAAGCCTATCCTGGCAAGCTTTTTAGCCAGCTTATAAGCCCATGTTTTTACATGATACTTAATTGTTCGCCTGGGCCGCACGCCCGCCGCGTCTATCATGATAAGCTTATCAAAAAGCGCGTTGTCCTCAGCCGCGAGCATTATTGTAACCCGTCCGCCGAAGGAATGGCACGCTACCGAGCAGCCCACTATTCCCTGCTGCTCAATAAAAGCCTTGGTAAAGTGCGCATAGTCCGCAACGCCCCACGCTTCCTTGGGCTCCTCTGTACCGCCGAAGCCCGGGAACGCCAGCGATACCGCTTCGTACCCCAGCGCCGCAACGCAGTTTGCAACGGGCGCCATGGCCTGTATACTGCTGCCCCAGCCATGCAGTATAAGTATCGGCCTGCCTTCGCCGCGGCGTTCGTATTCGGTTTTAAGCCCCAGTACCTCGCAATACACCTTTTGCCCGTCTCCTTAGCTTATTCGCCCTTTTTCAGCGCCTTATAGCGCGATGCGTAGCCTTCCTTATTTTCCTGCCGTGCGCGCGCAAATGCCATTGCGTCCGCAGGAACGTCCTTATTTATGGTTGAACCTGCCGCGGTATACGCCCCGTCGCCGACCGAGACCGGCGCTACCAAATTGGTTTGGCAGCCGAGGAACACATCGTTGCCCACGGTAGTGCGGTGCTTATGCACGCCGTCATAATTTACGAATACGCATCCGCACCCAACGTTTACCCGCGCGCCTACGTCCGCATCGCCTATGTAGCTCAGATGCGGCAGCTTTGTGCCTTCGCCGATGTTTGAATTTTTCACTTCCACAAAGTCGCCTATCTTGCAGCCGTCGGCAATGTCCGTCTTAGGCCTAAGGTTGACATACGGGCCTATCGTCACGCGGTTGCCCACGCGCGCCTCGTTGGCAAAAACGTAATTCAGCACGCAGCTTTCTCCTATTGCGCTGTCGTTTATGTTGCAGCCAGGCTTAAGCTCGGTATTCCTGCCTATTACCGTTTTGCCCGTCAGTGTATTGTTAGGCCAGATAACGGCGTTTTCGCCTATTTTGACGTCCGCACCTATATACACCGTTACGGGCTGCAAAATGCTCACACCGTTTTCAAAGTGCATATCCTTTATGCGCCGCTGCATCGCTTCTTCGGCAAGGCTGAGCGTTTTTCTGTCAACTATCGCAGCGGATGCATATTCGTCCGCCTCTATATATTCCGCGTTCATGCAGCCTATAAGCGCGTCTATACCCGCCGCGTTCTTCAGCACGGCCGTGTCTATGCTCCATGCGAGCATCTCGCGGCCTTCGTGCGTAAGCGCCGCGCACGGTGCGGTTGCTTCACCCAGCTTCTCGGCATCTTTTTTTGACACTATCTGATTCATGCAAAGCAGCACTGCCCTGTCGTATTCGGCAATGCTTTTGACAAGCTCAATAATTCCGCCGCCTATCGCCCTTGCTCCGCCGTTTGCTTGGCTTATGACCGCTTCGTCATCCGTTGCTATAAAAATGTCCTCAGCCGCGCTGTGCGCCGCCTCAAGCGCCCATTTTACGATGCCGCGGCCTGCCACGGTCACGTTCGCCATATTCTCCATGCGGGCGGCTTTGCCTGCCCCCAGTATCACCGCGCAAATATTTGCCATGTTTTTCTCTCCCTTCAGGCCGCGCAATATAAGCACCGGCCGTGAATTTCCCTCTAAGAGAATATTTTATGTTTTGCTGTATCCGCATGTCAAGGCAAAACAACATTCCGCCACCATACAGGCATACATATTATACTATACCATCTTATTCCGCCGCTGTACATAACTTGATGTGTGCATTGTGTTAATTTAGTTTGATTATGCGGCAAAAAACGTTTATAATAAATTGATGCAATACCGAAAAATGCGGAGGTTGACTTGTTTCCTTTTGATATAATCACTAATTTGGCGATGCTCATAGGCTTCGCCGCAATACTGGGCATTGGTGTTTACCGGCGTGAAGGTTCCGTTCGCGCGGCTTATTGCGTGCTTTTCTGCATTTGTCTCGGCGCGGCGTATGCGCTCAAGCTTGGCATGGCAGATCCCGCCGAAAGCATATTCATGCCGTTCCATAAGCTTTATAACTTCAGCGAATACGGTTCCGCCGGCGTTCTGGACGACCTTTTTTCCTATGCCCTGCCCTATCTTGCGGCCGGCTTCCTTTTCATGCCCGCGTTCCCGCGCTTCAGGTTGTTCGGCGCGTTCATAGGCGGGCTTTTGGCTTCGCTTTGTTCGCGCATATACTTTTTGCTTGAAGGCGGCGGCTTCGTTACCGATGAATATCTTTACGCCGGAATAGGCATGGCAGCAGGCTGCGCGCTTTACATACTGGCGGCATACATTTTCCGCAAAAAGATAGACTTTAAGGAATTTAAGCTTCCCTTCCCCAAGCATTCAAGCTTTGTATGGTCGCTGACCATACTGCTGATCATATACACCGGCATTGCGTTCACAATGATATTCGGCAGCCACGAACCCTATGATGACATTGCGTTTGCCGCAAACGCATACGAGCTGCCAGCCGACATAACGCTCGACTGCCCGCTTAGCGAAAGCTCAGACAAGCTGCTCATGTACGTTCCCTCAACCCAGCCCATAGAAGAACGCCTTATGGCCGTTGCGCAAAGCGTTGGCATATACGACGCAATAACCGCCGCATCCGGCGTATACATCGCGGAAAACGAAACGGGCAGGGTCACAATGACCGAAAGCGGAAGCTGGGTATATGAAAGCTATACCGTGCCCGAAGGCGACCTGCCAACACAGGACGAAGCCGTAAACGCCGTGTTCCGCTTCTTCTCCAGCCGCCAGATACTTTCAACGGACATTGACAAGGTCACCGACATAATAGAGCGCACGGACGATACTACCGGCACCCGCATAGGATACGACATATATCTATCCTCCAGCGTTAACGGCAGCCCGATAGTCAATTCCTGTGCAATAGTTGTTTCCGTGCGCGCAGGCGAAAGCATAGTCAAAATACGCCGCTACGATTGCGATATCCAAGTCGGCGCACAGCTGAACGGAATATCCCAGCAGAAGGCGTACGAGGCCATACTGTCGGGTAGAGGCACAAATACGCTTACCGCCCCCGCGGAATCGGTAATGGTCAATACATGCGATCTGGTGTATATGCAGAATCCCACGCAGGGCTACTATCTCCCCGTTTGGGCATTCGGCTGTACCGCCGCACGGCAGGACGGCACAACAGAAGATTTCTTCATATACATTCAGGCGGATAAATAGTAAAAAGGCAAAGCCCGGCAGACCACCGCGGCAGCCGGGCTGTTTTTTCTTTTTGACAGGGGGCAGCACAATTCGGTCTCAAGCTCGTTACGCCTTATAATGCCTACCACAGTGTAAGAGTCAATGGGCAATGCAAATTTAGTCCATAGCATCCTCTATCATGCGCATAAGCTCGCTCGGCCTTATTCCCAGCGCCTCGCTTATTCTGAAAAACGTCTCCAGTGTAGGCTTCCTGGTGCCGCGCTCTATCGCGCTCAGGTGCGTGCGCCCAATGTCCGCCAGTCCACTTACCACTTCCTGCGAAAGTCCTTTAGACTCCCTGTAATCCTGTATCACCCTGCCAACTAATGATGCATCCAGCAGCATAAAAACACCCTCCCTGTAAAGTATTAGCAAATACTGTACGTATGTTGTCATTTGAATACAAATGTGTTATTATGCAGTTAGGAAGAAGCCTCACATAAAGGAGAAGAACTATGTCAAACAATCTGGTAACCGCAACATGCCCCAACTGCAACTCACCCTTGCAAATAAAGGAAGGGCAGGACTTTGTAAAGTGCGAATACTGCGGCACGATAAGCAGCGCACCGAAGGCGATAGAGTACCATCAGCACCAAAGCACCAGCTATAATTTCAACGGCGCAAATCCTATTGTCAATTTCAGCAACGGCCAAGACCTTGAAACGCTGGTAAAGAACGCGGATATGCATTTGAAGCTTAAAAACTACGCCGATGCACAATCAATATATGCGAAGATTTCAAAAGAATATCCTCATGATTATAGGGGATGGTGGGGGTCGATACTCGCAAGA
>OHGA01000065.1_pt1 | contig 37229 bp, 23 predicted proteins | sample 1567621 | NCBI WGS metagenome assembly OHGA01 (sample SAMEA3879607, study PRJEB24766) | human gut metagenome | biome: human-associated habitat; feature: feces | place: USA | collected 1985/1987
TGCCCTTCAGGCAATTAAAATCTTTTTTAAAGATTTTAATTGGAGTTCAGTATGAAAACTCGTATAAACAGAACACCCCCGCACTGCGAAAGCAGAGCGGGGGCGTTGTATTTTATCAGGGCAGCAGAGCCACCAGCTCGGGCAGGACAATCTTGCCCTCGTCCATGATCTGCACCCCGTCCAGCCAGACGGAGCTGTTCAGGCAGATGCCGTCGGTGTGGCTCACCGCGTCCTGGCCGCAGGGAGGAGCGTCAATGTTGCTGACGTAGCCGATGCCCCACTCGGTGGAGCCCCAGACCCGCTCATCCTCCACAATGTTGCCGGTGAGCTTGGCACCGGGGTTGAAGCCGTAGGCGATGTGGGCCATTTTCAGCATACCCGGGTCGTCAAAATCCCGGAGGTACTTGTCGTAGATCGCAGCTTCCTCGCCGCCCTCCACCTTCTGAATCACGCCGTCCTTGACGGTGAGCCGGATGGGAGTGGCAGGGGCGTGGCCGAAGGGAGGGGTCACGGAGCCGTCGAAGACAATGGTGCCCTGGATGGAGCCGAACCGGGGCACCACGTTGATCTGGCCGGTGAGCATATGCACAGCCGGGAAGGTGGCGTCGCCGCAGTCGCAGGCCACATAGTGTACAGGGTCGATTTCGAAGGACACGTTGCAGCCGGCGGGGGTGGTGACCCGCATGGTCTTGGCGCTGCGGGTGAGCTCGGCTACTTTACGCATGAAGACCTGAAGCTTGGGGGTTTCCACATGGCCGATGGTGCGGATCATCAGATCCTCGTCAAAATCCACCAGGCACATATAGCGCAGCTTCTTGTTTTCGCTGCTTGCCCGCTCGAAGGGGGTGGAGTAGAGCAGCCACTGATGGTTGAACTCAATCCACACGTCGCAGGCGCACAGGGCGGCGGTCAGAGGCTCGATAGGCAGATCCGGATCGGCGGCCTTGCCCACGGAGCGGGGGGTGGGGACGGTGATGACCATGACCTGGGCATCGGCCTCCCGGACGCTGTCGGACACGGCTCGCAGCACGTTTTCATTGGAGTCGTAGTCGGCGGTGAGCACCACGGTCTCTCCGGGCTTGACTCCGAAGATCTCCCGCACCAGCTTGTCCGCCGCAATTTGCAGTTCGGTTTTCATGGAAAGATTCCTCCTTAATCCAGGTTTGCCAGAGTTTCAATGGTTTTTCGGTAAATTTCCTTGGCAGCCAGCAGATCCTCCACCAGAAGGTACTCATCCTTCTGGTGCTCGGTGCACTCCCGACCGGGACGCATGGGGCCGAAGGCCACGATGCCCGGCATGGCTCGGGCATAGGTGCCGCCGCCGATGACGGTGGGCTCGGAATCGTCACCGGTATACTCCCGGTAAATGCCCACCATGGCCTGAACCACCTTGCCGTTTTTGTCCATGTACACAGGATGCTCGTTGGCGGTGCAACGGCAGGTAATGCCGTAGGGGGCGCAGGCGGCGGCAATGGGCGTTTCCACCGCTGCCCGGTTGAAGGTCACGGGACTGCGGATGTCCAGGGTCAGGACGATTTCGTTGCCTTCCGTGCGCAGGACGCCGACGTTCAGAGTCAGCTTGCCGCTCTGGACATCCTCCAGGCCGCAGCCCATTTTCACGCCGTCCAAATCGGAGCCAATGTGAGTCCGGTAAAAATCCACCAGAGGGCTGGCAACCCCGGCCTCATGGAGCGCCTCCATCATGGCGGTGATGGCATTTTCTCCCTTTTCCGGGGTGCTGGCGTGGGCACTGCGGCCGTGAGTCTCCAGGGTGCGCTCGGCGCCGTCAGCGGCGCGATAGGCGCAGCGGCACCAGTCGGCTACCATGTTGGCCGCGTCGCCGCCCTCGATGCGCACCAGGCCGCTTTTCGAAACCGGCAGGGACAGCTGGAAGTTCAGAATTTCCTTTTCTCCGTAGATGGCGGGAAAATCCGCGTCGGGGGTGAAGCCGAAGACCGGCAGCTGCTGGGTCTGCTTGTAGTAGTTCATGTCGTCCCACTCCCCGCTTTCCTCGCACTGACCGAAGATCAGCCGAACCCGGCGGTTCAGGGCAACGCCCGCGTCCTGGAGTTCCTTCATGGCAAAAAGGGCTGCCAGCGTGGGTCCCTTGTCGTCGGCAACGCCCCGACCGTAGAGCCGATCGCCGCAAAGCTCGCCGCCGGGGTTGTGGGTCCAGCCGCTGCCCGCGGGTACGGTATCCAGATGCCCCAGCACGCCCACGATCTCCTCACCCTGGCCGATTTCTGCCCAGGCGACCTTGCCGCCTAAGTTCACCGTCCGGATGCCAAGGGTTTCGCACAACTTCATCACATAGTCCAGAGCTTTTGCAGGGCCTTCGCCGTAGGGGGCTTCCGGGGTCACATTCACCCGGGCGATGCTCTCAATGGACACCAGTCCCAAAATGGCGTCCAGAAATGCCTTATTTTCCATAGTGCCTCCTTATTCGCAGTAGGGCCGGTAGTCCACGTCGTAGCCGAAGCTTCTGGGGCCGAAGACCTCCAGACCCCGGGCGGTGGTCCACTCCTTGGCGGCGGGCAGGGCGGTGACGGCAACGTGCTCGCCCACCCGGGCGAAGGGGTTCAGCTGGGGCAGGTTGTTGTCCAGGTCGAAGACACAGATCAGGTCGGGGACGGTGACGAAGAATTCTCCGTCCAGCCAGCTGATGATGTTCTCGTTCTGATACCAGATGCGAAGGGTGTGCCCGGCGTAAGCACCGGTGCCCGCAATGACGGTATCGCCGTAGGTGTAGCCGTCCCGGGTCTCGTAGCCGCTTTCGGTGACGGTGCCCTCGAACATCATCTTACCCTTGCCGGTTTCGGTGACGGCCTCCACATAGTCGCCGCCAGCCGCCAGGGTCTGCCGGTAGGCCTTGCCGATGGCCTCGGCGTAGGAGATGGCCCCTCGGATGACGGCATCTTTCAGAACGGCGGCGGTGTTCACATGATCCATGACGGCGATGGTGTTCTGGCTGACCACTGCCAGAGCCCGAACCAGATCCTCGCCCCGCTCGTCGTCAAAGACGTTGGTGAACACGGCACCTTCGCCGAACTTGTTCATCACGCTCATGGGGCACATGGGAACGCCCTGGAGGAAGTAGGTGGAGTGCTGGAGGGCAGGCACGCTCCGGCCTGCCGGGTCGCCGTCCACAATGGGTCGGCCGGTCATGGCGCCGACGTAGAAGGCGGTGGCGGTGTTGCCGCCGCCCAGCTCCGTGGAGATCACCGCGCTGACCTCCCGACCCAGGAACCGCTCCAGCTGCTTCATGCACAGAATGTAGAAGCTTTCGTCGGTTTCTTTCAGACGGGCGTATTTCTTGATTTCCTCCTCGGTCAGAGGGCTGATGGCTCCGCAGGCATAGGGGGTGCCGATCACATCCTCCGGGGACATTTCCTCGAAGGTGGTGAGCTTGAATTCCTTCCCGGCAGCCAGAGCCTCATCGATCATCTCGATGCCTTCGTCCAGGCTTCCACCGCCGCCGGTGCCCAGGATGGCACAGCCGTAGAGAATGTCCAGCAGATTTTCACGATTTAAGGTTCGCATATTGTTTCCTCCCTTAGTTGGTTTCTTTCAAGGCTTCTTCCAGTTCGGTTGACCGAAGGCAGCTGACCGTATGGCCGCCGCCCAGGTCAAGAGGCTGAGGTGCCACCTTGGCGCACGCTTCGGTGGCATAGGGGCAGCGCTGATGGAAGGCGCAGCCTGCCGGTGGATTGATGGGGCTGGGAATCTGACCCTCCAGAGTCCGCAGCCCCTCCATGCCGTGGGTGGTCAGGGTGGGGATGGAATCGAAGAGGGCGCGGGTGTAGGGATGCCGGGGATGGCGGAAAATATCCTCCGCCGGGCCGAATTCCACGATCTTGCCCAGATACATAATGGCGATCTTGTTGGCCAGCTCGTGAACCACGCCCAGGTCGTGGCTGATGAGGATGTTCGTCAGCTGGAACTTCTCCCGCAGCTCCTTGATCAGACTCAGAATTTGAGCCTGACTGAACACGTCAATGGAGGAGGTGGGCTCATCCAGCACCACCAGCTTGGGGTTGGAGGCCAGAGATCGGGCGATGGCAATCCGCTGCCGCTGGCCGCCGGAGAATTCGTGGGGGTACTTGTAGCAGGCGTCCGGAGAGATGCCCACCATTTCCAGCAGCTGCTCCACCCGCTTGAGCCGGGCGGCTTCCCCCAGTTTTTCGTAGACATCGATGGGCTCGGCCACAATGTCCTTGATGAGCCACCGGGGGTTTAAGGACCAGTAGGGATCCTGGAAGACGATCTGCACGTTTTTCTTGAAGGCACTGTCGCCCTTTTTCGCCTCGGCGAAGACATCCTTGCCCTCGAAGAAAACCTTGCCCTCGGTGGGCTCGAACAGGTCGAGAATGGTGTTGACCAGGGTGGACTTGCCGCAGCCGGACTCGCCCACGATGCCCAGCACCTCGCCCTTTTTCAGCTCGAAGCTCACATCGTCCACGGCTTTCAGGGTCAGGTGCTTCTGGTGCTTGATCTCATCGTTGATATCGAAGTACTTTTTCAGGTGCTCGACCTTCAGAAGCACCTCATCGCTTTCGATGACCGAGGCCTTCTTGCCCTCGGTGTGCACCGCCTGGATGAGCACCTTGGTGTAGTCCTGCTGAGGCTCGGAAATGAGCCTGACGGTGGTGTTTTCCTCGATGATCTTCCCGCCGTAGAGAATACCCACCCGGTCGCAGAAGGCGGACACCAGGCTCAGGTTGTTGGCGATGAAGAGAACGGTCATGCCCCGCTTCAGCTGCAATTCTTTCAGCAGCTTCAGGATGCTTGCCTGGATGGTCACGTCCAGGTTCCGGGTAGGCTCGTCGGCAATCAGGAATTCCGCGCCGCAGGCCAGAGCCAGGGCGATGATGACCCGCTGCCGCTGGCCGCCGGAAAGCTGGTGGGGATACTTGCTCATGGTGCTCTCCGCGTCCGCAAGCTTTACCTCCTGGAGTAATTCCAGAGCCGCCTGGCGCACCTGGAGCTTCTTCATCTCCGGATTCCGGGTGTGCAGCACGTCCGTCATGATCTGACCCACGGTGAACACCGGGTTCAGGCAGCTCATGGGATCCTGGAAGATCATGGCGATTTTCTTGCCCCGGATCTGCTGCTGCATCTGTTTGGGTTTCAGTTTCAGAAGATCCTGGCCGTCCAGGAGAATTTCCCCGGATTCGATCTTGCCGGGAGGGCAGCGAAGCAGCTGCTGGATTGCCAGGGCCAGCACGGTTTTGCCCTGACCGGACTCGCCCACCAGACCGTAGGTCTCGCCCTTGGCGATTTCCAGGTGGTCGATGTCCAGGACGGTTTTGGTGCCCTCGAAGGAGCGGTGGGTAATATGCAGATGGTTGATCTCAAAATAAGCCATGTCGCGTCCTCCTTAGTTCTTGCGGGTCTTGGGATCCAGAATTTCCCGGATGGCGTCGCCCAGCAGGTTGAAGCAAAGCACGGTGACGAAAATGGCCAGACCCGGGAAAATGCAGTACCACCAGCTGTCCGGGAAGAACCGGCGGCCCATGGAAATCATCAGGCCCCATTCCGGAGTGGGCAGCTGAGCACCCAGTCCCAGGAAGGACAGGCTGGCAACGGTCAGAATTACGCCGCCGATGTCCATGGAGGCCTGGACGATGACAGGGCTGATACAGTTGGGAATGATGTGCTTGAAGATGATCTTCATCCGGCCGGTACCGATGGTCTCTGCCGCCTGGACGAATTTGCGCTCCTTGACGGAGATGGCCTGACCCCGGATGAGCCGGGTGTACCAGGGCCACCAGGACAGGGCGATGGCGAGAATGGCGTTGTTCAGACTGCTGCCCATGACGGCTACCATGGCGATGGCGAGGAGCAGAGGCGGAAAGCTGAGGAATACGTCGGTAATGCGCATGATGAGGTTATCTACCCAGCCGCCGAAGCTGCCGGCGATGGCACCCAGGGGAATACCGATGACAAGAGACAGGCCAACGGCCGCCAGTGCCGCGGACAGGGACACCCGGGCACCGTAGACCACCCGGCTGAAAATATCCCGACCCAGCTCGTCCGTGCCCATCAGGTGCTCCAAACTGGGAGCCTGGAGCTTGATCTGGGTGTGGGTGGCATCGGCTAAGTCCTCAGGGTAGGGGATGATGTAAGGGGCCAGCAGGGCACCGACGATCAGGAGCACCAGGATAATCAGGGCGGTCAGGCTCAGCTTGTTCCGGGCGATCAGGTACAGGCTCTCCCGCAGGCTCTTGATCCGGGGCTTCAGGGATTGAATGAAATTGTCCATTGTAGTTCCTCCCTTACAGCCGCACCCGGGGATCGGACGCGATGACGATATCCGCCAGCAGATTCAGAATGATATAGCAGCAGGCACCGAAGAGGGTCACGCCGATGATGGCGGGATAGTCCAGGGTGGTGACCGCGCTGGAAATGTAGCTGCCGATGCCCGGCCAGGAGAAGATGGCCTCCACCAGGAAGGTGTCCGTCAGGGTATAGCCCATGGACAGAGCCACGTCCGTGGCGGTGGTGCCAAGACTATTTTTCAGGGCATACTTCCAGAGCATTTTGGTGTCGCTCAGGCCGTAGCTGTGGCCGGCGGTGATGTAGTCCTCCCCCAGAATTTCCAGCAGGGCACTTCTGGTCATCCGGGACACCAGGCCGATGGGGTACAGGGAAATGGTGATGCAGGGCAGCAGAATGTGCTGGAAGGCATCCGCCAGCAGGCCGAATTTTCCAGTAATCAGGCAGTCCAGCAGGAGCATACCGGTGACGTTGGGCACGGTCTCAAAAATCGTGGCTTCCACGCTGAGCCGTCCGCCGATGGGCAGCAGGCTCAGGCTCTTGTAGAAGATCAGCTGAAGGAACAGGGCCACCCAGAAGGTGGGAAGAGATACGGCACCGATGGAGAAGAACCGGCTGAAATGGTCCAGAAGTTTATCCTTCTTTTTGGCTGAGTAAATGCCCAGGGGAATGCCGATGGCGATAGCCAGGGCAAAGGCCAGCAGCACCAGCTCCAGGGTTGCGGGAATGTACCGCTTGAGCTCGGAGGTCACAGGCTGGTGGTTGTTCAGGCTCTTACCCAGGTTGCCGTGGAGCAGGTCGTTTAAGTAAATGACGTACTGCTCGGGCAGGGACTTGTCCAGCCCCAGCTCAATCCGGGCGGCGGCCAGCTGCTCCGGGGTGGCCCGCTGACCGGCCCACTTGACCTCCGGATTGGACGGAAGCACCCGGGAAATGAAGAAGGTAATGGTGACGACACCAAGCAGCACCAGAATGCTGCTGAGAATGCGTTTGACAATGTACTTAAACACGGGGCGAACACCTCATCTGTCTGTTCTAAAAAATGGGGCACAGGGGCTGCCGCAATTGGATGCGGCAGCCCCCGAAAAAACGGTTTCTTTACTTGGCAGTGACGTTGTAATACAGGATGGCGTTGGAATAGGAGGGGTTCTCGGAAACACCCTGAATGCCGTTGTTGATAACGAAGGTGTGCAGCTGATCGTACAGGTTCAGAATGTAGGCATTGTCGGCCACGATCTTCTGAGCCTGGACATAATCGGCCTCGGCGGCGGCCCGGTCGGTGACGGTCTTCTCGATGGCGTCGTCGATGACGGCATCCAGTTCCGGATCGTTCAGGTAGGACAGATTATAGACGATCTGATCCTCGCTGTGCAGCAGGGACTGGAACCAGCTGACGGGGTCGGCGTAGTCCGGCCACCAGATGAACACGAACATATCCTGCCGATCCTTGGGGTCGGTGTTCTGGGCCTGAGCCCACTGCTGATCCCACTCCATGCTCCGAAGCTCCAGGCTGATGCCCAGCTGCTTCAGGTTGACCTGATAGAGCTGCAGGGCACTGGCGTACTCGTCAAAGCCGTTCATGTAGGTGACGGTGAGCTTCAGACCGTCGGTGTTCACGCCGGACTTGTCCAGGTACTCTTTGGCCTTGTCCAGATCGCAGTGGTACTGGAGAATGCCGTCGTCATGACCCCACAGGCCGCTGGGTACGGTGCCTATGGACTGCTTGGCGTTGCCGTTCAGGATCTGGCTGACGGTTTCCTCATAGGGGAAGGCGTAGGCCAGAGCCCGACGGAAGTCGGCGTTGCTGCAGGGCTCGGTGGCGGTGTTCAGAAACATGATGATATTATTGAAGGTCTCGGACTGATAGGTGTAGACCTTGTCGGTCTGGGCCTTCAGAGCGTCCAGGTCGGTGGCGGAGAACTCGCTGGACAGCTGGGCTTCGCCGGTCTCCATCATCTGGCGGCGGGCACTGGACTCGGCCACTTCCTTGATCATCACGTTCTTGTACTGGTTATCCTGCCAGCCGCCCCGGTAATCCTCGTAGGCTTTCAGCACCACGCTGTCGCCGGTGGCCTGGGCGATGGTGTAGGGGCCGGTGCCGCCGTCGTGGCCTTCGTTGAACCACTCGGTGGGCTGCTCAATGACGCTGTCGGACATGACGTAGGCGGCGTAGCCCGCGGAGACCACCAGGTCGATGGCGCAGGGATAGCCGCAGGTGATGGTCACCTCATATTCGCCGGTGGCCTCGACCTTGCCGCCGTTGCTCTCCAGCACCGCGTCCCAGATGTAGGCACCGCCCTGACCCAGATCCATGGAACGCCGGAAGGAGTTCACAACCTGCTGGGCGGTCATGTGGGTGCCGTCGTGGAAGTTCACGTCGTCCCGGAGCTGGAAGGTCCAGACAGTGCCGTCCTCATTTTCCTTCCACTCGGTGGCGAGCAGGGGATCCAGGCCGCCGGTTTCGGGGTTGTACCGGGTCAGGGTCTCGTAGACGTTCTGCAGCACCATGACGCCGTTGGAATACTCGGTGCTGGGATCCAGGGTAACATAGGGCGCGGTATTGTAAACGTGATAGAGCACCTTGTTATCCTTGCTGGCCTGGGCAGAGCCGCCGGTGCTGCCGGAGCCGCCGCAGGCTGCCAGGCTGACGATCATCAGTCCGGCAAGAATCAGGCTGAACAGTTTTTTCATTTCTTGGGTCTCTCCTTAGTGGTGGTGATCGGCCGCCGGAGGGGCGGCGAATAGAATGGAATAAATATACCACCATTCCTTCAAAAAGTATATGGCTTTTTGCTTTTTTGGATTCTTCCACAGATGGACAGGTGTATTTCTAACTCGGAGTGGTGATAATGCCGAAACCTTGGGAAAAACCGGATTCCGGTTTGCCTGCCTGTGGGATGGCCGGGGAAAATCCCGGAAACCAGCGGAAAAATGTGTATCAATCTGAAACTGTCCGGCAATCCGTGAGGAATATGCAAATATGCACAAGAATATACAAAAACCGGACGGCAGATTTACTGCCGTCCGGTTTTGCGTTAGCTGGGAAAAGAAGCTTCCTTAGGGCAACACCGCACAATTGTGTCTGCGCGCTTCGGCGGATCTTTTCCGCCAATTCGGCGGTTTGAAAAGTTCGAAATATAGCGCAGCCGTTGCCAGCGCAAGCTGGCTTACGGATGCGGCATACCCCTTGCGGGTACATACAGTATTCCTTCGCTTTTCAAACCTTGACTTGACGAAAAATCTCTCGCTGAATCTGCTTGCCAAATTGTGCGGTGCTGCCTTAGTTATTTTCCGCCTTTTGCGCTTTCTTTGCCAGGCGTTTTTCCCGGTGGGCCCGGTGGAGGCGGGAGATGGTCTCGGTCAGAAGGATGCCATAGCGCAGGATGGGCTCCGTGGCGATGGCAAAGACCCCGAAGAGCAGAACGCATTTCAGGGACATCCGACCGATACCGAAAATATCCCCCAGCCAGATGCTGCAAACCAGAAGTCCCGTTACACAGCCGCCCCAGATGATCCACCGGAACCAGTTCAGGGGCTTGCTGATGTTGTAGAGAATCATGAAGCCCACAATGGACAGCAGCATGGTGCAGGCGATGGAAATATCCCCCTCGTCCACCCCAAAGACCCGGCCGAAGATCACCAGGGCTCCCACCACCAGGAAATCCGTCAGTCCCGCGGGCAGAGCTTTGGCCAGCACATTGGGCAAGAACTTACCCCGGATGGGATCCTCGTTGGGCTGTAGAGCCAGGAAGAAGCCGGGCACGCCGATGGTGAACATGGTGATGAGGGACAGCTGGGAAGGCTCCAGGGGGTAGCTGATCATGAAGCAGGCGGAGAACACCGAAAGCAGGAAGGAGAAGATGTTCTTCACCAGGAACAGGCTTGCCGAACGCTGGACATTGTTGACTACCCGGCGGCCTTCCGCCACCACCGAGGGCATGGCGGAAAAGTCCGATTCCAGCAGCACCAGCTGGGAGACCTGAGCCGCCGCGTCACAGCCGGAGGCCATGGCCACCGAGCAGTCCGCGTCCTTTAGGGCCAGCACATCGTTGACGCCGTCGCCGGTCATGCCCACGGTGTGTCCCTGACTTTGGAGCGCCCGGACAAGCTGCCGCTTCTGATCGGGAGTGACCCGGCCGAAGACGGTGTATTCCCCGGCGGCCTGAGCCACGGCGGCCTCCGAATCCAGAGTGGAGGCGTCAATATACTTTTCCGCCCCGGGAATCTCCGCCTCCATGGCAATCCGGGAGACGGTCAGAGGATTGTCGCCGGAAATGACCTTTACCGCCACCCCCTGCTGGGCAAAGTACCGGAAGGTCTCCGGCGCGTCCCGGCGGATGGGGTTGGTCAGAAGAAGCAGCCCCAGGGGAATGACCTTTTCGGTCAATGCCTGACCTTCCAGAGTGCCGGTATATTTTCCGAAGAGCATGACCCGGTAGCCGTCGCCGCTGAAGCTTTCCGCCAGGGGACGGACAGCCTCGTAATCCTCCCGCAGGAGAAATTCCGGCGCGCCCAGCACATAGGCTTCGCCTGAGAACACCGCGCCGCAGTATTTATAGGTGGAAGAGAAGGGGAATACCTGCTCCGCGTTTGTTTGCGCGGGGAGCTTGAAATATCGGTGCAGAGCCTGCATGGTCTGGTTCCCCTCGGGCATGGCGGCCACCAGATTGCCGACCAATGTTTTCAGCCCCACACCCTGAGCCGGGTCGAAGCCCTCCAGGGGGACGAGGGAGCTGACCTGCATCTCATTTTCCGTGATGGTGCCGGTTTTATCCACGCACAGCACGTCCACCCGAGCCAGAGCCTCAATGCACTTCATGTCATGCACCAGCACCTTCCGGGTGGCCAGGCGCAGCACGCTGACCACCAGCGCCACGCTGGTGAGCAGATACAGCCCCTCGGGGATCATGCCCAGCACCGCGGCCACCATGGACAGAACGCTGTCCCGGAAGGAGGCTCCGGAGAGCACATACTGCTGCACAAACAGGAAAACACCGATGGGCACAATGAGAATGCCCACCACGCCGACCAGCCGATCCAGAGTGCGCAGCATTTCCGAACGCTGCTTGGTGTCCGTAGCCTTGGCTTCCAGGGTCAGCTGGGAGATATAGGACTCGGCACCCACCCGCTCCAGCCGGGCGGTACACTCGCCGGAGACCAGGAAGCTGCCGGACATGAGGAAGTCTCCCAGACCCTTTTTCAGCTCGTCGGCCTCGCCGGTGAGCAGGGCTTCGTTGACCAGCACTTCGCCGTCCAGAATGATGGCGTCGGCGCAGATCTGGTCACCTGCCCGGAAAAGCACGATGTCGTCCAGCACCAGCTCTTCCGCGGGAATTTCCTGAATCTGCCCATCTCGGATGACCCGAGCCCGGGGCGCGTTCAGCATGGAGAGCTTATCCAGGGTGTTCTTGGCCCGAATCTCCTGGATAATGCCGATGAGAAGATTTGCCACCACCAGCGGCAGGAAGGTCAGGTTCCGCAGAGAGCCGGAGGCGAACACCAGTACCCCTAGGATGGCGAAAATCAGGTTAAAATAGGTGAAGAGGTTGGAGCGTATGATCTGCCCCAGGGTTTTGGACGCCACCGTCACCGGGGTATTGGCCCAGCCGTCTTCCTGCCGCTGCCGTGCCTGCTCTTGGGTCAGGCCTTCCTCGGCGGTGGCCAGAATTCGTTCCGGCGGCTCCGGTGGGATGAATTCAAGATTCTTTTTCTTCATAGACGAAGTCTCCTTCTTGCGGGAAGCATTTTTCAATCGATGATCTCCGGGAAGATCTTTTGGGTTCTGCGCACGGCGGTGAGCACGGTAATCAGGCTCAGAAAGCCCTCGGTTGCCAGGGATACCCCCAGCAGCATGGTAAGCACCCGGACGGAACAGATAGTTTGATTATGCTTCATAATTCGCCTTCTGACAAGGGGGTTCCCGAAAATTCTTCCGAAAAGGCAGAAGCGCGTTATTTCACTGCTTTATGGGCTTGCCGCAGATGGTGCCTTTCTCCTTATAATAATAGCACAGTTCGGCGACATTTGCAAGGAAACGTCCAAAGCCTCCTTGCCGATCAAGGGTCGTACCAAAAGGGGCAAAAGGCTCCCCTTGCTAATCAAGGGTGGTGCTCCGCGCAGCGAATTAAAATATTGATGATTGCCAGTGGCAATCATACCATAATTCATGCTGTCATGGCCGTCTCCCGCAAGGCCATGACTGAGGGGATCAGAACCAAAAATTTTGGCAATCCCTCAGTCAAAAATCAAAGATTTTTGCCAGCAGCACATTGTGGTATGACTGCCACCGGCAGTCATTGAGATTTTAGATTCGCTGCGCGGAGCACCACCCTTTACACAAGGGAGGGCCGGGGCGCTCCCACGCCGGTGCGTTTTCTCATGGCTTGTAATGACATTCTTTTCAACGATAATTTGTAAAAATCCTACTTTGGGAGGATTCCATTTTTCCCCGCCTTAGGCTACAATAGGTAAAATAAGCGGTGGAATGCGCTGAGAAGTTTGGACATAGAGGGAAGCAGGTGGAGGATTTTGAGAAAAAAGATTGTCATTCGGCCTCTGATTCGGGAAAAGTTCCAGGAATTTCTCCAAGGACAGCGAATTTTGTTCTTCAGCGCCCCCTGCGGCTTCGGGAAAACCACGGTGGCGGAGGCGCTGCTTTCCGGTCGGGCGGTGCTCCGGCGTAGTGGGGAGGATGAGGATCCCATCCCCGAGGAAGGAGACTGGAATATCCTACTAGTGGATGATTTTCAGCGGATGCCGGAAGAAAATGTCCTGGCACTGTGCCAGTATATCCGAAGCACCCCTGACCGCCGTCTTGTGTTTCTGTCCCGGGGGGCGCCTCCCGGGTGCATGATGGCCTTCCAGTACGCGGGAATCATGGGCGTGATCTCCGCTCAGGAAATGCTCTTTGACGAAGAGGACATCCAGACCCTGTTCCGGCTCTACGATGTGCCGGTGACGAGAAGCGAGGTTTCCGGCATTTTGAAGGAGTCCATCGGCTATGCCCTGGGGGTGGCCATCACCGTCCGGCTCATGGCCTCCGGCAGACCCTTCGGGCCGGAGCTGGTGAAGGACGCGTTTCAGGAGGTTTACCGGTATTTTGAGGCGGCGATCTTCATGCCCCTGGATCTGACCATCCGTCGGTTTTTGCTGGAGCTTGCCCCCTTCGAAACCGTGAACCTGGAAATGGCAAAAATGGTCAGCGGGGATGTCCGGGCGGGACAAATGCTGGACTGGATTCGGAACAATTCCTCCATGCTCCTGGAGGAAGGGGGACAGCTCCGCTTCTGGCCTCAGTACCGGAACTTCCTTCAGTGGGAGATGAAAAAAACCTTCCCGGACGGCAGGGTCAAGGCTCTGCTCAGCCGGGGCGGATTGTACTATGAACTGAACGAGGATTATCCCCATGCCCTGGAATGCTACCGGGACGCGGGGGATCACAGCAAGGTCTCGGAGATTCTGGTGCGCAACTCGGAGCTCCATCCGGGCATGGGTCACTATGGAGAGATGGAAAAATACTACCGCAGTCTGCCGGAGCCGGAAATTCTGGAATCTCCGGCTCTGATGCAGGGCATGTGTATGCTCTGCGCCCTGGCGGTGGATTACCCCGGCTCTGACCGGTGGTATGAGGAGCTGAAGCGCTTCGCCCAGAAGCGGGAGCCCAAGGACGCCGCCGCCCGGCAGGCCCGGAGCCGTCTGGCCTGGCTGGACGTTTCCCTGCCCCAGCGGGGGGTGGAGGGACTGACGGAGACCATTCCGGCGGTGGCTCGGCTGATGACCAACAAGGAGATCAGCCTGCCGCCCTTCTCCGTCACCAGCACCCTGCCCAGTATTATGAACGGCGGCAAGGACTTTTCCCCCTGGAGCAAAAAGGACGACCTGCTGTATAACACCATCGGCCTGCCGGTGAAGAAGCTTCTGGGGGCGGACGGCATTGGCCTTCCGGACTGCGCCCTGACGGAAAGCAAGTTCGAAAAGGGCGAGGATATTTCCCAGCGGCTTCTGACGGTGGTATCCCGGATGCGGGAGATTCAGCAGCACGGCACGCCGGACATCGAGTTTGCCGCCTGCGGCCTGCTGGTGCGCAATTACATGGAGCAGGGTCGGCTGGAAAACGCCCGGCGAACCCTGGAGCTTCTTCGGGAGCAGTTTGTGGAGCGAAGGGAAAATCGGTTCCTGCCCAATCTGGATGCCATGCTCTGCCGGGTGGATCTCCACGCCGGAGACCTGGATCGGGCGGATATCTGGTATCGGGAGAAGGCTCCCCGGGACCCGGTGCACCTGAACGTGCTCAAACGCTATCAATATCTGACCCAGGCCATGGTGGAGCTGGCGGACGACGACCCGGAGGGAGCGCTGCTGACTCTGGCTCCCCTGGAAAGCTACTGCGCCGCTTGCAGTCGGTACATCGACAGCATTCACCTGAATGTGCTTTCCGCTCTGGCTCTGTACCGTCTGCGGGATATCCGCTGGAAGGAAAAGCTGAGCCGGGCGCTGGACACTGCCCTGACCTTCTGCTTCATCCGCACCATCAGTGTCTACGGCGGGGCGGTGCTGCCCCTTCTGACCCAGCTGGACTGGAAGGAGGACGAGGCCTTCCGGAAGCGGCTGCTGACCCAGACCCGGAAGCAGGCGACGGCCACGCCCCTGTTCTTACAGCCCAGGCTTTCGCCCAACGACGAGCTCACCGCCACGGAAAAGCAGATTCTGCGGCTGATTTGCGCGGATAAGAGCAACGCCCAGATCGCCCAGGTTATGAATATCAAGCTCACCACCGTGAAAACCCACGTCAGCCATATTTTGGAAAAGCTGGACGTGAGCCGCCGCAGCGAGGCCAAAACCGCCGCCAGGCGGCTGAAGCTCATCCCGGAGGATGTGTAAGCCTGGCCCCTGCCTTCCCCTGGGGTGGTGCTCCGCGCAGCGAATTAAAATCTAACAATTGCCGGTGGCAATTGCTCTATAGTGTAAAGGTGCCCGCCGCAGCGGGCGGATGAGGGAAAACACGGCTGAACGTAGGGGTCGATGCCCACATCGACCCGTCCCGTGTGTGAATCGTGCATACCGGCGGGACGATGAGGGCATCGTCCCCTACGAGAAGTCCTGTATTTTTGCATTCATTTAGTAGTCCTTATTTTCCGAAAAAAGGAGAATTGTGTATTATGAAAAGAAGATTATTCAGTTTGTTTCTGGCACTGACCCTGGTGGTGGGAATGCTCCCGGCACCGGCCTTTGCCCAGGAGACGGAGTCCACCCAGGCAACCCAGGCTCCCACCGAGGCTTCGACCCCGACGGAAGCTCCCAGGGCGGAACCGACCCAGGCACCTACCGAGGCTCCTACGGAAGCCCCGGCGGCGGAGCCTGCCCAGCCGGTTGCGGAGGCACAGCCCACCGAGCCCCCGGCTCAGGTCTTCGCCGAGCCTGCCCAGGACGAGGACGTGGCGGCGGTGCAGGCTATGATCGACGCCCTGCCCGACGTGAGCCACATGTCGGAAAGCTACCTGGACGCGCTGGAAGAGGCGTATTCTGCTTTTGAAGCCCTGAGCGAGACCCAGCAGGCGCAGATCAACGGCGTGGAGAAGCTGGAAGCCCTGTTCGGCTGGGTAAACAGCCAGGTGTCCACCCTGGCGGAGGATGTCATGGAAATCTCCGGCGAGGTGAAGTGGAACAACCAGACCATTACCACCCCCGTCAAGCTCACCGGGGACACCACTCTGACCCTGACTGGCACCAACCGGATCGAGTGCGACGCGCCTCTGGATCTGAACAACTGCACGCTGACCATCAAGGGCACCGGCAGCCTGACGGTCATCGGCAACGGCAGGAGCACAGATTGGAAGTGCAATGGTGCTATCTTTGACAGCACCTACAAGGGGAGCACCTCCGGTAAAGGCCACCTGACCATTGAGGGCGGCACCGTTAAGGCCATCGGGGGCAAGTATAATGCCATATCTGTTTGTTCTGTGGAATTGCAGGGCGGCAAGCTGGAGGCCAATGGCGGCTCGAATGCCGGTATTGTCTGCTCCTATCTGTATACATATGGCGGTTCCCTCTACGCCACTGGCGATGTTTATGGCATCGAAATGAGAACCATGTACGCGTACAATCCCGGCAATCTGCCCATTCTGGCTTCCGACGAGAGAGACGCGCAGAAAGCGGAAATGGATTCCAGCGATATCGACGATATCAACGATAATGCTAAGAAGAAGACTTACTACATCGGCGAGGTCACCGGCCCCATGCTCTCGGTGAAGGCCCAGAAGGGCTACCTCTATGAGGGCGTTGCCGATCAGACGGCCACCTTTGCCATTTCCGCCAAGAATGTGAAAACGGACACCCTGAACGCCCAGTGGGCGACAGATCACACCGGCCTGTCGGCAAACCTTACCGCCGACGATAAGAGTCTGTGGGTCACCACAAGCTCCGATGTGAAGCAGGGTACCTACAATCTGACCGTTACTGTCACCGGCACGGACGAAACCACGGTCACGAAGACCGTCACCGTCACCGTTCTCGGTGCGCCCATCACCGTCACCACCCAGCCCCAGGATGCCTCCGTCAGCTGCAAGCGCGGGGATTTGGATTCCTGGCAGGGCGATAAGGAAATCCGGGTGACTGCCACACTGGTCGCCGGCCTGACCGGGGACATTGCCTACCAGTGGAAGCTGGAGGACGGCACCGTGCTTGTGGGCTTCAACCAGCCGACCCTCTCTCTGAGGAATCTTTATTCGGATAACAAGCTGCCCCAGGTGGCCGGCAAGCCCTGGCTGCATTCCGCCAAGGTCTACTGCACCCTGACCGTCGGCAGCTACAATGTGGACACCGATCCCGTCACCCTGACGGTCAACACCTGCGCCCATGACCGGGCGAAACCTGACGGCACCTGCCAGAAGTGCGGGGAACCTTGCAACTCGGCGCCCCTTTTGGTGTCCGAGGAGGGCACATACCACGTCGTGGATACTTCCGAAAGCGGCACGTCTGAGGTAGGCGGATTCCTGACAGGCGGTGGAATCTTCTACCTGACGAAGGACGTGCTGACCAGAGACATTAACGCTGGCAACGCCACGGCAGGCGACAAGGACGTGACCCTGGATTTGCAGAAGCATACCCTGGAAAGCCTGAATATGGGCAACTTCCCCTACGGCAGCTTCACCCTGAAAAACGGCACCTTGGGAGTAATTGACACCGTTGCCAGAGGAAAGCTGATTCTGGAGAATATTCGCTATAAGGATACGCTCATTAGCGCCCAGTTTGACCTGACCGTACGGGGAGAGAACACGCACTTTGAGCTGCCGGTTGCCTTCCACGGCACCACCCACCTGCGGGGCGGACACTTTGATGAGGGACTGGACAGTAATTGCGTCGACCGGGCCCTGGAGCTGCTGGAGGATGGCTTTGCCTTCTACGACAGCGCCGACAAAGTCGTGGATGCCACGGACTACACCGAGCTCGTGGGCAGGGAGATCCACGTGGCTGCCCACACCTGCCACTACAGCAACGGCAAGTGCGAGTGCGGCCGCAGCTGTGACCACGTTGGCAAGGTGAATGCGGACGGCTACTGCACCGTCTGCCATGCGCTGGTCGAGCCTTACGCCATCGGGCAGACCCGGTATAAGAGCCTGGAAGCGGCTCTGGACGCCGCCAAGGACGGCGACACCATCACCCTCCGGGGCGACTTCTACCAGGGTGCCGCCACCGTGGAGATCAATAAGTCCGTGACCCTGGATCTGGGCAGTCATACCCTGACCAGCGATGCCGATGGCGCGCCGGTGCTGCGGGTACTGGCAGAGAATGTGACCATCCGGAACGGCACCGTGGAGAATACCCGCACCGCCAAGTCCAGTCCGGCGGTGACAGTGGGCAAGTTGGATGCCGTTGGGGGGCTGACCGTGAAAAGCGTCACCTTCATCGGAAGCAGTGACGGAAATGCCCCCCAGCAGTACGCCCTCAACATTTACAACGGTCATGCCAAGGTAGAAAGCGGCACCTTCACCGGCGGTATCTATGTGGAGGGCGACCTGATTATGACCGGCGGCTCTGCCACCAGCCTGGAGCTGGGTTCTTCCCAGGGCAAGGCAGAGCTGTCCGGCGGCAGCTTTGACAGCATCCACTTCGATGCCGGTGCGGACTACGCGAGACTGCTGGTCGAGGGCTATGCCTATCAGTCCGGCACCAGCCTGGTGAAGCCGGGGGACATGGCCAGTAACACCGCCGTGCAGATCGTCAAATGTACCCACCCGGACGGCCTGACGGCAGACACCGCTTGTCCCTACTGCGGCAAGAAGTGCAGTCATGGGAATATGGATCAGACCACCGGCCTGTGCCCGGATTGCGGCTATCAGGCGTACCGGGCGAAAATCGGCGACACGCTGTACGAAACCGCACAGGCGGCTCTGGATGCTGCCACGGATCGCCAGAGGGTGACGCTTCTGGCTGACGACACCCTGCCCGACAACTATGTCCTGGACAAAGTCATTACGCTGGATATGAACGCGAAGAAGCTGACCGGAAGCGCGATGACGGTGACGGGAGAAGTGACCGTTCCGAGCAGCGGCAGGCTTGACATGCCCATGGTGATTACGGGCAAGCTTACCCTCAACGGACCCGCCGCCACCCTGCTCCAGGATGTGTCTGTCCGGGCCCCCGGCACCCTGATTCTCGACCGCAGCACTGCCGCCGCGGCCGGAACCATCTCAGTCTATGAAAACGGCCGCTTCGAGCTGCGCGACGGCTTCATCGGAAAACTCCACATCGACGGCGGCACGGCCACCCTTTCCGCCGGCCGTATTATGAAGAGCGTGACCGTGAAAAACGGGAACCTTTTGTCCATTCTGGCCGAGGGCAAGGCACTGCTGCTCAAGGCGGACGGCACCGTCATTGACGGCACCCGTTCGGCGGCCCTCGGAAATATGGAGATCGTGGATCACACCCATACCTTCGGGGAAGGGGGCAAGTGCGCTTGCGGCGCGACGGCTCCCGTTCAGGTGGTGGCCGGGACGGAAAGCATCTACTATGGCGATTTTGAGTCAGCGGTCAACAAGGCCAAGACCCTGTCCGGCTCTACGGTGCGTCTTCTGAAGGACGTGACCCATTCCGGGGATAGCGGTATCTATATTGACAGCGGCACCTTCACCATCGACTGGAACGGCCATACCCTTTCCGGCAGCTTATGGGGCAATCTGCTGACCTTCAGCGGCCCGGCCAACGTGACTTTGACGGACGGCTCCGGCACCAATACCGGCGGCGCGCGTCATACCGGCTACGCCGCGGCGGTGTGCTTTGCCGTGGGAAGCGAAGGCCGCGTGAATATCCAGGGCGGCACCTATTTTCCCAATGTGACGCGGTCGCAATACGGCTATGGCTCCGTCCAGATCAGCGGCGGTGTCTTTGAAAACACCGAAGGATGTGGCCAAACCTTTGCCCTTTATGATCTAGGCGACAGACCATTGTCACAGATGCTGGCAGACGGCACGGCCTTTGCCTACGACAAAGACGGCAGCGAACTTCTGAATGCCTACAATGTAAGTAAGCCGGATAACTATAGAACCGTCTACGCGGTGGCGCATACCCACGAAAGCTTTGATGAGAACGGCGTGTGCGCCTGCGGCTACCCCTGCCCCCACGAAAATTGGACGGACGGCGTGTGCGATCTGTGCGGCAAGACCTGCACCCACGAAAGTTATAAAAACGGCAAGTGCACCGTCTGCGGCTATGTCTGCCCCCACGAGGACGTAACGGAAAAGGACGGCGTTTACACCTGTCGTAGCTGCGGCCTGACCATGACCGTCATGGTGGAGACTGCGGACGGTATCAGCTACACCACCGACCTGGCCGCCGCCCTGAATAACGCCGAGGATGGCACCACCGTGACGCTGCTGAGCGATGTGTCTCTGGAGAATAGCGCATACATCGAAGACGGTAAAGAAGTCACCCTGAACCTGAACGGCCACAATATTACCCGGACGCGCTGGCAGATCATCCAGGTGGACGCCAATACCGACGATCGGTCAAGAGCAAAGCTCGTCATCACCGGCTCCGGCGAGATTCGATTCAACGTGAAGGCCGCTGACGGCGGTCAGCTGGATATGAGCGGCTGGACGGGAACGGCAGCGGGTGTCGACCTTGAGAATGCCTGCGACTTCGTCGGCCCCACCGGGAACGGCCATCTGGATGCGCTGAATATCAGCAATTGGCGCAGCGACAACAAGGGCACCATCCTGCTCCAGGGCGGCACCATCGGCCAGCTTTGGCTGAACAGCTTCGAGAGCTTCCAGATGACCCTGGGCAGCCTGCTGAAACCCGGCTGTGCCGCCAAGAGCGGCAGCGAATATCTGCCCTATGACCGTGCCATCTCCAACCAGGACAATATGCTTAACGACCTGACCATCGTGCCCTGCCCCCACACCGGCCTGGATAGCTCCGGCCGCTGCACCTACTGCGGTGCCACAGACTTTGTGGCCACCGTGACCAAGAACGGCGTGACCACCGGCTATACCGATTTCCTATCGGCACTCGACGAGATTTGCGATGGCAAGCGCGGCACACTGAAGCTGCTGACGGATGTATCTGGACAATACGTGTATAGGATAAGCGGCACTCTGGATCTGAACGGCAAGAATCTGGCGGGCAAGCTGGTATGCGCCCAGGGAAGCAATTTGCAGATCGTAAACAGCGGCAGTGACATGTCCGGAATGGGGAAGCTGGAGGTGTGGAACGGCGCAAAGGTGACCATTGCCGATACCGCCGGAAGCATCCTCTTCGACATGGTGACAGTTGAAAGCGGCTCCGTAGCAGACCTGCTGCCCGAGGGCGGTGTCTACTTCAGGCTTGACATGCGCACCTGGATTTCCGCCGCGGAGGCGGCCACGAAGCAGACCTTGGGATCCGTAGTCGTGCGGGAAGCCCCCGTCCAGAGCGTGTCCCTCACCGCCAACAAAACCACTGTCACCTACGGTGAAAGTCAGACCGTGAGCCTGAGTGCCGACTATGTGCTGGGCACGGGCTACAACACCGCCGACGTTAGCTGGTGTGAGGCCTTCCCTGCCGCTTACACTCCCTTTACGGAAACCGGAACCAGCTTCACCCTGCCTGCGGGCGTGAGCGCGGGCGTGCATACCTACCGGGTCTCTGTCACCGCGGGCGGCTACACCCTGAGTAAGGACATTCAGATTACCGTGACCAAGGCTCCGGGCAAGCTGGAAAACAAGGACTATCCCACCGAGTTTACCTACGGCGACACGATTCCCACCCCCAAGGCCGAGAACTTCACCACCAATCACCCGGACGGTACGTTCAGCTACCATTGGAAGACAGGGAATAATTCCGGGTTGGAACCGGGCGCGAATCCGGTAGACGCTGGTACCTACATCCTGTATGCGACTTGGACAGGAGGAACCAACTACACCACAGCCAGTTTGAGCCTGGCAGTCACGATTCAAAAGGCCGCCCAGACCGCCAACATTGCGGTGGTCAACGAAACCATCTCCGGCAAGGGCGACGGCGGCGTGACCCTGCTGCCCTCCGTAGACGTTTATGAAATCCGGAAGAAGGGCGAGGAGACCTTTGAACGGATATCGGCATCCCAGGGTGAGACCTTTCATACGCTTATCCCGGGAGTCTATGAAATCCGCCTGGCAGAGGCGAAGAACTACCTGCCCTCCGATACTCAGGAGGTCACCGTCCAGCCCGGCCGGAAGCTGAAAGTCACCCTGCCGGAGAATCAGAAAGGCTACACCCTGACGGCGAACAAGACCGAATTGGACTGGCACGAGGATGTGAAGCTGAGTTTCCAACTGGATTCTGTGGGTGCGTATAAGGCCGCAGATTTTGGCATCTGGGCGGAAGCTGGAAGCGAGAAAACGAAGCTGACGCTCGGCAATGATGGTGCGGTCAAACTGACTGCCCCCGAAAAGGATATCACCATCACCGTCACCGGCGTGAAGACGGACAACGTGGCACCCAAGGTCTACATCCAGGGCAGAATGAGTAAGGACAGCTTTGACTATGTCAAGTGGGAGGGCTTCCAGGAGAACCCGGCGGACGACTTTGTGAACGGCAATTTTGCGATTGCGGCAACGGATCGCCTCTCCGGCGTGGCCAGCCTCTGGTACTGCCTGTCCAAGACGCCCCTGACCCGAGCGGACATGGACACCGCTTCCTGGAAGCAGGCGGGCAAGGTGTCTATCACCGAGGACGGGGTGTACTACCTCTACGCCAAGGCGCTGGACAATGCGAATAATGCGGGCTACGCCTGCACCGGCAAGCTGGTCAAGGAGAGCAATCCGCCCACCTTCTCCGGCGTGAAGGACGGGGAAACCTACTATGTGACCCAGATGCTGAAGATTCATGACGACGGTATGCCGGACTGGTATAAGGCGAAAGGCTCAATCGGAGTGGTTCCCAATGGCGGAAATGAGAATCCGATCAAGCTGAAGCTGGAAAACGACGGCAGACCCTATACCATCACGGCGGGTGACCGGTGCGGCAATGAGGCCACCATCACCGTGTACATGAAGCCCCTTTCCGATCTGACCCAGCCCCTGTACAGCATTCTGGAAGGATCAATTCAGAAATCCGACCGTGCCATCCTGGACGATGTGGAAGCGACCCTCAAGGGCCTGGATGTGACCTATGCCTTTGATTCGGAGAAGAAGGAAATTAACGATGCGCTGGCTCGGATTGAGAAGCTGCGTCAGGTTCTGGATCAGGTGGCGGCGGTAGAGGCGCAGATCGATGCCCTGCCGGATTCCGTGGAGCCGTACCAGCAGACCGTGGAGGATACGAAGATCCGGCCCGCCCGGCAAGCCTACAGCGACCTGACCGACCACCAGAAGACCCTGGTGGACAGCACGAAGCTTGACAAGCTGGTTCGGCTGGAAGCTCAGCTGGACGCCTGGACGATTACCGAGGGCGACGGCCAGATCTGGTACAAGGGCAGCGGCAAGTCTCTGAGCTTCACCGTCAACGGCCAGAGCCGGAAATTTGACGGACTCCGCCAGGGAAACACTTATATCGGGAGTGGTGTCAGTTCGTTGTTGACGGCCAGCGGTGAGATGGACAAACCGTTTACCCTGACGCTGAAGCCGGAGTTTTTGCAGTGCCAGACGCCCGGCGAACACAGTTTCACGGTGGTGTATTACAGCGGATTGTATTCCAGCGGATACCTAAGCATCAGCGTTACCTACACCGTCGAGACACCTGCCAATTACCTGGACGTGACAGATAGGGAGGAATTTGAGGGCAAGACCACCGTGACCGTCGATGGGAAGGAATATCCCATTGAGGAAATGGCGGGTTACCTGCAAAGAATACCTACGCAGCGTTATGTCAACCTGCCGGAAACCGGCGATCTGCTGACCATCTACTCCTTTAAGGACGGCACACCGACGGGTTCCTACACCAACTATCCCACGGGGATGCAGGTGTTCCGTATCACCCGTCAGGAAGGCGGCGCGAAGGCCGAGGAAATCACCGAGTTTGCGAATCTTCTGAACTACGCCGGCTGCTCCATCCGGGTCTCCGGCAAGAAGGGCATCCGGATGATCACCGGCATTGACCAGGATGTGAAGAAGAGCCTGGTGAGCAAGGCGGGTCTGGCCGGCTACACACTGGAGGAATACGGCACCGTGGTTCAGTGGGCGGACAAACTGGGCAGCAACACTCTGAATCTCGACAGCAGCGACAAGAAGAATTACGCCTATAAGAAGGGCAAGGCCGACCCCATCTTCGCCAAGGAAAACGGCATGATTCAGTACACCAATGTGCTGGTGGGCTTTACGGATGCCCAGTGCCAGCCGGATCTGGTCATGCGTCCCTACATCAAGCTGACAGACACCGCCACCGGCGAAACCGTGACCCTCTACGGCGGCAGCGTCACCCGTTCCATCGGCTACGTTGCCTGGCAGAACCGGGACACCTACAAGCAGGGAACCGCAAGCTACAAGTACGTCTGGAACATCATCAACAGCGTTGATACCAGCAAGTACCCCAACTAAGGAGGCGGACGGATGAAAAAATTCTTTGTGATTTTTCTGGCACTGACCCTTGCCCTGGGCACGGGCTGCTCCCATCAAGGGGAGCAGCCCACCGCCCCGGTGGCTGTGGCGACGACACCTACAACGGCACCCGCTCCGGCGGCTGACCAGACCGAGCCTACCGAGACGACTGCTCCTGCCCCCCGGACGGTGGAGGGCACCGTTCAGGGCATCCACATTCCGGCGATCCTCAGCTTCCCCCAGCGGGGGGACATCGTCCAGGTGACGGGCTATCCGGATGAGGCCACGGCCACGGTGACGGTGGGAGATGCCCAGGGCAGCCTTGCCAAGGTGCTCCTGCGCTTCGACAGCGAGGAAAGCTATGAAGCCTGGCAGGCCTATGCCAAGTACAACACCCGGGTTTTCAAAGGCTATACCCTGGTGGGGGAGCCTCTGGCAACCCTGAAAACCAACACACAGATGACGGTGCTGGACGATCTGGGAGAATGCTATCTGGTGCAGACCGAGGATCTGACGGGCTACATCGCCAAGACCCAGGCCAGCAAGTGGCGGATTAAGGGGAGTAGTTCCAGCTCCGGTTCCGGTTCCGGCGGCTCCGGTACCGGCAAGGACGGGGGAGACATTTCTCTGACCGGCTTTGCAGGCGACATTTGCCCGGTGCTGCTGGCGGACACCGTGAAAACCGGTGCGGCTCAGGTTCGGGCTGACGGCGGCCGGGTGGTGCTCAAGTATTTTGACCGGGGGGACAAGGTTCAGCTGGTGCTGGACGCGGAAGTGGCCCCGGAAATTCCGGGCTATGCCCTGATTCTGGAGGACGGCGTGTTGGCTTACATTCCGGTAGACTGGGTGGAAAAGCCCGGCGACGAGGTTTTCCAGCCCTGGGAGGGCTACGCGGGCTATCAGTGCAAGCGCTACGACAATTTTGAGCTGGCGGGCAAGAGCCTGGGTCAGCTGAGCGGCAACAAGAAGATCACCGTTCTGTGGAAGAGCGGCGATGTGCTGCTGGTTCAGTCCGGTGACAGCGTTTCCTATATTGCCGAGTCCACCGCCCGAACCACCCCCATTCCCAGAAGCAGCGGCGGCTCCTCCGGTTCCGGCGGTTCCGGCGGCGGCTCCGGCGGCGGTGACTGGACCCCGCCTAAGCTGTAACACAAACTGAAAAATCCCCTATGCCATCGGAAAATGGCATAGGGGATTTCTTTATATCGCATATTGAAATAGAAGGTGTCATTGCGAACCAGTGTCGCAACACTGGTGTGGCAATCCGTTTCTCCTTGGCTCCCACTCTGGGGGAGCTGTCACGGAGTGACTGAGAGGGTAAACACGCCCTCTCCGCCTTCGGCACCTCTCCCATAGGGAGAGGCAAGGCCCTCATCCGTCTCGCGCTTGCGTGAGACGCGCGAGCCACCTTCCCCCAAGGGAAGGCTTAGGCTCACTTTTCCTCGGCGCTGCGGATATTGCGCACGTGCATATAGACGGTATTTTTATTGATGCCCAGCAGCTCCGCAACCCGGACGATGCTCTCCTTGAAGCTGAAAATGCCCTGGGCGTAGAGCCGCTCCACGATGACCTTGTTTTTGCAGGCGGTGGAAATGGACTTGTCCTTGTGCACCTCCGCCGACACCCGCTCCACCATGTCCGCAATCAGAGATTGGGAGCTGGTGGCGAAATTCTCCGTCGGAACAGGGACGGCGGGAACCGGGGGCAGGGGAACATCCGGCATCAGGTTGGCAAGTACGTCAAAGAAAGGGGTGTCCAGGTACAGATTCATGCACAGAAGGCCGATGATCCGCTGATGCTCGCCCCGGATGGGAATGGTGGTGGATTTTAAGTGGGTGCCGTCCTTCTTGGTGGTGAAGTAATTCTTCGCCGTAACATAGCGGTCGGCTCGGATTTCCGACAGCATTTGCAGAGCCAGATCCGTAATGGGGGAGCCAACCGCCCGGCCGGTGTGATGACCGTTGCAGATGGCGATGACGGAGTTGGACAGGGATGCCAGGCTGTGGAGCACAATTTCGTAGTGGGCGCCAAGGTAGGCCGAAAGGCCTGGCACCATGGCGGCATAGGAGTTGAGAATCGCTTTGTCAACGGAAGTCAGTGTGATTTCAATATTGTCCATAACCAGCTTCGCAGCGCAGCTGCGAACACCTCCTTTTTGCAGGTTTGACCCGGGGAACTTTCATGGACGCAAGGAAATAGTGGGAAAGAAGCCGGGACCTTTCATGTTTCCAAAACCTTATGCTATTGTAACGAGAATCGGATGAAAAAACAAGTTGTGAAATCATACAAAATCATCTCTGCAATAAACAAAATTTTAGCCACTAAAATTATTGACAGTTTATAGAGAAGCGTATATAATGATGACACTCCAGAAGGACAATTGCCCATGACGGGTAAACATTTTTGGAGGACACGACAAGTAGAACTGGAGGAAAATCCATGAAAATCATTCATACACCCAACGCACCCGCGGCCATCGGCCCCTACTCCCAGGCGATTGTATCCAACGGCACCCTGTATGTCAGCGGTCAGATTCCCGTGAATCCCGAAACCGGCGCTTTTTCCGGCGACACAATTGCAGCGCAGGCCGAGCAGAGCTGCAAAAACGTGGGCGCGATACTGGAAGCCGCCGGTGTCGGCTTTGACAAGGTGGTCAAGACCAACTGCTTCCTGGCGGACATGGCGGACTTCGCCGTATTCAATGAAGTCTACGCCAAGTATTTCGTATCCAAGCCCGCCCGGGCCTGTGTGGCGGTGAAAACCCTGCCCAAGGGCGCTCTGTGCGAGATCGAGGCCGTTGCCGAGCTGTAATCCCATATGAAATAAATCGGCTGACCACCGGTTTATCCATATTAAAAATGAGAGGAGTCAATTATTATGAAGAGAATGCTTGCCATTGCGCTGGCCGCGCTGCTGGTATTCGGCCTGACCGCCTGCGGCGGCACCATTGAAAAGGCCGATACCCCCGTCGCTTCCGCCGCCACCGGTGCTGCCGGAGAAACCGCCCAGACCAAGCAGGTGGTGGTCGGTGTGAGCATGGGCGCAACCACCATGGATCCTGCCCACGAGTATGAGTGGGATGCTGAGATGATGCTGCACTCCGTGTATCCCACCCTGGTCACCAGCGACTACGCCGATGAATCCAAGATCCTGCCCTGTGTGGCTTCCAAGTGGGTCATCTCCGATGACGGCCTGACCTATACCTTCACCCTGAACCAGGGCATCCAGTTCACCACAGGCAAGGAGCTGAAGGCTTCCGACGTGGCCTTCTCCCTGAACCGGCTGAAGGGTGCCGCCGGAAATCCCTCCTTCCTGCTGTCCAGCGTGGAGAGCGTGGAGGCCACCGGCGATTATGAAGTGACCGTCACCCTGTCCGAGCCCAACCCCGCTCTGCTGAACATTCTGACCAGAGCCTCCGCCGGTGTGTATGATGCCGAGGTCGCCCAGGCCAACGGCGCCACCTGTGACAGCAGCGATGCCGGTCAGGCTTACTTTGACACCACCTCCATCGGCTGCGGCCCCTACAAGATTTCCTCCTTTAACAGCGGCTCCGAGCTGGTGCTGGTGAAGAACCCGGATTCCTACTTCCCTGCCGGCAATGTGGATACCTACATCATCCGCAACATTGCCGACTCCGCTACTCAGCAGATGGAGCTGGAAGGCGGCGACCTGGACTTCGCCCTGGATCTGACCGCTGACCAGACCGCCCTGCTGGAGGGCAACGAGAGCATCAAGCTGGTGAGCTTTGACACCATGGATCTTTTCTTCCTGGGTCTGAACGCCAGCGAGGAGTACGGCAAGGAGCTGGCCAACCCCACCGTTCGTGAGGCCATCCGTTACGCCATCGATTATCCTGGCCTGTGCGCTCTGGCAGGCAACGGCGCTACCACCCCTGCCGGTATTATTCCCAAGGGCTTCCTGGGCTACGCCGGGGAAACCACCATCACCCGGGATGTGGAGAAGGCCAAGGCACTGCTGACCGAGGCGGGCTATCCTGACGGCATTACCTTCAGCATGGGTGTCATCCCCGACATGGCTCCCGACGGCGTTTCCTTCATGACCCTGGCTCAGAAGGTGCAGGCGGATCTGGCCGAGGCCGGTATCACCGTGAACATCGAGCCTCAGGAGGTTGCCGTTTACCTGGAGGGCTACCGGGACGGCAAGCAGCAGTCCGTCATGTGCCAGTGGGGCCCGGACTACAACGATTCCAACAACCAGCTGGCCTTCCTGCCCGGCAACACCGTAGGTCTGCGTCTGGGCTGGGCTGCGGAGATGGATCCGGAGCTGGCTGAGCTGGGACAGAAGGCTTCCGTGGAAACCGACAGCGACAAGCGTGCCGAGCTCTTCACCGAAATCCAGAAGCAGATGGACGAGAAGAACGCTCCCGCCGTGGTGCTGCTCCAGCCCGGTAAGACCTGGGCAGTCAGCAGCCGCCTGAAGAATCTGACCGTCAGCGCTGCCTTCTGCTTTGACTTCGTCAGCCTGGATGTCCAGTAAGTTCTAACGCACGGGCAGCAGACTTTTCCACAGCAAAGAAGCTGCAAGGAAGGGTTTGCTGCCCCTTTTCTAAAGGAAGCTCTGATCCAGGGCTTCCATCACGCCACGATACAATATGAGGTTTCTGAATCATGAATATGGTGAAATACATCCTAAGAAGAATACTGCTTATGGTCATCGTGCTGGCGGGTGTGTCCGTCATTACCTTCGGCATTGCCCATAATATCCCCGGTGACCCTCTGGCGGCCAACCTGGGGCAGACGGCCATGAGCGACCCCACAATCGTCGCCGCCTACACGGAAAAATGGGGACTGGATAAGCCGGTCACGGTTCAGTACTTCAATTACGTCAAGAATTTCCTGTCCGGCGACTGGGGTACCTCCATCCGCACCAAGCGGCCGGTGCTGGAGGACTTGGCGGAGGCCATCCCCGCCACCTTTGAAATGGCAACCCTTGCCACCATTTTTTCCATTGTTTTCGGCCTGCTTTTCGGTATTTTCTCCGCGGCCAAGCACAATAAGCTGCCGGATCATGTCCTGCGGTTTTTGTCGCTGGTGGGCATTTCCATCCCGGCCTTCTGGCTGTCGATCCTAATGATCTACGTTTTCTATCTGAAGCTTCACTGGGTACCAGGTTCCGGTCGGTTCAGCTCCCAGTGGCTGGGTGCCAAGTTCCCCACGGGCTTCCTTATCTGGGATGCCATCACCTGCGGGGAGCCGGAGCTTCTGAAAGACGCTCTGAGCCACCTGATTATGCCGTCTCTGGTGCTGGGTGCCTCCACCATGGGCATCCTGACCCGAACCGTCCGCTCCAGCACGTTGGAAGCCATGCAGATGGACTATCTGCGCACCGCCAGAGCCAAGGGACTGAGCCAGGGACGGATTCTGTGGAAGCATGTGACGAAAAACGCCCTGATTCCCTCCGTGACCATGTTCGGCCTGTGCTACGGCTCCCTCCTTGGCGGCACGGTACTGGTGGAGACCCTGTTCTCCTATCCGGGCATCGGTCTGTACGCCTATAAGGCAGCTTCCACCCTGGATTATCCCGCAATCATGGGCACCACGATCCTGATTGCGGCCATCAATGTATTTATGAATTTCATCGTGGATATTATCTATGCCTTTATCGATCCTCGGATCCGGTATTAAAGAAAGGGGAGCGGATGTATGAATCAAGTCAAAAAGTTTATCCGGAAAAATCCCCTTGCCTTTGCGGGCATCCTGATCTGGATCGTTTTTATTATCTTCGCCCTGTTTGCGCCCGTGATCGCCACCTGTGACCCCCTGGCGCAGGATCTGACCAGCCGGAACATGGGCCCCAACGCTGCCCACTTTTTCGGCACGGACAGCCTGGGCCGGGACGTTTTCTCCCGGGTGGTTTACGGCGCGAGAATTTCCGTGCCCTCGGGCATTCTGGTGGTCATCATCGCCTGCCTTTTCGGAACCGTCTACGGCGCGGCGGCAGGCTTCTTCGGTAAGGCGGCAGACGAGGTGCTCATGCGCTTTGCGGATATGGTCATGTCCTTCCCGGGCATCTTGCTGGCCATGGCTCTGGCCTCCATCATGGGCAAGAGCATGATGAACGCGGTGCTTGCCATCGCTCTGGTGTCCTGGCCCAAGTACGCGCGTATGATGCGCAGCATGGTGCTGGTGGCGCGGGAATCCGAGTACGTCACCAGCGAGCGAGCCATCGGCCAGAGCCGACTGCACATTCTCATGCACACCGTCATTCCCAACTGCCTGTCATCTCAGCTGGTGCTGGCCTCCACGGACGTGGGCACCGCCATTCTGACCTTCGCCGGTCTGAGCTTTCTGGGCATGGGCGTCATCCCGCCCACTCCGGAGTGGGGCTACATGGTCTCCGACGGCGTGGGGATTCTGAAATACTGGTGGATCAGCTTTTTCCCCGGACTTTCCATTTTCCTGGTTTCCATTGCCGCCAACTTCATCGGCGACGCCATCCGGGATATCCTGGATCCCAGAATGAGAACCCAGAGCTAAGGAGGAAACAATCATGGATTATCAAAGAAGAATCGCCGCCCTGCGCGCCGGAATGGCCGAGCGGGGACTGGCTGCTTACCTGGTTCCCGCGGATGCCGCCATGGAATATCTGTCCGGGGTCAAGCGGGTTTACCGGAACTATACCCACATGCGCCAGAACTGCCTGGAGCTGGCAGGTCTGGTCATTACCCCCAGCGACGTGGTCTATTTCATTCCCAGGCTCACCGGTATGGGCACGCTGCCCTTCCTGGAGGGCACCGCGGTGACCAAGGCCGTGTCCATCCAGGATCCCGATCTCACCGGCGAAACCTGGATCCGGGAATTAAAGGCTCTGGGCCTTTCCGGCAAGCACATCGGCGTGAACCGGGACATCAGCGCCCAGGCGGTGCTGATGCTCCAGAATGTGCTGGAAGCCAAAGTTACGGAAGAGTCCGATCTGGTGGATTCCCTGCGAGCCGTCAAGGATGAAGAGGAAATCGGCCTCATGCGCAAGAACGCGGAAATTGCCGACCAGGTCTATCACGAGATCATGCCCATGATCCGTCCCGGCGAACGGGTGCGCAACATCGAGCGGGAGATCGAGCGGCTGTTCGAAACCCATGGCTGCTCCTGTCCCTCCTTCCCGGGGGAGTGCATTGTCCTGGGCCCCAACTCCGGCCCCATCTTCGGCATGAACTATGACCGGATTGAGAAGGGCTACACCGTGGCCTTTGACTTTGGCGGCATGTACCAGGGCTACTGCTCCGACTTCGGCCGGACGGTGTTCGTAGGCGAGCCGGACAAGGAATTGATCCGCTATCACGAGCTTGTGATGAAGGCCCAGTCTGACGCCATGGAAGCCCTGAAATCCGGCCAGTGTACCGGCCAGATGCTCAACGACATTGCCCACGGGGTGATGGAGGAGGCGGGGGTAGGCCCCAACTTCATCCACCGTCTGGGTCACTGCATCGGCAAGGATGTCCATGAGCGTCCCTTCATTGCCCCCGGTGAGCATACCGTGCTGAAGCCCGGTATGACCTTCACCGTAGAGCCCAGTATTGTGGTGGTCAAGCGGTGCTGCGTCCGGGTGGAGGACGTGGTTCTGCGGACGGAAACCGGCTATGAGTGCCTGAACAAGATCACAAAGGATATTGTGGTCGTGGAAGCGTAACGGGGGAAAACACAATGGGGGAAACATTATTGGAGGTAAAGGAGCTGCGAACCAGCTTCTTTACCGAGCGGGGCGTGGCTCCCGCGGTGGACGGCATCAGCTTTACCGTGCAAAAGGGTCGGGTGCTGGGCATCGTGGGCGAGTCCGGTTCCGGTAAGAGCGTCACCTCCCTGTCCGTCATGCGGCTTTTGCAGGAGCCTGCGGGCAAAATCATGGGAGGGCAGATCCTTTTCAAGGGACAGGACTTGACCAAGCTCACCGACAAGCAGATGCAAAAAATCCGGGGCAGTCAGATTTCCATGGTCTTCCAGGAGCCCATGACCGCCCTGAACCCGGTGTATACCGTAGGCGACCAGATTGCGGAAGTGTATATGGTTCAGCAGAAGCTGAAAAAGAAGGAGGCCTGGGCCAAGGCCACGGAAATGATGCGCCTGGTGGGCATTCCCAGCCCGGAGGAGCGGATGAAGGTCTATCCCCACCAGATGTCCGGCGGTATGCGCCAGCGGGTGGTCATTGCCATGGCTCTGGCCTGCCGTCCTGACCTGATTATCGCCGATGAGCCCACCACGGCTCTGGACGTGACCATTCAGGCTCAGATTCTCCGGCTGATGAAAAAATTGCAGCAGGAGACCGGTACCGCCATCATGCTCATTACCCATGACCTGGGAGTCATCCGTCAGATGTCCGACGACGTGATTGTCATGTACTGCGGTCAGATTGTGGAAAGCGGCACCGTAGGGCAGATTTTCTCCCACATGAGCCATCCCTATACCATGGGCCTGCTGGCTTCCATCCCCACCTTGCGCGACGACGGCGGACGGCTGAAGGCCATCGAGGGTATGGTACCCTCCCTGTACGACCTGCCCACGGGCTGCCGGTTTCATCCCCGGTGTCCCTACGCAACCGAGCAGTGCCGGGCCAATTGTCCGGAGCTGCGGGAAGTGGAGCCGGGGCACTATACCCGCTGCTTCCGGGACAGCTTCGGAAAGGAGTGAACCACATGGAGAAAAAAGTACTGGTCAGCGTAAAAGACATCCGGGAGGAATTCCCGGTGAGCACCGGCTTTGCCAAAAAGGGAGTCGTGAAGGCTCTGGACGGCATTTCCTTTGACATCTATCAGGGGGAGACCGTAGGCCTGGTGGGCGAGTCCGGCTGCGGAAAATCCACCCTGGGTCGGGTCATCCTGAATCTGATTCCCGCCACCTCCGGAAGCGTCAGCTTTGAGGGCCATGAAATTGCCGGCCTGTCCGACAGTCGGATGCGCCCTTACCGGAAGGACATGCAGATCATCTTCCAGGATCCCTACGGCTGTCTGAACCCCAGGCAGAAGGTCTATGACATCATCGCCGCGCCCCTGCGTTTGCAGGGCGTAAAGGATAAAAAAGAGCTGGACGAGCGGGTCTTCGGCCTGATGGAGAAGGTAGGGCTGCGCCGGGATTACTACGACCGGTTCCCCCACGAATTTTCCGGCGGCCAGCGGCAGCGTATCGGCATTGCCCGGGCCATTGCCACCCATCCCAAGTTTATCGTCTGCGACGAGCCGGTGTCCGCCCTGGACGTGTCCGTCCAGGCTCAGGTGGTGAACCTGATTCAGGATTTGCAGGCGGAGTTCCAATTGACCTATCTCTTCATTTCCCACGACCTGCGGGTCGTCAAGCATCTGTGCGACCGGGTGCTGGTCATGTATCTGGGCGTGGTGGTGGAAATGGGCACCAAGGCACAGATTTACGGCCATCCTGCCCATCCCTATACCGGGGCACTGCTGTCCGCCGTGCCGGAGGTGACGGAGGCGGGAATGCCCGATAAGCCCATTCTGGAAGGCGAAATTCCCAGCCCTCTGAACGTGCCCACGGGCTGCCGGTTCCACACCCGCTGTCCCTACGCAACGGAAAAATGCGCCCGGGAGGTACCGCCTCTGCGAGACCTGGGGGACGGCCACAAGTGCGCCTGTTTTTATGATTTTAACCGCCGGACAGGAGGCAATTCATGAACAAAAGAATCCAAAAATTGCAGAAAATCCTCCAGGAGCAGCAGCTGGACTGGGCACTTTACGCCACCTCCGGCAATATGCAGTATTTCCTGGACGACGACAGCTACGCCTGGCAGCGGACACCCTTCACCGGTTTTGTCATCAATGACGGCACCGGCGACCAGGTGGCGGTGCCTGACTGCGTGCTGTGCATCCCCAGTCAGGGGGAGCCGGTGCTGATTCTGACTCCCATCCGGAACCGGGACATGGGAAACATTACCGTCCGGAAGGTTGTGGGGCCTCTGGCCATGTTCACCGGAATGCTGGAAGCCACTCTCACGGGCAATCGCTTCGCCATCGGCAACAGCTGCTATTCCTATCTGGAAGACTACATCCATGAGTTCAACCCCGGTGCGGAAGTCGTGAAGGGGGAGGACTTCGGCAGAAAGCTTCGCGCCATCAAGGATGAGAAGGAAATCGCCATTATCCGCAGACTTTGCGAGTTTACCGACGAGACCATGGAGAAGACGACCCACATCCTGAAACCCGGCATTTCCAACTGGGAGGTGGAGCAGTACCTCTTTGACCTGGGCAAGGAGCTTGGCTGTGTGGAGCAGCCCTTCGGCCCTACGGTGCGCTTCTACCAAACCGGAAAGGAAAGGGACTTCCGGGTAGACGGCTACCGCACCTCCTCGGTTCTGAAAGAAGGCTCCTCCATCAGTTTTGACTATGGCTACACTTGGAGAGGCTACAATACGGACTTTGGCCGAAGCTTCTACTGCGGCAAGGCTCCGGAGGAGATTCGCCGTGCCTACGCCGTCTTGCAGGAAGCTCAGCAGATGGTCATTGACCGGATTCAGCCCGGCGATCCCATGACCTATGGCTTCCAGATGATTCATGACCATGTGGAGAAGGCGGGTTACACCGACTGTGTCCGGCATTACTTTGATTTTGACCTGCTGGGCCATCAGGTGGGCATTGAGGTGCACGAGGGGCCCTGGCTCCACACCCAGCAGACTGAGGTCTTCCAGCCCGGCATGATCTTCACCATCGAGCCGAAATTCTGGTGGCCGGAGCACTGCTTCATGCGGGTGGAGGACATGATTCTCATGACCGACCACGGCGCCGAGTGCCTGACGAATTTCGACCGGAACCGGTTCGAGCTGGACGTGTAATATGGAAAGAACCATGCTTGTAAACGGCAGGCTGCCCATTCTGGGCCAGGCTCCTGCCATGGCGGTGCTGAACCACGCCGGAGATCCGCCGGATTTATTCGGCTATGTAGGCTCCTGCACTGCCGCCGATGCCCCGGACTGGCGCAACCCCCTTCCTGAGGATGCAGTGCTGGATTTGGAGGGGGCGCTGCTGCTGCCCGGCTTCTGCGACCTGGATATCGGCCTGGATCGGTTCTCCGGAGAATCCAATGAATTTTACCCCGCTTATCGCCTGGCGGCGGACGCTCTGTATCGGGGCGTGCTGTCCGTGGGCGTCCGGGGAGACGGGCAGGTTTTGGAGGCGCTGGAGGGGGTGGCCAATGACTACACCCTTTGGGCGCCCCAGATTGCCCGATGGAACCCGGACAGAATCCCATCTTCCTACGCTGTCTTCTACGGCGCGCCGGAGAAGGGCACCCGGGAGGAAGAAATGTACCTGCAAAAGGTGAGAAGAGCCCTTCGCCTGGGAAAAATTCCCGGGGTGGCCACCGGAAAAAGCCCCCGGGAGCGGGTGAACGGCCTTTCGCCCCTGGTTCGGGCGGCGGAGCTGATTCACCAGGGAGGCTACGGAAAGCAGGAGGCCATCCGAGCTGTTACCGAGAACAATGCCTTTCTGCTGGGTCTGAGCCAGCGGACGGGCTGCCTGAAAACCGGCATGGAGGCGGACGTGAACGTAGTGCCCTATGAGGCGCTGGAAGATTTGCGGCAGCTGCAAAATCTGTGCATGACCGCCCGTGGCGGAAGGCTCATCTGGTCACATATGAAAGCCATGGAGCGCATCCGCTTCTGCGTTGCCGCTCCCGGATGTGAGTAGGGAAATTCCGGTGAAATCCCCTTCGGCCAGCGAAAAATCTCTCGCTGTCAGCGCTTGCGGATTTCATCAGAGCTTCCCTGGAAGGAGAAAATAATATGGAATTTACCAATGCGGAAGTGAACATCGAGGTTTTGAAGCAGCGAGCCTACAATATGCGCTGGGCGGAGGTGCCGGAGGGGGTCATTCCGCTGACCGCCGCGGACTCGGATTTCCCCGCCGCCCCGGAAATCGGCCAGGCCCTGAACGACTACATCAGCGGCGGCTATTTCTCCTATACCCCCAAACTGGGCTATCCCTCCCTCCGGGAGGCGGTGGCCAAGGCCATGTGGGAGCGCAAGGGCGAGAAGGTGAACCCCGACCTGGTGCTGCCCATTGACAGCGCCGCCCGGGGTATGGATGCCATCGCCAAGACCGTTCTGGAGCCCGGGGACGAGGTCATCGTCTTCGACCCCGTTGACCTGCTCTTCGGCATTTCTATGCGGGGCTGCGGGGCCAAGGTTATCCTGTACCCCATGAAGCGGCGAGCCGACGGCTCCATCGATTTTTCCGATCTGGAAGACTACATTACCCCCAAGACGAAGATGCTGGGTCTGTGCAATCCCCACAATCCTCTGGGCAAGCTCTATCCCCTGGAGGATCTGGATCACATTCTGTCCCTGTCCGAAAAGTACGGCTTCTACATCATGAACGACGAGGTCTGGTCGGATATCGTCTATCCGGACGCGACCTTCCGCAGCATTCTGAGCCTGGGTAATGATCGCAACAAGCGCACCCTGACGGTGTTCGGCTTCTCCAAGAGCTTCGGCATTGCGGGTCTGCGGGCAGGTGTGGTCTACTGCCAGGATAAGGCGCTGTTCGATAAGCTGGTGGTTGCTTCCCAGGTGGATACCACCATCGGCGGCGTATCCTCTCTGACCCAGGTGGCGGCAGAGACCTGTCTGACCAAGTGCTACTACTGGGTGGATGCCCTGATTGAACGGCTGACGAAGAACCGGGACTACGCCTATGAGCGGCTGAACAACATGCCCGGTGTCACCTGCGAAAAGCCGGAGGCCACCTTCGTGATTTTCCCGGACATTTCCTCCTTCGGAATGCCGGCAGATCAGATGGTGAAGTATCTGGCGGAAGAATACAAGGTTTCCCTGGTGCCCGGCGGCGGCTTCTACTTTGGCCCCGGCTCTGAAGGTCATGTGCGGCTGTGCCTTGCCACCTCCTTCGAGATTCTGAAGGAAGGCCTTGACCGGATGGAAGCCGGCCTGAAGGCACTGATACTGAACTCCAATTAAAATCTTTAAAAAAGATTTTAATTGCCTGAAGGG
>OHGA01000068.1_pt1 | contig 36000 bp, 30 predicted proteins | sample 1567621 | NCBI WGS metagenome assembly OHGA01 (sample SAMEA3879607, study PRJEB24766) | human gut metagenome | biome: human-associated habitat; feature: feces | place: USA | collected 1985/1987
CTCTGATTCTTTTGTTTCCGTCGTATTTCTATTTTTTACCCTACTTTTCTCAAAATTCTTTTGCTGCTATGCGGATTTTTCTGTTTTTCCCCGCGTTTGCTTTTCCCCTTTTTCTCCTGTTTTCTTCCGGGCAGAACGCGCTTTTCCTGCCCCATGCTCCTCCGTTTACAAAAACAGGCCCCTTCGGGGCCTTGTTGTCTGACAGCGCCGCGGGCAGCCGCGTTTTCAGACGCGTTCACTGCCCGTATTTTTGCAGCAGCGCCTGCAGCTCCTCTTCTTCGATACCGAAATACGTTTCGAGCTGCCGACAGATCTCCGCCCGCCTGCCGTTCAGCACCGAGCGCATCTGCCGCACGGAGCTGCGCCACCTTTCCATGCTCTTGGGCCATCCAAATCTCTCGATCTGCCTCGGCAGTTCCCTTTCCAACTCCTCCAGCATCTCGTCCAGCACGGCATTCATCCGTTCCTCCGTGAAATGCGTCGCCAACAGCTCCGCATACCGTTCCACAAAGTATGCGCACCACGCCTCGTTCTGCCGCATCGCCGCGTTGAACGCCATGCCCGCCAGCTTGCTGCTGCCCGTCTTGAAATACTTGCTCAGATTTTTCTTGTTATCCGCATGCTCCATGAGCGCCATGTCATTATCGTAAAAAATGCAGCGCAGCTTGCCGCTGGACGTGCTCCAGTACCGCTGGTTATAGAAATCCGTGTCCGAAAAGAACGTCTTCAGGATCAGCTGGTCCGTGAAGCTCGCGATGTCGATCCTCTCCGCGAGTGCAGCATAGCCCTCCTCCGTGCGAAAGTCCCCTCTCTTTGCAAGCTGCAGGGCCGCCCGATAGGTTTCCCCGCTGCCCGCCAGAGCGCCCTTCAGCCGGTCTGCGACCTCGATCGTGTCCTTCTCCGCACCCGCGCGCGCCGCAAGCCAGTCCTCGTTCATCTGCTCCGTCAGATAGTATATGCCCTGATACTGCGCGTTACGGTAGACAGTGACAAGGCGTGTCCTTGCCGCTTCGACGTTCAGGCCCTGCGCCATGCGCGAGCAGAACGCGTCCCGCACGCGCGTTAAACCGCCCTCCTGTCCACTGTTTCTCAGTGTGAATGCGGACACGGTGTCAAAGCCGCCGCCGAACAGCGGATATGCGGCCTCGCCCTGCCCGTAGGCCGCGCGAAGGTGACACGTCAGCGATTTCTGCGGATAGGCCGTTGATGACGACTTGTTTCCCTTGATGCGCATGTCCGCGACAAATGCCGTCCCGAGCGTGCCGTCCGCCTCATAGAAGGCGATCCGCACGGGATACTCCGGGCGAATCGACAGATACGATTCCTCGAAGATCGCACGGATCTCGCTCGGCGTGCCCGTCACGCAGATCACGGGAACGGTGTGCGGCTCAACAAACAGATAGGTGCGCGACAGCTCGTCGCTCACGAGCGCGCCCGTGCGGCAGGCAACTGCGCGAAGCGCCGTGCTTTTCTCGATCGCGATGGGCTCCGTATAGAGCGGCGACGCGTCCCCCGGTTTGCTGCCGTCCAGCGTATAACGGATCTCCGCTTCCGCATCGCGGCAGGTCAGAGTCAGCAAAAACGGCTTCTCATGGTACAGCCCGTTCTCGGATGCGATCGGTGCGGGCGGCGCGGCGTGCAGTGCTTCCGCGTTCTTGCCGCCCGGCGTTTCCCTTGTGAAATATGCCCGCTGCGCTCCGGCGTCCGCAGGCCGTCCCGACGTCACGCCCGCATGCAGCGCACCCGTCGAAAACACGTCGCAAAGCTTCCCCGCCGCATCGGAGAGCAGCAGCGTCTCGCCCGAGGCCGACAGGTGAAACGGCGCGTCGTCCCCGAGCGGTATGACCCGGTACGCGCCCGGTTCGATCGTGCCGGAAAGCGGCAGTCTCGGGCCGTCCGGATCGTCCCGCAGCGACCAGTCCGTGAGCTCCACGCGCTCCGTTCCGCCGTTTCGCAGCTCGATCCAGTCCGCCTTGCCGCTCTTTGGCGCGTTCACCGCACAGACCTCGGAGATATACACACCGTCTGCATCAAAAAAACCGACCCCGTCGGTTGTCGAAAACGACTTTGCGTTTTCGCCTCCGGGCGTCGGCAGACCGTAATAGCAGAGCGAGCCGTCCTGCGCTCTGCCGATGGATACATTCTCGGGAATGCCCGTGCCGAAGACGATGCTGTCCGTCCGACCCGCCGCCGCGTCCGTCAGGAGCAGCATGCCGTCCTTTTCGGACAGGCGGAAATTCGTATGCAGCTCTGCATCCGTGCGGTCTTTTCCCGACAGGAACACGACAAGGTATTCGCCCGGCCCGATCGGCACATCCGGAAACGCCCAGCGGTACGGCTCGTCCGCTTTGTCGGACAGATAATAGCCCGCAAGCGACAGCTCGTTCTCCGTGCCGTTGTACAGCTCGACCCACGCGCTGCGGTCGCCGTCCTCGTCCGCCGCGGAATAGCGGTTTCTGAGCAGGATCTCGTTGATGCGTACGGGGTCCCCCGCCTCCATGGCCGGCAGGGGCGTGCTCTCACGCTCGTTTCTCACGCGCTTTGCCTCGTCAAGCGACGAAAGGATCGCTGCGTCGTCGTTCGGCTCTCCGGGCGTCGGCACGCCGCAGTACCCGTAGTCGCCGTCGGTCTTTCGCGCATACGAAACGTCCGCGGCAAGCGCGGGCAGCGTCAGCGTCTGTATGGTCGTGCGATCCGGTGCGGTCAGGCAGAGCGTCTCGCCGTCCTTCGACAGTGCAAAGCCCGTGCAGCGTCTTGCAAACGGCGCATGCAGGCTCTCCACCTGTTTTGCATATACGACGATCGTCTGTCCCGGTTCAAGCGTTTCCTTCCCGAAAATGTATTTCCCGGGCTCTGTCGTGCGATCCGACAGGCCATATCCCTCAAGCTCCAGCGCAGTGTCGCCGATATTTTGCAGCTCGATCCAATCCGGCGCGCCGAGCGCGTCGACCGGCAGCGACTCGCGGTTGCTGCTCACGACCTCGGAGATAACGAGCGCGGGAAGCTCCCGCCGCGCGGCTGCGGGACTTGCGCCGCATGACGAGAACAGCAACGCTGCCGCCAGCCCCGCAAGGATCAAGACCGTGCCTCCGACCTTCCGTCCACCCGGTTTCGTCATGCCTTTATCGATCCTCCTTTGGTTTCACCGGACCCTGTCTCCGCCGCATAGATGCGCGAGGACTCTCCCCAGGGATGGTAGCCGGTGCCGATGTGCGTAAAGCCGTAGCGCTCGTAGTAGCCGATGTGATCGGTGCAGAGGTATACATGGGAAAAGCCCGCGTTCGCCGCGTCCCGCTTTGCGCGTTCGAGCAGCAGCGCGCCATAGCCGTGGCCTCGCATGTCCTCCTCGACATACAGTGCGCAGCACCACGGATACAGATCCATGCGGCTGATAAAATCGTTTGTGATAAGACCGGCGCAGCCCGCGATCCGCTCATTGTCATCCGTCAAAAGGTACCATTCCGGCAGGGGGCTGTCCGAGGCCAGGCTGCTTACGATGCAGTCCTCGTAAACCATGCGGCTGTTCTCGTTCGCCCACTTGGCCTGGAAATACTCGATAAACGTCCGGCAGAGCTCCGGCCGTTCGCGCGCGGATAGGATCTTCATGTTCGTCCCCCTTCCGGGTCTATGACAGCGCCCCGAGACAGCCGTGATCGCCGGGGCGCATGCGTTTACAGTATGCGGATTATTTGATCGGCTTCATTGTCGGGAACAGCAGCACGTCGCGAATCGAGGACTCGTCCGTAAGAAGCATGACAAGGCGATCGACACCGATGCCGATGCCGCCCGTCGGGGGCATGCCGTATTCGAGCGCGAGACAGAAATCCTCGTCGATCATCATGGCTTCGTCGTCGCCCTTCTGCCGTTCGAGCGCCTGCTGCACAAAGCGGTTGCGCTGATCGATGGGGTCGTTCAGCTCGGAGAACGCGTTTGCATATTCATGGTTCGCAATGAACAGCTCAAAGCGCTCCGTGATCTCCGGGTGTCCCGGCTTGCGTTTGGACAGCGGCGAGATCTCGACCGGATAGTCGGTCACGAACGTCGGCTGCACGAGCTTGTCCTCGACGAACGCGTCGAATGCCTCTGCAAGCAGCTTGCCGCGGGTCGCCGTCTTGTCCTTGATCTCAAGGCCGAGCGTCTTTGCCTTCTCGCGTGCTTCCTCGTCGCTCGAAAGCCCGTAGAAATCCACGCCTGTGTACTGCTTGACCGCATCGTTCATCGTGACGCGTGCAAACGGGGGCGTGAGATCGATCTCCGTTCCCTGATAGGTGATCTTCGTCGTACCGTTCACCGCCGTGCAGCAGTGCGAAATGAGCGACTCCGCAAGCTCCATCATGCCGTACAGATCCGTATAGGACTGGTATGCCTCGATCGTGGTGAATTCGGGGTTGTGCGTCGCGTCCATGCCCTCGTTGCGGAACAGACGGCCGATCTCATAGACGCGCTCGAGGCCGCCGACGATGCACTCCTTGAGGTGCAGCTCCGTGGCGATCCGCATATACATATCGATATCGAGCGTGTTATGGTGCGTGATGAACGGGCGCGCAGACGCGCCGCTCGCGGTCGTGTTGAGCACGGGTGTTTCCACCTCAATAAAGCCGCGGCCGTCCATGAACCGGCGGATCTCCGCGATGATCCTGCTGCGCTTTTTGAACGTGTCGCGCACCTCGGGGTTCACGATGAGATCGACAAAGCGCTGGCGGTAGCGGAGCTCGGGGTCCTTGAGTCCGTGGAACTTCTCGGGCAGCGGGCGCAGCGATTTGGACAGCAGCCGGATCGCGGACGCGTGGACGGAGGTCTCGCCCGTGCGCGTTTTGAACACGGTACCCGTGACGCCCACGATATCGCCGATATCAAACTGTTTGAACGCCGCATAGCTCTCTTCGCCGACGTCGTCGCGCTTGACATAGATTTGAATGTCGCCTTCGCCGTCGAGCACGTGTGCAAAGCTGGCCTTGCCCATGATGCGTTTCGACATCATGCGGCCCGCGATGCTCACCGTTTTGCCCTCGTAGGCTTCGTAGTCGTTCAAAATATCGGCGCTGTGCTCGGCCTGGTCAAAGGTCGTGATCTCATAAGGATCCGCGCCCGCCTGCTGCAAAGCGGCGAGCTTTTCCCTGCGGATCTGCAAAAGCTCGGAAAGCTCCTGCTCGGCCTGTTCCTGTGCCACGGGAGGCTGTTGTTCCATGATGATTTCTCCTTGTCGTTTGTTCCTCTTTAACAAAACGGGGCGTTTCTTTGTCCGAAAGCCCCGTCAGGATCCTTGGTTGCGCTTACTTCTTGATCGCTTTGATGCGCAGCTTCATGAGACCGCCGGGCGTTTGCACTTCGACGATCTGTTTCAACTTATGTCCGAGCAGCGCGCGGCCGACGGGCGATTCATTGGAGATGCGGCCGGCAGCCGGATCCGCCTCTGCGGAGCCGACGATGCGGAACGTCATTTCCATATTGGTCTCGGTATTCACAAGGTCGACCGTAGTGCCGACGCTGACGGTCGTGGTATCGATGGAGTTTTCGTCGATGACCTTTGCATTTTTCAGCTCGTTTTCAAGCTGGATAATATCGTATTCGTTCTTTGCCTGCTCGTTCTTTGCGGCGTCGTACTCCGCATTCTCGGACAGGTCGCCGAAGGCGCGCGCGGTCTTCAGCATTTCCGCGATCTCGAGGCGGCGCGGTCCCTTCAGGTATTCCAGGCGTTCCTCGCGCTTTTTGATCTCCTCTGCGGTCAGCCAAATCTCTGCCATGATGAGCCCTCCTATCTTCTATGCACGATGTGCTTTCCCATTATATTCACGCTGTCGGCAGGTGTCAAGCAGTATTTCCGCCATTTCCTCGGCGCTTGCCGCCGCCTGAAGCCTTGTGCGGAGCTGCGCCGCGCCCCGAACGCCCGCGAGGTAGCAGACGATGTGTTTTCGAAGCTCCAGCACGCCCCTGTCGCCCTTGTTCCGGACCGTGGCTCTTGCGTGCTCCGCCGCGGTCTCCATGCGCTCCTGCCAGTCCGGCGGCGTATACGTCCGACCCGACAGTGCCGCGCGGATCTCCTGAAACACCCAGGGATTTCCGAGCGCGCCCCGGCCGATCATGATGCCGTCGCAGCCCGTTTCCCGCATGGCTCTCGCGCTTTCCGCGTCCTTGACGTCGCCGTTTCCAACGACGGGGATGCGGACCGCCGCTTTGACCGCCGCGATGGCTGCAAGATCGGCCTCGCCGCCGTACATGGCCTCGCGCGTTCTCCCGTGTACGGTGAGCATGGCCGCGCCGCACGCTTCAAGGCGCTTGGCGAACGCAACGGCGTTTTCGCTATGCGCATCGTAGCCCTTGCGCATTTTGACCGTCACGGGAACGGGCACGCTCTTTGCCATGGCTTCCACGATCCGTCCCGCGAGCGCCGGCTCCTTCATCAACGCGCTGCCCTCGCCGTTGCCGGTGATCTTCGGTGCGGGGCAGCCCATATTGACGTCGATGGCAAGGATCGCGCCGCCATACGCCTGCACGAGCCGCTTTGCGGTATCCGCCATGATCGCCGGGTCTCTTCCGAACAGCTGCATCATGACGGGACGTTCTTCCTCCGCCGTTTCGAGCAGCTCCCGGCTCTTGTCGCTGCCGTAATGCAGGCCCTTTGCGCTGACCATCTCCGTGACGGTGACGTCTGCGCCGTGGCGCTTGCAGAGCGTACGAAAGGACATGTCCGTAAAGCCCGCCATCGGTGCGAGCAGCAGGGGCATGTCCCATTGTTGATCTCGTAGTTGCAGCAAAGCGTTCGTTCCGTTCTGTCGAATGCGCCGCGGGTGTCACGGCAGGGTGATGAGCTCCGGCGCGGGCGTCGGTGTGGGCGTCGCCATGGGCAGCGGGCTTTGATTCGGGTCTGGCGTCCGGAGCGCATCGACGGACGGACGTTCCTCCAGCAATTCGATCTCGGACAGATACCAGCGCTCTCCGTTATTCACAAAATGGAGTTTATAGCGTCCGCTCGTCCATTCCGGAACGGGATAATCGGCGGACGTTTTCCCCTCCTCGATGAGATCGGGGGAGATCGCGCCCTTGATCGATACGATTTCCACGGCGGTCACGGTCGCTGTCTGCGACCACGGCGCGACGGAGATGTTCTCCACATCGAGGTCGTAGTTATACGAGCTGATCGTATAGTTTTTATACCGGTCGTCGTTCAGCCGTGCATCTTTGTTGATGCAGGCGAGCAGAAAGTATTCCTCAAGCGCTGCGCGATCCTCACCGCCGAGGATGCAGGCCGCCCGAAGCGACATGCCCTCCGACGCAAGGATGTACAGATTGCTCATGCGCGCCGCCGTGAAAAACGCAAACGCGCAGACCATGACGCCGGCGATGACGAGCATCAGTGTGCGCACGATATACAGCATGGTTCTCCGCGCCGTATGGATGCGCATGTATTCTCTTTTTTCGCGTGCCGCGGCTCCTCGCTCCATTGGCTCACTCCTTTGCCTGTCATGATACCATATTCGGCGCACGCTTGCAAATGGGCAACCCGGTCGGATTTTGCTTCTTCCTTTTCTTTCCGGGAAGAAAAGGGAACGGTTCTTCTTTTCTTTTTAGAAGAAAAGAAGCAAAAGAAAATCATCTGCGGAACGTATATTTTCCGCTGCTCCTGACGGTCTCGCCAACGTGCAGCGCAAAACGGACGGCTCACATACGAGCCGGCCGTTTTTTTTGTTTCCAGCAGGATGTGCGCGAAAACGCCTTCTGTCGGAAATGCCCCCCTCAGCCGCTTTGTCTTTTGTTTCTTTTCTTCAAGAAAAGAAATCGTTCCCCTTCTTTTCTTTTTAGAAGAAAAGAAATCGTCCCCTAAAAGAAATCGTACCCACTTCTCTTGCGCATGAAAAAGCAGGCCGCTCGTTTTGAGCGGCCCGCTTTGTTTCGCTTTCGCTTACTCGAGGATGTCTGACACAACACCGGATGCGACCGTGCGGCCACCTTCACGGATTGCGAAACGCAGTCCCTTCTCCATTGCGATCGGCGTGATCAGCGTGATCTCCATGCGAATGTTATCGCCAGGCATGACCATTTCCACGCCCTCCGGCAGCTTGATCGTGCCGGTTACGTCCGTCGTGCGGAAGTAGAACTGCGGACGATAGCCCGAGAAGAACGGCGTATGACGCCCGCCTTCTTCCTTCGTCAGCACGTACACCTCAGAGTTGAAGTGCGTATGCGGATGGATCGTGCCCGGCTTTGCCAGAACCTGGCCGCGCTCGATCTCCGTACGCTGTACGCCGCGCAGCAGCACGCCGATGTTGTCGCCCGCGATCGCCTGATCCAGCAGCTTGCGGAACATCTCGACGCCCGTTACCACGACCGTACGCTTTTCTTCCGTCAGTCCGACGATCTCTACGCTGTCCTGCACCTTGACCGTTCCGCGCTCAACGCGTCCCGTTGCCACCGTGCCGCGGCCCGTGATCGAGAACACGTCCTCGACCGGCATCAGGAACGGCAGGTCTGCCGCACGCTCAGGCGTCGGAATGTAGCTGTCTACCGCGTCCATCAACTCGAAGATGCACTGGCACTCCGGCGTCTCCTTCGCGTTCTTTCCTTCCGTCAGCGCTTCCAGCGCCAGCAGCGCGGATCCCTTCACGATCGGGATCTCATCGCCCGGGAAATCATACGAGCTCAGCAGCTCGCGGATCTCCATCTCCACCAGCTCCAGCAGCTCCGGATCGTCCACCTGATCCGTCTTGTTCATGAATACGATGATGTACGGTACGCCGACCTGCCGCGCCAGCAGAATGTGCTCTCTCGTCTGCGGCATCGGACCGTCTGCTGCCGACACCACCAGGATCGCGCCGTCCATCTGCGCTGCGCCCGTGATCATGTTCTTAACATAGTCCGCGTGGCCAGGGCAGTCCACGTGCGCATAGTGACGGTGCTCCGTCTCATACTCCACGTGTGCCGTGTTGATCGTGATTCCACGCGCTTTCTCTTCCGGCGCTTTGTCGATCTCGTCGTAGCGCATTGCCACTGCTTCGCCAGACTGTGCCAGCGCCATCGTGATCGCCGCGGTCAGCGTCGTCTTGCCATGGTCAACGTGGCCGATCGTGCCGATGTTGACATGCGGTTTCGTTCTCTCAAACTTTGCCTTTGCCATTACAAAAATCTCCTTTTGTTTTAGAAATTGTAGCGTTTCGTGTTGATCATCTTCTCGCACACGGAGGCCGGCGCCTGCTCGTAGTGCGCGAACTGCATTGTAAAGGTTCCTCGACCCTGCGTGCGTGAGCGGAGGTCGGTCGCATAGCCGAACATCTCCGAAAGCGGCGCAATCGCGTCGATGACCTGCGTCCCGTTGCGCATTTCCATGCCGGAGACATGACCGCGGCGCGCGGTCAGGTTGCCCAAAATGTCGCCGAGATAGTCCTCCGGCACGAGCACCTCGACCTTCATCATCGGCTCGAGCAGTACGGGGCCCGCCTTCGGCAGCGCTTCCTTGACCGCGAGCGAGCCCGCGATCTGGAACGCGATCTCCGAGGAATCGACCTCGTGATAGGAACCGTCGATGAGCGTTGCGCGGACGTCCACCACCGGATAGCCGCCAAGCGCGCCGGATTCCAGCGCGTCGCGGATACCGCGTTCGACCGCAGGGATATACTCCTTCGGGATCACGCCGCCGACGATCTTATCGACGAACTCAAAGCCGGAACCCGGCTCCATGGGCTCGAAGGTCACCTTGCAGTGGCCGAACTGGCCATGGCCGCCGGTCTGCCGGACATAACGTCCCTCGACCGTGACGGTCTTTGTGATGGACTCCTTGTATGCGACCTGCGGACTGCCGACCGTGGCTTCCACATGGAACTCGCGGATCAGTCGGTCAACGATGATCTCAAGGTGCAGCTCGCCCATGCCTGCAATGATAGTCTGACCCGTTTCCTGATCCGTATAGGTCTTGAATGTCGGGTCCTCTTCCGCAAGCTTGACCAGCGCCATGGTCATTTTTTCCTGGCCGGCCTTGGTCTTGGGCTCGATGGCCACCCGAATGACGGGATCCGGGAAGGTCATGCTCTCAAGCAGGATCTGGTGGTTCTCGGTGCAGAGCGTATCGCCCGTGGTGGTCTCCTTGAGGCCCACGATCGCAACGATGTCTCCCGCATGGCATTCCTCAAGCTCCGTGCGCGTATCCGCGTGCATGAGCAGGATGCGGCCGATGCGTTCGCGCTTTCCCTTCGTGGCGTTATACACATACGAGCCGGCTTTGAGCGTTCCGCTGTAAACGCGGACGAACGCCAGCTTTCCGACAAAGGGATCGGTCACGATCTTGAATGCGAGCGCTGCAAACGGCGCGTCGTCGCGCGGCTCTGCGATCATTTCCTTCGTGCCGTCGCGGTTCGTTCCCTTTGCAGGGGGAACGTCGAGCGGAGAGGGCAGGAAATCCACGATCGCGTTGAGCAGTGGCTGAACGCCCTTGTTGCGGTAGGATGTGCCGCAGCAGACCGGTACGATCTTGCCCGCGATGGTCGCGCGGCGGATGGCGGGGATCAGCTCCTCCGCCTTGAACCACTCGCCCTCAAAGTAGCGTTCCATGAGCTCGTCGTCGTCCGAGAGGATCTCGTCGAGCAGCTTTGCGCGCGTCTCTTTCGCCTGCTCCAGCATGTCCGCGGGGATCTCCTCCTCGCGAACGTCCGTGCCGTCGTCATTATAATAGACTTCGGCCTTCATGGTGAGCAGGTCGACGATGCCGCGGAAGTCCGCCTCGCTGCCGATGGGCAGCTGGATGGGCAGCGCGTTCGCACGCAGGCGCTCATGCATCATATCGACGACATGATAGAAATCGGCACCCGTGATGTCCATTTTATTGACATAGGCGATACAGGGTACGCCGTATTTCATGGCCTGATGCCACACCGTCTCCGACTGCGGTTCCACGCCGCCCTTGGCGCAGAACACGGCGACCGCACCGTCAAGGACGCGGAGCGAACGCTCCACCTCGACGGTGAAGTCCACATGGCCGGGCGTGTCGATGATATTGATGCGGTGGCCGCGCCAATACGCAGTCGTGGCGGCGGAGGTGATGGTGATACCACGCTCCTGCTCCTGCACCATGTAGTCCATGGTCGCTGCGCCCTCGTGCGTCTCGCCGAGCTTGTGGATCCTGCCCGTATAGTAGAGGATCCGCTCGGTCGTCGTGGTCTTACCGGCGTCAATATGCGCCATGATGCCGATATTTCTGGTTTTTTCGAGTGCTGTATCTCTAGGCAACTGGGTTCACCTTACCATCTGTAGTGTGCGAACGCCTTATTGGCCTCAGCCATCTTATGGGTGTCTTCCTTCTTCTTGAAGGCGTTACCCGTCTGATTGCAGGCGTCCAGGATCTCGCCGGCGAGGCGCTCGCTCATCGTCCGCTCGCCGCGGGCGCGGGCATAGCTGACGAGCCAGCGAAGGCCAAGGGTCTGACGGCGCTCGGGACGAATCTCGATCGGGACCTGATAGGTCGAACCGCCGACTCTGCGCGCCTTGACTTCGAGCACGGGCATGATGTTTGCCATGGCCTGCTCAAAGACTTCTCCGGGCTCACGGCCGGTCTTTTCCTTGATGGAATCAAACGCTTCATAGACCGCCTTCTGGGCGACGCCGCGCTTGCCGTCAAGCATGACCTGGTTGATGAGCTTCGTAACAACGGTGCTGTTGTAGATTGGGTCTGCCAGCACTTCTCTCTTCGGGATAAATCCTCTTCTCGGCATAGCTTACCCTCCTTACTTCTTCGGGCGCTTTGCGCCATAGAGCGAACGGCTCTGCTTGCGGTTTGCAACACCGGCAGTATCGAGCGCGCCGCGGATGATGTGGTAACGAACGCCCGGCAGGTCCTTGACACGGCCGCCGCGGATGAGCACAACGGAGTGCTCCTGCAGGTTGTGGCCGATGCCGGGGATGTAGGCGGTACCCTCGAGACCGTCGGACAGACGGATACGAGCGATTTTACGAAGCGCGGAGTTCGGCTTCTTCGGGGTCATCGTACGCACTGCCGTGCAAACGCCGCGGCGCTGCGGGCACTGCTTCAGAATCGGAGCGTTGGACTTGTATTCCACCTGCTCGCGACCCTTACGAACCAATTGGTTGATGGTCGGCATGATAGTCCTCCAAAAATCTTTCTTAATCTATATATATCTTACAGCTCCCTGCAACCCTTGTAGGGAGGATTGTCCTGAATCTGCGGCGTTCCGCGTTTTTTCACGCCCGCCGCCGCTGCGCCGACGCCGATACCGGCGATCGCGCCCAGCATTTTCATGGTCTCGACCCGAAACACCGGCGTTTCCGCGCGCTTTGCGCTCTCCAGCACGGCGGTTCGGAGCCGCTCGTCTGCGTCGTCTGCAAGATAGACGGCGGACAATTCGCCGTTTTGCAGCGCGCGCAGCACCTGTTTTTGTCCGGCGAGGTCGGGTTTTTCCCGCGTTTGTTCCACGCTGCATCCCCCTTCTGCCAGCAAATGTTTATTGTAGCAGGAATTGTCCCGCTTTGTCAACGGGTTTCTTCCTCCGGCAGGACCGCGGTACCGAGGCCGCGCACGCGGCGGCTCTTGGAAAAGATCACCGGGACGCGGCTGTCGCGGCTCAGCGGGAACCAGCCCTTGTCCAGCATTTCCTGCACGACCGGATGCTTCCGGATGTCGGCGTACATCCGTCGTTCCGCCCGCTTCATCTTGGAAGCGGAGATCGCTTTCCCCGCGAGATATGCGATCGCGATGAGCGTCACCCAGATGGCGAACGGCAGCCAAGCGGCAGTGCGCAGCATGGCCTCATTCACCGCGGGCAATGCGAGGACGACGAGCCCCAGCGCGCCGAATACCGCCGCGAGCAGCACGGGAAGATACTCGATGAGCAGCAGCGTCCGCCTGCACCGCTTGCAGATGGAGAATTGCAGCGGGATCAGCGTACCGACCGGTGCGACGCCCTTGCGGAACAGCTTGCGCTGGATGCGCTTCGGTTCCGGATGCGCCATATCGAGCAGCGCATACCCCTGACGCTCTCCCTTGGGCTCCGTCTTGCAGAACTGACACTCGCGGCTCAAAAAGAGGCGGGCGATCCCACCCTCCGGCAGCAGCGACTCATACAGATCGAGATCCCGCATGACCTGCTCCGGGGTGTCTCCGCCGCCGCCGATCGTACAGCGGTCGCAGCTTCCCATGTTGAGCAGATCGCAGTAGTGCGTTTCCGAAAAGGGGCAGTTGGGATTGTGCGGCTTCTTTTCCATGGACTCGCCTTTCGTTTCCGATGTTTCGTCCGGTGTGCCCGGCGCGGCCGCCGCTTTGGCGCTGACCTTGGCGGCGGCCGTCCGTTATCGTATCCTTGTGTTTTACTCGATCCCGCTCGAACGCTCGCGCACGGTCACGTTGCGGTAGCGCTTGAGGCCGATGCCCGCAGGGATGAGCTTGCCGATGATGACGTTCTCCTTGAGGCCGAGCAGCGGATCGACCTTGCCCTTGATGGCGGCTTCGGTCAGCACGCGCGTGGTCTCCTGGAACGACGCGGCAGACAGGAAGGAGTCGGTCGCAAGCGCGGCCTTCGTGATGCCGAGCAGCTTTCGCTTTGCGATGGCGGGCTGACCGTCGTTCTCGACGACCTTCTCGTTCTCCTCTTCAAAGCGGAAAATATCCACGAGCTCGCCGGGCAGCATGGTGGTGTCGCCCGCATCCTCGATCTGGACCTTGCGCAACATCTGGCGGATGATGATCTCGATGTGCTTATCGGAGATCTCAACGCCCTGCAGACGGTAAACGCTCTGAACCTCGCGCAGCAGGTAGGCTTCCACGCCCTTGACGCCCTTGATCTTCAGGATGTCATGCGGGTTGACGGAGCCTTCGGTCAGCTCGTCGCCGGCCTCGATCGTCTGGCCTTCCTGCACCTTCAGCTTGCTGCCGAACGGAATGAGGTAGGTCTCGCTCTCGCCCTCGTCGTTGGAAACGACGGCTTCTCTGCGCTTCTTGCTCTCGTCGAGGTGGACGCGGCCGGAGATCTCGGAAATGACCGCAAGACCCTTCGGCTTTCTCGCCTCGAACAATTCCTCGACGCGGGGAAGACCCTGCGTGATATCCTCTGCGGATGCGACGCCGCCGGTGTGGAACGTTCGCATCGTGAGCTGCGTACCCGGTTCGCCGATGGCCTGCGCCGCGATGATGCCGACCGCTTCGCCGATGTTGACATAGCTGCCGGTCGCAAGGTTCGCGCCGTAGCACTTGGCGCACACGCCGTGATCCGAGCGGCAGGTGAACACGCTTCTGCACACCACGCTCTGAATGCCGGCCTTTTCAATGGCCTCCGCCTGCTCGTAGGTGATCATGCGGTCTGCTTCAACAATGACCTCGCCGGTGGCCGGATCGACGACGGGCTCGACCGTGTACCGGCCGATGACGCGTGCCTTCAGCGGCTCAACGAGCTTGTTGCCGTCGCGGATCTCGGAAATCGCCATACCCTTGGCAACCTCGCCGCGGCTCGCAAAGCAGTCGTCCTCACGGACGATGACGTCCTGCGAAACATCGACAAGGCGGCGGGTGAGGTAACCGGAGTCCGCTGTACGGAGCGCCGTGTCGGCAAGACCTTTCCGCGCGCCATGCGAGGAAATGAAGAACTCGAGCACAGAGAGGCCTTCGCGGAAGTTCGCCCGGATCGGCACCTCGATGATCTGACCGGACGGATCCGCCATGAGGCCGCGCATACCGGCAAGCTGACGGATCTGCGCCGTGGAACCACGGGCGCCGGAATTTGCCATCATGTAGATCGGGTTGTAGGGATCGAGCGAATCCATCAGGGCTTTCGAGACGTCCTCCGTGGTCTTTTCCCAGACCTTGATGACGCGCTCACGGCGCTCTGCGTTGCTGAGCAGACCCATACGGAACAGACCGTCGATCTCAACGACCTTCTTCTCCGCGTCCGCAATGAATCCCTTCTTTTCCGGCGGCACCTGAATGTCCTGGAAACCGACGGTAATGCCGCCGCGGGTGGAATAGGTGAAGCCGAGCTTTTTAATGTTGTCCAGCGTTTCGGCCGTCTTGGTCGGGCCGTACTTGCGGTAGCAGTAATCGACGATGTTGCCGAGGTCCTTTTTGACGACCAGGTGGTCGATCTCAAGCCGGAACATATCGTCCAGCGTCTCGCGCGGCACAAAACCGAGATCCTGCGGAATGGCGTTGTTGAACAGGAGGCGTCCCACGGTCGCGTCGATCACGCGGCGGTAGGTCTTGCCCTCGAACTCACGCGCAACGCGCACTTTGACCTTGGCCTGCAGTGCGATCTCGCCCGTCTGGTAGGCCATGACGGCCTCGTCCTCGGAGTGGAAGATCTTGCCCTCGCCCTTTGCGCCGGGGCGCTCCATGGTGAGATAGTAGCAGCCGATAACCATGTCCTGCGTCGGAGAGACGACCGGGCGGCCGTCCTGCGGCTTCAGGATGTTGTTCGACGCGAGCATGAGGAAGCGGGCCTCGGACTGCGCTTCGACGGACAGCGGCACATGCACGGCCATCTGGTCGCCGTCGAAGTCCGCGTTAAACGCGGTGCAGACGAGCGGATGGAGCTTGATGGCGCGCCCCTCGACGAGGATCGGCTCAAAGGCCTGGATGCCGAGCCTGTGCAACGTGGGCGCGCGGTTCAGCATGACGGGGTGGTCCTTGATGACGTCCTCGAGCACGCCCCAAACCTCGGTTGCGCTGCGCTCGACCATGCGCTTTGCGCCCTTGACGTTCTGCGCAAACCCGCCCTTGACGAGCTTCTTCATCACAAAGGGCTTGAACAGCTCGAGCGCCATTTCCTTCGGCAGGCCGCACTGGTACATCTTAAGCTCCGGCCCCACGACGATAACGGAGCGGCCGGAATAGTCCACGCGCTTGCCGAGCAGGTTCTGGCGGAAGCGTCCCTGCTTGCCGCGGAGCATGTCGGACAGCGACTTGAGCGGACGGTTGCCGGGGCCGGTGACCGGACGGCTTCTGCGGCCGTTGTCGATCAGGGAGTCCACGGCCTCCTGGAGCATGCGCTTTTCGTTACGGACGATGATGTCCGGCGCGCGCAGCTCAAGCAGCCGCTTCAGACGATTGTTGCGGTTGATCACGCGGCGGTACAGGTCGTTCAGATCGCTCGTCGCGAAGCGGCCGCCATCGAGCTGCACCATGGGGCGCAGCTCCGGCGGGATGACCGGCACGACCGTCAGGATGATCCACTCCGGGCGGTTGCCGCTCTTGATGAACGCTTCAATGACTTCGAGGCGCTTGATGGCGTTTGCGCGCTTCTGGCCGGAGGCATTGGCGATCTCCTCGCGCAGCTCCTGTTCGAGCTTCGGAAGGTCGAGGTCGCACAGCAGCTCGCGGATCGCTTCCGCGCCCATGCCGGCCTTGAAGGATTTTGCACCGTACTGCTCGACTGCGTCGCGGTATTCCTTGTCCGTGAGCACCTGCTTGTAGGCGAGCGGGGTCTCGCCGGGATCGGTGACAACATAGGCCGCAAAGTACAGCACCTGCTCGAGGCTCCTCGGGCTCATGTCGAGCAGCATCTTCATCCGGCAGGGAATGCCCTTGAAATACCAGATGTGGGATACCGGCACAGCAAGCTCGATGTGGCCCATGCGCTCGCGGCGCACCTTGGCGCGCGTGACCTCGACGCCGCACTTGTCGCAGACGATGCCCTTGTAACGGCCGCGCTTATAGCGGCCGCAGTGGCACTCCCAGTCCTTGGTCGGCCCGAAAATGCGTTCGCAGAACAGGCCGTCCTTTTCGGGCTTCAGGGTACGGTAATTGATGGTTTCGGGCTTCTTGACCTCACCGTGCGACCACTCGAGGATCTTCTCCGGCGAAGCAAGTCCGATTTGCAGAGCGTCAAAATTCGTCAGTTCAAACACTGTTTCTCTTCTCCCTTCGGGCCATGCCCAGTCCACGGTGTCAGTCGAGTCCGTCAAGATCCAGATCGAGCGGTTCGTCCAGCATGTCCGGCCCTTCGTCGTCCGGCTCTCCGGCGAGGCTCTCCGCGTCCGGCTCTCCCTCGTCAAAGTCCTCGTCGAAGTCTCCGAAATCATCGTCGAAGTCCTCGTCGAGATCGCCCTGCGGCGCCGGCAGCTCACGCGGCATATCCTCCGTGCCTGCGATGTTGACGTCGAGCGGCACCATATCGTCGTCGTCGTCCTCGCCGATGAAGATCTCCTCGCGCGTGTCGGACAGCACCTTGATGTCGAGCGCAAGGGACTGGAGTTCCTTGATGAGCACCTTGAACGATTCCGGCACACCTGCGGGCGGCACGTTCTCGCCCTTGACAATGGCCTCGTAGGTCTTGACGCGACCCACGACGTCGTCCGACTTGACGGTCAGGATCTCCTGCAAGGTGTTCGCCGCGCCGTAGGCTTCGAGCGCCCAGACCTCCATTTCGCCGAAACGCTGGCCGCCGAACTGCGCCTTGCCGCCGAGCGGCTGCTGCGTGACGAGGCTGTACGGTCCGGTCGAACGGGCGTGGATCTTATCGTCCACGAGGTGGTGCAGCTTCAAATAATACATATAGCCCACGGACACGCGGTTCTCGAAGGGCTCGCCGGTACGACCGTCGTAGAGGACGGTCTTGCCGTCCGCGTCGCAGCCGCCCTGCACAAGCAGATCCTTGATGTCCTGTTCGGACGCGCCGTCAAAGACCGGCGTTGCGATCCGGATGCCGAGCGATTTGCACGCCATGCCGAGATGCAGCTCGAGCACCTGTCCGATGTTCATACGGGACGGAACGCCCAGCGGATTCAGCACAATCTGGAGCGGCGTGCCATCCGGCAGGAAGGGCATGTCCTCTTCGGGAAGAATGCGGGAAATGACGCCCTTGTTGCCGTGGCGGCCCGCCATCTTGTCGCCGACGCTGATCTTGCGCTTCTGCGCGATGTAGACGCGAACCATTTGGTTGACGCCGGGGCTCAGCTCGTCCTTATTGGCGCGGGTGAAGATCTTAACGTCCACGACCACGCCGCCTTCGCCGTGCGGTACGCGCAGCGAGGTGTCGCGCACGTCTCTCGCCTTTTCGCCGAAGATGGCGCGCAGCAGGCGCTCTTCCGCGGTGAGCTCGGTCTCGCCCTTCGGGGTGACCTTGCCGACAAGGATATCGCCCGAACGCACCTCTGCGCCGGGACGGATGATGCCGAACTCGTCAAGCTGCGCAAGCGCGTCCTCGCCGATGTTCGGAATGTCTCGCGTGATCTCTTCCGGCCCGAGCTTCGTATCGCGGGCTTCGACCTCATGCTCCTCGATGTGGATAGAGGTGAACACGTCCTCTTTGACGAGCTTTTCGCTGATGAGGACAGCGTCCTCGTAGTTATAGCCCTCCCAGGTCATAAAACCGATCAGGATGTTTCTGCCGAGCGCGATCTCGCCGCCGTCGGTGGACGCGCCGTCCGCAATGACCTCGCGCTTTGCGACGCGCTGCCCCTTCTTGACGATGGGGCGCTGGTTCAGGCAGGTCCCCTGGTTCGAGCGCTGGAACTTCGTGAGCTTGTAGAGGTGATCCACGCCGTTGTCGTCGCGGATCGTGATGGCGCGCGCGCTGACGTGCTGCACGGTGCCGTCTACCTCGGAGAGCACCACGACGCCGGAGTCCGCTGCGGCCTTATACTCCATGCCGGTCGCCACAACGGGCGCTTCGGGCTTGAGCAGCGGCACCGCCTGGCGCTGCATGTTCGAGCCCATGAGCGCGCGGTTTGCGTCGTCGTTCTCGAGGAAGGGGATCATGGCCGTTGCAACGGAGACGAGCTGCTTGGGCGAAACGTCCATGTAGTCGACTTCCGTGTTCGGCACCTCGATGATCTGGTCGAGCAGACGCGCCGTGACGCGGGGCTTGACGAACCAGTGCGTGTTCGGATCGATCGGCTCGTTTGCCTGCGCGACGATGAAGTTGTCCTCTTCGTCCGCGGTCAGATACTCGATCGTGTCGGTGATCATGCGGTTCTTCTTATCGACGCGGCGATAGGGCGCCTCGATGAAGCCATACTCGTTGATCCGCGCGTAGGTGGACAGCGAGTTGATGAGGCCGATGTTCGGACCTTCCGGCGTCTCGATCGGGCACATACGACCGTAATGCGAGAAGTGAACGTCTCGCACTTCGAACGTGGCGCGCTCACGGTTCAGACCGCCGGGGCCGAGGGCCGACAGACGGCGCTTATGCGTCAGCTCCGCGAGCGGGTTCGTCTGATCCATGAACTGAGACAGCTGCGAGGAACCGAAGAATTCCTTGATCGCGGCGGTCACGGGGCGGATATTGATGAGGTTCGACGGCATGGCGACGTCCATATCCTGAAGGCCCATGCGCTCGCGCACGACGCGCTCGAGGCGTGTGAGGCCCACGCGGATCTGGTTCTGGAGCAGCTCGCCGACCGAGCGGATGCGGCGGTTGCCGAGGTGGTCGATGTCGTCCGTATGGCCGAGACCGTAGGGCATACCGAGCATGTACGAAATGGAAGCCACCATATCGTCCGGAATGATATGCCGCGGGATCAGGTCATAATAGTGCTTGTGCAGGAACGCCTTCTTCTCCTCGTCGTCCATGCTCTCCATCTCGGGGAGGAGCGCAAGCAGCGTCGGGATGTGGACGTACTCGTTGAGCCCTGCATCGGCCGGCGCAAAGGGCAGGAAGGCGGAAGCGTCTGCAAAGTTGTTGCCAACGACCTTCACGCGCTGCTCGCCCACGCGCACCCAAACGGCGTTCACGCCTGCGTTCTGGATGGCCTGCGCAGTCTCGCGGCCGATGGTCGCTCCCTCTTCGGCAAGGATCTCGCCCGTGACCGGGGAAACGACCGCCGCATCCGCGATCTGGCCCGCGATACGGTTTTTGAGCGCGAGCTTTTTGTTGAACTTATAGCGGCCGACGCGCGCAAGATCGTAGCGCTTGTCGAAGAACAGCGCGTTCATGAGGGAGCGCGCGCCCTCCTCCGTGGGCGGCTCGCCGGGGCGCTGGCGCTTGTAGATCTCGATGAGGCCCTCCGCGACGGAGCGGGCCGGGTCCTTCTGCAGCGTAGCCATGAGGCGCTCGTCCTCGCCGAGCAGCTCGACGATCTCGGAGTTCGCGCCATAACCAATCGCGCGCAGCAGCGAGGTGATGTACACCTTGCGCTGGCGGTCGATCTTGACGTAGAGGATACCGTTCGAGTCGGTCTCGTATTCGAGCCAGGCGCCGCGGTTGGGGATGACCTGCGCCTGGAACAGCCGTTTGCCGACCTTGTCGAAGCTCTCGGAATAGTACACGCCGGGCGAACGCACGAGCTGCGACACGATAACGCGCTCCGCGCCGTTGATGATGAACGTACCGGCAGGCGTCATGAGCGGGAAATCGCCCATAAAGACCTCCTGCTGCTTGACCTCGCCCGTTTCCTTATTGATCAGGCGAACGCTCGCGCGCAGGGGCGCCGCATAGTTCACGTCGCGTTCCTTGCTCTCCTCCATGGAGTATTTCGGATTGTCAAGGTCGATTTTGTAATCGACGAACTCCAGCACGAGCTTTCCGGAATAGTCCGTAATGGGAGAGATGTCGTCGAATACATCGCGAAGGTCTTCCTTTAAAAAACGGTAGTACGAGTTCTTTTGCACCTCAATGAGATCGGGCATGTCGAGAACTTCCTGAATCCTCGAGAAGCTCTTCCGCATTCCCTGGCCCATCTTGACGTCATGCATCATCGCGTTCACCCCTTGCCGACGCGGCTGTCGCACCGCGTCAATTTTGCTGTTTTGCCCGCCCTGCACCCACAGGGCAAAAAGTTTTTCAATCCACCGTGGAGCATTCCCATGCGCCATACGTTTCATGCAATTCGCCCTGCATGAAATGCGGGATTTTGGGCATAATTCCACAGTATATCCATTATAAGTCAATTTCGTATGATAGCATAGCAAAAAAAATCTGTCAAGGCCAATTTTGAGAAAATGTTGCAAAAAGTTTGCGCTTTGCGGTATGATACATGATTATCAAGAGCAGGGAGGATCGCACAATGAAGACACGCGAAGAAGCGCTTGCGGTTTTGAAACAGTACAATGAAAGCGATGCGCTGCTCCGCCACGGCTATGCGGTGGAGGGCGTCATGCGTCATTTTGCCGCCTTGAAGGGCGAGGACGTCGAGTATTGGGGGCAGGTTGGCCTGCTGCATGATGTGGACTACGAAAAGTGGCCGGAGGAGCACCTGAAGGTCGCACCGCGGCTTTTGGCGGAGGCGGGCTATGACGAGGCGTTTATCCATGCGGTCGCCGCGCACGGCTACGGGCTTTGCACGGACGTCAAGCCGGTGCTGTACATGGAGAAGTTTCTGTACACCATCGATGAGCTGACGGGGCTTATCACCGCGACCGCATACATGCGGCCGTCGCGCAGCGTGATGGACATGGAGGTCAAGAGCGTCAAGAAGAAATTCAAGGACAAGGGCTTTGCCGCGGGCGTGAGCCGCGACGTGATCCTCGCGGGCTGCGACATGCTCGGCATGACGCTCGACGAAGTCATTGCGGAAACGATCGCCGGCATGCGCGACGTTCACGAGGCGCTCGGGCTGTAGGAGAGGACGCTTTCTTTCTAAGGGGGACGATTTCTTTTCTTGAAGAAAAGAAACAAAAGACACTGCGGGATAGTTGATCAATCTGAGAAAAGATGCTTTCCCGCACATTCTGCTTGCAGCACAAAAACGGACGGTTCGTATGTGAACCGTCCGTTTTGTGTTGCAGGATCGCATAAACCGCTTTGAAAAGCACAAAAGCATGATCCGCAGATGACTTTCTTTTGCTTTCTTTTCTTTCTAGAAAGAAAAGAAAGGGGGAACGTTTTCTTTTCTTGAAGAAAAGAAGACGTCCGGCATCATTTCTTTCCGGAAAGAAGCGGAAGTCTTTCGAGAAGGGTAGCGACGCCGCGCCGAAAGAAATGCAGCCAGCCTCTGCCCTCCTCGGCGTTGTTGAGATCGACGTCCTCCGCGCACGACCGAAACAGTCCGAGCCGCCACGCCGCGTTGTGGATGACCCATTCCTTCTCCATGGACGCCAGCGTGCGTTTCCACGGCGGATCCGTGGGATATGCCGCGTCGTACGCAAGGATCGCGCTGAGGATGTCGCGCTTGCGCCTGCGCCGCACGATCCGGCAGGAGTCCACAATGCGAAAGGACGGATCCTTCGCGCCGCGGTCGTCGATCACGAGCAGCGTGTCCCCGGCCGGTTCCGGATACGCCCGCTCCGCGTTTACGCGCAGAATGCACAGCGTTCCGCCGGAGGGCAGTGCAGCCGTATAAGCCGCCGCGGTTTTCGTCTCCGTCATTCTCCCGCCCCCGCTCCCTCGGCAGCGTCCGCAGACACATCCGGCGCGCCGTATACGGCATGATACGGGTTCTCCGGATCCGGGTCCGTCGGGTCCCAGCCGTAGCCCGGCTCCGTCTCATAGGGCGCTCCGGCGATCAGCGCGGGCGCCGCGGGCGGCACGGGCCCGCTGTCCGCAGTCATGACCACCACGGTCGTTTTGTCACAGTTGTCGTAGACCCACTTTGCATCCCTGCAAAGCAGGCGGATGCATCCGTCCGATGCGCGGGTGCCGAGCTTTTCGTACTCGTCGAGCTTCATGCGGGACTTCCCTTCCTCGACCTTGCGCGCGTTCTCGTCGATCGGCACGGAATGGAACAGGAAATGCCCGACGATGCGGCTGCAATACTGACCCTTTGCACCGTAGAGCGAATGGTAGCGGTATTTTTTGTACACACGATACGTTCCCTCGGGCGTTGTCTTGCCGGAAGAACAGATCATGACCCGTTCCTCCACCCACTGCCCGTTTTCGGCGCGGTATGCAACGACCGACTGCGAGCCGAAATACACCACGAGCTTGTACAGCCCGTCCTCCTCCGGCGTGTCCGTCGGGAACCACGCGGGAACGGGCGTGGCGGTCGGCTCGGGCGTTTCCGTGGGCGCGGGCGTCGGCGCGTCCGTGGGCTTCGGGACCGGCTCCGCCGTCGGCGCGGGCGTTGCCCCGATCTCCAGCACAACGGTCTGTCCCTCCGGCTCCGGTTCCGCCGCGGGCTCCGCCTGTTTGCAGGCCAAAAACGCAGTCATTGCGGTCAGGACGAGCAGCAGCGCTGCGATACGGCGGTACGGCATGGTTCGATCGTGCTCCTTCGAATTTTCTCATAGTATCATACTACATGTGCAAGAATCAGACAAGCCGCTCGCGTCATAAGGTATAAACACACACGTTTCTGCCCATACTCGGCCATCCCCTAAAAACAACATTCTCAGCGAGGTGACTTATGATGGAACTGGTCAAAATGGCGCGGGCGCACGCAGGCTGGACGGAGGCCGAGGAAGCGCTTCTGTTCGACCTTGCGGATCGGGCGCGCGCCGCAGGCAGACCGCTCAAATCGGTCTTTGATGAAATGGCCGCAGCATCCGGACGGCGTCCCAACAGCGTCCGCAACTTCTATTATGCGCGGGTCAAGGGCGGCGGCGACGCAGGCGAGCGCCACAGCCCGTCCTTTGTGCCGTTTACGGAGGCGGAGTCCGAGCGGCTCATGGAAACCGTTCTGCTTGCGCAGGCGAGCGGCGAATCCGTGCGAAGCTGTACGCTCCGTTTGGGCGGCGGGCAGCAGCGCGCCATGCTCCGCTATCAGAACAAATACCGCGCGCTCGTCCGCAGCGACCCCACGCTCGTCCGCCGCGTCATGGAAAAGCTCCGGCGCGAGGGGCAGCCCGTGTTCGACCCGTATGCAGCGCCCGAGGGACGGCACGCAGGCCGGCCGCGCAAGCGGGAGCGTCCCTGCGCCGACATTGCGCATGATGTGGCGGCCGCGCTCGAGGGCGTGGAAGGTCTGGACGTACCCGCCTTCCTGACAGCGCTCGGAAAGCTCGCCCTTGCCGCGACCGGCGGTGCAGAACGGACGCACCAGCTCGAAAAGCAGCTCCGGTGCGAACGCGAGCGCAACCGTATGCTCCTGAACAGCTTTTCCGAACTGCTCCGGGTGAACCGGGCGTTCCTGCAATCGCCCGTCAAAAGCCGCGACGCAAAGATCGCCGTGTATCTCAGCGAGCTCGAAACGAGCCTGCGTCCCTGCGAAAAGCTCCTGCCGGGCGAAACGGGCTGACGCGCGCTTCCGTCTCCCCGTTTTCGAGGGTTCCTCCTGCGGCGGCCGTGTTCCGTTCACACGGGATGCGGTCGCCGGCGTGGTTTTCAGACCGAAACTGCGGCAAATACGCCATACAGCGCCGACGTCTCCCGCAGCGCGAACGTCCGTGCGGCAAGCTCCGCGGCGCAGGCCGAGAGATACGCCCGCTCCTGTCGTCCCGCAAGCCCCGCGCCGTCCGAGAACCGCGCCGCAGCCCGCAGGAACAGCGTCTGCACTGCGGCGGCGTCCGCTCCCGCCACCCGCTGCGACAGCAGGGCGCATTCCCTCTGCCCAAACGCCAGCGTGTGCAGCGGAAGCTCCAGCGCAGCTCTGCCAAGCGCCGCGTTCAGCACGGGCAGACAGACGTTCACGACCTGTCCCTGCCAGTCCGGGCAGCTCCGGGCGAGCACCGCGGCGGCGTCCTCAAAGGGCGCGCGCGAAAGAACGGCGTTTTCCACGGCAATGCGGCGCAAATACCGTTCGATGTAATCAACGCCCGTCAGCGTTTCCGGCACGGGCAGCATGAGCGGATAGTCGATGTCACAGGGCAGCTCCGCCGCAAAAAATTCCGGGTCGTAGCGCCGGAAAAACGTCCCGATCCCGCCAAGCGTATCCCGCATGGCGCGGTTGTTCAGCTTCGGCATCGCGGTACATACCACAGCGTAAAGCATCCGCACGCGGGCGCAGCGCCGCCTGACCGCCGCGATCCCGGCAAGCAGCCGCTCCTCCGCATCCGACGCAAGCAGTTCCCTCCATGCGGCGGGCGCGCTCGTCTCCGAAAGCCCCAGGCAGAACAGGATCGACCGCAGCAGCATGGCGGCGCGTTCTGCGGGCATGGAACTGCTGTCGCCCATGAGATACCGTTCGCCGCGTTCGCGCAGCAGCCGAAGCAGGATCTCCTCCGCCTGCCGCCGTTCGCTTTCCGTCAGCGCATTCTCCCGTGCCGCCGTCAGCAGCGTGTCCATGCGATCACCCCCTCCGGTCAAATACCGTTCCGTCAAGCGATCCCGTTCGCGCGGCGCGGTACACATCGCTTCGATCGAGATCGTACATTGCCTCCGCACTGCCGCACACGCCCTCGTTATACAACAGTACGAGCGCGGCGATCAGCTCTTCATCCGTCAAAAGCTCCGCGCATTCGCCCTTGAAGTAATAGAACAGCTCCTGCATCGTTTCGAGCGTTTCCGGATACGCGGCGTTATCGAGATACGGCGAATCCGAGAGTGCAAACGCAAGCGCCTCCAGCACGCCGCCGCCGAACTCTACGCGTCCCGTTTCGCAAAGCGTTCGCTCCCGCGCCGCAAGCAGCCGCAGCGCGTCCGTCTCCGTGAGCGCCAGGCCGAAGCGCAGCGTGTGTTCGTTGCAGCGCGCCGCGAGTGCGGCCGCACCGTCGGCATCGCGCCGCAGCAGTGCCGTTTTCATTCGTTCCGATTCCAATGTCCTCACCCCTTCCCATACTTCATACACCCGCGCGCCGGCAAGGACAAGTCTTGAAAAAGCGCCCGTTTTGTGGTAATATACTGGTAGAAAATCAGAGATTAATTTACAATCCGGACCGATCTGAGGATCGCCGTTTTCATGATGAACAGCAAGTATACCTCCCCTGCAAAACGGAATATTGCAAAGTGGATCCTGCTCCTGCCCGTCGCAGCGTTTGCAGCGTTCCTCCTGTTCTGCGCATTGCGCCAGGCGGGCAAGACTGCCGATCCCAAGTATCGCACCGTGGCGGATACCGTCGCGCTGCTCTCCGACTGGGGTGCGGAACAGGGGTATCTGCCGGGCGAAACGCTCTCCAACTGGCGTCCCGGGGATGCGGACTTTCGGTTGTACCAATGCGCCGCGGATTTTGTGCTCGCCTCGGAAACGCGCGGCGATCTCAACTGTACGGTCTATACCTTTGAGCCGAGTCTCCGCGCAACGGCGCTTGCGATCGAAATTCGGTCGTCGGACGCCGATGCGCTTTTGTCCGCTGCGGAGCTTGTGTTTTCCACATACACGCCATGGCTGGCGAAGCACCCGGACAAAGGCGTCTCCGGCTGCCCTTCTTATCGCTCGATTCTTGCCGCCGTCCGCGATGTTTTCTCCGAAACGAACGGCAACGATACTCTCTTTTTCTTCCACCACCCCGCCGCAGCAAGAGGGTCGGTCTGCACCCCGGACGGGCTTTCCGTCCGAACCAGCAGAGAAAACGGAAACCGTTATTTCTCTCTCCGCTGGAACTGGGCGTGGACCTGACGCGCCGCCGAAATGTCTTTTGAACGCAAAAACGCCCCGCAATGCACATCGCACAGCGGGACGCTTCGCAGCGCGCCTAATGCTCGTCTGCCGTTCTCCGTCCCCTACCCGATCCGCACCTTTTCCACGAGCTCATCGCGCATGGTTTTGTCGTTGAAGCGGTAGAGAAACAGCCAGCCGCCCGCGCACTCGACCTTGTTCCGCCTGTCCACAATGCGCGTGGAAAGCTCCATCGTCCCCGTCTGCTCCGCCTGCTCGCCCGTCAGGTCATAGAACAGCAGCTTCTTCCCCTTCGCGGCGATCGCGCGCGTCTCGTCGAGGTACACAAACGCCGCGCTTCGGGGCAGACGCAGGAGTTCTTTCTGTTCTTTTCCCTCTACATCGATACCGTAGAGCGCCTGCCCGCAGTCCCTTTTCAAAAAAGCAAAGAGCGAATGGCTATTTGGCGATTCCGTCAGAAGCCTGAACCCGCCTCCGCTTTCAAACGTCGCATAAGCGCGATCCTGTTTCGGAATTTCCGCAACTGTTTCCGTTTCTCCCGTCGCGCGGTCGCAGTACAGGAGACGGCAGCCGCTCTGAAGCAAATACACCCCGCGCTCCGTCATGCGGCAAAGCTGCCACTTCTCCTCCGGGCGGTCGTAGTCGGGGCGAAATAACGGTTCCTGCGTCAGCAGACGTTCGCCCGACGATCCGAATATGTCCGCATTTTGCATCCACTCATCGTAGCATATCCCGTACTTACTGATGCAAGTCCTGGTGCAGCCGTTCCCCGCAAGCCGGATCGTGCCGACCTGCGTCAACAAATACGGATACTCTTCGCCGTCGATCACAATGCGTTCCACCGGAAAGCGCAATGTCTCCCCATTCTCAACCTGCCAGATGATCCTTCCGTCCGCAGCACGGACAAGCTCTGTTTTCAGCACAGGCGCTCCGTCCGTATAGTCCGGTGCGTTGATCCGAAAGATCAGCAGACCGTCCTCCGTAAGCCGAACGTCCCAGATATTCCATTCGGGAAGAACGGGAAGCAATACCGCGGCTTCCTCGCCGGCCGCGTTCTGTAACGCCGCGGAATTGCGTTCGGTGTTTTTTCGCCTAAACCCGGTAAAGCTGCGGTAAGTGAGGTTCAGTTCCTCCACATTCTTCTCGAATCCTGCATAGAGGAAAAATTGCTCCGTGATCTGCAAGGAACGGATATCCTCCGCCGGGAACACGAGTTTTACACCGCTTCCGTCCGGGCGCATGCTGTGGATGCCCTGCGTCCCGCTCTCATCCGAAAGGTAATAGATGCGGCCATCATAACAGGCGGTCTTCTTTCCGCAATGGCTCTCCGCATCCTCGTGAAAGAATGTCTGAAACCGTTGGGTATCCAAATTGAACGCCGTCGGTGAGAGCCGCAAGCACGAAGAAAATACTGCCGCCAGCACGGGCAATACTGCAAATAGGATATACTTTCGTTTCATTACACCCTCCTTATTCCTTCGGAGCGTCGATGCCCCAGGCGGCCTTCCCCCTACCCGATCCGCACCTTTTCCGCGAGCTCGTCGCGCATGGTTTTGTCGTTGAAGCGGTAGAGAAACAGCCAGCCGCCCGCGCACTCGACCTTGTTCCGCCTGTCCACAATGCGCGTGGAAAGCTCCATCGTCCCCGTCTGCTCCGCCTGCTCGCCCGTCAGGTCATAGAACAGCAGCTTCTTTTCCTTCGCGGCGATCGCGCGGCTGTTCGTGAGCGAGACGTAGACCGCTTCCTCCGGCAATGTCAGAATCAGGGAGCCTGTCCGCGCTTTTAGGTCGATGCGCCAGAGTTCCCGCCCCGCCGTCAACAAGCAGTCCATGCCGTCGGTCCGTATCTCCTCGATCCATTCTCCGTCGGTCGCCTGCATGTGCATCCACACATTGCCTGTCTGCATATGGTACGCCTCGATCTCATCCTCATACGCAATGTACACCACGTTTTCCTCTTTGTGGAACGGACGCGCGTCCCGATACTGCTGCGCCGCCGTTTCCGCAGGAAAAATTTCTCGGTTTTGCGCAAGGTCGAACAAACCTGCCAAATTTTTAACATACATTTCCTGTCTGTAATATGTGCGGACGCCGACCAGCGCATCTCCCTGCCGCCAAAGCAAAAACGTCGCGCCCGCCCCGCTTCCCGGTACGCTGCGAGCCATCAGCATCGGATGCTCCTGCGGAAGGTCGACCGGCCCGTTTCCGTCCAGCAAAAGCACGCCGTAGGACTGACTGCTGTGCGGCGCATAGTGCTTTACGGTCAAGGTCTGCAAGCCGAGCATCCCGTTCTGAAATCTGTAAATGCCGCAAACGCAATGCTCGTTCATAATCTTCGCAACCTGCTTCCGCGGCGTATCCGCGACCCGTTCGATCTCCCCGGTCGCTCGATCGATCCGAAACAGTCGAAAGCTGCGCCAAGGGGAATCCCAGTATTGCGGCTGCGTTATGCCCACATACGCAGAACACCAGATCGCGTCCTCCTCGACGAGCAGCGCCCGAATATCTAGCAAGCGCAGTTCGAGCCGAACGTCGCTCCCGCTCGGCAGCATGCTGTGAAGTCCGGGTTCTCCGCTCTCATCCGAAAGATAGTAGATGCGGCCATCATAGCAGGCGGTCTTTTTGCCCGAGGGCTCGCCGTCGGAATGCTTGAACAGCGCGGAAAACTCGCGGTCAAAATCGTAATCCGCCGGGTTGCTGTTGTAGCAGCAACCCGTCAAAAGCAGTCCGGCAAGTAAGAACAGTGCGATAAATAATCGTCGTTTCATTTACGCGTTCCTCCTGATCCCTTCGGAGCGTCGATGCCCCAGGCGGCGCCTTCCCCCTACCCGATCCGCACCTTTTCCACGAGCTCGTCGCGCATGGTTTTGTCGTTGAAGCGGTAGAGGAACAGCCAGCCGCCCGCGCACTCGACCTTGTTCTGCCTGTCCACAATGCGCGTAGCGAGCTCCATCGTCCCCGTCTGCTCCGCCTGCTCGCCCGTGAGATCATAGAACAGCAGCTTCTTTCCCTTCGCGGCGATCGCGCGCGTCTCGTCGAGGTACACAAACGCCGCGCTTCGGGGCAGGCGCAGGAGAAGCTGCGATTCGCCCCGCGCAAGATCCGCGCGGTAGAGCTGCTGCGGACGCCGGGTCCATGTTTGTGCAAGCAGCAGCAGCTTTGTCCCGTCCGCGCTCGGAAGCGCGATCCGGATCGGTTCGCCGTCCGTCGCCTGCATCAGCGTGCGCATGGTTTCCTTCTCCGAATCAAATACTTCGATCGCATCGTTGCAATGAAAATATACGACGCCGTCTTTCGCGAAAATCGGGGTTTCCGTATACGACGTCGTATACCGAAGAAACGTATCCATTCGAAACGGCTGTCGTCCATCCTTCATATGGAGCAAGGTGTCCGAGGCCAGTTCACAGCAGTCCTCTACAAAGGAATAGCTGTTGCACAGCAGCAGATCGCCGGCCATCCAGAGCGGAAGGTGGTCGCTGCTGTCCCGGCCGTCCAGTTTTAAATCGTAGTCCGGCTTTTTCGGAAGCTGCAGGAGCTTGCCGTCGCGCAGGAGAAACATGCGTGGTTTGGGTCGGCCGCCCCAAAGAAGACCGATTTTTCGCAACGCCACCGTCCCGTCAGGGAATGCGTATGCCTGCCAAACGTTTGAATCCGCAAGACACTCCGCCTGCTTGAACGGAAGCGTCTCGGAAAGCCGCGTGACCTCTCCCGTTTTCCGATCGACCCGAAACGGCTGGAAGTAACGCCACCAGAAGTCTCGATAAATGTTTCTAACGCCGATATAGCCCACGAGCCAAACGGCATCCTCCGTGATCTGTATGGATCGGATGTCCTCTGTTTCCAGCTCCAAGCGCACGTCGCTTCCGTCCGGGCGCATGCTGTGGACGCCCTGCGTCCCGCTCTCATCCGAAAGATAGTAGATGCGGCCATCATAGCAGGCGGTCTTTTTGCCGTATGCGTCGTCATCCTGCGGCTTGAACGATGCATAGAACTGACTCGTATCAAAGTCAAAGTTTTCCTGCCTTGAGGTGTCGCACCCAAGCATGGCCGCAAGAACGAGTAGTACGACAACAAGGAACCCCTTTCGTTTCATTACACCCTCCTTATCCCTTCGGAGCGTCGATGCCCCAGACCGTGAAAAGCAACGCAGAATCCTCTTCTCTCATCTCTGAAAGAGATGAATGCCTAACGGCCCTTCCTTTTTTCTCGTTGTCATCGTTGTAGGCAATGTACTCTCCTGTAGTTGAATCATATTCCATCGCAGCATAATGTGCGCCGGGGATGCCATTTTCTATATAAAAATACAGAACCAGATAGGCATCGTGGTCCTTCGGCACTTTGCCCGCATCCGAATAGAATTGAACATCACACCCTCTCGCCCGGTAGTAATCCGGCACATAGGTCGGATCCATGCCCAGCACTCCGCCGAGGTTCGTGTTCGCTGCGCTGTCCTTGACGATGTCGTACAGCGTTTCGTCAAACCGACGTTTTTTGCCCGGCAGGCGTTGATCCAGCAAGGCGTTGACGTTGTTGATCGCGATCGCGCCGCAGCCGTTATCGGCGATGCTGCCCGTCATGCCGAACGAGCCCTTCGTTTTGGGATACGCGTCCTGATCGTTGATGATCGACCCGTCCCAGCGCGTGTCGTCATATCCCGGCTCGTTCTTTTCGGTATACTTCTCCAACCATCGCTCTTCCCCTGCCAGTCTTGTTTGCAGGTCTTTGAAATGCATTCCGTTCGTAAAGTGCTGCAGCATTCCGGCAAGCGGCACGCCGTCGGCTATATGCAGAAGCTCCATCATCCGTTCGGCCGTTTCCCGTACGAGCGCACGGCCAATCGGCAGAAACGCAAGCCCCCGATCCGCTGCTATGTTTCTTTTATCATACCACACTTCCCCCTTCCCTCCAATACCCTTGTCATGCAGCAGCTTTTCCCTTTGCTCCTCGAGGTAGCGGAGATAGTCCGGGGAGCGGCGCGGGTTGCCCTCCTTGCCCGCATTGCTCTTTTTGAGCTCGATCTCCACCAGCGCATTGCACAGCTCCGTCGCCTCGCGTGCGGACAGGCCGTAGGCAGACCGATAGCGCTGGATGTCCGCGATCGTGCCGAGCGTCCGGATATAGCTCTCGTCCTTGTTCAGGATCGTCCATTGCTCTCCCTCCGTCAGTCCCGAACGCTTCAGCCGCTCCCGCTGCTGTCCGGTCGTCAGCTTCTCCCAGTCGGTGTAGTCCACCGTCCCGTCGCTCTTTGCCACCGCGTCATAGGCCGCCTGTCCTCCCGTGCTCACGACCCCGGAGGGCGTAAACGGCAGCCCCTCCCGCGTCGGCGGCGCCCAGCGCGACGGCACGGAGTCCCTTCCCGTTCCCGCATCCGTGAGCCGCAGCGTCGTGTTCGACCGCGCCGCCCCGATCAGATCGGGGTCTCTGTCGCGCGCGGTATGCAGCGCGTTCACCGCCGAGCGCTTTGACGCCTCCCTGCTCTCGGCCAGCCGCTGTAAATATACCGCCAGCCGCGCCCTTCGATCCTCCTCCGCGGCCTGCGCCGCAGCGCTTCTCAGCCGCTGTGCGGCCTGCTCCCGCTTCGATGCGTTCGGCAGCAGCTCCGGCGCGTCCGCGCGGGACACGGGCAGCGCGCTCCTGCCGCCCTCCGCCGTCCGCTTTGCCCTTTTTTCGGCCATGCCCTCGCGCCGCGCAGCTTCCGTTCCCAGCTCCGAGCCGCTCGAGCTCGAGCGCGGCAGCGCGTTCCTTTTCTCCCGCTTGCCCGCGGGACGCAGTAATGTGATCGCCATGTTTGCTTTTCCTTTCGTTTTTATGTTTTTCCCTCCGCGACCGTCCCGCTTTCAGCCTATCACATGACACGCCCGCTTTTTTCCGAGAATCGAGCCGACGCCCGCATCTCTCCCTCAGATTGCGCGCATTCCCTCCGGATCCGGCCGCTTGGGGCTTGTGTCCGCTCGTCCGCCGGTGGTATACTTGCCCTATGGAACAGAACAATACACAGAAAAAGTTCAACTGGAAGCAGGAGCTCTCCACGCTCCTCATCATCTTTGTCATGGTCGCGATCCAATGCATCGCGATCAACGGCCTGTATAAGCCGAACAGCCTTGTCAGCGGCGGCTTTACGGGCATCAGCTTGCTGGGCGAATACGCGCTCGGCCTCCCGTCGTGGATCACGCTGTTCATTCTGAACGTTCCCGTGCTGATCCTCGCGCTCGTCAAGCTCCATCTCCGCTTTACGATCTATACGATCGTCACAACGCTCTGGTTCAGCGCCTGCATGGGCCTGACCGCTGGCGTGCAGATTCCCTTCGACTTTACGGATCCCGTTTCGCGTCTCACGAGCTCCCTGCTCGGCGCGGTCATCTGCGGCGCGTGCGGCGCGCCCATCGTGCGTGCGGGCGGTTCGAGCGGCGGCACGGACATCCTCGCCGTCCTGCTTGCGCGGCGCTATTCCTTCGCGATGGGGACGATCAACCTGGCGTTCAACCTGCTCGTTATCGCGGGGCTTGCCTTTGTCAAGGGGCTTGACGACGCCGCGCTGTCCACCGTCGTGCTGTTTGTCTCAAGCGTCGCGTTCAACAACATGCTGCAAGGACTGAACCGCACGAAAACGCTGTTCATCATCTCCGACCGCTGGGAGGAGATCGCCCCGCACGTGCTCAAAGAGGTGCATCGCGGCGTGACGCTCATCCCGGCCAAGGGCGCTTATACCGGCAAGGACAAGACCGTCGTTTACGTCATTGCAAGAACCACCGAGCTCTCCGTCATCCGGCGCATCGTGCGCGAATACGATCCGAAGGCGATGTTCTCCGTGATCGACACGCGCGAGGTGCTGGGGCGGGGCTTTGACAGTATCAATTAGGAGGAAATAACGATGTCGGAACAACTGACACAATGGATCGACGCGCACATGGACGAGCAGCTCGAGGCGCTCAAGGGGCTTTTGCGCATTCCGAGCGTGAGCCGCGGGACGCCGGAGCCGGGCATGCCGCTCGGCAGGCATGTGTATGACGCGCTGGACTATAGCCTGAAGCTCGCGCGCCGTCTCGGCATTGAGAACACCAGGCTGCTCGACGGCTACTGCGCGACCGCCGAATTCGGCGAGGGCGAGGAGCTGCTCATGATCATGGCGCATCTCGACGTCGTACCCGCGGGCAGCGGCTGGGACAGCGATCCCTTCGAGCCGGTCGAGAGGAACGGCCGTCTCGTCTGCCGCGGCGTGCTGGACGATAAGAGCGCGGCCGTTTCCGCGCTGTACGCCATGGCTGCGGTCAAGGCGGCGGGCGTCCCGCTCAAGCGCAGGGTCCGCCTGTTCCTCGGCGGCGACGAGGAGGTCGGCTGGTCGTGCATCGAGCGGTATAAAAAGACGGAGGAGCTGCCCACGATGGCCTTCACGCCGGACGGCTGTTATCCGCTCGTCAATTCCGAAATGGGCATCTGCCAGACCCGCTTCCACAAGGCGCGCAGCGGCTCGTCCGTCCGCATCGACTGCGGCACCGCGCCGAACGTCGTTCCCGGCGAGGCTGCGGCGGAGCTGAGCTTCCCCGCCGTTCCCTGCGAGGTGCCGGAGGGCTTCACCGCAGAGTTTCACGGCGGCCGCATCGTGATCCACGGGTTCGGCGGCCACGCCGCGCACAACGAATCCGCAAAGAATGCGCTCCAGTGCCTGCTCCAGGTGCTGAACGAGCAGCCCCTGCCCCCGGAGGACTACGCAGATGTGTCCGCGCTTGCCGCGCTGCTCGGCTATGATCTGCACGGCGAGGGCTTCGGGCTTGACGTCAAGGACGAGTCGGGGCGTCTCACGCTGTCGCCCGACATGCTCAAGTGGGACGATACTGGCATCACGCTCACGATCGACACGCGCCATCCCTTCTCCATGACGCTCGACACGCTGCTCAAAAAGCAGAACGACGTGTTCTCCGCACTCGGCTATACGCAGTCCGTCGTCAAGGCGGACGCGAGCCATTTCATTCCGAAGGAGTCCGAGCTTGTCTCCACGCTGCTCGACGTCTACGAGACGCATATCGGGCATCACGCGGAGCCGCTCTCCATCGGCGGCGGCACCTATGCGCGCGCCTTTGAGAACGCCGTCGCCTTCGGTCTTGATCCGGAGGGCGCGGAGTCCGAGTGTCATATGCCGAACGAGTCCGTGGCGCTCAAGGACATCCGCTTCAATACGGTCGTGTTCGCGGATGCGATCCGCCGTCTTGCAGGAAAATAACGAAAAAACGGGCCGAAGCCTCTTGCGCTCCGGCCTTTGCTGTGGTATAGTTTATTGGCTAACGTCCTTCTTGCTTCGCCACAGGGCGAGGCCAAAAGTCCATAAGGAGGTGAAATGAATGAATCAATATGAAGTCCTGTACATCATCGTACCCGAGATCGACGAGGAAGCCACCCGTGCCGCAATCGAAAAGTTCAAGGGCATCGCTGAGAGCAACGGCGCAGAGATCGTTGCGATCGACGAGTGGGGCAAGCGCAAGCTCGCGTATCCCATCGACTACAAGACCGAAGGAACTTACGTTTTGATGTCGTTCAACAGTGCGCCGGAGTTCCCGAGAGAGCTCGAGCGCAACATGAAGAACGACGAGCAGATCCTTCGCTACATGGTCACGCGCAAGGAAGCGTAAGCGCCTGCGCAGAAACGGAAAGGATGGTAAAGCAGCATGAATAAGATCACGCTCATCGGCAACCTGACGCACGATCCCGAAGTGCGTTCCACTCCGAACGGGGTGACGGTCTGCACCTTCACCATCGCCGTCAACCGTCGTTTCGCCCAGCAGGGCGGCGAGAAGGCCACCGACTTTTTCCGCATCAACGCCTGGCGTCAGCTTGGCGAGAACTGCGCGAGATACCTCGCAAAGGGCCGCAAGGTCGCGGTCGTCGGTGAGCTTCAGGCCCGCACCTACGAAGGCAAGGACGGCGCCACTCGCATGTCGCTCGACGTATCGGCAGACGAGGTCGAGTTCCTCACGCCGCGTTCGCAGGACGAGGGCAGCGGATATTCCGCACCGCGTCAAAACAATGCAGCGCCGCAGGATCTCGCCGGATTTACCGATATCCAGTCCGACGACATTCCCTTTTGATTTTGAATTCGCATTAGGAGGCTAACCATGGAAGAACGTAAAATGCGTCCCCGTCCGAGACGCAGCCGCCGCAAGGTTTGCAAGTTCTGCGTGGATAAGGCAACGAGCATCGATTACAAGGACGTCCGCACGCTCGAGAAATTCGTCACCGAGCGCGGCAAGATCATGCCCCGCCGCATGTCCGGCGTGTGCGCAAAGCACCAGCGTGATCTCGCGATCGCCATCAAGCGCGCCCGCATCGTCGCTCTTCTGCCCTACGTTGCAGACTGAGCCAGGCTGAACAGCCGTATCTCACAACACAAGCACTGAACCGATCAAGGATCGTTAGCAGGAGGAAGCCCAAGCAGGGCTTCTTCTTTTCTTTTTCGAAAAAAAGAAGGGGGGACGTTTTCTTTTCTTGAAAGGGTACGTTTTCTTTTCTTGAAGAAAAGAAACAAAAGACTCTGCGGCTGAGGGGGATGGGCGGAGGGCAGCCTTTCTCCCGCACAAGCTACCGACAACAAAACCGGGCGGTTCACATACGAACCGTCCGTTTTGTATGCCACGTTGGCGAAAGCGGCAGAAGAACAGAGAAGCAACTCTCCCAAAAATGACTTTCTTTTGCTTCTTTTCTTTCTAGAAAGAAA
>OHGA01000069.1_pt1 | contig 35194 bp, 29 predicted proteins | sample 1567621 | NCBI WGS metagenome assembly OHGA01 (sample SAMEA3879607, study PRJEB24766) | human gut metagenome | biome: human-associated habitat; feature: feces | place: USA | collected 1985/1987
AGGGGTCAAGGGGGCGATCGGAAAGCCCCCTTGTCGCCTCCGCAGAGGCGAAACCTTCTGCGCCAAAATCGCACAATAATCAGGAACAGCAGCCATCCGCATAAGCAAGGGCGACGCTCCACGCAGCGCCGCCCCTTTCTTATACCTCCACCACCCCCGTGGCGACCCGCTCCACAAACACCTTGTCGTGTTCCACCAGCAGCATCGTCGGCTGATACTGCTGAATCAGCGTCTCCAACTGCACCCGGCTGAACACGTCGATGTAGTTCAGCGGCTCATCCCACACAAACACATGCGCCGGCTCGCAGAGCGACCGCGCCAGCAGGATTTTCTTCCGCTGTCCTTGGCTCATCTCCTGCAAGTCGTGGTCAAACAGTTCGCGTGGGCAGTCCATGTTCCGCAGAATCGCCTTGAAGAGCGTTTCGTCCACCTGCGCATCGCGGATGAAGTCGCGCAAACTGCCGCGCAAATCATCCACCCGCTGCCGCACGGACGAGAACGTCACGCCCGACGCAATGCGGATATTCCCCGTCAGCGCGTCGCTTTCGCCCAGAATTCCTTTGAGGATGCTGGATTTTCCGCACCCGTTCGCGCCGATAAGCGCCAGCCGCTCGCCCTGACGCAGCGTAAACCGCACGTTTTCGCAGACTGTCCGATTCCCGTAGCGAACCGCGCCATTTTCCACCGAAATCAGCACGTCTTTCGGATGCGGCAGCGTCGTCATGCGCAGCATACCGACCTGCTCGACGTTTTTCAGCAGCGTCTGCTTTTCCTCGATGGCGCGTTCCTGCCGCACCTGCGATGCTTTCGAGCGTTTCATCATCCGCTCCGATGCCGCACCGAGGAAACCCCGGTCAACGAAGCCGTAGTGTTTCTTATCCGCGTGGCGCTTGTTTTCCTCCGCGCGATTGCTCCATTCCGCCGTTTTGCGTGCGGCGGCTTCCAGCTGCTTGATTTCTTTGCGGAGCGTCTCGTTCCGGGCGGCTTCGGCTTCGTTTTCGCCGTTCAGGCGCGCTTCAAACGTGTCGTAATTTCCCTGCATGACGTAGGTGTTCGCCTTGTTCAGGCAGACCACATGGTCAATCGCGCGGTTGAGGAAGGCGCGGTCATGGCTGACGAGCAGAAAGTCGTCTTTGCGGCGCAGGTAGTCCGCGAGCATCGCACGACCGGGTGCGTCGAGGGAATTGGTGGGTTCGTCGATGAGCGGATAGGCGTCCTCGCGGGCGAATAGCGCCGAGAGCATCACGCGGGTCTGTTCGCCGCCGGAGAGCGTGTCAAACGGGCGATTGAGCGACTCTTCCGGCACGTTGAGAAGGGATAATTCGCGCATCAAACGCCAGTCCTCGCACGTCGACGCGGCGTTTTTGGCAATTTGCCATGCGGTCTGCGTGCCATCCGCGACGGGGTACGGGAACAGCACAGGCATCAGCGGACAGTCGATTTTCCCTTTGCCCTGCAAATCGCCGGACAGCAGGCGCAGGAGGGTGGTTTTTCCGCGTCCGTTGCGGGCGATAAGCCCCGTGCGCCACGCCGTGTCGAGGGACAGGGACAAATCCGCAAAAACGGCTTCCGGTGCGCCGTCGTAGGTGAATGATAGATGTTCAATTTTCAGCTGCAAAATGAATTTCCTCCGCTTTGGTCAGCAGGGAGGACAGACCGACAAGACGAATCATGCAATTTTTTTCTGTACAGCAAAAGCCGACCCGCTATGCGGTGATTTCTGCCATCACAAAGAAACCGCTTTCTTGCGGTTCATTGCTTCCCTGCTCAGTCAACAGGTGCAGAAATCACAGACGCATATGCGGATCAGCCTCCTTCGCGCGTTGCTGTTTATCAGAATACCATTTTTCGGCGCACTTGTCAAGGTGGAAAAACGGTGGTATAATAGAAAGGAAGTTGATTTTTGTCGGAGGATGTGCCATGAGTTTCACCCACCTGCATCTGCACACGGAATATTCCCTGCTGGACGGCGCGTGCCGTATTCCAAAGCTCGTCGAGCGCATCAAGGCGCTTGGCATGACCTCCTGTGCCATCACCGACCACGGCGTGATGTACGGCTGCATCGACTTCTATTCCGCCATGAAGGATGCGGGCATCAAACCCATCATCGGCTGCGAGGTCTACGTCTGCCGCGACCGGCTGGACAAATCCGCCGCGAACCGCGAGTACAGCCACCTCATCCTCCTGTGTGAAAACAACACCGGCTATCAGAACCTGATGAAACTGGTCAGCGAGGGCTTCCTGACCGGCTATTATTATCGCCCGCGCATTGACTACAACCTGATTCGCCAGCACAGCGAAGGGCTGATTTGCCTCTCCGCGTGCCTGTCCGGCGACCTGCCGAAGCTGCTGCTGCAAGGGCGCTACGACGACGCGGAAGCGTATGTGCGCGAAATGCAGGATATTTTCGGCGAGAAGAACTTCTATGTTGAAATCATGGATCACGGCATCCGCGAGGAGAAAATCGTCATGCCGCGCCTGATTTCGCTTGCCCGCGAGATGAATGTGCCGCTGGTGGCGACGAACGACTGCCACTACTTGGAGGAAAAGGACGCAGACGCGCAGGAAGTGCTGCTGTGCATCCAGACGGGCAAGACGCTTGATGACGCGAACCGGATGCGCATGGACACGCGCCAGCTCTATGTTAAGAGCGAAGATGAAATGCGCACGCTGTTCGCCGCCTGCCCGGATGCTGTTAACCGCACGCAGGAGATTGCCGACCGCTGCAATGTGGAATTCGAGTTCGGCGTGACGCGTCTGCCGCATTATCCCGTGCCGGAGGGCGAAACCGCGCTGTCGATGCTCACGCGCCTGACGCATGCGGGCTTGCGCGAGCGCTATCCCGACGCAAAGGAGACCGACGAGCCGTGGCAGCGGTTGAATTATGAGCTGAACGTCATCTCGTCGATGGGGTATGTCGATTACTTTCTCATCGTCTGGGATTTTATCCGCTATGCCAAGAGTCAGGGCATCATGGTCGGGCCGGGGCGCGGCAGCGGCGCTGGGTCGATCGTCGCGTACTCGCTGGGCATCACGATGCTGGATCCGCTGAAATATCAGCTGCTGTTTGAACGCTTCCTGAACCCGGAGCGCGTCACCATGCCTGATATTGACGTGGACTTCTGCTACGAGCGCCGGCAGGAGGTCATCGACTATGTGGCGCGCAAGTACGGTGCAGACCATGTGAGCCAGATTATCACCTTCGGCACCTTGCAAGCGAAGGGCTGCATCCGCGACGTAGGGCGTGTCTTAGGCATGAGCTATCAGGATACGGACGCGGTCGCGAAGGCGATTCCCTTCGACCTCGGCATGACGCTGGAAAAAGCACTGACGCTCTCTCCCCTTCTCAAAACCATGTACGACGAACAGCCGGAAGTGCATCGGCTGATTGACACCGCCATGACGCTGGAGGGTATGCCACGCCACGCCTCCACCCACGCGGCAGGCGTGCTGATTACGGGCAAGCCGGTGATGGAATACGTCCCCCTGCAGCGCAACGACGAGGTCATCACGACGCAGTACCCGATGGGGACGATTGAGCGCCTCGGCTTGCTGAAGATGGACTTTCTGGGCTTGCGGACGCTGACTGTCATCCGCGATACGCTGGATATGCTGCGCGAGCAAGGCATCGACATGAAGCCGGAGGACATTCCGCGCGACGACCCGGCGGTGTACGAGATGATTTCCGCCGGCGACACGGACGGCGTGTTCCAGCTCGAAGGCGGCGGAATGCGCACCTTCCTGACGAACATGAAGCCCACCTGCTTTGAGGACATTATCGCCGCGATTTCACTCTACCGTCCCGGCCCGATGGAGTCCATTCCGCGCTACATTCAGGGCAAGCAGAACCCGTCGAGCATCCACTATGAGACGGAGAAGCTGCGCCCGATTCTGGACGTCACCTACGGCTGCATGGTCTATCAGGAGCAGGTGATGCAGATTGTGCGCGATTTGGCAGGGTACAGCTACGGCCGAAGCGACCTTGTCCGCCGCGCGATGGCGAAAAAGAAGCACAAGGTGATGGCGCAGGAGCGCGAATACTTCATCCACGGCAAGCTGAACGACGACGGGACAATTGACGTGCCGGGCTGCGTGCGCAACGGCGTGCCGGAGGAAGTCGCGTCACACCTTTACGACGAGATGACCGCGTTCGCGTCCTACGCCTTCAACAAATCCCATGCCGCCGCGTATGCCGTTGTCTGCATCGAGACGGCGTGGCTCAAGCGCTATCATCCCGTGCCGTTTATGGCGGCGATTCTCAACAGCGTATACGGCAATCCGGCGAAAATCGCGGCATACATCCAGTACTGCCGTTCGCGCGGCATTGCGATTCTGCCGCCGGACGTGAACCGTTCGCAGTGGAAATTCACCGTCGCGAAAGCCCCGGACGGACAGCTGGGGATTCTCTTCGGTTTAGGTGCGGTCAAGACGGTCGGTCAGGGTGCGGTGGACGCGATCATCCGTGAGCGCAAGAACGGCGCGTACCGCGACATCTTCGACTTCTGCCGCCGCATCGACACGAGCGAATGCAACAAGCGCGTCGTCGAGAGCCTCATCAAGGCGGGCGCATTCGACGGCATGGGCGGCAATCGTCCGCAGCTGCTGGCGGTGTTTGAATCCGCCATGGATGCAAACTCGTCCCTGCGCAAGCAGACGGTAGACGGGCAGATCAGCCTGTTCGACATGGCATTCGGCGGTGCGCCGCTGGTTCAGGAGAATCACACGCTGCCGAATCTGCCGGATTATCCCCTGCGGCAGCGGCTGGCGCTGGAGAAGGAGATTGCGGGGGTGTACATCACCGGACATCCGCTGGATGATTACCGCGACGTGCTGGGCAAGCTGCCGTTCTCCACCGCCGATTTGGATGGGCTGGAGGAGCGCGAGGACCATGGCTTGTCCCTCGACGGGCAGATCGTCGACATGGGCGGCATTCTGACCGAAGTGAAGGGCAAGGCGACGAAAAAGGGCGCGTACATGGGCTTCATCACGCTGGAAGACCTGACGGGGCAGATTGAGTGCCTTGTGTTCCCGAAGGTGTACGAGCGCTATCAGGGCATGATGGCGGTGGATGATTTGGTGGTGCTGCACGGGCGGCTGTCCATCCGCGAGGAGGAAGCGCCGAAGCTGCTGGTGGAGAAGCTGATTCCGCTGGAGGCGTGGCATCCGGAGGAATCCGCCCCCGCCGCGCCGATGGGGCAGAGCACCGCGCGCCCCGTGCCGCCGCCGAAGCGCCACGCATCCGAAGCGCCGAAGCTGACCGACGCGCAGGCAGCGGCGAAAGCGCCCCGGAAGCTGTACCTGCGCCTGAACCGCCCGCAGATGGACGCGGCATCATCGGCTTTGTCGCTGTATCCGGGTTCTGTGCCGGTGTATCTGCACCTGCCGGCGGAGAAGATGACGCTCCTTGCGCCGAAAACCGGCTGGTGCGACGCAAGCGACGGGTGTTTGAATCGGCTGAACGCGCTGCTGGGTGCGGAGAATGTGAAATTGTTGGAAAGCAGGTGATTGCATGAGTGAACAGCAGAAAAAGGGGCGTCTTGGCGAGGTGATTCGCTTCGTCGTGACGGGCGGCGTGTGCTTTCTGATTGAACAGGCGGTTTTGTCGCTGCTCAAGGAGATTTTCGGGCTGGATGTAAATATCGGCACGCCGATTGCGTTCTTGGTGTCGGTGGTGGCGAACTATCTGCTGTGCGTCAAGTGGGTATTCCCCGGCGCGGACGGCAGCGGCGGCAAAACGAAAGCGGGCTTTGTGCTCACAAGCGGCATCGGTTTCTTCCTGAACTGGGGCATCATGGCGCTCCTGACCGCGCTTTTCGGGCAGGACAGCATTCTGCTGACCCTCTTCGGCATCCAGCTGAAAGTCTACCATCTGAACAAGGCAATTGCGACCCTGCTGGTGATGATTTGGAACTACTTCACAAAGCGGCTGATATTGAAGAAGAAGTGACCCAAGGGGCGTTGCCCCTTGACCCCACCAAAGGGTCTTCGACCCTCTGGACTCCCTTTCGCGCGATTGAGTTGGGCACGACTGCATACAGTGCCCGCGTGTTGATTGGGGGAACCCAAGGGGCGTTGCCCCTTGACCCTACCAAAGGGTCTTCGACCCTCTGGACTCCCATTCGCGCGATTGAGTTGGTGACAACTGCATACAGTGCCCGCGTGTTTATCCAATGAACCTTCGGTTCAAAAAAAGAAACAATACCCCAAAAGTATGAGAGTGGCGACCCGAAGGTTTCCAAAGGGCGATCGCAGACTTCGCCTGTTTGCATTGCCCTTTGGCCGCCTCCGCAGAGGCGAAATCCCCTGCGAATCATTCAACCATCAAGGAGAACCAAATTCCCCATGAAACCAGTAATTTTCTTCGATTGGGACGGAACCCTCGCCGACAGCATGAACCTCTGCGTCGCCGAAATCCGCCAAGCCCTTATCACCATGCGCCTCCCCGACCTGCCCGACGACGTCCTCCGCCAGTGCAACGGTCCGACGTTCGAGCAGTCACTGGACATTCTGCACATCCCCCATGACCGCGCGCAGGAGTACATGACCACGCGCCTGACCGCCGAATTAGCCCTCGTACCGACGGTCAACCGCCTCTTCCCCGGCGTGCGCGAGATGCTCCAAACGCTCCGGGAATATGCGGATTTGTGCATCGTCAGCAACGGCGAGCATGACTATATCGCGCTGTGTCTGCAAGTGTTCGGGCTGACGGACGTGTTTGTCCGCACGGCGACATCCGTGCCGGGGCGCACGAAGGGCGAAAATCTCCGCGCACTGCTGGACACCCTGCGCCCGGAACGCGCCGTGATGGTGGGCGACCGGCTGGGCGACATCCGCGCGGGTCAGGAGAACGGCCTGCCGACGATTGCGGCGTGCTACGGCTACGGGAACGACGCGGAGTACAATCAGGCATCCCTCCGCGCCGAAAGTGTGGCGGACTTGACCCGGCAGCTGGTGGATTTCTGCCGGACGGGACACTGATAACAATTCGGAATAAGTGCTCTCCATCGAGTCTTCTATCATAAAAAGCCCGCCCCCTCGTTTGCAGGGAGCGGGTTTTCATTATTGCGCTGTCACTTCGCGGTTCGGCTGATACGGGTTGAAATCCGCCGGATCAACGTTTGTGCACACTTCAATCGTCTCGCCGTCAGTCAGCAGGACGATGTTGCCGAAGCGGTTGTTGTACACATGGTCGCGGGTCAGATTCTGTTTCGCGCTGTACGCCGCAATAAAGTTCCATATTTCCCACACCGACGCTGCGCCGGGAATCAGCACATAAGTCGGCGAAAGCACCCGCATCAGCACCACGCCGATCTCATAGGTGTTTGTTTTATCATCCAGAATCCCGTGGTGCGGGAATTTCAGCACATCTATGTTGCGAACGAGGTCTTGGTACTTGCGGTTGATGTTGCCGCTGGCGGCGTAATCGCCAGTAAACAGCATCCGCTTCTGCCCATAAATCAGCACAAAATTCAGCGAATCCATGTTCTGATTGCCGTTGTTCTTCACCGTTTCCGGCCCGACGCAGTTTACCGTCAGCCATCCGCCAATGGTCAGCTCATCGCCGTCCTTCATCTGCTGGTAGATTGCGCCGTTCGCCAAGGGCGCGTAGTCCGGATTCACCTCCGCCGACGCGCCATATACTACGGTCGATCCACCCCCCCAGCGTTCCAAAATATGGTTGACGTTCATGCAGTGGTCAAGATGCCAGTGCGTGACGATGTACGCATCCACATGCGTCACGCCCACCGCTTCCAGATACTGCGGGAACAGGCGCTCCGGCTTGTTCGGCCACGCCTCGCCGCCGTCAATCAGCACGGTTGTGTTTCCGAAGCGGATCAAATAGCCATCGGCGCAGCCAAGATTGACCTGATGCAACTCCAGCATGGGCACTGTCTGCTCCGCTTCCGTCTTTTCCGCCACGGCAAAGGGCAGCAGCAATGTCAGCAGCAAAAGCGCCGCCAGCAGTTGTTTCTTCATCGCCGCGTTCCTTATGCCAGCGGACGGATGAGGATGAGGGGGGTCAGTTCGCCGCCCTGCCCGGAGGGGTTATCCTTCATCGCGTCCTGAATCTGGTCGTCCGTCAGCGGGAAATCATCGCACTTGCCCAGCTGATTCTGGTCAATATCATTCGCGTCCATGATGACAATCGGAATGCCGCATTCCTTTTCGATTTCGTTGGACAGCTCGACGGGGTGTTCGGGGTTAATCAGCGCGAGGGTCTTGTAGCGGTCAAAGCTGGAGCGGAAGTAGAAGCCGTCGATGCCCGCGACGCCATGACCGCAGATCTTATAGAACAAGCCCTTGACCCCGAACGGGCGCGTAACGGCGCTGACGAAGCCCGCCAGCAGCACGCGCGGCAGACCCACCATGTCGATGACGAGTTGCAGCTTGTACGGCTCGTGCATCCCCACGCCGGTGGAGTTAATGCCCGCGAATTTCGCCATATGCTTGGCGAAGAAGCCGAGCTTCATGTCCTCCATGCGGCGGACATTGCCGGTGCACATTGCCATCACCTTCGCAGTGATGGAAAGCACGTCGCCCGGCTGTGCCAGCGGCAGCACATACTTCTTCACCAGCTCCGCCGCGCTTTCCCCCACCTCGACGAAGTGCGTCTGGATGGCATAGCGCTGGTAACGGCGGCCGTCTCTGCCCGTCAGGATGCCGCGCTCAAAATATACGATACCGTCTTTTTCCCGGCGTTGCTGCGCCAGATTACGGGATTCCGATGCCATGTTGTTTTCCTCCTCGCTCTCCGACGCAAATGCCGTCGGTGTTGCGGTAATTTCGGTTCACGCGTCTATTTTACAACGCTTTCCCAGTTCTGTCAAATTTCCAGCGGGGGATTTTGCCGATTTCGGGCAGAAAATGCAAGGAAAATACCCGCCTTGTCAAATTCCATTGAATGTGCTATGATACACGATGGCTTGGAGCTTCCTCGCCATACAGATAAAAGGATGCGATTTTATGGCAAAAGCCATCAAAACAAACGTGCTGCGTCACCTGGACGCGCTGAAAATCCCCTACGAAACCCGCGAGTATACCGTCGATGACGACAATTTCGACGGCAAACTCGTCGCGGAGAAGGTCGATTTGCCCGCAGAGATGATTTACAAGACGCTCGTGCTGGTCGGCGACACGCTGCCGCACCTCGTCTGCGTCATCCCCGTGGAACTGGAGCTCGACCTGAAGGCCGTCGCACGCGCCGCCGGGTGCAAGAGCGTCCACATGCTGCCGCAGAAGGATTTGCTGCCGCTGACCGGTTACCTGCGCGGCGGATGCAGCCCCATCGGCATGAAGAAAGCGTTCCCCACCTTCGTGGACAGCGCGGCGCAGCATTTGGAGCGTGTCAGCGTCAGCGCGGGCGTGCGCGGGTGTCAGGTGATTCTGGCGGTGGACGCGCTCGTCGCCTGCACAAAAGCGAAGTTCGCCGACCTGTGCCGGGGCTAAAGTGACGCGCAGCTGACAAGATGATGAATTTTACAACTTCCGCGCCCGGAAATCATTGTTTCTTGACGGGAAATGGTGTATAATAAGGAAGTTGATTTTCTTGCGCAAGGGGTATTCTGCCCCATCACGCGCATTGATACTCCGAAAGGATGTTGATTTTTTCCATGGCACAGCCGCCTTTGCGTCCCCAAGACGCTGTGATGCTTATTCCCTCCCTTGAGCCGGATGACCGCCTGCCCGCATACGTCCGCCGCCTGCTGGACAGGGGTTTCCAGCATGTTGTGATTGTCGATGACGGCAGTAGCGCTGCCTATCAGCCGATTTTTGCCGAACTGGACGCGATGGACGGCGTGTCCGTCACGCACCACGAGTTAAACCGCGGCAAGGGCTGCGCGCTCAAGACTGGTTATGCGTACATTCAGGCGCATTTCCCGGCGGCGAGCGGCGTCATCACCGCCGATGCAGACGGTCAGCACACAGTCGAAGACTGCTGGCATCTGGCAGAGGTGCTGACGGAGGGCAAGCGCGCCCTGTACCTGGGCAGCCGCAACTTCAACCTCGACCACGTTCCGCCAAAATCGCGCCACGGCAACAAAATCACGAGCGCGGTTTTCCGCCTGCTCTACGGCGTGTATCTGCCGGACACGCAGACAGGCTTGCGCGCCTTCCGCATGGCGGATTTGCCGTTCATGCTGGATGTGCCGGGCGAACGCTTCGAGTACGAGATGCAGGTGCTGATTGCCTGCGCGCGCGCGAAGCTGCCGATGATTCCGATTGAAATCGAAACGGTGTACGAAAACGAGAACGCCGGAACGCATTTCCACCCGATTCGCGACAGCTACCGCATTTACAAGGTGATTCTCGGAAACTTCCTGCTCTATGCCAGCTCGTCGGTGATCTGCTTTTTGGTGGACAACGGCGTGGCGAACCTGCTGCGATTCGCGCTGCTGCCCCTGCTGGGGCTGAGGGGCGACACGGCGATTCAGATTTCCGGCTATCTGGCGCGGCTGGTGTCCTCGCCGCTGAATTTCGTCCTGAACCGCAATTTCGTGTTCAAGTTCAAGCAGGACACGGGCAAAACGGCGCTCAAATACGCCCTGCTGTGCATCGTCACCATTACGCTTTCCAACCTTGGCGTGTCGCTGCTGGATCACCTGCATATTTTCATCGGCGGTTTCGCGTTCATCCCGAAAATTTTGATGGACACGCTGCTGTATCTGGTGAACTACCGTATCCAGAACAAGTGGATTTTCGCCAAATCCGCCGAAAATCAGGAGGGCTGACATGCGCAAGCACTTATCCGAAATTCTGCTGACGCTCTTGACGGTCGCGCTGCTTGTCGGCTTTGCCTTCGCCGTTCCGCATCCCGCGATTACGGACGATGCGCTCGAAGCCTACATGAACGACGGCGCGGCTGCAGACGATGACTACGACTTCCTATTTGAGTGACCCAAGGGGCGCTGCCCCTTGACCCTGCAAGGGACTTCGTCCCTTGACCCTTTCGCGCGATTGAGTTGGTGACGCTCTCATACAACTTCCGCGTGTTGATTGGGGGAACCCCAGAGGCGCTGCCTCTGGACTCCGCAAGGGACTTCGTCCCTTGACCCTTTCGCGCGATTGAGTTGAGCGCATTTGCTTGCTATGCCCGCGTGTTTATCTGAGAAACCGAAGGAGGAATTTCTATGCGCAAAGTTTTGGCGCTGCTGCTGTCTCTGCTGATGCTCACCCCGGCGCTGGCGGAAGAAACCGTCATTACGCCCCTGCCGATGGGCTTGACCGACACTGGCTACACGCCCGACCCGAACGCCTTTATCGCGGCGGACGAGGAAAACGGCGTGCTGCAAGGCTATCAGGATGATTCCATCACCGTCACGCTCTGGCGGGAGACCGTTGGGGATGCGACCTACAACGTCGCGCGCGTGAAGATTGCCGACCCGTCGCAGTTCCGCACGGGGCTGAATCACCCCAAGGCGCGGACGGACAACAAGATTTCCGCGATTGCCGAAAAGCACAACGCTGTCGTGGCGATTGGCGGCGACTACTTTGGCAAGGATGACTACGGCTACGTTGTGCGCATGAACGAGGTGTTCCGCAAGAAGCCGTCGAAGCAGCGCGATATGCTGCTGGTGGATAACAACGGTGACTTCCACATCATCCTCCAGTCCGACGCGGACGAATTGAAGGCGCTGCTTTCCTCTGACACGCTGACCTTCCCGAACGTATTCAACTTCGGCCCGGCGCTGGTCGTCGACGGCAATGTCTGCGAAATCCCGGACTACTACAAGAACAAGTACAACGTTTTTGCGGATGAACCGCGCTGCGCCATCGGGCAAATCGGCGAATTGGAGTATCTGCTGGTGGTCGTCGACGGCCGCCGCAAGGATTCCGACGGCTGCACCTGCGCGGAACTGGCGGATTTCATGGCGAAGCAGGGCTGCACGATGGCGTACAACCTCGACGGCGGCAACAGCGCGCTGATGTGGTTCGGCGGCGAAAATTACTCCGAGAAAACCGTCAAGGCGGAGCGCTCCGTCTCCGACATCATCTATTTCGCCACGGCAATTGACGCCGCGAATACGGAGGAATAACATGCTGACTCCCTATGGGCTGACGGCGGCGGGCGCGATGCTGCTCCTGCTGCTGCTGACGGGACTCTCCTGCCGCAGGAAAGGCATCCCCTACCGCACGTTCATCACCTTCGGCGCATTGTCGCTGCCGCTGGCATTCCTGCTTTCGCGGCTGACGTTCGCGCTGTCGAACATCCCGCTCTATGTCAACACGCTCAGCAATCCCCTGCTGATGCTGCGGTTCTGGGACGGCGGCGCGTCGCTGCTGGGCGCATTGCTCGGCGTGCTGCTGGCAGGCTGGCTGACGGGGCGAATCCGCCGCGAATCCGTCGGGCGGCTGATGGACGCGATTGCGTTCGGCGCGCCGCTGGCAATTGCGGTGGAGCGCATCGGCGAAGGGTGCTTCGACGAAATCATGGGCATGGGCAAGGGCATTGAGACGGAATGGCTGGCTTTCCTCGGCAACCTGACTGGCGGCAATCATCCGGTGTTCCTCTACGAAGCAGCCACGATGGTCGTGCTGTTCATGGTTGTGCTGCTTGCCCAGCGGAAAAAGCACCCCGACGGCGACACGATGGCGCTGTTCCTGCTGCTCTACGGCTGCGTGCAGGTCGTGCTGGAATCGCTCCGCAACGATTCGCACATGCTCCTGATTCACTTCGTCCGCGTCAATCAGGTGGGGGCACTGGTGCTGGCGGTCGCGGTCATCATCCGCTGGACGGTGACGGCAGTTCGCGGGAAAACCTGCACGGGCAAGAAAGCAGGGCTGCTCTGGGCGCTGATAATCATCAGCATCGGGCTGGGCATCGGCATGGAGTTCGCCGTAGACCGGCTGGGTGAGCCGCTGCTCTCCTACGGGATGATGGCGCTGGCGCTGGTGCTCATCGCGTGGTGCGGGCTGCGCTTCCGCCGGATGGCAAACAAGGTCTGAAAGGAAGGATTCTGCAATGGAAAAGCACAAGATTGACCGAATCAACGAATTGGCGCGCAAAAAAAAGTCCGACGGTCTGACCGACGAGGAAGCGGCTGAACACGCCGCCCTGCGTCAGGAATACATCGCCGGATTCCGCGAAAATATGCGTCAGGTGCTGGAAAACACATACGTCCAGCGCCCGGACGGTACGAAAACGAAATTACAGAAAAAGACCCCAACAAAATAATTATACCACACTCGGTCGGCGAAAGTCAACAACAAAACTTTTCGCCGACCCCTTGTATTTCCGGCACTTTTCGTGTATAATGAAGGTGCAAAGAGAGAGAAGAGCCGCTGGCAGGCGGCAGCACAAGGCATCGCGGTGAGCGCGACCGCCGGAACAGGAAAGGAGGCGTTTCCAATGAACCAGGATGAACAGCAGCTGTCGGGCGTGTTGCGTCAGACGGTCATAGAAGTGTCTTCCTGTTTCCGCACCGCATCATGAGTGACAGTCCTCTTTGACTGATGCGCCCCTGAGTGAGAGCGCCGTAAGGATGGGTACACGGATATGGACGACATGCAGAAGGATTTTTCTCCGGCAGCGGATGCGGACAGCATCGACGACATGGCGGATGACATGATCGAAATGACCGATGAGGAAGGCAACACGACCCTCTTCAAGATTCTGGACTATTTCTTCTATAACGGCGACGAGTACGCCATTCTGACCGACTCCATCGACGAGGACACGACCGGCGCAGACCGCGTGGACTGCTACGTGATGAAGATCGTGCCCACGACGGATGAATCCGGCGAAGAGCTGGAAGAGTTCGTTCCCGTGGAGGATCAGAAGCTGGAAGCCAAACTGATGGAAATTGCCACATTGAAGCTCAATGATGACGAACAGGCGGATGACGAGGACTGATTTCTTCCTCTCCTCTCCCGCTTCCCTCCATACAGAGCGACCGACATTTCGTTTCTTCGGTGCTGGACTCGATGAACATTTCGGAACCAACTCGACCGATCATTCGTTTCATAGGACAGAACTTGTTCGACGTTTGGAACTGAATCCGACCGACGCACTTTCGGAATTTCCCCGACCGACTACACGGAATCTCGTTCTTTGGCTGACAAACCCGACCGACCAACGCGGACGATTCAGCAATGAATCGTCCGTTTTTTTGCGCTTTTCGCCAGAAAAAGCGAATGTTTACCACTGACTTTTCCCCAACCGCCTGTGATTTATGTGGATAACCCTGTGGATTGATGTGGATAAGTCGTAGATTTCCTGCGGCAGCCATGTAATCCAGCTGAATTTTTCCTGCATCATCCTGTGTCCTTTGGGCGTTTCTTGTCCGTTGTGCACACAGAATTCACAGGATCAGCATTTTTTGCCCGATTCTGTGGATAAGTCTGCTGATATTGTCCGTTTTCTTTTGTTATGCACAAGGTTGTGCACAATGTTCGACATTTCTCGACGCGCGTGCCAAAGAAGCCCCCTCACCAATCCCGTTGATGAGAGGGGGATGATTATGTGTTTATGCTGTTCTCTTGTGCCGCTTTTGCTTCCGGAATTGTCGTGTCCTTCGGCACAGTGCCGGAGAACACCGTTTCCTGCGCGTCGCTTGTGACCTGAATGTCGCCGCCGTAGTGCCGCAGCGTTTCCCGGACGATGAACAGCCCCATGCCATGACCGTCTGACTTCGTCGTCACGCCCGGCTCGAAAATGCGCTGCTGGTCGTCGGGCGGAATCGACGTGCCCGTGTTCGCAACGGAAAAGACGTACTCCTTGAGGTTCTCGGTCAAGGTAATGGTCAGATGCTTTTTTCCATCGGGCAAATCCGCCATGGCATCAATGGCGTTGTCAATCAGGTTTGACAGCACCTTGCACATCTCCCAGCCGGAAACAGGCAGTTCCTTCCATGTGGACGTAATGTTCAGCGTCACCTGCACGCCCGCCTTTTCGCACGCGGCAAGTTTCACCTGCAAGAGCGCGTTAATCGGCGCGCTGGCGGTTTTCAGCACGCGGCTGACAGCGGTGATGCGCCCGTACACCTTCTCGATGTAGCTGTTCGCCTCGCCGTACTCCTCCATCTCCATCAAGCTGTACACCACCTGCAGGTGGTTGAGGAAGTCATGTCGCTGGGCGCGGAGGGTGTTGTTCAGTTTTTCCATGGCGTCGATGGTGTCATCCATCGCGTCCAGCTGACTCAGCAGGCGCCGGGTAGACATAGCCTCGCGGATGTCCATCACCGCGCCCCAGATAATCACCGCCGCCGCAACGCCGACAAGCAGCCGCATCATGCGCGGGCTGAAGTCGTACTGCGGCGAGATTACCACCAGCGTCATCACGCCCAGAATCAGCAAAATCTCCAGACTGTTGATGATGATGGCGTAGTTCGTCGCCTTCTTGACGGAAATATTCTCCTGAAACCGCGTCAAACGCTTCATTTGCGTCCCTCCCGGATTTCCTGATTCTTCCGAATTGTCGCCTCATGCCCCATGTCCGATGGGAAATAGTACTTTTTCCCCTGCAATTCCACGGGCATATAATTCTGGCGGACGTAGTGTCCGGGATAGTCGTGCGGATACTTGTAGCCGTCGCCGCTGCCAATTCGGTCGTGCCCGGCGTAGTGCGTGTCGCGCAGGTGGACGGGTACAGCGCCGTAACCGCCCTTTTCCGCGTCCGCCATCGCCGCATCGATCGCAACGCACACGCTGTTGCTCTTCGGGCTTTCGCAGATGGCAATAATCGCCTGTGCGAGCGGCAGGCGTGCTTCCGGCATTCCAACGAATTCCACCGCGCGCGCCGCGGCTTCCGCTTGCAGCATCGCAATCGGGTTCGCCAGCCCAACATCCTCGCTGGCATGGGCAATAATCCGGCGCGCAATGAGTTTCGGGTCAACGCCGGCATAAATCAGCCGTGCGAACCACGCCAGCGCCGCGTCACTGTCCGAGCCGCGCAGGGACTTGCAGAACGCGCTGAGCATGTCATAATACTAACTTTCGTCGCAGCGAATCATGGGCTTCTGGATGGATTCCTCCGCAACAGCAAGGGTAATGTGGATGATGCCCTGCGCGTCGGCGGGTGTCGTGAGGACAGCAAGCTCTACCGCACCGAGCGCCGCGCGGGTATCACCGCCCGCGATTCGCGCGATATGGCGCAGCGCATCGTCATCGGCGATGATATGCATCTGCCCATAGCCGCGCTCCGGGTCGTCGATGGCGCGGCGCATGGCGGTCAGCACGTCCCGTTCCGTCAGCGGCTCGAACTGGAATACGCGGCAGCGGCTGACGATAGCGGGCGTCATGGACACCATCGGGTTTTCCGTCGTCGAGCCGATAAAGCGGATGATACCCCGCTCGATGGCGGGCAGGATGCTGTCACTCTGCGCCTTTGACCAGCGGTGACATTCATCCAGCAGCAGATAAGTGGACTGCCCGTAGGCGCGGCGCTCCTGCGCGTCGGCAATGACCTTGCGCACGTCCGCCACGCCGCTGGTGACCGCGTTGAGCTGCACAAACGCGGACTTGGTGCTATTGGCGATAATCGACGCGAGGGTCGTTTTGCCGCAGCCGGGCGGCCCGAAGAAGATGGAGGAAGTCAGCCGATCCGCCTCAATCGCGCGGCGCAGCAGCCGCCCCTCCCCCAGCAGATGACGCTGCCCGATAAACTCCGCGAGCATCCGCGGGCGCATCCGATCCGCCAGCGGCGCCTCCTGTCCGGAAAAAAGATCCGTCATTGTTTCACCTCAACAGCAAATACGCTCCCGCTCCCAGCAGCAGCAACTGCACCACCAGCAGAATCGGGAAGCCATAGCGAAAATACCAATGCTTCGTTTTATGATGGAAGCAGAACATCCCCAGTGTTCCTCCGAGGCTGCCGAACAGCACCACCGGCAGAAACAGCGTCCTTTCCGCAATCCGCCACGCCCCGCGTTTAGCGCGCCGCTTATCAATCCCCATGAGCGAAAACGCGAGGGTATTGACCGCCAGCAGGTACACCCAAATCAGATTCAACAACCAATTCTCCATAATTACAACCTCCCCAGAGGCTCTGCCTCTGGACTCCGCAAGGGAGTTCCTCCCTTGACCCTTTCGCGCGATTGGGTTGGTGACTTCTCCATACTTCTTCCGCGTGTCGCGCAGGGGTTTCGCCTCCGCAGACGCGATTCCCCCTGCGTAAAAGCAATCAATTTCAATAGAAAAATCAAGCCAGAACACGCACACCGAGGGATTCCGTCAGGGGACAAACTTCCCCTGCGCCACCGCCGTGATTCCGCCGTGCGCCGCGCTGTACACCCACCGATGTGCCCCGCGCAGCGCCAGTTCCGCGTGGCATAGCGCAATGCCGCCGTCCAGCAGCGCACGGTCGCTGATGGTCAGTGCAAACGCTCCGGGCAGCGCTTCCATCCGCCACGGCTGCATGTTCATTGCCGACGGCGCAATTTGCACCAGCTTCGCCGCATCCAGCATCATGCCGTCAGCGGGAACGGCGTTCATCAGCTTGTCGAGCGGCTTCCGGCGGCGATTCTCCGGCGCTTGAAGCGGCTTCTCCGGCACACCGACCGCAATCACCGCGAGTACCGTCTCGTTCTCCTGCATCGGCAGGCGAATCTGCTTGCGGCGGTATGTGCCGCTCACCCAGCACGTCCCCAGTCCCAGCGCCGTCGCTTCCAGCACGAACGCTTCGCCCAGAATTCCGGCATTCACACGGCAGAGCGCTTCCGTCCCGCAGGCGATGACCACCGCCGCCATTTTGCAGCCCGTGATGCGCCCCATGCCCAAAATCGTGCCGGTAAACAGCGATTCGTCCACCGGTGTCAGCACCAAGCGCGCACCGGGCAGCGCGCACCGCCCGACGACGTAGGACAGCGCCGCGAACGCCGCCGTGTCGGGCGCACCCGCAAAGCTCCGGCAGGATGTGCGCACCAATGCCGCTTGACGCAGTTTCTCCTTCTGCATGGGCGAAAAGAGCGTCTCCAACGTCGTCATTTCCCCACCTCCAATGGTGTCGGGCGCAGATGGCGGCAGACCTCGCCCACGCGCTCATGCAGCACCAAATCCGCCTGATTGTCCAGCGGGGTTGCGTCGCGGTTGATAAGAACGATGTGCCGCCCGCGGAAGAACCGCAGCAGCGACGCCGCCGGATACACCGTCAGGCTTGTTCCTGCGACGATAAGCAGTTCCGCCTGCTGCAATTGGCGCACCGCCGCGCGAACCGTCGCATCATCAAGCCCTTCCTCGTACAGCACAACGTCCGGCTTGATGATGCCGCCGCAGGGGCATTTCGGCACGCCTTCACTGTCCCGGATGTACTCCGGCGGAAAAAAGCGTGCACACTTCAGGCAGTAATTTCGGTGGATGCTGCCGTGCAGTTCCAGCACCGTTTTGCTGCCTGCCTTCTGGTGCAAGCCGTCGATATTCTGCGTGATGACCGCCGTCAAACGACCGCCGGCTTCCAGCTGCGCCAGAAAGCGATGCGCGTCGTTCGGCTGCGCGTCCAAGGGGAGCATTTTCGCGCGGTAGAAGCGGTAAAACTCCTCCGGATGGCGCGCAAAAAAGGTGTGGGACAGAATTTCCTCTGGCGGATAGGCGAACTGCTGATGATACAATCCGTCCTGCGAGCGGAAATCGGGAATGCCGCTCTCCGTCGAAACACCCGCGCCGCCGAAAAACACGATGCGGCGACTCTCATCAATCCACTGCTGCAATTCTTCGTACATTGCCCATGTTTCCTCCCCTCGTGCTTTTTTCCTATTTGCAATTGTACACTGTTACGCAGGGGTTTCGCCTCTGCGGAGGCGACAAGGGGCAATGAAAACAGACGAAGTCTGCGATCGCCCCCCCTTGACCCCTTCGGGTCGCACTTTCCCATACTTTTTGGTTATCGCAGATTATTTTTCGGAAACCTGCACTTGCAGTTTCCTAAATTATCTGCTGATGTCAGCCAAAATCAGCTCATTCCGCGCTTTCGCCATGAATCGGGCAGCCGATGAAGTGGCAGGCGTTGCGCGTCAGGTGGTGAATTGACGGGTCAAAGACGTTGCTGTCCTGTCAGCAGGCAATCAGCGCGTCGTCCGAGAAAACCGGCACTTCCTGCGCGAAACTCGCGGCATACATCCGTGCCAGCAGCGCTTCCGCCTCCGCCCACAAGCTCCGCCGCAATTCCCTGATGCGACAGATGATGGCAGTCACCCAGAAAGTTCGCGTAGTTCAGCGCCGTCATAGGCACGGGTGAGCACGATAATTGCGGGCAAAAAGCCGTTCGGCGTGGGAACTATCGCCTGCGTCGAGCGCCAGAATCGCGCGGCGATTCGTGTCCTGCATATCAATCGTTGGCATGGCAAACTCCTTTGCTCGCAGCAGGAAAGTAATCATTTTCAGTATAGCACACCCCGCCGCGTCATGCAAGACGAACTGGCAAGAAATCGCTGTTTGTCGCGGCTAATCATCTTCCTCTTCACATCAGAAAGGAAATATGCTATAATATAATCGGTAGATTCTTCACAATCGAAGGAGGCATATGATGAATGTCAAGAAGCTGCTTGCTGACGTGACGGCGCTGCCGGGTGTCAGCGGGCATGAGGCGCAGGTCAGCGCGTACTTTGCCGAACAATTCCGTCCGCTGGTGGACGAGGTGACGGTGGACGCGATGTACAGCGTGATTGCGCACAAAAAGGGCAAAGGTCCGAGAATTATGTTGTGCGCCCATTTGGACGAAATCGCCCTGATGGTAACGCATATTGAGGATGACGGCAGCCTGCGCTTAGGCAATGTCGGCGGGGTTGACCCGCGCATTCTCCCCGCGAGCCGCGTGTGGGTGCATGGGCGCGAGAAGCTGTTCGGCACCATCGGCGCGCTGCCGCCGCACCTGATGAGCGCCGCCGACCGCGAGAACAACTACACGCTGGACAACCTGCATGTGGACATTGGCATGAGCGCCAAACGCGCGAAGGAACTCGTTCGCATCGGCGATTTGGTGACCTTCGACGGGCCTGCCCGCGAATTGCTCAACGATCAGTTCGCATCGAAAACGCTGGATGACCGCTCCTGCGTGGCGATTCTGCTGCGCGCGGCGGAAATGCTGCAAAAGCTGGTCTGCGACGCGGATGTGTATTTCGTCTGCTCGTCGCAGGAAGAAGTCGGCGGGCGCGGCGCAATGACCTCCGCTTTCGCGATTGACCCGGATTTGTCTGTCGTGCTGGACGTCGATTTTGCTGAAACGCCGACTTGTCCGCCGCGCTCTGCCCTGCCGATTGACGCCATGATTGTCACGCACGGGCCGTTTGTGCAACCGAAGCTCAATCAGCGGCTCATCGACTGCGCAAAAAAGCACCATGTGAAGCTGAACGCGAACGTCGCACGCCGCTCCACCGGCACGGACGCGGACGAAATCGGCTTGTCCCGCGCGGGTGTGCCGAGCGTGCTGCTCAGCCTGCCGGAGAAGTACATGCACACGTCGGTGGAAACGATTGACCTGAACACGCTGGAAGAGGGCGCGCGTCTGCTGGCGAATTTCGTCGCGGAACTCGACGAAAGCTGGGAGGATGACCTATGGATTTGAAGACACTGACGGAAATTAACGCTCCCTCCGGGCATGAGCAGGCGATTCGCCGCTTTCTGCTGGATGAGCTGAAAAAGCTGGGCTTTGCGCCCGTCCTCGACCGCATGGGCAACGTCGTTGTCGTGAAGGAAGGCACGGGCGACGCGCCCCGCAAGCGCGTGATGGTCAGCGCGCATATGGACGAAGTGGGGCTGATTGTCACCTCCGCCACGGAGGATGGCTACCTGCGCATTGCCGCGGCAGGCGGCATCGACCCGCGCGTGCTGGTTTCCAAGCGCGTCACCGTCGGGGAGGACAAGCTGCCCGGCGTCATCGGCGCTGTGCCGCTTCATCTGCAATCCGCCGCCGAGCGCAAGCATGTGCTTTCGATGGACGAGCTGCTGGTGGACATTGGCGCGAAGAACAAGGACGAGGCCGAGTGTAAAGCCCCGATGGGGACGTACATCTCCTTCGATACGCCCTATGTGGAATACGGCGATGGCTTCGCGTGCGGCAAGGCATTCGACGACCGCGTCGGCTGCCTGTCGCTGCTGCGTTTGCTGCAAGAAGAACTGCCGGTTGACCTCGTGGCTTGCTTTGTGTCCGAAGAGGAAGTCGGCTGCCGCGGCGCGAAGGGGGCAGCGTTCCAGCAGGAACCCGACATCGGCATTGTGCTGGAAGGCACGACGTGCAACGACCTCGGCGACGTACCGGAGACTGCGCACGTCTGCGAAGCCGGGCAGGGCGTCGCGGTGTCGTTCATGGATGGCGCGTCAATTGCGAACCGAGCGCTGTTCCGCAAGGCGCTGGACGTGGCGAAGCAGGAGAACATTCCGCATCAGGTGAAGCACAGCGTATCCGGCGGCAACGACGGCGGCGCGATTCAGCGCGCGCGGGAGGGTGTGCCGGTGGTGGTGCTGAGCGTGCCGTGCCGGTATATTCACTCGCCGTCGTCGGTGGTGAAGCTGTCGGATGTGGAGAGCCAGTTTGCGCTGGTGAAGGCGCTGGTGAAGGCACTGTAAGCGCGGGCGACCTCATCCGACTTCGCTTCGCTCAGCCACCTTCCCCAGAGGGGAAGGTTTTGGATGTGCGCAATCTTCCTTGCCTTTCCCCTTGGGGAAGGTGTCGCCGCAGCGACGGATGAGGTTGGAGCAGCACGCGCAAACTGTTTGAAAGTGTCAGCAACTCAATCGCGAAAATGGGTCAAGGGTCGAAGACCCTTGCAGGGTCAAGGGACAGCGTCCCTTGCGCCTCCCTCAAGTAAAGGAGAATAATGATGTTGGAATTGTTGAAGAAGGTGCTCAAACCGGTCGCGCCGTCGGGACTGGAAGAGCCGGTAGCGGCGGTCATCCGGGAAGAGGTTGCGCCGTATGTGGACAGCATCGAGACAGACGCGCTGGGCAATCTGATTTGCGTGAAGAACGGCACGGAGGCGAATCCGGAGAAAATCATGCTGTCCGCGCACATGGATCACATCGGCTACATCGTCACGGGCATTGAGAAAGAGGGCTTCCTGCGCGTGACGAACGTCGGCGGTATCAGCCCGACCATGAGCCTGACGCGGCATGTGTCGTTCCCGAATGGCGTGCAGGGTGTTGTGGTGTCCGAAGTGAGCAAGGACACGGCGATGAAGGACTTGTTTGTGGACATCGGCGCGCAGGACAAGGCGGACGCCGAGACGATGGTGCAGATTGGCGACGTGTGCGTGTACGCGAACGACTGCTTCCAGCTGGGCGCGAACCGCGTCGCAAGCCCCGCAATGGACGACCGCGCGGCGTGCGCGCTGCTGATTCGCTTCCTGCAAACCGTCGGCGCGACGAAGCAAACCATCATTGCCGTTTTCTCCGTGCAGGAGGAAGTCGGCTGCCGCGGCGCGAAGGTGGCGTCGTTCGCGAAAGTGCCGGACAAGGGCATTGCCATTGACGTGACCGCGTGGGGCGACACCCCCGGCACGAAGCAGCCGGACATCAAGCTCGGCGAGGGCATTGCCGTGAAGGTGATGGATCACGGGAGCATCTCGAATCCGGATTTGCGGGAAGCGCTGCTGGCGGCGGGTGCGCAGGCGGGTGTGAAGACCCAGCGCGAGGTGCTGCCGTTCGGCGGGACGGATGCGTCCGCGATGCAGACCAGCCGCGGCGGGATTCCGGTGTGCACGCTGTCGATTCCGTGCCGCTATGTGCATTCGGCGTGCGAAGTGGTTGACCTTCGCGATGTCGAGGGTGGCGTTGCTCTGCTGAAGAAGTATTTTGAAGCGTAATTGCTTCTGAATCCGCAGGGGATTTCGCGTCTGCGGACGCGACCAGAGGGCAGTGAAAACAGACGAAGTCTGCGATCGCCCTCTGGACTCCTTCGGTTTCGCCACCCATGTTTCTTGGGCGTTAAAGCAGCTTTTTTTGTTAGTGGACTAATTGTTGCATCACGTTGGAAGGGAGTTCCTTCATGACCGCATTCCTTGGCGTATTGTATCTGCTTGTGTTCCTCGCGGCGGGGTGCACATGCGTGCGATTCCTGCTGCCGCGGAAGTCGCTGCTCACGCGCGTGTGGCTCGGTGTCAGCTTGGGGCTGCTGCTAATGATGTGGCTGCCGGCGCTGATTGCGTTCGCGGTGGATTTCACATGGACGGCGCATTTGCTGGCGCTGATTCCGCTGGCAGGGCTGACGGCGGGGTGCTTCTTTTTGCGCGACCCTTCGCCGGTGAAAAAGTGGGATGCGCGGGAAAAGCAGCTGGCCGGGCAAATGCTGATGGTCGTGCTGCCGCTGACGCTGCTGTCGGGGTATCTGCAATACACGCACTGCCTGCGCGTCGGAAGTGACGGCGGCTGGTGGGTCGGGCAGAGCACTTACGGCGATTTGCCGATGCACATGTCGTTCATCACGTCACTGAAAAACGCTGCTTTTCCGCCGGATTATGCGCTCTTTCCCGGTCAGCGGCTGTCATATCCCTTCCTGACGGACAGCCTGTCTACGTCGCTGTACCTAATGGGCTTCTCGCTGGAATGGGCGATTGTCGTGCCGGGTACATTGATGATGGCACTGTGCTTCACGGGCGTGATGGTGCTGGCGCGGGAGATGACCGCCGGGAAAAAGACGATTATCCTCGCGACGCTGCTGTTTTTCTTGAACGGCGGTCTGGGCTTCCTGTACAACTTTGACCTTGCGGGTGGCACACTGAACAATCCGTTCAGCACGGTCATCGAGCGAATCCGCGAAATTCTTGACGGGTACTACGCCACGCCGACGAATCAGCCCACGCCGTACAACCTGCGCTGGTCAAACGTGATTGCCGACCTGATGGTTCCGCAGAGGACGCTCCTCGGCGGGTGGTGCATGGCGCTGCCGTGCTTTTATCTGCTGTTTACGTCCTTTGCGCCGGAAAAGCGCCCGGCGTTTGCGCAGCGCATTCGGCAAACGGGGCTGCTGGCGGTCTGGGCAGGCGCGCTGCCGCTGATTCACACGCATTCGTTCCTCGCGCTGGGGCTTTGCTCGCTGGGCATGATGGTGTACGACCTGATTCACGACAAAGAGCGCTGGTCGCAATTGCAGTGGTATCTGGCGTATGGCGTAATCGCTGTGGTGCTGAGCGCGCCGCAGTTGATTTGCTTCACGTTCGAGCAGGTGTTCCAAGGCACGGGCAGTGGGAACAGCTTCCTGCAATTCTGGCCGAACTGGGTCAACAGCTATGAATCAAACGGTGAATTTGCGTTTCGCGACCTGTACTTCTGGTTCTACCTGAAGAACATCGGCTTGCCATTCCTGATGCTGATTCTGGCGCTGTTCGAGCGGAATCCGAAGCATCGGCGGCTGTTCGCGGGCGCGCTGCCGATTATTCTTGCGGTGGAGCTGGTGCGCTTTCAGCCAAACATCTACGACAACAACAAGCTGATGTATCTGGCGTGGCTGCTTTGCTGCATGATTGTGGCGGACTGGTGCCGGGATGTCTGGCATCGGCTGAAAGGGATGCGCGGGCGCGGCACGCTGGCGGTTGTAACGGCGATTGCGGTGTTCCTGTCCGCGGGGCTGACGCTCTGGCGCGAGTGCGTCAGCAACTATCAGGCGTTTTCCGCGTCGGCGGTGGAAGCGGGGGAATTTGCCCGCGATAACACGCCGGAGCATTCCACCTACATGACCGGGACGCAGCACCTGAACCCAATTGCGTCCATCGCCGGGCAGAACATCGTCTGCGGGCCGGATTTGTGGCTGTACTACCACGGGCTGGACACGAGTGAGCGCAAGATGGACATTGCGGCTTTCTACACTGACCCGGAGGAAAACCTCGACCTGCTGGAGAAGTACGACGTGGACTACATCTACGTCAGCAGCTACGAGCGGAGCAGCTATGCGGTGGATACGGATACGCTCGACCGCCTGTTCACACGCGTATTCAGCAACTGGGAAGCGACGATTTACGCCGTGCATCCCTCATCGGAAACGGAGGACATGGGCAATGGAGCGTCTGCTGCGCTTCGCGGTGGAGCATGACCGGGTGATACGCCTGATGTTCATGCGGGACGGGCGGCTGTTTCAAGTCAATGCGCACATTGTGAGCTACGACGACAAGCAGGTGTCGTTCGTGACGACCCGTTCGCCGCGGACGCAGGTCATCAGCCGCGAGGAGCTGCTTGCGGTGGATTTCCGCCGCGGGGATGATGGGCAAACTGTGTAATCCTGTGGCGCAGGATTGCATTCGGCGCAGGGGTTTCGCCTCTGCGGAGGCGACCAAAGGGCTTTCCGATCGCCCTTTGGAAACCTTCGGTGCGCACTCCCATGTTTCTTGAGCTTTACCGAAAGTTTTTTAGTTAGTGTTCTTTGGGGTCATCAAAATAAAACAACTAACATAACCAAACTGTAACTTCCGAAGGCGGGCGAAGCAGTCCAGAGGGCGACCGCAAAGCCCTCTGGTCGCGCCCGCAGGCGCGAAACCCCTGCATCAAACAAAAACAAGTTGCTTATACATCATCACCAGCATACACCATGCTGAAAGCAAGGAAAGGAGCGAAGGATGGAGCAAGAGGAAAAGAAGTCCTCGACATTGACCGGCGTCGATTTGTCCCAGACAGCATCGCTGCTGCTTCCATGGACGCATGACCCGTGGGGCAAGCTGCGCCCGCCGCTGTCCGAGGAAGCGCTGTGCATGAGCGCCGAACTCGCCAGCGCCGCGTACGGCATGGCGATTGAGCCGTGGGTCGAAGCCGGCTGGCGCGACGTGACCATTCAGGTGGATGGCGAACTGACTGCCCTGCCGCCGAACAATCCCTTGAGCGCCGAGTGGCGGAAATACTGGGTGCGCGCGCGCCTGAAACCCGTCAGTGCGCTGGGACAGATGCTGGGCGCGCTGCGATTGAGCAGCAGCAATAACACCACCGGCAAGGCGGTCGTGATGCTTCATCCCGCGCTGGACGGGCGCTACGTCGTCGCGGTTGGGTTCATGGGCACGGGTTCGCGCTTCTACGACTGGTTCAGCAATTTCCGCATGACAACCCAGGACGGGATGCACCGCGGCTTTCTGGAGCTCGCGCGGCAGTTCGAGGCGAATGAGGAGAAAATTTCCTTTCCGGAAACAGCGGAAGAGCTGGGGCTGGAAAAGCTCACCCTGCGCGACATTCTGCAGAACATGCGCAGCCCGAACAGCCGCTTCGTCCTCTGGGTCTGCGGGCACAGCCAGGGCGCGGCATTGATGCAGGTGTACGCGCACCTGAAAATGAACGAGACGGGCATCTCCGCGCGCAACCTTATCGGCTACGGCTTCGCGTCCCCCACGGTGATGGCGGGCAAAGCGGTTCGCGACCCATCCGCCTATCCGCTGTATAACATCCTCAACAGCGACGACCTTGTCCCCCACTGCGGCGCAGCGGTGCACCTCGGCATATGCCTGAAATATCAGGCGACGGAGGATCTGCGCAAAAGCTGCTACAACTGGAAGCGCGACGAGAAATCCGTGCAGGCACGGCTGGCAATTCGCCCCGTTCTCTGGAAGATGGTCGATACGCCGACGTGCATCATCGGCGGCATGGCGCTGCTGATGGCGCTGGGGCGCGTCAGCGGGGCGGACTTCCTCAAAATGCTGGGACTGGGCGGCTTCCTGCCGCTTGACCGCGCGCTGGAAAAGGCGGATGCGGAGGATTTTGTCCGCGGGCTGCACCAGAAGGCAGCGGCGGCATACGAGTCCGTGACCGGGCATCCAATCGACATGGGGCAGGTGTCGGACGAGGCGAACGCCATGCAGCGCATCATCGACCACTTCGGGCTGCTTTCGTTCATCGACGCGGCAAAAGCGCTGATGACCTGCCCACACTACATGATGGCGCACCCCGAAGAGGGGTACATCGGCACATATTTCTATATCGTCATGAACGGGATTCAGGATTTTGTGCCGTTCATCTGGCGTTCGGGCGATCCGCCGCGCCGGATGACCGTGGAGCAGCTGCCGCATGACATGGTGACACAGGACATGCCGGGGCTGTACAACCGCCGCCTGCAAAAGCCCGACCGGCGCAAGCACCTGCCGATTACGCGGCGTGACCCGCGTCCGGGCGTCGACACGCGCCATCACCTGCCCCTGCTGACGGCAGGGACGGTGCAGCCGAACGAGAAGATCTACCCGGTAGAAGACATTGAACTGCGATAACCCACAATCATAAGAAAAGAGGCTTTTCCCATGTCCGATTACCGCATTGAAACCAAGTGTGTTCAGGCGGGCTACACGCCCGGCAACGGCGAGCCGCGCCAGATTCCGATTATCCAGTCCACCACCTTCAAATACGCCACGAGCGAGGACATGGGCAAGCTCTTTGACCTCGAAGCGTCCGGGTATTTCTATTCCCGCCTGCAAAACCCGACGTGCGACCACGTTGCGGCGAAAATCGCGGCGCTGGAGGGCGGCAGCGCAGCTATGCTGACCGGCTCCGGTCAGGCAGCGAACTTTATGGCGCTGTTCAATATCTGCGAGGCAGGCAGCCACATCGTCGCGTCGTCCTCCATCTACGGCGGCACGTTCAACCTGATTGCCGTGACGCTGAAGAAGATGGGAATTGAATCCACTTTCGTCTCTCCCGATGCGACGGACGACGAGCTTGACCGCGCCTTCCGCCCGAACACGCGCGCAATGTTCGGCGAAACGATTGCCAATCCCGCGCTGACCGTGCTGGACATTGAGAAATTCGCTCAGGCGGCGCATCGGCACGGCGTTCCGCTGATTGTGGACAACACCTTCCCCACGCCCGTCAACTGCCAGCCGATTCGCTGGGGCGCGGACATTGTGACCCACTCGACGACAAAGTACATGGATGGTCACGGCGCGGCACTCGGCGGCGTCATCGTGGACAGCGGCAATTTCGACTGGATGGCGCACGCGGAGAAGTATCCGGGGCTCTGCACGCCCGACGAAAGCTACCACGGCATCACCTACGCCGAGAAATTCGGCAATGCGGGGGCATACATCACCAAATGCACCAGCCAGCTCATGCGCGATTTGGGCTGCGTGCAGTCCCCGCAGAATGCGTTCATCCTCAATCTGGGGTTGGAGAGCCTGCATGTGCGGATGCCGCGCCACTGCGAGAACGCGATGGCGGTCGCGCAGTTCCTCGAAAAACAGCCGCAGGTGGCGTCCGTCAGCTATCCGCACCTGCCGTCCAGCCCGTACTACGCCCGCGCGATGAAGTACATGCCGAACGGCGGCTGCGGGGTGGTGTCGTTCGTCTTGAAGGGCGGGCGTTCCGCGGCGGAGGCATTCATGAAGCGGTTGACTTTGGCGGCGATTGAGACGCACGTCGCCGACGCGCGGACGTGCTGCCTGAATCCGGCGACCTCCACCCATCGGCAGATGACCGAGGAGCAGCTGGCAGTTGCGGGCATTCCGGCGGGCATGGTACGCATCAGCGTCGGACTGGAGAGCAAGGACGACCTGATTGCCGACCTTGCGCAGGCGTTGTCCGGCATCGAAGCATGAGCGCGTACATCAACCGATATTTCCTGCTGATGGCGGTGTTTTTGCCCCTATGGTGCATCATTCGCCGCCCTTGGAAGCACTGGAGCCTGCACGAAGGCTGCCTGATGGCGTTCGCGGCGCTGCTGTTTTCGCTGCTGTGTCTGGTGCTGCGCGGCACATGGGCTGCGCCGGGAGATATGCTGGCGTCGGCGCTGCATCGGCTGCGGACGGGAGAGGGCATTCAGCTGCGGCTGTTCCGCACCATTACGCGGCAGCTGCAGTACGCCCGGCAGGAGGAGATGCTCATCAACATCTGGGGAAACATCCTGCTCTTCATTCCCTACGGCTTCTTCCTGCCGCTGCTGTGGAAGCGGTATCGCCATCCGCTGCAACTTTCGCTGATGTGCCTGTTGCTGCCCATCAGCATTGAAATATGCCAGTTGTTCATCCGCCGCATGACGGATGTAGACGACGTGCTGCTGAATTTCGCGGGCGGAATGCTCGGCGGCGGGTTGTTCGCGCTGGTGCATATGGTATTCCCCAAATTCACTGATAAGGCGCTTGTGCGCGGATAATACGAAAACGTCCCCTTCCGCTGCTGGAAAGGGACGTTTTGCTTTATTACTGTTTCTTATGATACCCACAGTCGCAGTACGGTCCGCCGGATGCCAGCGTGTATTCGCGCACAAAGTCCGACGTTTCACCTGCTTCCGCCATCGTGTAATCCAGTCGGCACATGGCGGGCGTGAGGTCATACAGCCCCAGCTCCTTCGTCAGCACACAGATGCCGCACTTATAGAACCGCGCCTCGTAGCCGCTGTCATCCGCATAGGGCAGATAGTCCATGTTCCACGAGTAGGGGTTGCGGTCGGCAGCGCGGAGCTTCTCCGCCTGTTTCATCCCCGCAATGTCCTTTTCGGAGAACTTGTTCTTCCCGCTCTTGCGGCAGAACCATCGCATCGCGGGCGTCATCATGGATTTCGCGTAGTAATCCGTCAGCGTCTGCACGGTCGGGCGCTTGGGCATATGCAGCACATACGCGCAGAGCATCGCGCAGTTGACGAGGTTCATCTGGAAGCGGTCGCTCGGCTCAAAATCCGGCACGCGCGCGATAATCCGCCGATACTCCTGCTTCGCCGCCTTCTCCGTTGCCTTGGCGGATTCCGCCGACTGCCCCAGCACCGCCGTCAGCTGCCGCGTGAACGAGCGATGGAACAGCATCCACATGCCCATCGGCATTCCAGCATACTTCATGAGCTTGCCTCCCCTTGCTTTCGCGAATAAGTTTGTCATGTCAAACTTATTGTAGCGCATTTTCGAGGGATTGGCAAGGGGGATTTCTTAATTTTCCTTCGAACAACAATACTCGCAGAAGCCGCCGCCAATGGTCATAGCCAGCCCCAGCAGGAAACGCAGACCAACGGGAACAGATTTGACAACATCTACAACGCCTTGCAGCTGTTGCCAAGTGGATTCATTTATCTCCAATAGCTTCGCAAGCATGATGTCTCTCACGAACCTTGTATCCAATTGCAGCTGAAGCTGCTGCAAGAAAGTCGATTCACCAAACCAGCCGACAACACCCTCCATCATGCCCTGAATGCACAGCGCGCCGCCCACCATGCCAACAAACGAAGCAATCGCCCCCAGACATGGTTTGTAGCCGCACGGCAGCGTTGTAATGGAAGAAGCAGCTATGACCATATTCAGCATCGGATAATACACAATTGCAAGTAATATAATAATAAACGGTAGAACAATCGGTAGAAGCAGCAGAAGCCAAAGTTGTTCGCCCTTAAGCGGATCAATAATCAATCCAACAACCAATGCAATTGTCATCACTACTAACGTCAGCAGCAGAGACATAGACGGACACCATACATTGTCCATCAGCTTTGCGAGAATCCAATTCACAAGCGCACCAACGACAAATAGCGTCGGCAAAATCCACCAAAGCGTCTCATTTTGCAGCAGGGTCATAACAATGGCAGCAGGCGCAAGCAGCCACGTCATGGCATATTGTGCCATAATGAATAAGAATGCAAGCCCAAGCAGCACACAAAAGAAAATGCCGAAGCCTGACCTGCCCGCTTCCGGCAGCAGTTCAATCAGAATGTACATCCTCTATTTCCTCCCCTATCCGCCTAATAAATTCGCTCCGGGGGCAAAACGTGCTGCCTTGCGCCCGGAGCGTTGTCTTTGGTATGCGGAATTTTATTGCAGGTCGCGGTAACGGTAGTACGTCACTTCGTAGCTGTCCTGCTCATAGCTGACCGTTTCGTTCCACCAGTAGTTTTCATAGCGCTGATGTCCATCCGCCGTTCCGTTCTTAGAAAGTGGCTCATAGCTGCTCATGTATTCCCAATTTCCAGTACCCGGCTTATAGTTGGAACCCGTATACTCAGCATAGGAATAGTACCATTTGTTGTAACCTGTGTTATAGTAGTGCCAGCGGGAGTAATGGTACACAGGAATCGAGTACGTTTCCGTCTCCACCTTCGTTTCCACCTGACGGGTAGAACTGCTGCTGACCGGGGTGGTAGACCACTGCGTCCATGCAGACCACTGCGGCGGCGGGGTCGGCGTCGTTGTAATCGTAGGCGTAGGTCCTTTCGTAATCGGCGGCGTCGTCACAGGCGGATTCGTCACAGGCTGCTTCGTAACGGGCGGATTCGTCACCGGCTGCTTCGTGACGGGTGGCTTCGTCACAGGCGGATTCGTAACGGGCGGCTTCGTCGTCGTGGTGCTTGCGTTGTTCGAGGCGGAATTGCTGCTGATGAGCGCTGTTTTCTCATTCGAGGACAGCTGCCGCCCTTCCTTGGTCGTCGCGGCGACATAGTAGGTATAATTGTAGTTCGCATTTGCCGACGTGTCCTTGTAAGACAGCGACGAACCGCTATAAATCAGCTGGAAGTTCTTGTCGTAATTGGTGCGGCGGCGATAGAGGCTGTAATTCGTCGCGCCGCTGACGGTCGTCCACTCCAAGCTAACCGCCTTACCGCTGACGTTGGCATACAGCGTCGGCGGATAGACCGTCACGGTCGTGTTCGCGTTATTCGGCGCAGACGTAGGCGCCGCTGTCGGGGCAGGTGTCGCCGCCGCGGAGGTCTGCCGACTCCACGCCAGCGCATACAGAATGCGGTTCTGCGCGTCCATGAAGTTCAGGCACTGCTGATACTGCGCCGCCGCTTCCGCGTAGTTCCCTTCGTTTTCCGCCACACGCCCATTCAAGTATGCCGCCCATTCCGCAACGCTGGGAATGTTGACGCCGTTCGCGCGGAGGTTCGTCAGGCGCTCATCAAAGCTCGTGTTGATGACAAGCGCGTCGATATACATCGGAATCAGCGTGTAGTTATTAGCCGACGCGTCCGCAAGCCCCAGCGTGTAGTAATAGAAGGCGTTGCTGCCCTCGTAATTGCCAAGTTTCTGGAAATCTTCCGCCAGCGTCGTGATGTTCACCGAATCATCCTGCAGGTTCATCAAGTAACGTTCCAGCCGCGAAAGCGCGTCCTGATACCGCTCCGCAATCGTCCCCTGCGTTTCCGCAAAGACAACGCCCGTCAGCACCAAAGCCAGCGCCACCATAGCCGCTACCAAGCGTGAGAGTCTTTTCATTTTCTTTTCCTCCTTTTTCCTTCCGCTCATTTTGCGATTTTTCTCTGCCGTGCTCTGCTTCCCGCAGACTGCACTCCGGACGCATAGCGGTGCAGGCTGCGTCCGGAGCGTGTCTTTTGTGGGGCGGAAAGCAAACCGCAATAAGTGGAAGGGGACGGGCTTTCCGCGGCAGGCGTCGCGTAACCGGTGTATTCGATGCCTGTCCCGAATTTCTTCGGCATTTTTAGCATACCACGAAGCGCGGTTGCATGGTAGTCCACTTTTTCGCGATTTTCCGCCACTTTTCCAAAAACGACAAACACCCCCGCACCACGTTCGGCGCGGGAGTGCAAGGAAACATCAGAAATTACGGGACATATCGTACTTGGAATAGAACTCTTTGCGGAAATCAAGGAAGCAGTCGTTGGCAATGGCTTCGCGAATCTGCTCCATCAGGTGAATCAGGAAGCGCAGGTTGTGAATCGACGCAAGCCGTCCGCCGGTGATTTCGCCCGCCTTGAGCAGGTGGCGCACATACGCGCGGGAGAAATGCTGGCAGGCGTAGCAGTCGCATTCGGCGTCAATCGGGCCGAAATCGTGCGCGTACTGCGCGTTCTTGACGACGACGCGTCCCTTGCTCGTCAGCACCGTGCCATTGCGGGCGATTCGCGTCGCCAGCACGCAGTCGAACATATCCACGCCGCGCAGCACGCCTTCCAGCAGACAGTCCGGCGTACCGACGCCCATCAGGTAGCGCGGCTTGTTGACCGGCATGTACGGCGCGATTTCATCCAGCATCTCGTACATCACGGGCTTCGGCTCGCCGACAGACAATCCGCCGATGCCGTAGCCGATGAAGTCCATATCCGCCAGCGTCTTGGCGCTCTCGATGCGCAAATCCTTGTAGAACGCGCCCTGCACGATGCCAAACAGCGCCTGATCTTCCTTCGTGTGGTGCTTCTTGCAGCGCTCCGCCCAGCGGTGGGTGCGCTCCATGTTGATTTTCGCGGTGTTGTAATCGCAAGGGTACGGGCTGCACACGTCGAACGCCATGCAAATATCCGACCCCAGCTTCTGCTGGATATCCATCGACTCTTCCGGCCCGATGAAGTGGCGCGAACCGTCCAGATGGCTCTGGAACGTCACGCCTTCCTCCTTAATCGTGCGGATACCCGCGAGCGAAAATACTTGGAATCCGCCGCTGTCGGTCAGAATCGGCTTGTGCCAGTCCATGAAGTTGTGCAGGCCGCCCGCCTCCTGCACGAGGTCTTCGCCGGGGCGCAGGTGCAGGTGGTAGGTGTTCGACAGCAGAATCTGCGTGCCGATTTCCTCCATCTCGCGGGGCGTCATGGCTTTCACGCACGCTGCCGTGCCGACGGGCATGTAAATCGGCGTTTGAATGTCGCCGTGCGGCGTGTGCAGCACGCCCAGCCGCGCGCCTGACTGCTTGCAAATGTGCTTGAGTTCATAGGAAAAAGGTTGTGTCACGGCTCAATTCCTCCGTTGTCCGGGATGTCGGGGTTCAAAATCGCTTCGGCAGAGTTGTTGAAGCGGATGGCCATATCGGTCAGTTCTTCGGCGTAGCAGTTCCAGATGGAGCCGCACGGAAGGTTCTGGAAGGTCATGATTTCCTTGCGCGTCGGATGCTCGAACACCAGCCGGTAGCCCCACAGGGCAATCTGCTGCCCCGCAATGCCGCGCCCGTACTTATTGTCGCCCCACAGCGGCGCGCCCATGTTCGCCATCTGCACGCGGATTTGGTGATTCCGCCCCGTTTGCAGGCGGATGGCACACAGCGCCGTGCCGTTCTTGCGCGCAAGGCACTCGCCGGACAGCATCGCCAGCTGCGCGCCCTTCTCGTCCGCGTCGCAGATTTCGACCTTGTTGAGGTACTCGTTCTTTTTCAGGTAGTCGATGCAGGTGAAGCGGTCTTTGACGCGCCCCTCGACGACGCAGAGGTACTCGCGCCCCATCTCGTGCTCACGCATCTGCGCAGACAGCCGGGACGCCGCCTTGCTCGTGCGCGCGAAGACCATCAGCCCGCCAACCGGGCGATCCAGCCGGTGCACCAGCCCCAGATACACCGCGCCGGGCTTGTTGTACTTGATTTTGATGTACTCCTTGATCTGCGTGAGGATGTCGGTATCGCCCGTCTTGTCCGCCTGCGAGAGCATGTTCGGCGGCTTGACAGCGACGATGACGTGGTTATCCTCGTACTGCACGTCGATATTCGCCAGCTGATGCAGCGGGAATTCGTTCATTTGACCGACCACCTTCCGCTTGCGCCGCAGGGCAACACGCCGCCCGTCGTCACCGGCAGGCAAAGCTCCTGCGCGTCGATGATGCCCCCATGGCGGCTGCTGACGCACTTCATCAGCATATTGCTGAGGACGCTGGCCTGAAAGCCCGTCGTGTAGCTGTTGATGAGGAAAAACAGCGGCTTGTCGGAGAGTACCTTTGCGCTCGTATCGACCAGCCCAAACAGCTCGTTTTCCAGCTTCCACACCTCGCCCGACGGCCCGCGCCCGTAGCTCGGCGGATCCATCAGGATGCCGTCGTAGGTGTTGCCGCGGCGGATTTCCCGCTGCACAAACCGCAGCGCGTCCTCGACAATCCAGCGGCTCCTTTCCTCCGGCAGCTTCGATAACTCGCGGTTCTCCTTGCCCCACTGAATCATGCCCTTCGCGGCATCGACGTGGGTGACGTGCGCGCCCGCCGCCATGCAGGCCAGCGTCGCGCCGCCGGTGTAGCCGAACAGGTTCAATACGCGGATGTCCTTGCGCCCGCTATTGCGGATGAGGTCGCCCATCCACACCCAGTTCGCCGCCTGTTCCGGGAAAAGCCCCGTGTGCTTGAATCCCGTCGGGCGGACGTAAAACCGCAAATCTTGATGCTGAATCGTCCAGCGTTCCGGCAGGCGGGTCAGAAACTCCCACTCGCCGCCGCCCTTCTCCGAGCGGTGATAATGCGCCTGCGCCTGTTTCCACAGCGCCGGGTCTGCCTTGGGCCAAATCGTCTGCGGATCAGGCCGCCGCAAGATGACGTTCCCCCACCGTTCGAGCTTCTCCCCGTCGCCCGTATCCAGCACCTCATAATCTTCCCATGTATTCGCTAAAAACATAACTTCTCCTTTATTTAGGAAGAGCCCCAAGGGGCGTTGCCCCTTGACCCCACAAGGGAGTTCCTCCCTTGACCCTTTCGCG
>OHGA01000074.1_pt1 | contig 33336 bp, 38 predicted proteins | sample 1567621 | NCBI WGS metagenome assembly OHGA01 (sample SAMEA3879607, study PRJEB24766) | human gut metagenome | biome: human-associated habitat; feature: feces | place: USA | collected 1985/1987
ACTGGGCAGAAAATAAGCGATTTTCAACCCTTAGATGTACAAAAACAGGCGGCACCCAGCCGAAACTGAGAGCCGTCTGTTTTGTTGTCCAATCCTGCTTGACAGATGCCGATTTTGTAGCTTTCTCAAATTACTGTCTTATCGGCACACGCCCGATGCCCGTCAGGTATGTTTTTTATTGCTTTATTTATATATTATGTTTATATATTATGTTCGCCGGGGAATTTTGATAATTGTTGTTCATTTCAAAATCCGCGCCGTTTTCCACTATTATGCTGCTGCCGTCTTGCGAATAAAGCCCCATGTTGTTCACCGCAAGCCTTGCGCCTTTTTTGACCGTAAGCGTGCTGTTATTACCGACCGACAGCGTGGTGTACAGCCCAAGCTCCATTTCGCCGCCGTCCGCTATTTCAACGTTGCCGAATACCTCCACGCCCACATAAGTTTGGGGGTCAAGCTTCAGCTTCTCGCCTGCGCCTATTGCCATATCGATAAGGCTTATCATGCCCTGCTGGCGCGGATGGTCTTCAAAATAGCCGCATACGGCGTTCATATGCTCCGGCCCATCTATACCCATAAAGCACATGGACGTGATGTACCTGCCCATTATATCGGCAAGCTGCTCATTGGGGAATATTTCGTTTTCTATATAGTCCGCTATGCTTTCACCCGAAATATTGCCGTATAATGTAATATAGATATATTTGACCGCTATATCGTCGAATTTCACCGTTGAAGGGTCGTCGAACTCCACCCTGCCGCGGCGGCTTATGCCGTCGCACAATATTTCCAGCACAGGCCCGTTGCCGTGCTCCTCGCCGCGTTCAAAGCGTATTTCGGCATTTTTGCCGATGCTTAGCGTTCCATTTAAGTGTATCTTTTCAAATCTTGTTTTTCCGTCGCCGCTCACCGCAGGCCTGCCAAGGTTCAGCGTTGCGCCGTCATCGATTCTGAGCGTTGTTCCTATCCTCACGTTCAGCCAGCCGTAGTTGTTAAGGCTCGTGCCGCTCTGCATTGTAAGATTTGCCCCGCGGGACATTATTATCTGCATATTGGGCCATATATAAACGTCCTCGTCCATGGCTATGTCCGCCGTTAAGTCTATTATATATCCGCTATGTGGATTTTCGGCGGCCAGCTTGCATATTTCAATGAACTTTTCCTTGTTGAAAGCCGTTACGTTTTCCGCCGTTGTAACATCCGGATCGAAATGCGCCAGCAGTTCCTCGTCCGATACGGCCTTGGCAACCACCTTGGGCGTAACAGTAGGATACGGAACAGCCGTAAGGTCTGTCACGTCTATCGTTGCCTCCGGCGTTGCATCGGCGTTCGCCTCCTGCGCTGGAGTGAGTCCGGCGGAAGCGGGTACATCCGCGTTCGCGCTTGCATCGGCGCTTGCAAAAAGCGTGCAGGCAAGCGCAACGCAGCCCGCCGCCGCGGCAATGCCCAGCGCCCATGCGCCTATTTGTATATGCTTTTTATATTTTGCCATGCGCAGCGCCGTTTTCATGGCCTTTGCGCTCTGGTATCTGTTCTGCGGCTCAAGCTGCGTGCAGCGGGCGGCAACGGCGTTATATGCCTTTGCCTCTTCGCCGAAGCGCGCCATCAAAACGTGCAGCACCGTGCCCGCGGCGTATATATCCGTGCGCGCGTCGCTTTGGTTAAAGCCGTATTGCTCGGGCGCCGCATAGCCGCGCGTGCCAATCTGCTCCGTGTCGCATGGCTTGCCGTCCTTAAACAGCCTTGCCGCGCCAAGGTCGATAAGCTTCAATACGCCCCCGTTTGAAATTATAATGTTTTCGGGCTTGATGTCCCTATGCACCACGCATGGCTGCATTGCGTGCAGCGCGCCCATTGCGGCGCAAAGCTGCTCCATCCATTCCTCCGCCTGCGCAATGGTATATTTACCCTCGTGAACTATATCCTCCAGCGTTTCGCCTTCAATATATTCATAATAGGCAAAGCATTCCCCCTCATATTCTTCGGTTTCATAAACCCTGGGCAGGTTCGCCTGCTCCACGCTTTTCAGCCGCTCATATACCCCCAGCAGCTCTGCGCGCAGCTTTTTCCGCACGGCGACCGTTCCCGTTTCCACGTCTTTTACCAGCGCAATATCAGGGCCTTTCAGATAGCCAATGGTATCGTAAGATAAAAACATTGATTTTCACCGCCAAATCAGTTATCATTATATATGGTTACTTCATTATAATGTATATAGTGGTGATTTGCAAATGGGTTCTACAACAAAACGGCTTTGCGACGCGCTGCTCAACGCGGACAACATAGATTCTTACTTTGACAACAACGCCGACCGTATAGACATAGGCGTTGACCTGAGCGAATTTTTGGAAGAAAAGCTGAAGGAAAGCGGGCTTACACGCGCGGAGCTGTTCGCGCGAAGCTCAATAAACCCATCCTATGGTTATCAGCTGCTTTCCGGCCTGCGCTCCCCCGCGCGGGATACGGCCGTTCAGCTTGCATTGGGCCTTGCCCTTGACGTTGACGATACGCAGAAGCTGCTGCGCATGGCGAAGCTTGGCGCGCTTTATCCGCGGGACAGGCGGGACAGCATTATACTTTTCGCCATATCGAACGGCTTCACCCTGCCGCAAACCAATGAGCTGCTGTTCTCCCATTCGATGAACGGATTATCAAAGTAAACAAACTGTAATATTGATGACAAGTCGGGCTTATATGCTGTATAATAGCGTGTAAGCCCGTTTTGCGGCCTATACGAAAGAATTTGGAGGCGAACTGATTTGAGATATATCAAGCGGCTTTGCGCGGCGCTTGCCGCGGCAATGCTGATCACGCTCGTTGGCTGCAACGCGGCCGTAACAAGCCCCGTGCAGGGGGAAGAGGAGCTGGTCGCCGTGCCGGAGCGCACGCATACGCCCGCGCCCGTGCTCACGCCCGAGCCTACGCCAGAGCAGACGGCCGAGCCGGAACCGACCGAGGAGCCCGCGCCCAGCCCCACGCCGGACGACGGACTGCCGTATTATCTTTACGTTGAGAAGGGCTCCTTCACCCTGACCATATATGAAAAGGACGAAAACGGCGAATATACAAAGGTATACAAAGCATACCGCATAGCCCACGGCGGCAACAAGACCCCCGCGGGAACCTATACCCTTGGCGGGGAGGAAGCGCGCGAACGCTGGCACGATTTTCCGGACGGCGGCACCGTGCAGTACGCCACCCGCTACGAAGGCAGATTATATATCCACTCCCCGCTTTACGCAACAAGCGACCCCACGCAGATGTGGCCCAAGTATTATAACGGGGACCACGGCATAGGCCTTGAATCAACCGGCGGCTGCCTTAGAATGGTTACGGAAGCGAGCAAGTTCATATACGAAAACTGCCCCGAAGGCACCACGCTTAAAATAGTCAACGGATCGCCCCTTGGCACCACAAGCGAGGATATTCCCAGCCGCAACGGCCTCAGGATAGACCCCACGGATTACGACACGCTCAGGGAAAAGGGCTACATCACGGACTAATTTTATTTCAAAAGGAGGGCGCACCATGAAGCGAACAATGAAATTTGCCGCAGCAATGCTATCACTCCTTTTCGCCGCGCTGTGCATGGGCGGGTGCTTTGCCGCGCCCGATGCAAACACGGCGCCGCCCGTAAGCGTTGTTCCCACGGCGGAGCCAACCGCACAGCAGCCCACGGAACCGCCCCTTCCCACGCCCACCGCTGAGCCTACGCCCGAGCCCACGCCCGAGTCCACGCCCGAGCCGGTATATTACAAATGCCGCGTAAACACGCTCAACTGCCGCAGCAGCGCGGATAAATCGAGCGACGCGAACATAGTTTGCCAAATAGGTTACGAGGACAAGGGCGAATTTTTGGGCACGGAGGGCGAATTTACTCGCCTAAGGCTTGAGGATGGGCAGGAGGTGTACTGCTACAGCGATTATCTTGTTGAACAAAGCGTACAGCTTTACGCCTACCTTGCGTCCGAAACCGCGCAGAAGATAGATATTCCCACGGGGCAGCCCGTGTTTGAGGCGGACGGCGTAACGCCCGTTATGGTAAAGAACGAGCTTGTGGACATGCGGCTGTATCTTCCGGATGCGGTATATGAACAGCTTTTCGCCACCGAGCGAAACATTACCGGCGCGCCGCTTTACCCGCGCGCAATACCGCTTATGCAGAAGGACACCATCACAAAGCTGATGAAAGCATATGACCGCTTTAAGGCGGACGGATACACGCTTAAGGTATACGATGCATACAGGCCCGTTCGGGTGCAGCGGATACTTTTTAACATTGTTAAAAACAAGCATTGGATAGCCAATCCTGACACCACCGCCAGCAACCATAACCGCGGCTGCGCAATAGACCTGTCCCTTATAATAGACGAAACGGGAGAGGAGATAGAAACGCCCACCCCCATGCACACGTTCACGGACGAATCCGCCCGCACCTGCAAAACATGGAGCGATACGGCCCGCGCCAACGTGGACTACATTACCGAAGTTATGGCCGAATGCGGCTTTAACCACATAAAGAGCGAATGGTGGCATTTTTCGGACACGGATTCAAAGAAGTTCATGACCACCGATATAGATCTCGGCAGCCTTACAATGCTGCCCAAGCAGGAGGAAACCAACAAATGAAGCTTAAATTTGACCGCAGCTATATACTGATAGCCGCAATAGCGCTGTGCCTCATAATGGCGGCCTGCTCGCCCGGGGGCAGCACGCTTACCGGCGCGTTTACCGACAAGGACCTTGGCATTGCCATAGACGGCAAAACATATTACCTGAGGGAGGATTCCGCCGCGCTGATAGCCGCACTCGGCGACGGATACGAATACAGCGAAATGGTAAGCTGCGTTTACGACGGCAAGGATAAATCATTCACCTACGACGGCGTTACCGTAAGCACCGTTCCCGTTGACGGCAAGGACGTTACGGAGATGATAACCATTACCGGCGGCGATTACGCCACGCTGCGCGGCATAAAGATAGGTAATACGCTGGGCGAAGTTAAGGCGGCATACGGCGAAAAATGGTTCGACGACGGCTACCTTACCTATTCAATATCAGGTGACGAAACGGACATACATTCCGAACGCATACAGTTTGAATACAGCGGCGATACGGTTACGCGCATATTCATCTATTCCCCCAGCTATTGATAACATATAGCAGAGCATGGTATTCAGTTCCCCAACATTTATATTTCTGTTCTTCCCCGCGGTGTTCCTTACCTGCCTTTTAACAAGGCGCAGCGTAAAATGGAGCAACGCGGTGCTGCTTATATTCTCATTGCTGTTCTATGCGTGGGGAGAGCCGGTATATGTGCTGCTGATGGCGTTCACAACGCTTGTGTGCTACATATGCGCCCGCATGATAGCAAAGGGCAAAAACGTGCGGCTGAGCACGGCTGTTGCCGTAATTTGGGGCATAGGCACGCTTGTTGTGTTCAAATACACCGCATTTTTGGTGCAAAGCTTCAATTCGCTTACCCATCTTGCCGTTCCGGTGCCGCAAATTGCGCTGCCCGTGGGCATATCGTTTTTCACGTTTCAGGCAATAAGCTATATGCTGGACGTTAAGCGCGGGGATGCGGAGGCCGCGGCAAGCTATGCGGACGTGCTTTTGTACATTTCGCTTTTCCCGCAGCTTATAGCGGGGCCGATAGTGCGCTACAGCGACGTTGCGGCAGAAATAAAGCAGCGTACCGTTACCACGGAGGACATTGCCGCGGGGCTCAGGCGTTTCTGCTTCGGCATGGGCAAAAAGGTGCTTATTGCGAACACGCTTGCCTACACGGCGGATAAGGTTTTTGCCCTGGACAGCGCGGCGATAAACGCGCCCATAGCATGGCTTGGCGCGGTATGCTATTTGATGCAGATATACTTTGACTTTTCCGGTTACAGCGACATGGCCATTGGCCTTGGCCGCGCATTCGGCTTCACATTCCGCGAAAACTTCATGTATCCCTATTGCGCCGCATCCATGCAGGATTTTTGGCGCAGATGGCACATATCCCTTTCCACATGGTTCAGGGAATACGTTTATATACCCCTTGGCGGCAACAGGCGCGGCAAGCTCCGCACGGGGCTGAACAAGCTTATCGTTTTCCTGCTGACCGGCCTTTGGCACGGGGCAAGCTGGAACTTCGCCGTGTGGGGGCTTTACCACGGGGCGTTCCTTATGGCGGAAAGCTACGGCGCGCTGAAGCCCAATCGCTGGCCCAAGGCGCTCAGGCACATATATACGGTTATCGCCGTAACGGTGGGCTTTGTTATATTCCGCGCGGAAACATTGGGTCAAGCATGGCTGATAATTTCAAAAATGTTCACCGGATGGACGTTTGACGCCGCGCTCGGCGCGCAATTATCGCTGCTTTTAAGCCCGCTTTGCTCCGCAGCGCTTATAGCGTCTGTTTTTGCCTGCATGCCTTACGCAAGCAGTATAGCAAGCCGGTATACGGTAAACCGTCCGTGTTTCGGATATGCCGTATATTTGGCGGCATTCGCGCTGTTCGTTGTATGCATAGCCTGTCTCTCCACAGCAAGCTACAATCCGTTTATTTATTTCAGATTTTAAGGAGGCGGCAAGCATGAAAAAGGGATTTATGATAGCGTTCATCGCCGCCATACTGACAGCGTGCCTGCTGCCCATAGGCGCGAATATATTTGGCTACACCGCCGTAAACCGCGAAAACCGTCCCCTTGCTCGGGAGCCGCAGATAGTTGGCCGCGACGGGCTGAACCTTGAATTTCCAAGCGACTTTGACGATTACTGGCAGGATCATTTCGGCTTGAGGGAGGAGCTTGTGACGGCGTTCCACGCGGCCACGCTTGCCATATTCAACGATACGCTGAACGAAAAGGTGGTTGCGGGCAAGGACGGTTTTTTGTTTTACAGCGAAACGCTGAACGATTATACCGGCCTTGAGACCATGAGCGATGCAGACATTCTGCGCGCAGCGAACGTTATCCGCCAAATAAGCGAATACGCCGAAGCTAATGGCGCAAAGTTCGTATTCTCCGTAGCCCCGAACAAGAACACGGTTTATCCCGAATATATGCCGAGCCGCATAAAGCGCACATCAGCCGTCTCAAACCACACGCGGCTTTATGCCGCGTTGAGCGATGCGGGTGTTGAAACGCTGGACCTTGCCGCGCTTTTGACCGAGCATAAGGGCGACGGTTTGCTTTATTATCAGCAAGACACGCACTGGAATCAGCGCGGCGCGCTTATTGCATACAACGCAATAATGAAGCTGATAATGAACGGCGAAGGCTACGAAACCTATTCTGCCGCCGTGCCGCACGACGAAACGGGCTACTATGGCGACCTGCACAACTTTGTTTTGCCGGCGGAAGAATCCACGCTGCCGTATTCCGAATACGGCATAGCGGCGAATTACATGCTTGACGAAGGCGCGCGCATGGAGCGGGACATAAACTTCGGCACAAGGAGCGAAGAAAACGCGGAAAAATCGCTGCTTCTTTACCGCGATTCGTTTGGCGAGGCGCTCATACCGCTGCTTTCCACCAATCTTGGCCGCGCGGTATATTCGCAGGAGTTTCCGTATAACCTTGAGCTGAACGGCGAAAGCTACGGCATGATAATGATAGAGCTTGTTGAACGGAACATTCCCAATCTGCTCACGGGCGCACCGCTTATGCAGGCGAGCGAAAAGCAGCTTCCCACGGATGCGGTAAGCGTAAGCTGCACGGCGAATGCGCAGAAGCGTTCCGGCTTTACGCAGCTTTACGGCAGCATAGCAGCATACCCCGCCGCCGAGCGCATATATATTGAGGTTGCCTGCGCGGACGGCGCGGTGCGCGTATACGAAGCGTTTCCCATGAACGCTTCAGGCGACGCCGATCCCGCATGGGAGAGCGCATCGGGCTACCTGCTGACACTTCCCGAGGGAATCGAAGGCGAAGTGAGCGGAGCATACATAGGTTGAAAAATCCACAATTTGATATGAATAACAATGCCCCTTTGCACAAAGGCTAACACAAAACCAAAGTGCAAAGGAGCGTTTTATTTATGGATAAAAAGAAGCACGGCCCGCGCAAGGGCTGCGTATACGAGGACATGACAAGCACCGTATCCGGCACGGAGTGCACCGGCCTTATGCCCACCCCGCCGCAGGATGAGGACGAGTACGAGGCTTATCAGGAGCTGCACGGCATGGAGGTGCCGAAGGAGTAGGCGGTCATTCCGCCGAAACGGCTTCCTCCCCCGCATTCTTTATAAGCTTCCGCTTGGTAACGATATACATGCCTATCAGCACCGCCGTGGTTACCGCCCAACTTATGGGGTAGGATACGAATATGCTGAAAATTGTATGATATTTCCGGAAAACGGTGGATATCCAGATTATTCTAAGTATGCATGCGCCGAACAGGCAAACTATCATAGGCGAGAAGGATTTGCCCATGCCCCTCAGGGAGCCGGTGAAAACCTCCATATTGCCGCAGATGAAATACAGCGCAACGACTGTTATAAGCCTTTCGCAGCCGTATGCTATAACCTCCGGATCGTCATTATAAAGCCCAAGGAGCTGATTGCGGAACAGCACGGCTATTATGCCCGTTACAAGCCACGCAATGGTTACCAATATGTTACAGTAAAGGCATATTGGGCCGATGCGGTCGTATTTCTTCGCGCCAACGTTTTGGCTGGTGAACGTTACCGTCGCCTGCGAAAAGCTGTTTATGGCAATGTATACGAAGCCTTCCAGATTGCTTGCCGCGGAGCAGCCCGCCATTACCTGGGAGCCGAAGGAATTGACGGAGGACTGTATCAGCACGTTTGAAACGGAGAACAGCGCGCTCTGTATGCCTGCGGGCAGGCCAATCTTTACCATTTCGCCAAGCTTATGACCGTGTATTTTCATTTTAGCGGGGTAAAAATGCACGCTGCCGGGCGTATGCATAAGGCAGTTGACCACCAGCACCGCGGAAAGCACCTCGCTCGCCACGGTTGCGTACGCAACGCCCGCCACGCCCATATCAAAGCATATTACCGTAATAAGGTTCAGCGCAACGTTCAGCGCGCCGGATATTATAAGATAATAAAGCGGGCGCTTAGTGTCCCCCACCGCGCGCAGTATACCCGCGCCGTAGTTATATATCATCAGCGCGGGAAGTCCGGCGAAGTATATCCTTAAATACTGCGCCGCAAGGTCGATAACATCCTCCGGACTGCCCATCCATTCAAGGAACGTGCGCGCCATGCAGAAGCCGAATATGCCTATCGCAACGCCGGATATTACGCTGAACAGCATTGCCGTATGCACCGTATCGGCCACAGCATCGAAATCCCGCGCGCCGAAGTACCGCGCAACGGTAACGTTTACGCCGAGGCTTATGCCTATGAACAGCGCAACCACCAAGTTGACAAGCGAACCTGTCGAGCCGACCGCAGCCAGCGCCTGACTGCCGGCGAACTTGCCCGCAACGACCATATCCGCCGCGTTATAAAGGCATTGCAGCACGCCCATGGCTATAACCGGCAGCGAATATGTGAGCAGCATCTTAAAAAGCGGCCCGGTGGTCATATCCATTTCATAGCTTTTATTATTATTTTTCATACTCCTCCTAAGCAGGATAAATCCCGTAACACGGTATTATATCAAAGCGATGCGGAAAAGTGAAGCGGGAGTTTTGAATGATGCACCCCAAAATGCTCCCCGGCCGGTGAGCTGGCAATACGCCGTAAGGCGGATTGACTGAGGGAGTAAAAAGGAGCGGTCTCCCGCTCCTTTTTATCGCTTATTAACTTAGTTCCTTTTCTTGCCCGCTATAATAACGACTATCGCCATCGCCGCAAGCACGAGCCCCGCGCCGATGTATGGCATTTGTGCGTCGCCCGTCTGCGGCAGGCCGGCGGAAGCGGCGGTGTTGGTTATAATGGCGCTGCCGCCGTAGTAGTTCACGGTGCTGACATAGCCCTTAGGCACGTTCAGCTACGCTACCGTCCACTTGTAGCCCGTATCAAGGCCGCTCCAGGTGTGCTGCCAGCGGTTGGCGGCGCTCAGCTCAACCCTGCCGTTGTCAATCACCCTGCCGAACATCGTAAAGCTGTACGGCTCCCCGTTGCGGTAAAGCTGAACGGTCACGCTCTCACGCATATGCTTTTCGTTGCCGTCGCTCCACTTTTTCTCAACGGTGAAGCTGTCGCTGACTGCCATCGCGCCCTTGGTGTTCACGAAGTTTACGCTTACGGTATCTGTATTGGGGGCGTTCGTTTCCCACTTTGTTCCGGATACGCCGTTCACAACGGTGCTGTAACCCTTGCTGTCCAGTTCGGTTACAGTTACGGGCTCAGTCCTGTCCGCAGCATTCATAATGTACAGGCTTTCGCCGTGCTTCAGCTTGAATCGACCTGTTACCTTGCCCTCTCCGTCATCAGGGAATGCATCATAATCTTCCCTTTCAAAAACATATATGCTGCCGTCCGCAAGCGTTTTGTATATTCTCGGATCAACTCTGCCTATGGCGGGCGGCACGTTCATCGGCGCCGCATTATTCACTGAGGACATATCAGGGGGCTCTTGTTCTTCTTTAGGCAGATAGAACGTTATTTCGAACTCAAATTCATCGTTCGCGTTCGCGCCGCTGCCTTCAACGGTTTTGGAAATCACTATGTCGCATTCCGTGCGCTTTTTGTAATTATTATCTATAAACCGTTTTTCGCTTGCATATGGTTCTGTATATATCGTTTCAATGTCCGGCGCGGACAGTCTGTACCCTTCCGGTATAACGGGGTCTATCTCTTCTATGGCGATCCATGTATATTGTGGCAGATTTTCAATGGTATAGCTTCCCAAGTGTATACCTTCTATACCGTCCCATTTAGCGGTGATGGAGAATTCGCCATTCACCCCATTCTCTACGGGTTCGAGATCGTCCCGGTCTTTTATCTGATAGTATTTGAAGTTGAACTTATACTCTTTGGTTTCGTCAAGGCCATATACCCGCTTTATTATGACCAGCGTCATAGTTCCCGGCGCATCGGTATTGGCCGGGTAGGTCGGGTCGTCGGCCAAGGCCGTCATGGGTATGAGTGCAACGAGCATTACCAGCGCAAGCAGTATGCCCGCAAATTTAGCGTATTTTTTCATAAATTTTCCCCTTTCGATTTTCAGTTTTAGGTTGAAAAAGTTGTTCGTTCGCGCCGCTTCTGCGGCATTATAACATTGATTTATATTACCAATTACAAATATTTTAACATACTCCAAACCCGTTGTACAGCCCATAAAAAATTTTTAGCTTGTCTAAATTTTTGCTCAAAAAGCGCCGCCTTTATGAGCAGTGCTTCACATAAGTGTATATTATATTGTTTTACGTTACAGCATCAATTCATACGTTCCGTCCACGGCTATGCCCGCCTCCGCCGCCGCCGAAGCAAGCTTCTCTCGGCTTTCGACCGGCGCGCGCCAGCTCATGCCGCAGCCTGCGGTTATCTCCCGCGGCACGGGTATAAGCCTGCCGGGCAGGTTTTTAGCGGCGCACATGGCCTCCATTGCCATTGCGGCGGTAGTGGTATGGAATGTTATTATGAGCCAAAGCTTTTTCTCTCTCATCGTGCAAGCTCCTTCACCGCGCGTATAGCCGCATCCACATCCGCTTCGGTATTATAGTAGGCGAAGCTGAAGCGAACCGCGCCCTGCTCCCGCGTGCCGAGCGCGATATGCATACGCGGCGCGCAATGCGCGCCCGGGCGCGTGGCAATGCCGTATTCCTCGCTCAATGCATCCGAAATCTCTCCCGAATCATAATCCGCAATATTCAGCGCAACTATCGCCGCGCGGTCGCGCGAAAAATCGCCGTATACGGTAACGGCAGGTATATCCTTCACGCCCTCGTAAAAGCGGTGCATAAGCTTCTGCTCGTGCGCATGTATTGTTTCAACGCCCGTGTCCAATATGAACTGAACCGCCGCGTTCAGCCCCGCGATGCCGTGACCGTTGAGCGTGCCCGCTTCAAGGCGGGTTGGGTATTCCTCCGGCTGTGTTTTGCTGTATGACTGCACGCCGCTGCCGCCCACCTTGAACGGCCTTATCTCAATGCCGTTCATTATGCACAGCCCGCCGGTGCCCTGCGGCCCCATAAGGCCCTTATGCCCCGTGAAGCACAGCACGTCTATGCCCATGGCCTGCATATCTATGGGAATGCAGCCCGTCGACTGCGACGCATCAACTATCATAAGCGCGCCGTTTTGGTGCGCAAGCTTTGCTATGCGCGCAATGTCCAGCATGTTCCCCGTAAGGTTTGAAGCATGGGTGCATACCACCGCGCGCGTTTTGGGCGTTATCAGCGAAGCAAGCTGAGCATAGTCTATATTGCCCTGCCTGTCCGCCGCGGCAAAGCTTAGCTTAACGTTCCGCTCGGCCTCAAGGCGATAAAGCGGCCTGAGCACGGAATTATGCTCAAGATCCGTGCTTACGGCCTCGTCCCCTTCGCCTATGATGCCTGATATGGCAATATTGAGCGCCTCGGTAGAGTTTGCGGTGAACACAACGTGGTCCGCGCGGGGGCAGTTGAAAAGCTTGGCTATTCTTTCCCGCGCCGAATAAACCACCCGCGCGGCTGAAAGCGCCTCTTCATGCGTCCCGCGCGAGCAGTTGCCCATCGTGCCCATGGCTTTCACCACGGCTTCCATTACCTGCGGCGGCTTAACGAGCGTTGTGGCCGCATTATCAAGATATATCACGGCTTGATGACCTTGCCGGCAGAGGCAAGCTTTTCAACTATGGTATACATATTGGTAACGCCGCCAACGGCCAGCTTATCGGTAAGACCATAGAAATTAAGGCAGGTGCCGCAGGTGAGTATTTCAACGCCCTGCGCTTCCATGTTCTTCAGATCCTCAACCGAAACGGAGCCTTCGGTGGTCAGCTTCGCGCCGCCGTTATAGAAAAGCATTGTTTTGGGCAGCGTTTCAAGCTGAGATACGGCGAATATGAAGCCCTTCATAAGCGTTTTGCCAAGCTCATCGGAGCCGCGGCCCATAATGTCCGTATCTATGGCTACCACGAAGTCCCCGCGGTTATCAACGGCGCAGTTTATGTCCGCCTCGCTCATTTCAACGGGGCCTTCCACCTGCATGGTTATCTTATAAAGCTCCTCGCCCAGCTTTTCGCTGCTGTGCTTCAGCTTTTTGCCGTTCGCAAGGCGGGTAAGATTCTGGATAGCTATTTCGTTATCCACCTGCACCTCAAGCGTTCCGGCTTCCCTGAATTCCTTCAGCGCCTTTGTGGCCTTTACAACGGGTACGGGGCACTGGTCGCCCACAGCGTTGATCCTTACGTTTGCCATTTTTATTTCCTCCTATTTATTGCTTGACCGAGTCAAGTTTTTTTTACAAAAATATCCCGCGCGAACATTGCCGCGCCTATCGCGCCCGCGTAGCGCGCAAGCGGCGCGCTTATCACCTCCGTGCCAAGCTTTTGGCTCAGCATGTCTATAACAAATGGCGTTTCGCACAGCCCGCCCGTAAGGTATACCCTGCCACCGGCGCCAAGCTGGCCCATCTGTCCCTTCACCTTCGTGGCAATGGATTCAACTATGCCGTATGCAATGGCCCCGCCCTCGTCAAGCACGATAAGCTTTGTGCAGGTGGAGCCCATGTCTATACCCATAAAATACATGGCTTCTCCCTTTCGCCGCAATTTTTTACCCATATGCCGATATTATAGCAAACCTTTGCCGCATAAAACAGCAATCACGGTCAAAATGAATAGTAAGCCGTTAGTATCTGTTTTTTAGATGATAGTTTATCGTTCATAATTCGCGAACTCATCCCTGTGCTGCATGAAAAATTCGTACAGTGCGCGAATATTCGCCATGTCCGTCCAGTGCACGGGGTGCACGGGGAACGCATCCATATCATAAACCTTCGCACCTTTAAGCGACAGCATGAACGGCGAATGGGAGGATATTATGAATTGGCAGTTATAGAACCGCGCCGCATTTTCAATATATTCCGCCAGCTTTTTCTGCGATTCGGTGCTCAGGCTGTTTTCAGGCTCGTCCACCAGATACAGGCTGTTTTCGTCTATCTTATCGGTAAAGAACAGCAGCGCGCTTTCGCCGTTTGAGTGCGCGCGCACGTTATTCATAAGGCTTGCGCGCACATATGCGCTCTGCGTCATGCGGCGGCGCTTATTCTGCTGCACAAGTTCGGCATAGTCGTCCATGCTGCGCACGCGCAGGGGCTTTGCGTCGGGCGAACGCTCCTTCAGCCATTCCGTGAAAAGCTCCTCCCGCCGTTCGTCTATGCCGTCGTTAAGGCTGCGTATATTAAATATGAAGTCAAACACATCGTCGCTGGTTATTATTTCCGCGTTGAAATCCTCCCCCGCGCGCGGGTCAAGCGTAAAGCTGCACATATTGACATATTCTTCAAAGAACGCGCTGGAGTTATATGGCGACGTGCGCTTAGCCTCAAGCGCCTGCGCCATTATGTTTAGCGCCGTAGTCTTGCCCGATCCGTTGCCGCCGGAAAGTATAGTCACCGGTTCAAACTCAAGGCGCGTAAGCCCCTTTTGCGGAAACAAGCCGAACGGATACGCCGTTGAATAGCAGGTGCGCTTTAGCGCGATAAAAAAGTCCTCCTCCCGTTCCTTGGGCAGGAACGAGAAATTTTTCAAATAAAGCATGGGCCTTCTCCTTATGCGGCAATAGATGAATATAGTATATCATGCTTCATATATATCAGGTATGGGTAGAATAAGGCTTAACACTGAAAAGATAACAAAGCTTGGGCTTATCGCGCTCGCAATATCGCTTTTTGTACTGATGCTGCGGGGCTGTGCCATAGCGCGCGGCGGATACGAAGGCGACAGCGATGCGCCTACGGCGGACGGCGATGACGCAACCGTGAGCATATACAATGCCGACACGGACAAGGTGTATTCGCTGCCGCTTGAGGAATACGTTCTGCGCGTTACGGCGGCGGAAATGCCCGCAAGCTTTGCGGAGGAGGCGCTGAAGGCGCAGTCCGTTGCTGTGCGCACATATACCGCCCGAAAGATGGCCTCTCTCGGCGGCAAACCATGCGGCAGGGGCGGCGCGGACGTATGCACGGACAGCACCTGCTGCCAGGCATACCGCACGCGGGAGGAGCTTTCCGAAAAGTGGGGCAGCTCAGCGGACATGTACTTTGATAAACTGAGCGGCGCCGTGTCCGCTACGCGCGGCGTTATATTGACATACAACGGTAAGCCCATAGAGGCGCTGTTCCATTCATCCTCCGGCGGCATGACGGAGGACGCAGCAAACGTTTTCGGCGGGGATGCGCCGTATCTTAAAAGCGTATCAAGCCCGGGCGAGGAAGGCTTTTCGCGTTACAGCGCAACGGTATCCTTCACCCGCAAGCAGTTTGCAAACGCCGTGAACGCGGCGATAAAGGGCGCGGATATATCAAAGAATAAGCTTGAGGAGCAGGTGAAGATACTTTCAAAAAGCGAAAGCGGCCGCGTGACAAGGCTTCAGCTTGGCGGCAAAACCGTTACCGGGCGCGAGCTCAGGCAGGCATTGGGGCTGAACAGCACCGCGTTCACAATAGAGATATCGCCCGAGCGCGTTGTGGTATCCACCCGCGGCTACGGCCACGGCGTAGGCATGAGCCAATACGGCGCGGAGGCAATGGCGCAGCACGGCGCGGATTATAAAGAAATATTGCTGCATTATTATACCGGCGCCGTGATAGAGAGTATCGACTTGGGGGAAATAAAATGATACTATATATTTATGAACAGACTTTCCATAACAGCAGACGCTTCCCTTTGCGGCAGGACGGCGGAAAGCGTGATAACGCACGAGCTTATGGCGTCGGACACATATCTTAGGCGGTTAAAGACGCTGCCGCTCGGCATAAGCGTAAACGGTGCGCATGTGCGCAGCACATACAGGCTCGCCTTGGGCGACGTGCTCAGCATTCAGCTCAGCGACCCCGAAGAAGGCCGCCCGAAGGGCAAAGCGGCAAAGCTTGATATTCTATATGAGGATGAGTGGCTAATCATTATAAACAAGCCTGCGGGCATTGCCGTGCATTCTTCCACCAATGAACCGAACATGGACACGGTTGAGGATGCGCTCTACGCCTATCTTCCGCGCGACGAGCGTCCGCATCCGGTAAGCCGACTTGACCGCGGCACGACCGGCGCGATGACCGTTGCAAAATGCGGCTATATGCACGCGCTGATGAAACGCATTATGGAGCAGGATCAATTTGAAAAGCGATATTTAGCCATACTTCCCCGCGTTCCGGAAAAAGCGGAGGGCATAATAGACGCGCCCATAGGCATGGCCGAAAATTCGCATTACAAGCGCGCCGTGCGCCCGGATGGTTCGCCCGCCGTGAGCGAATACCGCGTGCTGAGCACTTTCAACAGCATGGCCTTATGCGAGCTGTACCCGCGCACGGGCCGCACGCACCAGCTGCGCGTACACATGGCGCATATCGGCTGCCCGCTCTTAGGCGACTGGCTGTACGGCGAAGGCTCTCCGCTCATCGCCCGCCCCGCGCTCCATGCCGAGCGCGTAGCCTTCACCCATCTGCTCACGGGGGAATACATTTGTGTGCATGCGCCCATGGCGGAGGATATGGAGGGGCTGCTTAAAGCATGACCCATGCGGTCTAAAGCTTTTCGGTTTCACCCGTAGAAGCCTTTGGCCGTTTCAAGCCGAGTGGGGTTAGCCATGCTCTATGCTCATGTTCTCAGCGTTGCCCTGAGCCTGTCCGGCTTGAGCAGCAGGTCAAGCCCTTCCTCCGCGCTGCGCACGAGCACGTCCGCGTGGCTTATAAGCGCGGCGCACACGCCCTCGCCATCCATTATGGCTATGGAAAGCTCCGCAATACCGAACATCTTTATATCGTTGAATCCGTTGCCTATGCAGGCCGCTTTGCCGCCAAGGGAGCGCACTATCTCCTCCTTGCAGTCGGCCGCGTTCGTCCGCGGAAATGTCCTTATCTCCGCGCCCAGCCCTGCGCACTGCGCCCGCACGGTGCCGTATGTGTCCGCAGTAAGCACATATACCCGCGCCAGCTTGCTAAGCTCGCGTATCCGCTCCGCCGCGCCGGCGATAAGCTGCCCGTCCAGCGCTATTGTGCCGTTGTAATCCAGCACAACATGCTCTATCTCTATCGTTTCTCTGCCCGGAATCTCTATTTTTATCATTGTGGTCTGCCTTATGTTCGCCGTTGTATACTTAGCAAAAGCGGCCGCCCACATGGACGGCCGTTACTAACGCTCTTCGCTTGGTTGATGTTTGTTATGTGTTTCCTTTAAGGTTTGCCTTAGTCCGCAACGTACGGCATAAGGGCGACCTGACGGGAACGCTTGATGGCAACGGCCAGCTCACGCTGATGCTTTGCGCACACGCCGCTCATCCTGCGGGGCATTATCTTGCCGCGCTCGGTGGTGAACTTACGAAGGCGGTTCACGTCCTTGTAATCTATATGTTCCACCTTGTCGGCGCAGAAGGCACAAACCTTACGGCGGCCCTTGCGGGGACGGGGCTTCATGGTCCTACGCTCTTCCATGATGAAGTATCTCCTTTCAAATCTTTAACGGCGGCTGCGGCTTAAAACGGCAGCGCGTCGTCGTCAATGTCAACAAATCCGTCGGGAGCCTGGGGTGCGGGCCTATCGTTACGCGGTGCGTAATCGCCTGCGCCGGAAGCGTCCCTATCGCGCGGGGTGAGGAATTCCACATCCTCGGCGACTATCTCGGTCACATAACGCTTGGTACCGTCCTTAGCATCGTAGGAGCGATTCTGAAGCTCGCCCACCACGCAGACCTTGCGGCCCTTGGCAAGATACCTGCCGCATATCTCCGCAAGCTGACGCCACACTATAACGTTAAAAAAGTCTGCCACGGTTTCGCCCGTAGTCTTGTCCTTAAAGCGGCGGTTCACGGCCAGGCTCAGCGTACAAACGTTGGTGCCGTTGGTGGTCTGCCGCATTTCGGGATCCTTGGTCAAATTACCTATAAGAATGACTTTGTTCATTGCGTTACGACCTTTCTTTTACAACCGGTTTTCAGCCGTTCTGACGAACGACGAGAAAACGGAGAATGCCTTCATCGTTGTTCAGGTTACGCTCAAGCTCCCTGGGGAGTTCGCTCGCAGCCGCAAACGTAGTCAGCACGTAATAGCCTTCGGTCTTGTAGTTGATGGGATAAGCCAGACGGCGGCGTCCCCATTCGTCTACCTTCTCGATTTCACCGCCGTTGGCAGTGATTATGCCGGTATACTTTTCGATTATGCCCTTTACGGCCTCATCCTCAAGCTCCGGCGTGATGACATACATGGCTTCGTACTTATTCACGCTTTTCACCTCCTTATGGTCTTATGGCGCCGCACTTACGCGGCGCAAGAAGCACGTTAGCAACATATTATAACATGCAAAAAATAAAGATACAACCCCGTTTTTGACCAAAATACAATGATTTTCTGCCGCAGCGCATCAAAAAAAGTTCCCTTTCGGCCAAATTAGCCCTTGCGCCGCCGCGCACTATGCGTTACCATTCAGCTATGGACGCTTACGCGTTTATAATACAGCAAAGAAATCAGGTATTCAATAGATGGATGATTTTATAATGAAGCTTTCTCAGCTTGTGGGGGGCAATCTTTGGCTTGCGCCGCTCATTGCGCTGCTTGCGGGACTGCTGACCAGCCTTACTCCATGCTCCCTTTCAACAATTCCGCTGATACTCGGCTGCGTCGGCGGGCTTAACGAGCACGAGCCGAAGAAGGCATTCCGCCTTTCTTTGACGTTCGCGTTCGGCTCCATGCTCACCTTCACGGCGCTTGGGTTCGCGGCGTCGCTGCTCGGCAATCTTCTCAACGGGCTTGGGCCGTGGCTGCATCTTGCGCTTGCACTGCTGCTCATTGCCATGGCGCTGCAAATGTTCGGCGTGTTTGAACTGGTACCCGAAGCCACCATAAAGGCAAAGCCGAACAAGGGCTATCGTGCAACGTTCATGGCGGGGCTGCTTGCGGGCGCGTTTTCGTCGCACTGCACAACGCCCGTGCTTATTGCCATGCTTGCAATCGTTGCCAACCGCGCCAGCATGCTTTACGGCGTGCTCCTGCTCATAATCTTCTCCGTGGGCCACGGCGTGCTTTCCGTTGTCGCAGGCACAAGCGCGGGCTTCGTAAACCGGCTCATGGATTCCCCGCGCTACATAAAGGCGGAAAAAATAGTGCGCATAGTGCTCGGCATAATAATACTGCTTGCCGCGGCGTATCTCCTTTCCGAGGTTATAAGCGAGGCGTTCCTGCATACGGAGCATGTGCATTGAGAATATTTTGACACTATATGCAGAATATGCTAAAATAAATATAATGTATTAAGCATCGCAACGGCAACACTATCTGTTTAGAACAGCAAAAGTAACTTTTCACAGGAGGTTTCTATGATGAATTACTCAGGACCCGACAAGAAAAATTCTGGCAGCAGTTTTGACAATCAGGACTTTGGCATTTACGGCAGAGGGTATGAAGGCTACGCCCACTATATGCAGGCAGTAAAAGAAAGCGGCAGCAGCATCAGCGATGATTTTCCTTTTGATGACGACCTGCTCGATTACGACGATGACGAAGTATTTGACTTAGACGATGATGGCGTATTGCTTGATTCCGACGGTGATCCTATTTACTATTAAGCAAAACACATAATATGTTCGGCAAAAAGGCTTCCCCTGCGAAGCCTTTTTTGCTTTTCTTAAAAGTACACGGAAATTTTACAGCATTGCGGCTGTACATATCGGCGGTTTTGAATTAGAATAAAATAGATATGTTGTACCCACGGAGGATGTATGGATAAACCGTATTTTATTGTGAACCCCGTTTCCGGTTCCGGCCTTGCGGCGCAAAAGTTTAAGGAGGTTTCAAAGCTGCTTGAAGCCAAGGGCGTGGATTTCTCCTTCGACTATACCGCGGCCCCGCGCCACGCTACCGCGCTTGCCAAAGCCGCAATAGAGCGCGGCAAAAGGCTCATCGCCGCCGTCGGCGGAGACGGCACCGTTAACGAGGTAGCCGCCGCAACCATAGGCACGGACGCCGTGCTTGCCGTATTGCCGTTCGGCACGGGCAACGATTTTACAAAGGTGATGGGCTTTGCAAAGGACGTTGAAGGCGCGGCGGACACAATACTTAACGGCACTGTAAAAAATGCCGACGCGGCAGAGGTGAACGGCCGGCCGTTCATAAACGTGGCGGGGCTTGGGTTCGATGTGGCCGTGCTGAAAGCAACAGAAAAGTTCAAGAATAAATACAACGGCATGCTCCCATATATGCTGGGCATAATCGATACGCTTTCGCACCTTAAAACAATGCCGCTCACAATAGAACACGACGGCGTTACCGAAAAGTGCGATTCAATAATAATGAGCGTTGGCAACGGGCAATACATCGGCGGCGGCATGCGCGCCGTGCCCATGGCGGATCCGTTCGACGGCATGCTTGACATTTGCTACGTTGAACGGGTGAGCATACTCAAATTCATATGCCTGCTGCCGAAGTTCATAAAAGGCAAGCATATAAAGCATAAGGACATCGTGCACCATATCCGCACGGCGAAAATAAAGGTGAGCTGCCCCGAAGCATGCGCATTGCAGCTGGACGGAGAGGTGGACATGACCACGCCCGCCGTTTTCCGCGCGCTGCCGGGGGCGCTGAAGGTGCTGCTGCCTGCTGACGCAAAATAAGGAGTCTTACATGGATAGGCTTTATTTCATTGTTAATCCGGTTTCGGGTTCAGGCGAGGGCATGCGCCGTTTCTCTCTTGTGCGCGGGATACTTGAAAAGCGGGGCGTAGAGTACGGCTTCTGCTTCAGCGAATATCCGGGCCACGCCGTAAAGCTTGCCAAGGCCGCCATAGATGCGGGCGAAACGCGCCTTGTGGCCGTTGGCGGGGACGGAACGCTTAACGAAGTGGCAAGCGTTGTTAAGGACTATACCGGCATAAAGCTTGGCGTGCTGCCGTTCGGCACGGGCAACGACTTTGCGCGCGGCATAGGCCTGCCGGAGGACGACGAAGGGCTTGTGAACGTGCTCACGGGCGGCAAAAGCCGCCTGATAGACGCCGGAATGGCCGGGGACGGCTTTTTCATAAACGTGGCCGGTTTTGGCTTTGACGTTGACGTGGTGCGCTATACCGAAAAATATAAGCGCAGACTGAACGGAATGCTTCCGTATATGCTTGGCATACTGCAATCGCTTATCTATCTTTCCCGCACGGAAGCCGAAATAGTTACCGACAGCGGCGAAACATTTAACGTAACGGTAACGCTGCTTTCTGCCTGCAACGGCACCCGCTTTGCCGGGGGCATAAACCTTGCCCCGCTTGCCGATTACAGCGACGGATTGATGGACATATGCATACTGAAGAAAATATCGCGGCTGCGCTTTTTGTATCTTCTGCCCAAATATATGAAGGGCAAGCATTTGAAATATAAGAATGAATTTTTGTATTTCAAGGCAAAAAGCGTGAAGGTAAAAACCCTTACCCATTCCCCCATGGAATGCGACGGCGAAATAAAGGGCGAAACGCCCGCCGAGTTCAGGGTGCTCAGCGGGGCAATAGATTTTATGATTGGTGAATAATGGCAAGACGACGGCTGAAAAGCGCCGATAAGGCGTTCACGATAAAAAGACTGCTTATAATTCTGCTGGGCATTGCGCTGATAGTCGGCGGATTTTTCGGCGTTAGGGCGTTTTTAAGCTCCCGCGCATCCTTCGGCACGGAAAGCGCACTGCCGTTTTATTCGGAAGCGCCGTATGCTTATTCAAACGGCATATTCTATTATGCCGATGGGGATAAGCTTATCCGTTACGATACAAGGAATCCCGAAGGCGCAACGAGCATGAGCCTTGGCACGAGCGATGTTGCAATAGCCGCGGGCGGCGGCACGGCGGCGCTTTATTCCGTAAACGCGGTGCAGATAATAGGCGCGGATGATTTTATAGACGTAGGCGGGCAGATAATGTCCCTGCGCTGCGCGGCAAATCACATTGCCGTGCTCAGGATAGATTCCGCGGGCACGGGCGCTGTGCTCGTGTATAACAAAAGCGGAGAATTGGTCGACATCATTGAGCAGAAGGACGACATTATAATCGACTGCGGCTTTTATGATTCTTCCGAGGGCGACCTTATGTGGCTGCTCACGCTTTCAACCTCCGCCGATACGCCGGTAACAACGCTGACCACATACAGCTACGCCGCGCAGGGCGGCGAAAGCGTTGCCACGATGTCCGGCGTTATAAGCATAAGCTCTCAGCTTGTGGACAGGGTGGTTTTCACAAAAAGCAGCATATTCATTTCCGGCACGGAGCAGCTTATTCGCTGCGATGCGGGCATAAGCGGCGAAAGCTGGCGGCTGCTGACATACGGCTATAAGCTTTGCGATTATTCAACCGCGCTTACGCGGCCGCTGTTCCTGTTCGTTCCCCGCGGGGAAGGCGCAATGAACGAAGTGAAGCTATATAGCGTTGACGAGGCCGCGCAGAGCAGCGCCGCAGCGCGCACGGTGCAGCTGAGCGAAGGCGTGCATACCGTAATGGCGTGCAGCGGCAAAATGGTGGCGTTCTCGAATACCGATATGTATATCTATACCGCCGCGGGCAAACTGAGCAGAACATACGCGCTTGATTTTGCCTGCGTGGGAGCGACTAAGCTCAGCGAAACGGAAGCGCTGTGCGAAAGCGCGGATGGCTCGCTTAGGCTTATAAAGCTTAAATAACATAAACTTACGCCATATCAATGGCAAAAAGGAGGGAGACGAAGTGAATCTATTGGATATTGCGGTGCTGGCGGTGCTGGTGCTGTTCGTGCTGCATGGCATATACCGTGGCTTTTTGCCCACGCTTTTGTCCATAGGCGCATATATACTGGCGTGGCTGGTGGCAATAGTGCTGCTGCCCGTCGGCTCCAACGCCATCCGTTCCAACGAAAAGCTGTTCAACACAATGCTTTATTATACCGAGGGCAGCGAATATGTGGGCAACGTTGAGCTTTCAAAAACGAATATCAACGAAATAAGCACCGATACGCTCAACGATGTTTTTTCCAATGCGGATCTTCCCTATCCCGTTGCCAAGAACATTGCGGACAACATTGCCAAGGAGCAGTTTGCGGACAGCGGAATAGTTACCCTCGGCGATTATTTCAACCAAACCATAGTATCGCTGTTCATAAACATACTGGTATTTCTTTTGCTTTTTGCATTGATGCGCATAGTGCTTGCGTTTATAATAAACGGCATCGATTACGCATGGACGCTGCCGCAGCTGAGGATGGCGGATAGGGCCATAGCCGGCGGGCTTGGGATTGTGCGCGGCATACTGGCGGTATTTCTGCTTTTCATGCTGCTGCCGCTTGTGCTCATAGTGCTTCAGGGCAAGTTCAAGTTCATTACGGACATAGTGAACAGCTCCATAACCGCCAAATTCTTCTATAAATCCAATTTCCTGCTGGGCATGATGCCCGGCTGCTGAGGAGGTAACAATATGTATCTTGCCGACAGTTGGCTTGATTATGAAATAATTGACGCGGGCGGCGGCGAAAAGCTGGAACGCTGGGGCGATGTTACGCTGCTTAGACCCGATCCGCAGGCCGTTTGGCCCATGGGCCGCGGCAACGCCAAGCCGGATGCGCACTATATCCGCTCCTCCTCCGGCGGCGGGCATTGGGAATACAATGCCTCCCTTGCCGAATCCTGGACGATACGCTGGCGGGAGCTTACCTTCCTTGTGCGGCCCACGGGGTTCAAGCACACCGGCCTTTTCCCCGAACAGGCGGTCAACTGGGCATGGATGCAGGACATAATAAGAAACGCAAAGCTTAAAAGCGGCGAAAAGCCCCGCGTGCTGAACCTTTTTGCATATACCGGCGGCGCAACGTGCGCACTGGCAAGCGCGGGCGCGGAGGTGGTTCATGTGGACGCGGCGAAGGGCATGGTTGCCTGGGCAAAGGATAACCTTAACCAAAGCGGCCTCAGCGATAAGCCCGTGCGCTTCATAGTGGACGACGTTATGAAATTCGTGCTGCGCGAGCAGCGCCGCGGCAGAACATACCACGGCATACTTATGGACCCGCCCAGCTACGGCCGCGGGCCGAACGGCGAAATGTGGAAAATTGAGGAAGGGCTTTATCCCCTGCTTGCCGAATGCGTAAAGCTGATGGATGACGAAGCGCTGTTCTTCCTTATCAATTCGTATACCACCGGCCTTGCGCCTACGGTGCTTTCAAACACGCTCAAGGTCGCCATGGGGCGCGGCAATATTGAGGCGGGCGAGGTCGGCCTGCCCATCACGCGCGGCGGTCAGGGGCTTGTGCTGCCCTGCGGCGCAAGCGGAAGATGGACAAAATAAATTTTATAATAAACCAAGGAGAAATAACAATGCATTACACTTTTTATCCCCAGGGAGTATGCTCCAGAAAGATAGATCTGGATATTGAAAACGGCCGCGTGCACAACATTCATTATCTTGGCGGCTGCAACGGCAATCTTAAAGCGCTCGGCGCGCTGGCGGAGGGCATGACGGTTGAGGAAGTTATACAGCGGCTTGACGGCATACATTGCGGCGAAAGGAGCACCTCCTGTTCCGATCAGCTTGCCAGCAACCTGAAGCAGGTACTTGCCGAGGCCAAGTGAGCCTGACCCCGCGCAAAATATATTCCGTATACTTCAGCCCCACGGGAAGCAGCAGGCTTGCCGCGCGCTCTGTTGCATATGCGCTAAGAAGCGAGCTTGATGCGGACGCAGAGGACATAGACCTTACCCCGCCCGCCGCACGCAGCGTTCAATACCGTTTTACCGATGCCGATACGGTGGTCATAGCCATGCCCGTATACGCGGGCAGGCTGCCGAACAAAATTGCGCCGGACATAGCGCGCTGCCTTCACGGCGGCGGCAGCACAAGGCTGATTGCCCTATGTACTTACGGCAAGCGCAGCGCTGGGGACGCGGAGCGGGAGCTGCTGCTCATTGCGTCGCAAAACGGCTTTGTGCCCATTGCCGCGCGCAGCATAGTGTGCGAGCATGCGTTTTCCGCTAAAATTGCGCATGGCAGGCCGAACGCGGCGGACTTGGCGCAGCTTGCTTCATTCGGCGCGGATATCGCGTGGCGCATAGCGTCTGATACGGTATCTCCCCTGCCGTTTGACGCGGATACGCCGCTTGCGCCGTATTACACCCCGCTGAAGGAGAACGGCACGAGCGCGCATTTTTTGAAGGCTAAGCCCGTAACGGACGCCTCCCGCTGCACGCGCTGCGGCATATGCGCCTCCGTTTGTCCCATGGGCAGCATTGCTGCGGACGAACCTGACAGCACGGCGGGCATATGCATAAAGTGCCAGGCCTGCATAAAAGCCTGCCCCGCACGGGCAAGGCGCTTTTTGGACGGGGACTTTCTTTCGCACGTAAAAATGCTTGAAAACACGTTAGGAGATTAAGGCTATGAAAATATGGGCCGCAACGCGGGACATGGACAAAATAATAAAAGAAGTGGTTATGGACTTCCCCGCCGCGCACAGCGAGGATGAATGGAACGCGGTGCTTGGCGATATTTGCCACGAGCTTGACCTTTCGCGGCCGGTACTGCTGAAAAAGCACCTGAACGAATTGAACACCTTCCGCCACACGGCGTTTTTGCCAAGCGACTTTATGGAGGGCGTGGATTTTTCCAAGTTCACGCTTCAGCTTTTCCCGGAAAAGAAGAAAAAGTAATTTTTGCCCGAAATTTTCCATGGAACGCTTTTACTTAAATATGCCCGCCGCTTTATGCAAAAGCTAACGGCAGAAAATAAAGAAGAAGGAGTGTTTTTATGGATACGTTATCATTGATACTCATGATAATCGGCGCGATAAACTGGGGCCTGGTCGGCATATTCCAGTTCGATTTGGTTGCGGCCATATGCGGCAGCAGCGCTTCGGTAGTGGCGCGCATCATATACACGCTGGTCGGTCTTGCGGGCATATGGGGCATTGCGCTGCTGTGCCGGCGCGACGGGCGCAAGCATGACGGGGAGTAGGGTTCCCCGTTAGCATATCAGCAAAGCGGCCTTTTCGCCGCTTATTTTTATATAACCGTTTCAAATACATACAGCCGGCCTTGTTCTTCGCTGTACAGCAGCACTATGCCCGATTCGCCTTTTGTTTGCCTAAAGCACATGTACTCGCCCAAGGGTATAAGATATTCGCCGTCAATTTCCCTTTCATCCGTTTCAAGGCCGTACAGAACCGGATAAACGTTGGCATTATCGTATGTTTTAACGCTTATACTCTGCCAATGCAGTAGGTTCAGCATATCTTCGCTATTGCCGCATTCAAACACCCTGTATTTGGGGCCGCGCCCATCAAGGCCAATTTCGCCTATTGCGCTATATGCCTGCACGCAGCTTTGAGGAAGCTCTATCCCCCATTTGGACTTTATTAGCTCCTGCGGGCTCCGCGCGTTATGCCTAATTGCCGCATAGGTTATAAACAGCGCGGCTATGAGCAATATCGGTATAAGGCATAGCGCCCTTTTTACTTTTTTGCGCATGGCTTCCTCCTTACTCGTATTGTCGTTGCTTTGGGTTCTCATCTTCCGTTCTTTTCATTTAATATCACTCCTGTTGAAAATGCCGCTGGAAAACCCCGTTTGCCGCCTGCAGGGCTTTGTAGTATTCGCCGTAAGCGGGGCTAAGCCTTTGCATTGCGGGAATAAAAACATCGTTGTAGCCGCTTTCCCTTTGAAGCCGCTTCAAGCATTCCTGCAGGCGATAAGCGGGAGATGCCTTGTATTCCTCCGATTCCGCAACCGCTCTATATCGATCGAGCATCTCCCTGTTGTCGCGGATATACCGCTCCGGGTCTGCCATAGCTGCCGCAAGCGCTGCGGACGCATTTTGCGGCACGGCGGCGTCGGTATTTCTTGTAGCCTCATCAATATATTCCCGCACATCATCGGGAATGGTCATCGTAATGCCATCTAAATAACGTATAATCGTTTCAAACGCATCCCGCTGTTCTTCCGTTGCAATTGCTTCGCCCAAAAACGGAGCAAAATGCAGACAGGCGAATTTACCATAGAAGCCCGGAAACTTATCAAGTATGCGGCTTAAGTGCTTCTATCTGCCTTTCAATATGCTCCCAATCGCCGCCGTTTGCAAGCTGCTTTATCAATGCAAGCTTGGTTTGCTGCTCGACGATTTCAAGCTCTTTCCTGTTTAGAATATCGTAAATTGCCGCGCGGCTATCATCAAGACTTGTGCGTATTTCCGGCACGGAAAAACCGAGCCCGCGCAAAACGGCAATTCTTCTGAGCTTCAAAACATCCGCATCCGAGAACCGTCTATATCCGTTCTCTGTTATATCCGGACGGATTAAGCCTTGTTCGGTGTAATACTCAACCGCCTTTTTGGTCAGGTTGCATTCCCTGCATACTTCATTTATAAGCATTTGCGCTCACCTCCATGCATAGAATAAGCTATACCCCAAGGCTCCGGTCAATGGTTTTTTTAATATTTTTGCTTCAGTTATCCCTTAATTAAAGCATACCGCAAAAGCACAGGCGATTCCATAGCCATATATGGCAATGGTAACACAAAAAATCCATTTTATGCATTAACAAATCGTGAACAATACCTGTTCCATCGGTTGACAGGTGCAGTTTAATGGAATAAACTGTACAGGTCAAGGGCAAAAGCCCAATTTTTCGGAGGCGTAAAATGAACGAACTGCTTTCCCCCACCGCCCGCACATGGGCGGAAATAGACATGGCCGCGCTGAAGCACAATTATGAAATCGCGCGCGCCACGGGCAAAAAGGTAATGTGTGTTATAAAGGCCGATGCTTACGGTCATGGCGCCGTGCGCTGCGGGCGCTATCTTGAAAAGTGCGGCGCGGATGCATTCGCGGTGGCCTGCCTGAGCGAAGCGCTGGAGCTCCGTCAGGGCGGCATAACAAAGACCATACTCATACTGGGCTATACTTCCCACGAATACGCAAAGGTGCTTGCCGATAACGACATCACCCAAACCCTTGTGGACGAGAGCCACGCCCTTGAGCTGAACGAGGCCGCAAAGGCCGCAAACGTTACCGTTAAGGGCCACATAAAGCTTGATACCGGCATGAGCCGCGCCGGCCTTTTTGCGCAGGGGCACGACGCCGCCATGAAGGCCGCCGAAGCCGCCGAGCGCATGAGCAAGCTTTCAAACGTTAAGGTAACGGGCATGTACACGCATTTCTGCGTTGCCGATACTCCCGATCAGGACGAATTCACGGCATGGCAGCTTGAAAACTACAAAACCGTTATGAACTACCTTACCGAAAAGGGTCTAAGGCCCGAAACCTGCCACACCAGCAACTCCGCCGGCATACTCTATCATCCCGAAACGCAGATAGACATGGTGCGCGAGGGTGTTATACTTTACGGCATGTATCCTGACAGCATGCCCCAGTACGGCCCGCTCAAGCCCGTTATGACGCTTAAGAGCCACGTTTCCCAGGTGCGCGATTTTCCCGCCGGCGCGACTGTGAGCTACGGCCGCACCTTCAAGGGGGACAAGCCCTTCACCACAGCCGTTGTGCTGGCAGGCTATGCGGATGGTTACCCACGCCGCCTTTCCAACAACACCACCGTTACCATAAACGGCGTGCGTTATCCGCAGGCGGGGCGCATATGCATGGATATGTGCATGGTGCTTGCGGATAAGGATAAGGTCAAGCGCGGCGATGAAGTGACCCTCATCGGCGGCAACTCCATTTCATGGGAAGATGCCGCGCAGAAGGTTGGCACGATAAACTATGAACTCACCTGCCTTGTTACCAACCGCGTACCCAGAGTGTACATAAACGAGGACTAATAAAGCAATTTCACCAGAAAGGAGGCGGCGCAGATGTGGTTATGGATATTGCTTATAACAGCCCTTATTGCGGCCGCCTTCATATTCACGGTATCGTGGATGCTTGTGAAGCTTGTCATCACGCCCGAGCGTTCTTCGCTTGAAGAGGTTGAGCAGCTTGAAATAGAGCGCGGCAACTTTGCCCCGGGCGAAATGGCCGCATTGCTTCCCGATGAGGAGGGCAGCATTATCGCGCGCGACGGCGTGCGGCTGGATTACTGCTGGTACAGGGCGGCTGAGCCTACCGATAAGGTGTGCATACTGGCGCACGGTTTTTGGGTGCGGCGCGAATCGGAATTGAAATACGCCCGAATATATATGCAGCGCGGCTATGACGTTCTGCTTTATCATCAGCGCAACAGCGGCACGTCCGAAGGCAAATACTGCACAATGGGCTACCTTGAACGGCACGATCTGGCCGCGCTTGTTGCCCTTGCCCGCCGCGATAAAGGCTATCCCGAAAAGCCGTGTACCGTTGGCGTACATGGGGATTCCATGGGCGGCGCAACGGTGCTTTTGTGCGGCCTTGGGGAAAATCCGCCGGATTTTGTGGTTGCAGACTGCCCGTTTGCCACTCTGCACGATCAGCTCATGTATAACGTTGACTCCATGAAGCATTTGCCCTCGTGGCCGTTTGAAGGCCCTGCGGAGTGGATACTACGCGCGCGGGCGGGCTTTGGATATTCCGATGTATCGCCGCTTGATGAACTCAAACGCGCAAACGGTGCGTCTGAGCTTCCGGTGCTGTTCATACACGGCACGGCGGATAGGCTGATACCGTATGATAATACGCTAAGGCTTTATGACGCTAAGCGCGGCAAAAAGGCGCTTTACATCTGCCCAGGCGCGGGCCATGTGCGCAGCATAAGCACGGACCGCGAAAAGTATTACGCCGTGGTCAACGAATTTCTTGATAAATATGGTTTTTAAGCCCCTGCGGCGCAAAACCACGCATTTTATAATAAAACGTTAAGGAGAAACACCGATGAAAAAACTGTTTATCAGCGCGGATATAGAAGGTACCGCGGGCATAGTTAACTGGAACGAGACAGAGCGCTCCGTTCCGCATGATTATGATTACTTTGCCAACCAGATGACGCGCGAGGTTGCCGCCGCCTGCGAGGGCGCGCATGACGCGGGCGCGGAGGAAATAGTGGTAAAGGATGCGCACGACAGCGCGCGCAACATCAACCCCGCAAAGCTGCCCGAATATGCGCGCGTATTCCGCGGCTGGGCGCGTCATCCGTATTCCATGATGTTCGGCCTTGACGAAACGTTTGACGGCGTGGTTTTCACCGGATACCACAGCGCCGCGCAGATGCCGGGCAATCCGCTTTCCCACACCATGAATACCCAGAACAACTTCGTTAAGGTGAACGGCATGCTTGCGCCTGAGCTTATGCTCAATTCCCTCATCGCAAGCTCCCTCGGCGTACCCGTATACTGCGTATGCGGCGACCGCGGCCTTTGCGAATGGATGAACGAGATAAACCCGAACATTGCCACCGTTCCCATAAACGAAGGCACCGGCGCAGGCGCGCTTACGCTGCATCCTGACGTAGCCGTCCGCCGCATCCGCGAAACCGTGTCCGCCGCCATTGCCACCAAGAAGAAAGAGGACTGCATGTTCCCCATGAGCGACAAATATCACCTTGAAATAAACTTCAAGGAGCATTTCAAGGCCTACGAAGGCGGCTTCTACCCCGGCGCAAAGCAAACCGGCTCCCGCACGATAGAGTTCGAGTGCACCGATTGGCTTGATGCAATGCGCTTCCTGCACTTTGTGCTGTGATGAAAGTCTAAATCCCGATTAAAAAAACAGCCCCGCCCGTCCGCAAAAGACAGGTGGGGCTGATTAATTATAAATGCTAATCCTTCAATGCCGTTATCGGCACAACATATACGCCGTCCGGTCGTTGGTATGCCGCGTTTGTAAGCGCGCACAGCACAATGAGCGTTTTCGGCGGTATACCGTCTTTCTCTGCCGCTATTTCATCACGCAGGTGTATAAGTTCCTGCGCCGCCTTATCTATCTGAATCGCCCCCGCCGCAATGCATACGATGCGGTGTCGCTTGCTATGCTGTATTCAACGCCCATTTTGTCCAGCACGCGGGCAATGGCCTTGGTATCGGATAACTTCTATGCGCACGCTCTTGCGGCAGCGCGCTTCCAGCTCCCCCGCGCTCATCTACTTCACCATGCGGCCGGAATCAATAAAGCCGTAATGCGTGGCAAGGCGCGAAAGTTCATCCAATATATGGCTTGATATCTCCTCCCCCGAAAGGCCGGGCAGCATAAGATCGAGTAATATAAGGTCAGGGCGCATGGTTTTGACCTCCGTGCCGGAATAAGCACGCCGCGTGATGTATCCCGCCCGCTCAAGCACCTCCTACTCCATGTTGCCTATGGCAATGTCATCATCTATTATAAGAATAGTCCTCATACGTCCTCCGTTCCCCTTTATGGCTCACAAAAGCCTTTCCCAGCGCACGTTTTCCCACGACGATGTATCGAACGTGCTGCGTATGGCGCGGCACATAAGCTCCAGCTTTTTGCGTATCGCCGGCGATTGTATAAGCAGCTCCGCTTCGTCGTCATGCGTCATGAAGTATTCCATTATGCGGGCGCGGTCCTCTTTTTCGTCCACGCACGCATAGCTGTCCACAAAGTATACATTAGCTATGTTTCCGCTGTACAGCGTCCATTCATGCGCGTTGTTTACAAGCGTTGCGTCCCAGTAATATTCAAAGCCTTCGGGGTTGAGCGCGTTCCATTCGTCCGGCAATATGGCGGAATAATCCTTGGTAAGTATATGATTCTCGGTCGCGTGCCATATTTCATGGCAAATAATGCTGTCCATGCCTTCGCCCGTGCGCACGTCCAGCGCAATGTTCTGCCATATGCCGTTTTCATATGTGCAGCCTATTGCGCCGTAATTGCTTTCGATTTGCTCAATGAGCAGTATACGCACGCCGCCTTCGCCCATGCCGTTCTTAAACTGGGCAAAGAATCCTTCCGGATAGAGCGAAAGGCTCCTTTTCAGCGCGCCAAGCGCGGCGTTTACGGCGCTTAGTTCCTCGCTTTGCCCCATTGTATCAGTCAATGTTATTGCATGGTCGCAAAGGGCTGCGGTCTCACGGCACTGCACGGAAAGCAGTATCCGCACGCCGTACTCCGCTTCAAGCTCGTCCGCATACTGCCGCGCCTGCTGCAGGCTTTCGGCAACACCTGCGCCCGCGTCCGCCGTCCAGTATGCCTGCGCAAGCGATTCATCAACAGTAAAGGGCGACGCCGTCTCTGCCGTATCCGCAACGTATTCAAACTCAAGCGCGTTCACATCCGCCGCGTAAAAGCGGAACTCCCCGCCGTGATACGCCGCGCCCACAAGCACACCCGCATCATAAAGATAGCACGAATTATACATTTCCCCGGCTATTCCGCTTTCCGCAAGCGAACAGGACTTTATTTCATTATCCATTGAATAAAGCATTGTTTTGCCGCCGATTATGCCGATAACGTACGTCGAATCCGCAACGGAGTAAAGATCGCCGCCCGCATCAATGAATATGCCGGAATCCGCAAGCATGGGCAGCCCGTCTGAGCCGCTGTACAGAAAGCTATACGCCATCGCATCCGAATCAAAGTACATCAGCCGTATGCCGTTCGGAGCAAAATACGCCTGATACCGCTCCTTTTGGGTTTTTGTCAAGAGGAACTTTTTAGGGGCAGGGAAAAGCTATATGATTAAGGGGCAGCAGGCAGAGAAAAAGGCTGAAAATGCGCTCTGTGGACGGCTAAAATGCGTTTTGGTGGCAGGGAATATAAAACCCCTGCCCACCTCGTAAAAGAGGCTGCGGCAGGGGTAAATACTCCATATTCACACGCTTTCCCGCGCTGTAAGGGCTGCATTCTGTTCCTTGTTTGAGGCCGGGGGGGCGGGGCGCGAAGCCCCGCAAAAGCCGACAGTGAACGCCGCGAAAGTGCAGACGGTTTTGCCGCTAAAATGAAGCGGACGAAAGCGGGGTGCAGGGTTTACTAATCCTGTTTCCCGTTTTCGGCGGCGAAAAGGCAGCGGCAAAAATTCGGACGGTCAAGGGTTTAAGAGTGGAGATTTTTTCGCGCTGTGCGCGGAAAAATACGACTCGTCCCTTGACGGTTCGGATAGTCGGAGCGGATGAGATTTTTCGTCTGCGAGGTGAGAAAGCGGTAGAAAAATTCAAAAAGCTATGCTAAAATTGAAATGGTTGGTCATAAAGCGTTTTGTCAAGCGCTTTTTTTATTTTTCTTGGATTTTTTCTGGATTTTTCGCTCATCGTCCAGAAGCTCTCGATGGTGCGTCCATTTCATTTTCGGTGACTGCCATTGCCACGGCAAAGACGCTGTGGGCGCCCGCATCCAGCAGTGCCTGCGCGCAGGCTGCGGCGGTAGCGCCGGTGGTGATGACG